>Ga0265292_1000609_pt1 | contig 45685 bp, 34 predicted proteins | sample Munlanlewell296A_FD_189080 | JGI IMG/M metagenome (GOLD analysis project Ga0265292, IMG submission 189080) | Leachate microbial communities from a municipal landfill in Southern Ontario, Canada - Leachate well 296A | ecosystem: Engineered > Solid waste > Landfill > Unclassified | place: Canada... | reverse complement strand
TGCAAAAAGTTTTTTGTCTTTGCGATCCACAAAGCTTTGTTCGCAAAAGTTACCCTATCACAGAAAACATCATGGCGCAAGTCTTATTAAAAATTAGAATTACACGCCATTTCATGCGATTGCCCTGGAGCTCGGGCGATCCGGGCTTGACAAGAAATAAGAAAGGTGTTAAATTGAAGATGAACAAGAAAAAGCAGAGGGGAACAGCGGGTTGGGTTTTCCCATTCTATCTGTTCCTTTCTGTGAATTTGTTAAAGAAAGAAAAAACCATCTTAATTTAGGTCGTTTTTTGTCCAGTCGGATGGGAGTACCTCATGGAGAACAAAAAATAGACCGATGGTTTGAACGGAGGTCATCCAGTAGTTTTGTTTTTAGAACCGGGCGAAATCAGTTCCCCTTGAGGAGAAAAAACTATGAACGGCTATGAACGTTACATGGGGATTTTGACGGATCGGAAAGTGGATATTCTGCCCCGGCTGCCGATTTTGATGGCCTTTGCGACCGAATTCATCGGGTCCAACTACGCTGCCTTTGCCTCCGATTACCGCGTCTTGGCCGAGTCCATCTATCGGTGTGCCGAATATTTCGGCTTCGATCAGTTGACCACCCTATCCGATCCCTACCGGGAGACGCAAGGGTTTGGCGGCGACATTGAATACGTAACCGATGGTGTGCCCCGATGTCCTAACCCTCCCCTGAAGGAAAGCAAGGATTTAAAAGGCTTGATTAAGCCCGATCCTCTTAGCTCGGAACGGATGCTTGACCGCGTTCGGGCGGTGGAGCAGTACAAGAAGCTGGCCTATAAAAAATATTCCATTCTGGGCTGGGTCGAAGGACCCGCTGCCGAGGCCGCTGATCTTCGCGGGGTAGAAAACTTCCTGATCGACCTGATTGACGATCCGGAATTCCTGGGCGAAGTGATGGACCTTTGCGTCGAGACGGCTATTCCCTTTGCCCGGGTCCAACTGGAGTCCGGTGCGGATACCATCGGCATCGGCGATGCCATCGCCAGCCAGGTCTCACCGCCGTTATATCAAGAGCTGATTTTCCCCAGGGAAAAGACCCTCGTGGACGCCATCCACAAAGCAGGAGGGTACGTTCGGCTGCACATTTGCGGGAATATCAGCCATCTTCTTGGCGAAATTGCCAAACTGCAGGTGGACATCCTCGACGTGGATTGGCAGGTCGATATGGCCAAGGCACGTGATCTTTTAGGTTCGCAAACCGTGTTGATGGGGAACCTGGACCCGGCCAACGATGTGTTGCGGGGAACCCCCGATTCCATCAAGGAAAAATTAATCCAAATCTACCGGACAATCGGCAATCGGTATATGACCGGGGCCGGCTGTGAGATTCCTCCCGGAACCGCGTATGAAAATTTAAAAGCCTTATGTGTTCCTATCGATTTTAAGTGAACCCTGCAGCCTTTTTTATCTCGGGGTGGCATCGGGCAACCCGCCGTCGACGGGGAGGCAGGTGCCGGTGGTCGGGGTCTGGCGGGAGGCGAAAAAGAGGACGGCTTTGGCGACGTGGTCGGCGGTGACTTTCACCTTTAACAAGTTTCGGCTTTGATAATATTCTTCCAGACCCTTTTCATCCAATCCCCGGGGAAGATGTCCCATCCATAATTGAAGGTTAGAAAAAAGTGGCGACTCCTTGGCCTGGCTTTGTGTAAGATCAGGCAATACCGTTAATGTTTTACAAAGGAGTCACCACAATGTCGGAGTATCAGATCGTGAACAAAAAAGACAGTCGAAAAATCGCCGAGTTGCTGGCAGCACACGGCGAGGTGCTTGAGCCGCTGCTGGCGATGATCTAAACGGCGGACGCCAGTGTCAATGCTGCAATCGACGCGATTGGTCGCGTGGGCATCGAAGCTCTCCTGCAACTCTCGGCTCGACAGGTTGTCGGCGAAAAGCAGCCTGGCAGGAAACGTCCAGGCAGCGACGTTCGCTGGCATGGATATCAGAGGGGTTTCGTGTCGCTGGATGAACGCAAGCTTCGCGTGGAACGTCCGCGGCTGCGAAAAAAGGGATCGAATTCTGAAGCGGAAGTATCGATCCCGGCCTACGACGTGCTTCAGACGAACAGTCGCGCTGCTCAGCGAGTATTGCAGATTCTGATGGCAGGCGTTTCGACGCGGAATTATCAGGAGGTTCTGCCGGAGATGGCGGAAAGTGTGGGCATGAGCACGTCCGCCGTGAGCCGCGAGATGATCGACGGCTGCGAAGAGAAGCTTCGCGAATTATGCGAGCGGCAGTTCGACACGATGCCGCTGCTGGTGATTTATATCGATGGCGTTCGATTTGGCGAGTGGCATGTGATTGTGGCCGTCGGGGTGGATGGCGTTGGGATTTACAAACGAAAACACCGCGGCATCGGCCTGCTGCTTCGTCGAACGGATCGGAAGGCATCGGACGAGCTGCGGGATTGACCTGACCGGGACTGTTTGGCAAAGCGACAACGGCTCGGAATTCAAAGGCTGCTACCGCTACGACCGAACCCGCGACGGCCTGGAAAAAGTCATCGCCGATCTGGGCAGCCAACACCGCTTCATCCCGCCAGGCGCCTGGAGCTACAACGCCGACGTGGAAAAAGTTTGCTAATCACAACCAAGGGGTATACCATGTTCCATGGCAGACCTATAGTTTTTGTATCACCATTTAACATAATTGGTGATTGGATACAAGATAGAAGACACATAAGGATACAATACCGTGAACAGCAGCAAACCCATTTCAGTTACCGTGTGGAACGAATTTCGTCATGAAAAAACCTACCCGGCCGTCAAGGCCATATACCCCCAGGGAATGCACGTCACTATCGGGGATGCCCTCAAGAAGAACGCCGATATGACCGTGCGTTATGCCACGCTCGACGATCCCGAGCACGGTCTGACCGAATCGGTCGTCGGGTCCACCGACGTTCTGATCTGGTGGGGACACTGCGCCCATTCGGAGGTATCAGACGATGTCTGCTGGCGGGTTCAAAAACGCGTGCTGGAGGGAATGGGCCTGATCGTCCTGCATTCCGGCCATTTTGCGAAAGTCTTTAAGGCCCTGATGGGGACGACGTGTAGTCTCACGTGGCGGGAGGCTGCGGAAAAAGAGCGGCTTTGGAACATCGAGCCGTCGCACCCCATTACGGAGGGAATCAGCGAATATATCGAACTGCCCAACACTGAAATGTATGGGGAACGGTTCGATATCCCCACCCCCGACGAGCTTATTTTTATCTCCTGGTTTGAGGGCGGAAATGTCTTTCGCAGCGGTTGCTGCTGGCGGCGGGGCCACGGCCGGATATTTTATTTCCGGCCCGGCCACGAAACCTATCCCATCTATCATCATGCGCAAGTCCAACGGGTTTTGGCCAATGCCGTGCGATGGGCAAGGCCCAGGGTGTTTCTGGAACACACCGCTCCGAACGTTCCGCCACTTGAAATGCTCTCGGCAAAGCCCGCCACGTTCGGATCCGCCGGTGTTGAGCAAACGATCGACGGCAAGCCGAAATAAGCATATTTAATGCCGAAGTTTAAGGAGGAAATGATGATCAAAATTGGAATTGTCGGAACAGGTGGAATGGCCCATGCCCATGCGGAGGCCTATTCCAAAATTAAAGGCGTCAAGGTAACCGCCTGCTGCGATATCTGTCCGGACCGTAGGCAGTCGTTTGCCGAAAAATGGCGGATTCCCCGAACCTACAGCGACTACCGCCAGATGCTGGAAAAAGAAGGGTTAAACGGCATTTCTAACGTAACCATCGACAGTGCCCATGCGGTGGTTTCCCTGGCCGCCATCGCCCGGAACATTCCGGTGCTGTGTGAAAAGCCGCTGGCGACCACCCTGACGGACGCCCGGAAAATGGCCGAGGCGGCTCGACGAAAAAAAGTGATCGCCATGGTCAATTTTTCTTATCGCAACTCCTGCGGCCTTCAGGCCGCGGCCTCCCTGATCCACAAAGGAACCATCGGCCGAATTCTTCACGTCGAGGCCAGCTACCTTCAGTCCTGGCTGTCGACAAAGATATGGGGCGATTGGCGAACCAGCCCCGCTCTATTGTGGCGGCTAAGCCAAAAGCACGGCAGTGCAGGGGTGCTGGGCGATATCGGTTGCCACATCTACGACATGACCACTTTCCTATGCGGGGATATCTCGCAAATCTTCTGCACCCTTAAAACCTTCGACAAAGGAGTTCCGGAAAACCGATTGGGAGACTATACTCTTGACGCCAACGACAGCTTGGTCGCTAACGTCGTTTTTAAAAATGGTGCGATTGGCACGATCCATTCCTCCCGCTGGGCCACGGGCCACGCCAACAGCCTGCGGGTTCGGGTCTACGGTGATCGTGGGGCCGTTGAGGTAGACTTGGATCGAGGCTACGATTCCTATAAAGTCTGTTTAGCCAATCGGTGCGTTAAAGGCACCCCGTGGAACCTTGTCAAATGCAAACCCACCCCGACCAATTACCAGCGGTTTATCCGCGCCATAAAGACCGGAACGCCGGACCCAAGCAATTTCGAAAACGGTCTGAAAGTCCAGGCGTACCTGCATTGCAGCCTGAAATCGGATAGCACAAAGACCCCCGTGAGGGTAACTTTCTAGCCCGATTTATTCGGCAGGGGTCCGCTTGGGCGAACGATCAACCGCCACTGGACGGGGATTGAAAATGACGGCAATTCTGAAGGCCTGCAAGAAGGCTGGTTGCCAGTGATATCTGGTCGAGCAGGACGTTTGTCCGCGGCCGCCGCTGGAGAGCGCAGCCATCAGTCACCGGAATTTAAAACGGCTTTTGCAGACCGTGATACAAAAGCAACCAGGCCTGGCGTCCGTGTTGATGGTTAAGCGGATTCTTTTTCCTCGACGAGTTTCGGGAGCCTGGCTTCGGCCGACGCGTCAGTGAGAATTTCTCCGGCGTTGTGATGGTCGACGACCCGGCCATCATCGAAGACGTTTCGTTGCTGAGTGCGCAAGGTGACAAACAGCCGCCGCAAATCCCGAATCCCGCCCCAGGTAAACCAGACGGTGGTCACCAGCCCCAAAACGATTCCGATGGTGTAGGTGTTGAAAAAAAACCACTCGGCGAACCCGTGAGTCGTCCACCGCCAAGCGGGAACCAGGTTCCAGACCAAAATCACCATGCCCACCAGCCACCAAAAGTACGTCCAGGAAAAGGTAAAATAGGTCAGACGCTTGTCGCCGAGGCTCATGTCCGGGTCGATCCCGATGAAGCTCCTCCACTTCAGGGGCGGGGTTTCCGGCCGGGGCAGGGGGTTGCCCTGGGCGTCCACGGCGTACTGGCCCCGGTGGAGCATCCGATTGAGGTTGAAATCCGCCCGGCAGGTCAGGAGCGAAAGAAGCACATACACAGCGATGGCCATGATCATGGCGATGCCCCAGATCCACTGGCCATTTATAGGAAATTTAGCGCCGTGGGCGGCCAGCCAGACACTGCCGGGGAACCAGGCGAGGAGGGTTGGGTGGATCGAGGTCCAGTAGCGGTCACCGATGAAGCCCAGCACGGCCAGGACGGCCCCGGTCAGCATCGCGCCCCAGGCCCCAGCGGCGGTGCCCTTTTTCCAGTACAACCCCCCGACGATGCACGCCCCCGCTCCACCCAGGTAGATCGTCGCGGTCAGGGCGAAAAACATCAAAATGTAGGTCGTCTGGTAAAACAGCAGGCTAAAGACGAACGCGTAAAGGGTCACCGCGGTAATGGCCAGGCAGATCAGGCGGATATGGGTCTTGGGGGAAAAGGGTTTTTTCCGAAAGGGCAGGACGCAGTCCTGGACCAGGATCGAGCCCCAGGAGTGCAGGTAGGAAACGTCGGTGGTGACCAACAAAAACAGCATGATCGCGCAGAAACAGCCCTTGATACCCGGTGGGAGCAGGTGCGCCAACGCGATCGGCACCATCAGTTGAGTGCGGAGGGCGGCATTGTCGATGCGGGCAAGTTCCTGATGGACAGCTTGAGCCCCGGCGGCATAATTCGGGTGGTTCAGATAGACCATCGCGGCCAGGATGACCACGGTAAACATGATCCCGGAAAATCCGCTGCGGAAGGTGGCGAGGATTTTTCCCATCTTGGCCTCGTGGGGACTGGCGGCCGAGGCGTTGAAACCCTGGGTGCCTTGCCAAGCCATCATCGCGTAAATCCCGCCGAAGGTGCCGATCAACCAGAACCAGAGGTTAAAGTCCTGGAGCTTGTCGATGTCCCAGGGGTTGATAAAGGATTTGCCCGGCGTGTGGGCCTCCAGAACCTGCATCATCTGGCTCTTGCTGAACATGAAAAGAATCGTGATCGAGACCACGGCGAACATCAGATAACAGAAGATCGCCTGCACCGCGTCGGTCACCAGGATGGTCAGTTGCCCGCCGAGAAAGATCAGCACCAGGGCTACGGAGAGAAAAATAAACATGATGATCGCAAAGGTGGGTACTTGAAGGGCAGGATAATAATGTCCCAGGATCGCGGTCTTTTCCGGCAGGCCGCAAAAGTACACGAAAAACCGGCCGCCCACGGCGGGAAATATCCCGTAGTTGAGGATCCCGGAGGAGGCGGCCAGAAATCCGGTAAAGACGCGAAAACGCTTGGAATAGCGGACCTCAAAGAATTGGGCCATGGTCATGACCCGCGTCTCGCGGTAGCGGTAGATCAGATACCCGGTCAACGTCAAGGCCAGGAACAAGGGGGTCAGCAGCACCCCCCAGGGTCCGGAGTAGGCAAAGCCGCTTTGGTAAGAGGCCTCGAACATGGCCACCGCCGTGACCAAGCCCATCCCGGCCACGAATTCGGAGGTGGTCAACAGATACCGTCCCGCCGCCCGGCCCCCGGTCATGAAATCGGACACGCCCTTGATGTGTCGCTGGGTCTTGATCCCGATGGCCGCGACGATCAGCATCGGTACCGCCATGATCAACCAATCAATCCAATGCATGTGCATGAAATAAAAATCCTTCTTAGTATGACAGCGCTACGAACTATCCATTCTAAAACTCTTGCGTCTTCGGCTGGCGTATGAACCCTGAACGTTAAACTGCGGCAGCCACGATTTATGCTTTTCAAAGAGTTCCGCAACGATCTTTTCCATAAGGTCGATGTCGGTATTGCTGGGGAAAGCCATGGCGGCCTGCATGACCAAGTTTCGGTCCCCGCTCATGGCGGCATCCACGGCCAACCGGTAGTGCGTGGCCGTGGCGTGGACCTTGCTGACCACCGGTTCAGGCAAGGGCCCCACCCGCAGGGGGAATGCTCCTTGCCGGGTCATGATGGCCGGCACTTCCACAATGGCGTCGTCGGGCAGGTTGGCCACGGCCCCGTCATTTCGCACGTTCACGGTCTCAAGTTCCCCCGTATCGCAGGCCATCTTCCACAACGCCCCCATCGCCTGGTCGCCGTGGGCGGACTCGCCTCCGGCGTCCATGAAGTCGGCGTCCGGTTTTCCGATCTGACTCTTGATGTACGGCCAGAGGCGGGCACTGTTCTCGCGAAGCCCGCGGGAGAGCCGGTATCCTTCGAGCATCTCCTGGGCGAAGCTCCGGGCGTAATAATGGTACCGGGCATAGAAGGTGGATCCGGGAAGGATACCGTAATACCGGTAAAGCCGATACCATTGCTCCAGATCTTTATTCCAGCCCCAGGTCTTCTTTTCATCCTTCCAATCCAGCTTCTCAAATAGCTCCCCGATCCGGGGGTACAAATCCTCGCCTTTGTACCGGATCGCCAGGGCCCATGTGCAATGGTTGACCCCGGCCACGTGAACGTGGACATTGTTGGCCTCGCTCATGGGCAGGCCCAGGAGGATGCAGACCAGCCACTTGGCCCCATACACCCCGTCACAGAGGCCCAGGCAGTTGAGCTTCGTGACCCGCCGCGTCAGGTCCGTCACCATGCCGGAGGGATTGGAGTAGTTGATGACAATGGCCTGCGGGCAGACGGCTTCGATGGTCCGGGCGTGCTGGGTAATCACGGGGGCTTGGCGGCACATAAAGAAGACGCCGGAGACGCCGGTCGTCTCCTGGCCAAACAGGCCGCACTTCAAGGGAATTTCCTCATCAACCTCCAATTGATCAAAGCCGCCCACCCGGATGGAAGAGAAGACAAAGTCCGCGCCTTCGAGGGCCTTCTCCAACCGGTCTTGAAACTCGACCTTGAAGTCCAGTCTTTTCGCCCGGGCCACGGCGTTTCCGAAGTCGGCCATGAGCCGGGCGTTGTCATGGTGGATATCGTAGAGCCCGATCGTGGAGCCGGCGAGGTCGCCGGTCTTGACGTGGTGGGCGAAGGTCGCCAGCATGTGGTGCGTGTAGTGGCTGCCGCCACCGATGATGCACAGTTTAATTGCGGGCATGAAAGGCTCCTCTAATAAGCCATGGGAATGCCGGTGGCATAATGGAAAAGGGTAATTCCAATCGTGGCGGAATCGACGTCTGCCAGGGAATATTCCGTCTGCCTGAGGCGAAAGCCTGGAACATCGATTTCGCACTCGCAGACGACCCCGGAGGGAAGGATGGCCGTCGCCAGCCGACTGGCCAGGGCATACCGGACCAGGAGCAAACCGGCGTCATCGCCGTGGTGCCGTAATAGGGCCAGGCCCAGACTGGCGGTCTGGAAATCGTCCATGTTGCCCTTTGCCATCAACCGCGGCCCCCACTCGGTTATCGTGCCCACCCGCATCGACAAAGGAGAACTGGTCTGCTGGGCCAATATCACCGCGCCCTGAATCATATAGAACTGGGGATAGTCCGGGTACAAGGCGCACAGGTAGACCGACAATTTCGCGCAGTCCATTGCCACCTTGTCGTCGTCACGAATGTCGTTCGGGGCAACGTACTGCGTCAGCATTCGGCCTTCGGCGAACGCGACAAACCACGCCACTCCGTTCCCCGCCCCCTCCCCTCCCGACAGCATTTTAAAATCATGGGCGGGCAGCGACCGGGAATATCTAAGTTGATCGGCGATGAATTGCCGCAGCCGCTGGGGGGACATTCCGAGAAAACTGACCTTCTCCTCTTCCAGGGCCTGGATGTATTCCGTCATTCCCAGCGATTGGGGCATGGGAAAGACCTTTTCATGGCAGGGCGTAAAGGTGCCGAATCGGTAGCGCTCGTGAAGCCCGCCATCCGATCGTTGCATGTGAATCAACGTCTTGGCATAGCCCGCCGCCCATTCCAGGCACTTCAGTGCCCGTTCCTGGTTCCCATGCCGCTTAAACGAGCGATAAGCCATGGTATAGGCCATCACGGCCTCGAGCTGATTCGAGGGCCTCGGCCACTCTTCGCTGCCGGGAATCATTTTCCCATCCGGCTGAAGGTCCGGTGGGGGCATCACGCTGCCGTCCTCGTAGTGATGGCAATGGTCGTAGTGGGCCTGGAGTTTTTTGAACAACGCCTCGGCAAATCGGGAATCGTCCAGACATTCGTACAGCCCGGCCAGAAGCCAGACGATACGGATTCCGTAGCTCAGGCACGCCCCCTCATTAGCCCCCCACCACTTGAGGACCGGCTCGAGGGTATCGACCAGGTACACGTAAGGGAACAGCCCGGCCAAAGGGCCCTCCTTATATTGCAGTTTCAGATACGCCTCGCCGACCTTTCGGATTTTCTCCCGCATGTCCCCGTGGGCAAAGATCCGCCGGACACAGATCCCTTCTTCGGTCCTTACGGTGATGAAATGTTCCCCGTCGGCAACCGTAATTGCTCCGGTCCAGGTTCCTCGCTTCGTTTCGGTAAGGTCGAGCTGCCTGGCCGTTGCGTCCGCCTCCAGGGTCGGGCGTCCCTGTGAAAAGATGGTGATGGGTTGGGGACAGTCCGCGTCGATGTGTGGATTTATGTCAAGGGTAACGGGATTTGGCGCGAGCAGGATCCGCATCGAGTCCTTCGCGGAGGGCGCGATCTCTATGGGCAGCCGGAACGCGCCCCGCAGGGCGGCCTCGCTCCGGGGGTGTATCCGCAGCTCCGATCCTTTCGACTCGATCCTCAGTCGGGGCATTCGGCCCTGGTCATCCACAAAAGTAACGGTGTCTCTGTCCTTCAGGACGGCATTGCTCTTGTAGTCAATCACCTTCAGGTCGTCGGTATGGGTGAAGAGCGGATGCCAGAACGTCAGCCAGCGGGAGTTCTGCACGTCCTTCGGCCACGACATCGCCATCTCCAAGCCGTCGTCGAGCAATTGGATCGTCCAATCGGCGCGGGCACCAGAATCTTCCCGACACTCGATCTCTTGTTCATAGCCAGCCACGCTGATGGCGGATTCGATGGGGTCCAGGTTGGTGTGGCCGGTGAAGAAATGCAGGCCCTTCAGGGTTACTCGCTTGGCCACGGGATCGAATTCGACGGCCTCCGGTTCGCTGATCCGAGCCCCGAATTTCAAGGGAAAATAATGCGTTCCCGCCCGCTGGTACGTGGGAAGGATCCCGAAGAGCCAATGGCTGAAGGCCTCCTCCCAGCTCGTGTCGTACAGCAACGCCCGGAGCGTCCCGTACCGGCCGTGGACGAAAATGTTCACGATCTTCGGCTTGACGGTATCGATCAAGACCGAAACGTGATCGTTCGACAACATATACCATGACGAAAGCAATTTTTCTGTTTGAAACCATCCGCGACTCTTAAAAAAATCTGCTACGGGTTGATTAAACGGAAACAACGGTCTGTAATTCATAGGATTTTCCTTAATAACTGGACTTTTGCAAATTTGTATTTTCATAAGAAAATAAAAACTATTTTCTTATGATCTATGGCCTACTATAAACAAAAAATCAAAATGTTCAAGAAAAAAACTCTATAACTACAACATATATTGTTATATTAGCTGTCAGTAGCTTTCCAAACCATCCACCCAAAATGGATGGATGCGATTAATCAGAAGATGCGTCAATCAACCGTTGAATACATCACGAATTCTGGTAACGTCCCAGATTCTGGGGAAGTCCTCCGATTTTCCGTTCTGTCTCGAAAGAAGAAAAGTCCTTTGAAAATATTCAAAAAAAATCCTTGACATCTACAACAGAATGATGTAATGTAGTTGTTAGCCATATCGAACCTTTTATTTATTCAAAAAGGAGATGAGGTGTTGCTGATGGAGATTTTTGATCCAAGATCCAAAATCCAAAATCCAAAATCCAAAATCCAAAGTCCAAAATCGAAAGGTTTTACCCTCATCGAGCTTCTCGTGGTGGTGGCGATCATCGCCGTTTTGATTGCCATCTTGCTTCCGAGCTTGGCGATGGCCCGCGCATCAGCCAAGCGGGCGACATGTGCAGCCCAGCTTCATCAATGGTCCCTGCTTTTGACCAATTATGCCGGCGAGAATAATGGCTGGCTTCCCAAGCCCTATGACGGTTCCGGCGACCCATATGGTACGGCCATGTGGCCGGGGTGTGTCAGTCGTAAGTTCCGGGATCTGTTCTATCCGAAGTATGGCTCGCGGGACTTTTTCTTTTGCCCGGCGGCCTTGGATTGGGGCCTTTGGAACCAAACGGACTGTTTTATCAGTGGACGGGCGGATGTGGGAAGTCCGGACCTGATTATAATCGGGTACAACTATGTGCCGTACAGGATCGGCGTTTATCCGCTGAGCGAAAGCAAGAAGACGCCCCAGAAGATCGATGAGCCGGAGGACTCGGTCGTGATGGCGGATCAGGTGACATGGGCCCCGTATGACTGGGCGATTCCCTGGGAATGTTTCGGGCATCGTAAGGGATCGGCTTGGACATACGCCGATCCATCGGGTATCCTCGGTGCCAACTCCCTCCGCAGTTCCGGGTCCGTCGAATGGCATACCCCTGCCAACTGGCAGGCGGGGTACGCTTATTTTAATTGTTATTTTATGTGGTAATTATGATATATTCAACACAAATTAAAATGGTATGGCTCCTGTTCGCCTTGAGCGGTTTGGCCGATTATCCGGCCGGGGTGCTTGCCGATGTAACCCAGGACAACCTGGATAAGCAGAGAAATTTCAACGCCGTACAGAGGATCTATCTGAACGGGGTTCCGCATACCGACCGCCATGGCCGACCGTTGGTGCGATACACCCCCGGTCAATCCTTCTTTCCGATTGGCATGTGGGGCACACCGCTGAACGGGGAGAGTTACGGGCAAAGGTGTTGTGACTGGTCCCTTCTTTCCAAGAACGGGTATAATACGGTGTGGCCCTGGCCCCACACCGGCGGCACGTTTGAAACGGCCCTGAAGGGCGCTAAAGAACACGGTCTGCAAGTTATCGCTATGGTCGTTGCCGCAGCCGACATCAAGAAGTTCAAAGACCACCCGAACTTTCTCGGCAACGTCTGGATGGATGAGCCCATCGGGAAGCTGGGCTCCACGGACATGGACGCGCTCTTTAAGGAATTTCTCGAGTATCGGCAACGAGTTCACCAGATCGCCCCGGATTTGAGAGTATTCATCAATGATGCCCCCTGGATCGTGTCACCCGCGACCTCCTGGTGGGTAAAATGGAATACGGCGGGCGATGTGTCCTGCCACGATAATTACCCCATCATGGTACGCCGGTCGAATCCCCGGTCCATCGGGGCAGACACGAACGGAATTCCGCAATCCGTATCCTTGGCCGTCGCAAGTAATAAAGAGCAAAAGCCGGTCTGGCTGATCGTGGGGGTCTTTGAGCAACCGACTCCCTATGGCCATCCGTTTCCCTTTCGGTATCCGACCCCGACCCAGTTACGGGCCCAGGTGTATGCCGGGATCATTCACGGGGCGACGGGGATACATTACTTCATCTGGGATAGCTATATTTCCCGCGACGGCGGGAACATCGGGATATCGCCCAATCCGGTCAATGATCTCCTGCGGGTGAATGGAAAGGTCAAGACCTCGGCGACGCCCCTGCAATTGGTCCAAGCCCGGGCCCTGTGGGATACGGCGGCTCAGATCAACCGGGAACTTCGGGAATTAACTCCAGCCATTTTATCGCCGACCGTGGGCCGCGACGTGGACTATTCCGTGACGGTGGAAGGCGAATCACCCACTCCTAACCCGATTCGCACGTTACTCAAGCCGAACCCCGCGGGCGGGTTTCTCCTGCTAACGGTAAATCTTGATGATTCGGTTTTAAAAGTAACCTATAACTTTCCCAAAACCCTTATGGCCGTGGAGACCCTGTTTGAAAACCAGCCCCCGGTTGCGTTGAAGCCAAAATCCGGATCGTTCTGGCAGGCCTACGAGCCCTTTGAATCTCATATTTTTAAAGTTGCGTTAGTTAAGTAAAAATCTTTTTTCAGGAGCGCGAAAGTTAACAATCCGTAACGGTTGTTTCGGAACATGTCGTTCTGGACGTTGCGTTGTCTATTTACAAGGAGACAAGTTATGAAAAGGTTGTTGTTGACAAGTGTAATGATGGTTTGTGGACTAACGGCGATTGCGGTGGCCACGCCGCCGGTGTCCGATGGGTGTTACTATGCCACCAATTTCGACAGTTTTACCGATGGTGCGCTTAACGGGCAGGAAAGCTGGATCGCTGTCGGTGCCACCGTGGGCAACCTCGGCCTGGGCAGCAAGACGGCGAATTTCGCGGTCGGTGGTTACGCCTTCCGCCTCCTGCCCACCGCTTGGACCTACAGCAATACCTGGGCGATATCCTTTACTTACTGGTACGAAGGCACGGGGAATAAGAAAATCGTCCAGACGGACACGGGCCTGTCGGCTGATGGAGGGACCTTGGTGTGGTTCAACGACCGAACCTCCGAGTCGTCCCCCACGGGTCTGACGATCTCCCCGCTGGCCTCCCCGTACGCAGGCGACCGCATTATAATCCTGCGGACGGGTGAAAAGACGGCCCGGGTGTGGGTCAACGACGTCGAGGGCACGCCTACCAGTATCGGTGATGCCGGTAAGCATGACGCCGACGCCTATATCGTATTGGCCTACGACAGTGCGAGTACGACCCTGCATTACTACGACAATCTGTCCATCGGGGAAGGACCCCTGCATGTGACCCCCGCCAGCCAGACCGTCAGCGGTTTGGCCTCGACCACGACGTTTAGCGTCAGCACCACCGGCGCTTGGTCCTCCGCTGTGACGAGCGGCGCAAGCTGGCTCAACATTACCAGCGGCTCCGGCACGGATAACGGAACGATCACCGTTGACGTCGCCGACAACGACAACTTCACCGCCAGCCGAACGGGCACTATTCGCGTTACCTTGACCTCCTCCGGCGCGACGCTAGACGTGACGATTGTGCAAGGGCCATTCTCGATGTCCGATGGGCGGTATTACCAAACCGATTTCGAGAACCCGCCCTTTGCCGCTGGTAATCTTACTGGTCAGGACGGCTGGGGCGCTGACTTGGCCACCGTGGGCAGCATCGGCCTGGGCAGCTCGACGATGAATATCGCGGCCGGTGGTTACGCCTACCACGCCCTGGGCAACACATGGGCCACCAGCAATAGCTGGGCGATGTCCTTTACTTACTGGTACGAAGGCACGGGGATTAAGAATATCGTCCTGACGGACACGGGACTGGAGGCCGATGGAGGGGCCTTGGTATGGCGAAACACGCAAACCCTCGATTCGTCCCCCACGGGCCTGACGCTCGCTCCGCTTGCCCCCCCGTACCTGGGCAACCGCATTATGATCCTACGGACGGGTGCCAAGACGGCGCGGGTGTGGCTCGACGGCGTCGAGGGCACGCCCACCGATATCGGATTCTCCGGTACGCATGACTCCGACGGGTATATTGAATTTGGCAACGCGAGTGCGGTCGGGCATTACTTCGACGATCTGTCCATCGGGGAAGGACCCCTGAATGTGACCCCCGTCAGCCGGAGCGTCGGATATGCGGCCTCGACCACGACGTTTAGCGTCATCTCCACCGTCGATTGGACCGCCGCGGTAACGAGCGGCGGAAGCTGGCTCAACATTACCGGCGGCGAATCCGGCACGGATAACGGAACGATCACCGTTGACGTCGCCGAGAACGACAACGCCACCGCCGGCCGAACGGGCACTATTCGCGTTACTGCGACCTCCTCCGGCGCGACGTTGGACGTGACAATTGTGCAAGGCCCCTACCCGACGGCTTTGCCGGTATCCAATGGGTGGTATTATCAAACCGATTTCGAGAACCCGCCCTTCGTCCCTGGTGATCTTAATGGTCAGGACGGCTGGTTAGCTAGTTACGCCACCGTGGGCAGCATCGGCCTGGGCAGCCAGACGATGAATTTAGCGGTCAATAATCTTACTAGCGCCGCCCGCTTGCTGGGCGACGAATGGGCCACCAGCGATACTTGGGTGATGTCCTTTACTTACTGGTACGAATCAACACCCCTGAAGACTAAGTGGGTCGTCACGACGGACACGGGCCTGGTAGCGGACGAAGCAGGACTTTTACACTGGCAGAATTCGTCGAACTTCGCTAATTCCCCCACGGGTCTGACGGTCGCCCCGTTACCAGCGGTCAACCATATTGTGATTAAGCGAATAGGTGATACGACGGCCCTGGTGTGGCTCAACGGCGTCGAGGGTCTGCCTACCGATATCGGTAATTCCGGTCGGCATGACAGCGATGGGTATCTTGAAATGGGCGGCCAGACTTTGGTCGGGGTGTACTACGATGATCTGTCCATCGGCGATGTCACCTACTCCGCCTCAGATCTTTCGGACATCCTGGCGGCCATGGACTCCAAGCAGGGCGGCGACAACTGGAACCCGGCAGTCGACCTCGACAACGACTTGGAAATCACTTCGACGGATCTTTCCATCTTACTAGGCCGGTATGTGGACTAGAGGATTGACGGGTAAGCACCCAGGATTTCGACCTGATGATTGTTAAGATAAGGTGGCGGCCCGCTTCACCGCGGGTCGCCGCATTCGAGAAGTAAACGCGAAAACAACAAGTGGATAACAGGTATATGAACACTATTAAACAACAGGATAATGGGATTACCGGGGTGATGAAGTTCGCCTTGAGCCAGACCCCGTCCACGATGGGGCGGCGGATTCGCTCGGAAATCGAACTGGCCACGATATTCAAGACCGGCCGATGGAAGGTCCGGTCCTCCATCGAAAACCTGGTGGAAAAGGGAATTCTGGTCCGGCGGAAGGGGAGCGGGACCTACGTGCGAAAGATCCCGGAAATTTCCCCGGAGGAAAGGCGGTATATTTCGGAAACGTTCAAGGCGATCTCGCCCGACCTTCTCTTTGCCGATCCGGGGAACTGCAAGCCCGTATCCCGGCTGCAGATGACGCTGGGTCAAAAGCAGCTTCATCTGGAGTTGTGGGGCGACCTGCACGTTCCTACCGCCAGCGTCACCTCCCAGATCATCATGGCCGGGATTGTCAGCCGGACCAATGAGGTGCGGCACAGCCTGACGGTTCATTCCCTGGTCCAATCCCCGAATGTCCCCTTGTCCGTTCCGGAGATCGCCCATCGCCTTGCGGACAATCCGTGCGACGGTTATATCGTCGCGAGCCGATGGGCGGACGAGTTTTCCGAGGCCCTCCGATCCGTCGATCGATTGCAGGCCCCGACGATTTATTTCTCCCACGGCAGTTGCCCCATTCGGCACGAGCCGTTCGTGATGTCGGATACGGTCGAGGCGATCGAGCGGGCGGTTCAGATACTGGCGGGCGAGGGCTACCGGCGAATTGCCATGATCGGGTTGGACAAACTGGAATCCCTGTTGATGGAGGCGGAACGATCAACCTACGATCGCGCAATGGGACTCGCCGGGCTGGAATACCGTGCGTGCGTCTTTTCCGACCTGGGAATCAGTAACTGCATTGCCACGGTGCGAAAGTTGATGGGGCGGTCGGACTCTCCGGATGCGATTTATGTCTCCGACGACCATCTGCTGGACGGAGTAACCGAGGCCCTGTTCGGTTTAGAACTCCTTCCCGGACGGGATATCGGGGTCATCACCTTCAGCAACCGGCACGGGCTTTCCCTGCCCAAGGGCTTCGAGTGGAGCCGGATGGAATTCGATCCCGATGAACTCGGGCAACTGCTCGTGGACAATTTGATCAAAATGATCCAGACCGCGGGGACCCGGGTCAAAACCATGTCGATCCATGGGTCCTGGCGGCCCGGTCGAACGCACCAGCGGGCGGCGGAGCGGGTCGCGGTAAACTCCGACTAAGGGGGAGTCCGAAGGAGGTCAAAGGCCGCCATGTGGAGCACCGTAGGTAGATGTTACTTGTACTGCTAAGGAATGAAGGATTAAAGGAACTTTCTTATGATTCACTTATACCCATTCATGTTGTATCCTGGGGTGGTCCTTGCTCATTCGGAATTTCCCGAGGACCAATGGTCGCTGCTCTCTCCGGAAGGTATTTTCTGCTCCGGGAGAACACTATTCCGGCAGGAGTACGTCGCCCTTTGGCAAAATGGTCCGAACGGGCAAATTTTCTACGAGGCAATAAATCCGCCGATGGAAAACCAGGGATTGGTCAAATACCGTTTCTTAATGGCGCCTGGTAATGACGTTATCGATATTAAACTTACCCTGACCAACCTTGAAAACCAGCCGTGGAAAGAAGTCATGGTTGATATATGCCTGATGGATGTTCGCGCTCCACACTTTTACGACCCGGATTACACCCGGACGTTTGTGGTAACGCACAAAGGCTTAAGCCCGGTCGCGGAGTTCCTGGCCAGTCCCCAACGTCCGGTGTTTCGAAAGGCCGGGCGAACCGGCGACTCGATGCATTTCTTTGGACCCCCAAACACAAACTGGATCATTATGCCGGAACAAGTGGTTCAGAACATCGTTATCACCCAATCGGTGGATAGAAAATGGACGGTGGGTTTTGGCTGGGAGGAGTTGTCCATGGTGGCCTGCAACAGTGATTTGGCCCACGGATGCATTCATGCCGATCCCCATCTGGGCGATATTGACCCCGGTCGATCGGTTACGGTGGCGGGAAAAATTTACATCACCGCTCAATCTCCCGAAAAAGTTTTAGACCGTTTTGAAATGGAAATGAAATTCACTTGAAAAATTAATCGTTAGTCGAAAGGAGGCGGACCGGTGTTCGCCAATGTTAGAAATCTGGCCCAGGAACTTGGATGTGAAGGGCGTTTCCTGACCATCGGGCAATGCCCGGCGTTTCTCCTTGTGCCCCCGATGAGAGAGTTAACCGCTACGAAGTGTCCCTGGGTATGGTATGCCCCGACGTTTAACGGGGTCCATCCCAATCAGCAGCACCGGTGGATGTTCGAACAGTTTCTGACGAAGGGGATCGCTATCGCGGGAGTGGACGTCGGAGAAACGTTTGGGTCCCCCCACGGTACCGCGGCATATAGCGTTTTTTATGAGCAACTGCATACACGCCAGGGAATGTCGCCGAAGCCTTGCTTATTGCCCCAAAGTCGAGGAGGGCTGATGCATTACAACTGGGCCTCCCAAAACGCTGAGCGAGTTGCTTGCATTGCCGGGATATTCCCCGTCTGCGATTTAAAGAGCTATCCGGGGTTGGACAAAGCGTGCGAGGCCTACGGGATAAGTGAAGACGAACTGGCTCGGGGGTTACCACAGCATAATCCCGTGGACCGCCTGGCCCCGCTGGCCGAGGGGGGCGTACCCATTTTACATGTTCACGGAGACAACGATTCGGTTGTTCCTCTGGAAAGAAACTCAGGCGAACTTTTGCGGCGGTACACCCAGCTCGGGGGCCAAATGGAAGTGCTTGTCGTTTCCGGTAGAGGCCACGACTTTCTTCCCGAGTTTTTCCAGTGCCAAGTCCTCGTCGATTTTGTGATTCGGCATGCGGGACGGCCGCAGGTCCGGGTCTTGGCGGAAAATTCCTTAAAACAATGATGGATCGTCCACATAAATTTTGAAACGGAAATGAAATCAACCTGAACAGGAGTAATTGAGACCATGAAACCACGCTGTTTTTTTCCGCGGAAGATTTTTCGACCGGCTATTTGTGCTTTGGCCGCTCTTTGTATGCTCGGCCATAACGCTCAGGGGTCCAAGACGACCTCGGAGGAGCTTAAAGAACTTGATAAAACCATCGCGGGATTGGAAAACACCCTAAATGATCCTCGCTCCGGATTTGACGTCACTATTGCGAAGTGCGACCTGATGCAATACTACCGCCAGATGCACTACTGGCGCTGGCGGCGAGAACAGGTCCAGGGCGTCCTCCAACTCTGTAAATTAAGGAAGCAGCTTCTTGAACGGCAAACTCAAGGCCAGCCCGTTTCCCCCGAATTAACCCGGCGTCTGGAATCGCTGCAGGCGAAGTATTCCCTCGTTCCTGATCCCAAAAAAGCCGCGGCGATTCAACCGTCGCTGGACAGAATCTGGACCCACTTTGGAAAGTTTCAATCGCCCTACGGTTGGCATCTGGTGAAACTGAACTTGCTCCGGGACTTGGTCGGTCGATCCCAAAGAATACGATTCTATCTGCAGGAAGCCATGCGTCCCGTGGAAGGCGGATATGGAAATTCTCCCCTTGAGAAAACGGAGGCCCGGAAACGGTTATCCGGCCTTCTGGTTCGGGGTGACGCGAACACCTACGATCTGGGTCCCGTTGCCGCCATTATTGGAAACAGCGGTATCAACCCCGATAAGTATTCCTTTTCCATTGAGTTGGATCGCCTGGTTTTCGATACGCGTCGTTTGGCGGAGGAATATGGGGAGTGCTTTTTCGGAGGACTGGAACTGTCGATGTTCGGCCAACTCGATCAGGCTAAACTCCTGGAAGATCGCTCTGAGCATATTGTTATGACCTTGAAGGAACTGGAGGATCGCCGGGAGGAGTTGACCAAAAAAGTATTGAATTTTCTCCACTCGTTCGACAAGGACTCCAAATTCGTCTCCCTCGCAATCCCCTATCGCGCCAAGAATGTGACCCTCTCCCCCGACGGGCTTCCGAGTGAACTTCTTTTCTGTACGATTTCCGGGTCAGGCGGAGGCCCTAGCCGCGACCTGGAGGAACCGCTTTGTTTCGACGTGGTCGATTATTCGTTCGCCCCCCCTTTTTTCAAATCCGCAGGGGAACCCAATCTCGTTAATCGGGCGCAAACGCTGGCCGAGGACGTTCGGCGGGGGTATTACGTCAAGCAACCGGTAACGATCCTGATTCATTCCGACCTGACGTGGCTGGCCGGTCCGGATTGTCTTGAAAAGTACAAAAGCGATCGTGATGTCTTCATGCGTACCGAGGACGGCCGGTGCAGTACCAAAATGTTCAATATCTGGCATCCGGCGGTCCGGGCGCTAGCCGAGCAGAATCTGTCCGCCTATGCCCGGCAGTTTAAGACGCTTCCCCATTTTCTTTTCTACGACAAACTGACGTGGGAGCCGTATTTCGTCGCCAGCGACGCCTCTGACAAGGGCGCCGCTTTGGAGGCGGGATACAATCCGCAGGCGATCGACGCCTTTCGAGTTTATCTGAAAGGAAAATTCAAGGACATTGCGGCGTTGAACCAGGCCTGGCGAAGCGGCTATGCCGGTTTTGAATCCATCACGCCTCCTCCGGACCCTTTTCGGGTGGTACGACGTCGGGCCACTCCATTGTCGTATGAGTTCGAGTCGTTCCGTATGCAGTCATATACGGATTTCCTGACCTTGTGCGTCAAGGCCATTCAAAAGGAGGACCCCGATCATCCGGTGGGAGTGGAAGTGGGTACCGCGTCGAGTCATTTTTCAGCGGCGGTCGATAGTTTCCGCATGATCAGCCAAATCCCAGCGCGGTTCATCGAGGACCACTACAACCAATCGCTCGGAAGTTACACCGCCCTGAATTACCTGTACAGCCTCTGTCTGTACGCGGGGAAATATCCAATCGAGCACGAGTATGTCTGGACCTATCCGCGCTTGTTCAGTCCGGTTACGGAAGATGATTTTCGGATCACGGGGGAATTGAGCATTTGGCGGAAGATGGTCTGGGGTCGTAAAGTCCTGGACGTGTTCGGGACTTATGACGGATGGGGATATCAGCACAATTACATGGATGATCGGTTTTGCGAGTTGGTGTCTCTGGGCCCGACGGGCACGATCCTGCGGGAGGCGGGAACAAGTATTCCGATGGGGAAAAAACGCGCCCGAGAATTCTGGCCGTATCTGAAAAACACCGAGATTGTCACCCCCAAAATCGCGGTTCTGGTTCCCTCCACGTCCATGATCAATGAATATCCTTACCATTCACTGCAACAGGCGTCTTCGACGATCAATACCGATCTCATTCGGTTGGAGCGTCTGCTCACGCCTCTGGATTATGATTTTCGCTTCGTTCCCGAAGATGTGGTTCTTTCCGGGCGGCAGAATCTTTCCGCCTTTCGGGCGATTATCCTTCCCTATGCCCCGTATTTCCCCAAGGAATTAAGTGAAAAACTTCTGGAGTGGGTGCGGTCCGGAGGCACTTTGATCTGTTCCGGGGTTCCGGGAATATATGATCCTTATGGGTTCGATGACGCGACGTTGGTCCGCAAGGTCTTTGGAAGCGGGTTTAAATATACCTATCGCGGAGACGACGAGAATTGGCGGTGGGAACTGCATCTTGCCTCCGACAACCTGACGTCGAAGGTCATCGCGAAGGAAGCAGGCCCTCCCATCGCGGTGAAGGCGTCCTTCGGGCAAGGCGAGGTTCTGTTATCCGGAGAGGCGTTCAGCGCCACGCCTCATCAACGGCGGTTGCAGACCCTTTTCTATGACGCACTGGAACGGGCGATCGATTTTCCGACCGCGGCCTCCGATCATCATCGTTTCGAGCTGGTCGCCCGTGAGGATCCGCAGGGGCGAAGGTTCCTGTTCATCGTTAATCCCAGTCCCCGGGAGCTGGCGGTAGATTATGTGACCGTGGACGGCGAGTACGATAGGGTCGTTGACCTGGGCATTGGCGGGCATTGCCGCGTTCCGATTGCCCCGCGCCGGCCGATGACCGTCAACAGCCGGTACTTTGCCCCGGTGTATCTAACGGCGGGCACCAACTATATTTCAATTTGCTCCGCCCCGGGCCGCACCACATTTCAATTCCAGTTAGCTCCCGGGGAAGGCACCGTCCTTGAACTTGTTCGGAATCCCGCGGGGAAGGATCGGGACTGATGATTTGCGGCAAACATTTAAGAATGGCGGCGAATACGAATTCCCAGGAAACACAGAAGACGGTGCACAAGGCAAATGAAAGAATAAGCGAACCGAGCGTCTGACCACCTCGCAACTTCAGAACGAACTTCGCCGGATCGTCTGGGAGGGTTTGGCAAAGTATCTTAAAAAATTATCCAGTGGTAATGCAGTTGTGAAGGAACTCGGGAGGCTTCTTATGGCCTCATAAAAATCAGTCAAGTTGAGCAAGAAGATATTTCCATCAAAAGTGTGACAGAAAAAATTAAGGACAATTAAATTCATAACTCTTTGCAATATAGAATTATACCTCGAAACACGTGGAGATAAATTGTTATTGTGAGGGAAACGTCAGCCATGTCAAAAAACCCAATGGACCAAACGCGGTGGATATGGATGGATCTGCCGCAAAAAAAACAACCAAACCAATATGTCGAATTTCGCCGGGAATTTATGCTCGCCGCTCTCCCCGAGCACGCATACCTGCGAATCAGCGTCGATACCAATTTCGCGGCCTGGGTCAACGGTCGGTTCACCGGTTGCGGCCAGTTTTCCGACTTTCCCGAGCAACGCACGTTTTCGCAAATGGAGGTGACCGGATTGCTCCGGACAGGGGTAAACGTGCTGGCGATCCTGGCCCATTACTGCGGCGAGGACCATTATTCATATCTCCCGGGTGATCCTGAACTATGGTACGAGTTGGAAGTCGACGGGAAAATCCTGGCCCGCAGTGACAGTGAGACCCTTTGCCGCCCATCCCCGTGCTACCTTCAGGAACAGACCGCCCGCATCACCCCCCAGCGGGGGTTTACCTTCCACTACGACGCCTCGTGGGACGACGGGCTGACGCACGATGATCGGGGCGGCGATTCCTGGCCATTTGCGGTTCAAACACCGCGGCAGGATTCCCCGCGGCCCCGGCCGCTTAAAATGTTGGAAATCCGCCCGCCCACCGCAGGCGCGATCATCGCCCAGGGGCTTCTCAAGCGATTGGCCTCGCCCGATCAAACGGTGGCCGACCTGATGCAGCGGGATTTTCTGTCGGCTCGGCGAAGCTGGGAGCTATTTGAGGACTTTGCACCCAACTCCTCGCCCGCCACGACCCCGGTCAAACTCAGCAGCGACCGGCTGGACGGCGCCGACGGAATGTACGTGCTGTTCGACCTCGGGCGCGAGGAGTGCGGATTTTTTGAATTGCAGATCAACGGTCCCGGCGGGGCCGTGATCGACGTGGCCATCGGGGAACACCTCGACGATTTGCGGGTCCGCGCCAGCATTGGCGGGCGGTATTTTGCCTCCCGGTACGTCACCCGCCCCGGACCCCAGAAATTCGTCCATTGCCTCCACCGCGACGCCGGCCGTTACATCCAGTTGCATGTGACGAACCTGCGGGGCACGCTGGAACTGCAACAAGTAGGCCTGATGCCCGCCGAATACCCCGTTCGCATGGCCGGCGAATTTGTCGGCGATCCGCTGGCCAATCAAATCTGGCACACCGCTCGGCGGACGCTCCATCTGTGCATGCACGAGCACTATGAGGATTGCCCGTGGCGCGAGCAGGCCTTGTATGCCAACGATTCCCGCAACCAGATGCTCTGCGGCTATTACGCCTTCGGCGACTACGATTTTCCCCGCGTCAGTCTCGATCTTCTGGCCCGATCCGCAGGGCCCGACGGCTACCTGGAACACTGTGCGCCCATGAGGTTCGCCATCACGATCCCGAGCTTCACGATGACCTGGTTTTTGGCCATGAACGATTACCTGATGTACAGTGGCGACGTGGCCTTCATCCGGCAAACGTTTCCCCTCATCCGGCAAATGCTGGGGTGTTACCGGGAAGCCCAAAAGGACCACTTGCTGCCCTGCCCTACGGGAAAGCGATACTGGCAATTTTACGACTGGGCCCCGGGGCTGGACGGCACCGAAGAAAACGATTGCCGGAATTTCGCCGTGATCGACAACCTCCGATTCGACGCACCGTTGAATTTATTTTACCTTTTGGCGGTGCAGGCCGCCGCCAATATGGCCGGCTTCCTCGGCGAAAAACCCTTCGCCGACCAATGCCTCGAACTCACCGAGCGTTTGAAGCAAGCCGTCCACCGGGCCTTCTGGGATTCACGGGAAAACGCCTACCAAACATACGTCGGTTCGCGGGCCCCTCGGCATTTTGCCGAACTCACCCAGTCGCTGGCGATCCTCGCCGGCGTCGGCGACGAGGCGACCCACTGCGCATTGCGGACAAGGCTCATGACCGAAACCAGCGGCATGATCCCCACCACCCTCAGCCAGTCGCTCTACAAATATGAGGCCGTGCTGCGCGAGCCGTCGTACGGGCAGCCGGTATTTGACCAAATCACGGCCGTCTGGTCGAAGATGCTTTTTTCCGGCGCAACGAGCTTTTGGGAAACCCAAAGCGGCGGCTGGGATTTTAACCACGCCGGCAGCCTGTGCCACGGCTGGTCGGGCATCCCCATCTATATCTACGGCGCCTATGGGCTGGGCATCAAACCGCTCGAACCCGGATTCACACGCCTTGGCCTAAAGCCCTTGTCGCCCATGGCCTCGCTATGCGGAACAGTGTCCACGGTTCGCGGCAACATCCGGATTATGCTCGAAAGAGCCAAAGGAGCTTACCGAGTCGATTTGCAGCTTCCCATATCCGTCGAGGTGGTTGCTGACCACTCCCTCGTGGCCGAATGCATGGTGCGTAACGGGCAGTAAGCGGCATTCATGCTCGGTTCCTTGCAAAAGTTTAGTTTAAGTTAAAACTTGAATTGCGGCAGCCAATCGCGGTTGGCATGGAACATTTCCTCCAGGCATAATTCCATCTGGTCAAAGTCAATATTAGACGGATGAGCCATCGCCGACTGCATTAGAAGTTTCTTATCGCCGGTAAGCGCCGCGGTTACGGCCAGCCGACAGTGGAGGTCCACGGCTTGAACCACGCCCACGACGGAATCCGGCAGGGGTCCCATGTTCAAAGGCAAAACACCGTGCCGACCTAAAATCCCCGGAACTTCGACCACCGCTTCATCAGGTAAGTTGCATATAATCCCGTGGTTTTTTACATTGACGATATCCATTTTTCGAGTGTCGCAGGCGAGGGCATGGAGGGTTCCAATGGCCTGGTCGCCGTGCGCGGCGTGTTCAAAAGAGGCCGGCAGAAAATCGGCGTCGGGTTTACCGATCTGACTTTTGATATGGGCTCGGATGAGGGCGACCTGTTTTTTCAAATTCAGACTTCGGTGCTCATATCCCTCGCCGCTGAATTCCTTGATCACCTTGGGCACGGTATAGTAGTAGCGGGTATAATACAAACTGCCAGGCAGGAGTCCGTAATAGTGATACAGGCGGCAGGCATCCTTATGGACGTATCCCCAATCGTTCGACTTTTCTTTTGATTGGTTGAGAAGTTCGGGCAGGAGAGGATAAAGGTCCTTTCCCTGGTAATAAAGACTCATCGCCCAGGTGCAGTGGTTAACACCGGCAACATAGGCCTCGATCTTCATTGCCTCCTGCCAAGGGACCTCCAATAAGCAGCAACCCACCAGTTCTTTGACGCCGACCACACCGTCACAAAGCCCGAAGGTCTTAACCTTCGAGACACGTGAAGTCAGATCACTGATCATGCCCGTGGGGTTGGTGTAGTTAATCAAGATACCGTCGGGACAGACTTTGTCCATCGTCGTGGCCAGTTTCACGGCGGCCGCGGCATTTCGGGCAATCATAAAGACCCCACCGACCCCGCTCGTTTCCTGGCCGAGGATGCCGTATTTCAGGGGAATGGTCTCGTCCAAATACCGCTGATCAAGACCGCCGACCCGAAAAGACGAGAGGACGAAGTTGGCTCCCTCCAAACCGCTTTCGAGAGTTCCGGCCACCTCCATTTTAAAATCCAGTTTTTTGGCTTGGGCGATGCTGTTTCCGAAGTCCGCCATCAGCCGGGCGTTTTCTTCGTCGAGATCATAGAGCGAAATCACGGAACCAGCCAAATCGCCGCAGGCAACATACTTGACGAAAGTAGAGAGCATGTGATGGGTATAACCGCTGCCGCCACCGAAAATACAAAGCTTAACTTTTGGCATCGACCGTCTCCTGTTTGATTATAGGGGGATTCCGAATCAGAATTTGATCCATCATGTCGTCCGTTAAAACGCTGCGATACTTGGCCAAAGCGTAGCCGATCATACGAGCGGTTCCGAATCCGCCGTCGGAACCGAAAAGAAGCCGACCCGGGCCTAGGGCATTGAGTGCGGCCCGAATGGCCATGGGCGGGGCCCCGGTGGGTTGAAGGTAGATATTGGGATTTTCCCGGGCCCCCGCCACCGCGTCAGGCCACAGATCGGCCAGGCCGCAGTGACCAAAAATGACTTTGGTCCGGGGGTGTTTCCGGGCTAGCCAGGCGATTTGACAAGGCGTGGCGTAAGGCGGAGTACCGTCGTGAAAAAGGACCGGTACATTCAAATTCCCCGCCGCCGCCATGATCAGGTCCAGGCCCGGGTGCGTAACGCTAAAGGCCTGTAACCAGGGGTGAAGTTTAATGCCGATCAGTCCCAATTCTTGAATGCAACGTTCCACCTCGCGGGCGGCGTCTTCCATTTCACCCGGTTCGACGGTGGCCAGGCCCGCCAGTCGGCCGGGAAATTTTCTGACCAGGTCGGCTAAAGCGTCGTTCGATTTTTTCTGCACCGCCAAGTCCCGGGTTGTCAATGCCTCCACCGATGAGATCCATCCCCCGTCCAGATTGAAACGAGCCAAGTCGGCTAATAGCGTTTCCGGTTCCGTCGCGGGTCGTCCCATAAAGGGTTTTAACATCACATGGAGGTGTGTATCGAGTCTCATGGAAGGATCCTTTCCGCATTGATCCTCAGGATTTTTTCGATAGACTCCCGAGGCAAAGGAAGTGTTTGGATTTTCTCGACCTCCGGCAAAAGAGCGGACAACGGGGCGGCGCTGCCGAAGAGGACGCGCTCGATCCCGATTTTTTCAATGGCCTCGATGATAATGGTGTCATCAATCAGAGAGGTTTCAAGCCAGATGTTGTCGGCGCTCCGGGCAGCCGGTACCGCATCGTACCAGAAATCGGCGAAACCCATGTGGCCCATGATAAATTTTATCCCTGGATGCCGTCGGGCCAAGGCCGCCAGTTGAAACGGCATTGCGCAGACGGGGGTACCGGTGTGGGCGTAAACCGGGGCGGAAAACTCCAGGGCCACATTAAGGAGAGGATCGACCAGTTCGTCACTGAGTTGGAATCCCTGGACCGGAGGACAAAGGTACAAGACCCGTAAGCCCGAATGAAATGCCCGGCGAAGTTCCGTTACTGCCGTTTTCCCATACCAGGGATTGGACACCGCGCAACCGATGAACCGATCGGGATGCAAAGCGAGGGCCTGGGCGATAAAGTCATTGCCTTGCCGGTTGTCAACCGCGGTGAATGCCTCCGTGGGGCAAACCCACGCCCGTTCGAAGCCCGCGGCATCCATTTCCCGCAAGGCCTGATCTACCGGCCGGGTTTCGTGGGGTCGGCCAGGCCCCAGTCGCGAATGAACATCAATATATTTTGTCATCTTAGAATCCTTGATCCTACGCATTACGTTTTCCGATGATATCGTTCCGCTCCGACCTGCTTGGCAATTCGGGTCCAGGTTTTTAGCACCTCCGGCCGGCCATACACCGTTTCGATGTCCTGGAGGCAAAAGTCATAAATTGTATCGCCGGCGCGTTCCATTTTCTCCTCAAAATCCTTTCGCATGCCGTCTTCATCGAAGCGCATGAGGACATCCGTGGGCATGGGGCGAATTTGCATCACGACGTCCCGCCGGCATTGTTCGGCGGAGTATTCAATATTCGACCAGGGTGACACCGTCACCCGGCGGAGGTTCGGCACCTTCTTTCTCAGAATTTCCAGCTTCCCCACCAGCGATTCACAACATCCGTAGGCCACCAGTCCATGGGCTTGGAGGAGTGGAAGCTGGTATTCCAGCAGAAATTCATCCCACAGACGCGGGGAGACCAGAGCAAATTCCTGAGAATCCGCGTCACACCAGGTATCGAGGAGGCGGACGTACCGAGGGTCAAAACCCGCTTTCGGAAGATCCTCACACGTCAGACAGACCTTGTTACATCCCCCGATATCATTTCGAGACAGATGATTCTCCGCTTCGAGGCCTTTTAAATGTTTTACGTGGGCGTCGCTCAGAAATTTTATGAATCGGCGGAACCACTCCGGCCGGTCCAGGCAATCGTACATCATCCGCTCCAAGCCGCGTAGATACGCCCCCCAGTACGCCAGCCCCGCGTCATTTAATCGGCCATATCTGATTTTGACATCCAGGATGTTTTTGAGAAGCTCACTCGTCTTTTCATACTTTTCCCGAGTCGTTTTTTCATCGACCCGCCAGTCGGGCACTCTCAGCTTTTCGATATCCGACTCCTCGTTGATCTCCGGTTTGAATATAAAGGCCCCGCCAGCCGGGGAGTGGACGACGTCGATATTCACGCCCCACATCATCGGCCGGTCCTCGCCAAAATGCACCGCCTTGATCTCGACCCACGGCTCGATAACTTCGTCATCCCCGATCTGGTGCTTGTAGAGACGTTTGCGAAGCTCATACTCGATTTCACGAAACAAGGGATCCGCGGATTGCAAACTGTTCCACGGCACCAGTTCCTCCCAGCCCCCGCAGGGCAGACACAACACGGGAGGGCGTTCGGTTTTCTTTAGGCTGTTGTGGCGGGTCCATAACTGGCGTTTGGCCTGGTTTTCCTCGCTGAGAGCAATTTGGGCTACTTGTCTCGCCAGATCGCGGAGAAATTCATATTCATACGCCATACGATATCCTTCAATTAACCGGGATGCTTTTAAATCCGCTCATCGGCGGCTTCGAAAAACGCCATGATATTCTCCCACGGTACTTCCGGTTCCAGCACATGGGCGGGGGATAAAATATATCCCCCGTTATATCCGAGCGTTCGAATTCGTTCCCGCACCTCATTTTTAACATCATCGGGAGTTCCAAAAGGCATGGTTTTCTGCACGCTGACCGCGCCCCAAAAGGCTAGTTCTTTTCCATATTTCTGTTTCAATTCGGCGGGATTGACGCATTCCGGCTGGACGGGATTCAAAATTTCCACGCCCACCTCAATAAGTTCGGGAACCAGACTGGTAACATTCCCATCGGAGTGATAAAATATCTTCGCCAACGGATAAGCGTCTTTGACGGCTTTAATCGTCGCCCGCAGTCTGGGTTTCAGGAAGGTGCGCCAGATGTCGAGACTCATCGTTAATCCGGTCTGCATAGCGACATCATCGCCAAGAATGATGATATCCACCCCGGCCCGGGCCATCGCCACGGCCACGGACTTTTGATAATAGGCCGTGTGATCGAAAAGGAAGTGGGCAATCTGGGGTCGCAGCAGCATATCCTCCAGGGTGTCCTCCAACCCCCGAAGGTACCAGGCATGCTCATAAATCGCTCCCGCATAAGAAGCCACGGCCAATCCTTCCGTGTGAAGCGAGGCGACTTTCTCCGCAACCCCCTCGAAGCGATATTCCCGGTCAAGGTCCGGCCAGGGATATTCCCGAAGGCGATCAAAATCCTCGATTCCCGCCAACGGCGATTCGATATGAACGAAGTGATGCAGGCTTCCAGGCCGCCACCAGACCCCCCATTCATCCACCGGAAGATCAGGAATTGTGGAAAGCCCTTTGACCCTTTTCCCGATCCAGTCCTCGAAACGATCACGGGGGAGGCGAGTTGTATTCGCGGCAATTCCGGTAATATCCATATCGAAGTATTCGCGAGGCGTTTTGGGGGCGCATTTTTCAGTCAAAAGCTTTTCCACCGCAGGTACATATCCGATCACCTCCCCATACAAAAGACGGGGCGTTCGGTCGGGCTTTTGATGGTTTAAAGCCGTCATTACCCTCTCCCGTGAGGTCATACGTCCTCCTTCTGAAGTTCTTCAAGCGAAGGAACCCAGCCGGATTTAATCCGGTCACAGAGATGAATAATTTCTTTTAAATCGTCGTCCAGATCAGGATTAAAAAGGGCGTCGAGGTATCGATGGGCCTCGCTTCGATTCCCCTCCAGCCGCTTCATGGCCATATCTTTATCACCGAGCTTGATCATCGCCAGAATACTCCAGGGCTTGGCGAGAGTGGGATCGGGTTGATTTTCCCCCGCGGCCTGGGCAAAATATTTTTTCGCTTCAAGGGTATTGTCCATCCGTTCAAAAAGGCATCCCGCAGTATACAGTGTCCTGGCGTCAAACCTCCGTAACGGTTTCCCCATTCCCAGATTCTGGGGATAGTCCAAGGCCTTACCAATCGCGTCCCATGATCCGGCATAATCCCCCGCCAGGGCAAGGCGGATTGCTTTTTGGCGATGGATGCGAACCCACAGGTTGCGAAGATGGTGTGTCAGTTCATAGGGGTGAAAGATTCTTCCCGTCAGAAGGTTCGCGGCGGGATCATATTCTCCCGCATCGGCGTACGATTCGGCCAGGGTGATGCGGGATTCCTCATCGGCGAGCACTTCCTCCGGCGCGCCGGAAAAGCGTTTTAACCAGGCCGTGTTTCGTTTCCCAGTCAATTTCAACGCCAGGTCCAATTGTATCCACGCGGTTGGATTGATCGGCTCCAGATCGATCGCTTGTTGAAGTTCAATTATCGCCGCGTTCAAATCTCCTTTTTCACGATAAACAATCCCCAGGGCCGTGCGACTGATCGAATTTTCCGGTTCAATCTCGCATGACTTTCGTAAATGCGCGACCGCCGAATCGAATTGCCCAATCTCCGCCAGAAGGCATCCGAGGGCAAAATGGGCTGTCCCGTCAACTGGATCGGTCTGGAGCGAATGTTCCAGGGCGAGTTTCATCTCCCGGCCCCAACCGAAAAACCTGGCCCGGCCTTTCCCGAACGAAGGGTTCTTCCCCAACCACTTCAAAAGATAACCGGCTTTGGTTACACCAACCTCCGAACAGACCTTTTTCAGACACTCAACCGCGTCCTCAAGCGAGCCGCACTCCAGGAAGCGAAGGGCGCAGGCGATCAAGAGTCCATCTTCCGTTTCACGATCTCCGGGCACATACAAATCGTCGTCCGCCCGGTCGAAAATACATGGGACGCTCGCAAGACTCCTGGAATAGCCCTCCAAATCCCCCCGCCGGCGGAAATCCAGTGCCTGCAAAAAACGCAACGCGGCGTTATTCGAGGATATTTCCAAGCCATGATCCACGATCATCCCGGCCCGATGATATTCCTTCCGGCGATGAGCCTCCAGCGCCAATTGCACCAGGGCAGGGACCACATAATTCGTTCCAGTCGCCGCCACCCGGCAAAAATCAATTTGCGCCTGATCGACATCCCCTTTCCAAAATGATGCCAACCCATGCAGGTAAAGGGCTTCATCGTTCCACCGATCCGCCTTCAAAGCCAGATCCAGTTCACGGATTGCCCCATCCAAATCTTCTCGAAGCATCTTTAGGAAACCCATGTGGAGACGACTCTTGGAAAACCCCGTGTCTTTATCAAGGCAGAGCCGGTAAAACTTCTCCGCGAGGTCTAACCGTTGGGTTCGCTCGTAGTGATATCCTCTTTGGAAAAGCTGTTCGGCACTCATTTCTTTCATGGGTATGGGATGGTCATACAACGATTCTATGTTTGCGGCCACAGGACCTTTTTTTTCCGACCAGGTTAAAATAGAACCGTCCGCACCAACAATTTCGAGCTTTTGAAGAGTCTCTTTGGGAAGCAAAATCGATAAAAAGCAAGGATGGCCGGGCTCGAGATCGAAAGTTTCCCCCGCCTTTGCATTGTTCACCCGCATGTGGACATCTTTTATTTTCCAAGCAGGTGAAATCGCCACCTCGGTCTGCTCTCCCTTCTCCCGAATCGCCATGGCTCCGTATTCCGATCCTGTTTGTATATCTCCAATCTCAGAAACCGGCATCCACCACTCCCGGTGCGAGATCGAAGCGTACGGCAGGAGGATTCCCCGGTCCATCTGAGTCTCCGGTCGCCCGCTCTGTATTTCCGGGATCGGCAGTTCCTGGTCGGCGGCGATCTGACCCCAGAGCAGTCCTTCCTCGCTGTTGCCCCATGCCCAAAATTTCTGCCCCGCCACCTGCCACGGTGGGGCCCAGCGGATCACGCCAAAATTCCAGTCCTCATACCAGGCCCCAAACCACCCACTCACCCCGCCTGGGCTGAAAAGACCGATCGGCTCGGGAATCTTATCATAACGGCTATAATCAATTCCTTCCCGCACGGGATAGGGGTATTTCGTCCTCGTTTCCAGGAAGGGTCCTTCAAAATGCCCGATCATGGTGTCCGTGGGAAACAAAAATCGCAGCGAAGGATGCGGGGCAATCCCCGCGTTCAGCCAGTAATACCACGGTTGCGGAAGCGGCGTTCCATTATAAAAATATTGATCGAAATAAATTCCCCGGTAGTTTCCCGCCAGGGTCACCCCGGCCATGATGGTCATCCCCGAGCGTTGATCGAGATGGTGAAACAAGGCCTGGACCCCTTCCGATGTTTTTCGTATGTGGACCCCAGCCCGGCTCCAGGTCATGGCATTGTGACCGACGGGAAAATTGAATTCCACTCCCCCCGCCACATACGCCCCGCGGATCGCGTTATTCGCCGGTTTCATCACTTTCGGGCAATGGAACAAGTCCCGCCCCGTATAAAGATCTACTGCCCGGTACAGATGCATACCCCAGTCGGGAAGAATCGTCAGTTCCATCCACCGGGATTTCAAGACCATCGCATCGTAAGTTTTCTCTTCGATCTCGGTCGTAAAGGATTTTTGCCACGGGTAGGGATAAATGGCCCGCGTTCCCTTGCCGAAAAGCGGCGGGTTCGGATCTCGCGGGCCTTGGGCATAGGTTGGGATGATTATCGTTTGGGTATAAACATCAACGTCAAGATGTGTAAATTCCATATCGGTTGTTGTTGTTTTCATGTTTTTAACAATTCCGCAGCCCGTTCCCGACAGCGCTGCCTTAAATCCTTACCATTTTGCTCCCACTCGTCAAATCGTTTCCGGTCGAAGAGGCAGGGATGCCAGGTCGATTCTCGAAAATGATCGAGCGTATGCTCCTCTTCCATGAAATGCCCCGCCGGTCCCACGCGGTGGATCAAATCCAAGGCCAGAGTATCTTCGTTGATTTCAAATCCTGAAATGAATCGTTTGACCATCCCGATAATCTCATCGCAAATCAGCAGGGCCTCCGGCGATCCGGTTAAACCCGATTCCATGTACCCGACATCGTGAATGAGATTCGTTCCCGCCAGGGTACAGGCAAGGAGAGAATACGCCCATTCCGCCCCTGCCTGGGCGTCGATCACCTTAGCATCGGTCGTTCCCGCCGTTCCAAAGATCGCCAGCCGGTAACGCTGCGAAAGCTGGGACAGAACCATGTCCGCCATCCGCCATTCCGGAGCACCATACGAAAAGACCGTCGTCCGCATATCCAGTGGAGTCACGCACCCGCCGTAAATAAAAGGCGCCCCCGGAACCCGCAACTGGTGCATCACCAGTCCCGCCAGACATTCCGCATTTGCCAACGCCAGCGCTCCTGCCAAGGTCACAGGCCCCGATGCCCCCATCATGATCGTCGGCACGTAAATCAAAGGGATTCCGTGATCCGCACAAAAGACCAGGCGCTCCAGAGCCCCAGCGTCGTGCTGAAGGGGTGAAACAAACTGGCCGTACATGATGTAATTCGGCTGGCGCCGGAAATCCGTTTCGCCTCCGCTCCGATCGCAGGCTAAGCGGTGCATTTCCTCAAAGGTCTTTCGCCCCGAATATTCTGTCATTATGATGGGTTTGGAGGTATTATTCAGCATCGCCCGAAATTGTTCGATTTCACACCGGCCCGCGGGAAGACCCCGCGGCAATCCATATGACATCACAAAATCGATATTCGCAAGTTTCTCACACAGTCGGGCCGACTGCTCCACGTCCTTTAGCGTGCTTTCCCGCCTCCGGCCTGTACTCGGGTCGATCGTATATTCCAGGTCGCTGCCGGTACCGAAATAAATCCGTGTCCCTTCCAGCATCATGGCCGGTTCACCCTTCCGGTTATAGATATCTATTCTGGAGGGGGCTGAGGCAAGAGCCCGATCAACCAGGGACGGGGGAATAAACGTGCGAAGATCGTCCTGGACCCTGGCCCCAGCCTCTCTCAACAAGGCTCGCAGTTCAGGGCAATGGACATTGATGCCCGTTTCCCTTAGAATCGCCAGGGAAGCTTCATGGATTTCGTCCAGTTGCGTCGTTGGGATCGAGGCCATAGAGAAACCCACCGAGTTCTTTGAATTCATGTCGTATCCTTTTTGAAAAGTTTTTTCTATTTTAACCCGATACGTATCCTATTAATACCAACATTCGTTTTGAACCGTATCGTATACTGCCAGGACGTTTTTCACGGGGACTTCGGGCATAATCCCATGGGCATCGAGCATATATCCCCCGTTTCGTCCCAGAGTCTGAAACGCGTATCGAACCCATTCCCTGACCTCCGTTTCGGTTCCTCGGGCTAAAACTCCCTGGGCATCTATTCCCCCTCGAAAGGCTAATTTTTCTCCCCAAGCGGCCTTTAACTGATCAAAATCCATCCCGGCACATCCCGGCTGGACCGGATGAAGCACATCGACACCCGATCGAACCAAATACGGAATGAAATCCACCGCTGAACCGCAACAATGGAATTCAAAAACGGCCTCGGGAAAATAGCGTTTGAAAAAGGCAATTTCTCGCCGTAGAAACGGTTCATAATCCCGCTCGAATAATTTCGGATCAACTATTGGCCGGTCCTGCATTCCAAAGTCGCTGCCGCCGTGAATGTGGTCGATCTCATGGACTAAGTCTCCCAGTTCTTCCACATAGGCTTCATAACAGGCCATGTAAAAGTTATAAACCATCTCAAACAGGGTGACGGCGAATTCAGGATCGGTCAACCACTCGACCATGAATACGTCCATCGGCCGCCAGCAGCGAACCATCTCCCAAATCGACGGTCCTTCAATAAAGACCGCATACGACTGATCGAGATCCAAAATTTTCTGAAGGTCTTCCTTTAAATGGGAGCAATCCCAGTAATTCCGCCAATCGGGCGTTTCCAGGCGTTTAAGGTCTTCAACCGTCTGTGCCGCCTTCAAGCCCCGGACAAATCCATGCCACCTTGTTTCCCGGTCAGGATCTTTCTGAGGCGTTCTTGATCGCAGCCACCGCGCGTCAATTCCCAACCGCTTCAATACCACTTCGTAATCATCCGTTCTGAAATAGCGTTTTATTTTCTCCTCGGCACTGATTGCGCCAATCCGAAATAATCCGCCCTCCGTTTCCGAGTTGAAAATGACGGAGGCCGGCAAACGGTCGGGTCGGCCCCGACCAAACGCGGTTCGAACCCGCTCTTTGGGGGTCATGTCAATCCTCCCGACATACGGCAAGCTTGTAGAATAATATCCAATGCCTTTCTCCGCAAAATCCCCTCCGATCCCCGAGCGACCAATCCACCCCAATAACTGTATCCACCTTCGTTATGGGCGTTGTCGCTGGTCATATACGCGTGATAGCCGTTTACCTGATCGAACGTGATTAATTTCCTTCCGATGGACTGGGCTTGAACCATCATGGACGTCTCGGTCATCGTCTCCCCTGGGAACCCGGCCAAGACCAGATCGTTGATCCGAATGGCTTCCAGGTCGACCTGCATCACCCTTTTTGCCAATTCCGCATCACTCAGGTTGGTCCATTTTTCGACCATCGACCGAATACAGGAGGTAAATTGAATCTCATCTACCATCTGCTTGATCTGTGTCGGTCGGGCGTGCGCCCCTTGGAGTAGCTCCAGTTCCTTGAACAACGTTTCACCCCGCCGGCGAAGTGCTTCCTCGGTAATCAGGTCCGCCCGACGGGCCGGAAAGAGGTCACGCAAAGGCAAATCCGCGGTATCATTTAGAATGGAACCAATATGAATCGATTCCCATTTCGTCTTTTCCTCTTTCCAGGATGCCAGAACGGCCGAGGCAATTCCCTCGCCAATCCTCCTTGCTAACCTATCCGCTTCTTCATAGGTGTTCGGAGCGGTATACTTCATTCCAACGTTTCCGCAGGGACCATTCACGCACACCCCGATCCCCCCGATTTCGCTTTCCACTATCCGCCGAACGTATCCGGGCCAATCGAAATGATATCGGAACTGTTCGGGCCGTAATCCCAATCCAGCCCCGGAGGCCGCGATATCGGGATGGCCCGAATACCGGACCAGCGCACCCAGGACTTCTCCGGATTTCGCCCGGAACACCATCAAGGCCGCCAACGGATCGACGGGTCGGTCAAAATAAATGGGTTTTGAAAAGGCCGGGATTTCGGGACGATAACCGCACAGCAATAACGCGTCCGGGTCCTGCGTATACGGATACCCCGGTTGATCTGTATTCAGGCGTCCTCCCCAGGCAGTCACGGCGCCCAACTCGGGAACATAGACTTCACGATTGAAGTTAAATCCGGATCCCAAATCGGCGATTCCATAACTCAATTCCGATTCCCACGATTCGGAGATGACCTTCCGAATGATTGGAATGGAAAGCTCGATGAGTTTCCGGCACGGCCGGTCGTCCAATTCATGACCTTCCGGGGCACTGTGGGTCTGGCTGGTGTGAACCCAGATATTTGAGGCCGGAATCCCAGTGGCCTCCGATATCCCTTTTCGCCATTCCAGACAAGAACTTCGGAAAAGAAAGCTGTAATCAAACGTGGCAAGCAACCACGACCTGCCACCATCTTCAAGCAAAAGGAACCGACCTTCCAGATCCGTACCGAAGGGAACTTTTACATCAAAAGTATCGTTTAAATTGATTTTACCCAAACCGCATCGCGCCATCCTGATGATCCTTTAACTTTCCATTTTAATTCACACGAGAGCGTTATTAAAAGCCGTGGGGATATTTTCCCCGGTTCCTTTTGAAGTCCTCTGTGGCCGGGAAAGGAGTTGTTTCATTTCCAGAGAAGAAGCATCGTAGGGTCCCTGCGGGTCTTTGAGTTGGACTGCTTCCACGATGACGGGTTTTGCCGGCAAAAGGAGCGGTTTGATCTTTGTGGAAGGAGAGCAAGCCTCTTTCGATTTTTCAAAGATCAAACGCTGTGCGGCATGAGGATGGATTAATCGTGCGGACTGCCAATCCAGCCCCGTTTTAACGATGGCCGACACGATTTGGGGAATCAACTCCGCCGCTTCCAAGCAGGCCTTGTCGTCGCCTGTGATCAGCGTGCAAGGGACTCCCAATTCACCGGCCCCGGCGGCCAAAAGACCTATCTCACCCACGGAAATCCCGTTAATTCGCAAATCGACCATTTGATTCGCATTCCACGTGTGCCTGAGATTTCCGTTGGGGGTGCCCGCTTTGGAATGGGCGCCTATCAAGAAGCACATATCGAACGAATCATCGAGCTGGGCCCAGGAGCTTATCCCACCGCCCATAATGTATTCGACTCTCGGATCGAGAATATCCACATCCAGATTATGCTCCGACATGTGGGTGTCGTGAACCAGGACCAGGTTCGCCCCGGCCGTAAAAGCCCCGTCTGCCGCGGCATTGATCTCCTGGGTCATCCATTTTTGGGTCTGCGCGTATTTAGGATGGCTTGGCTGGACCTGGTCCCAGATACTCACGCCCGCCGTTCCTTCCATGTCGGAGATAATATACACTTTCATCCGGTCACTTCCCTTCGCACATCAAATCATCGGTTCGCCCGTTACATCATGACAGCAGGATACAACTTTATCTCCTTTAAAAATCACAGGTAATGATTTCGTAACAATCCAGCTTGGGAAGAATGATTTTGTTATTCATAAGTTTTAATGCGTTTTTCGATATCAGGGACATGATATGTCGGGGAGTCTTTTCGGTAAACTCCAATTCCACGTTGTAAAGAGGAATGATTTGTGTGATTGGCCGCTGCATGGCTCCGGTAAAGTTTATCAGGTGGATGATCAGACGCTTTTCCCCCTGTTTCCGAATCGAAATCTCCACCGATTGCGGAACGTTTGTAAGTCTGATCTTCGGCGGAGTCGTTTTCAAGACCGGTTGCGTCAGCCAGTCGAAATGCTCCGGGATACGGTGCGACCAGAAAAATTCATCGACGTTACCACTCAGATAAAAGGCTTTGCCTTTTCCGAAGAAATTTACCGTCATAGCCGGATGCTTGCTTAAAGGCGGAAGAGCCAGATACCGTGCGGAAAGCTTTTCGTGCAGCGTCAGGAGAGGTAGTGCCGTTGTCGGTAAAACCCCCAGGGCGTAGGGCATGGTGGGAAGCGGCTGCTGCATCGGGCCAAGATAAGTTACCGCGTCCGGCGTCGGGCTGATATAGTCATAGGGTAACGGGCCGAGGATTTTCCCCGTATAGTCAACACCCAGCACATCCGCGAGGGCAAAATTTTCCCGCGCTTCACCTAACTCGTTATAGAGCGAGCTTTCAAACGTCGCCAGGAGGTTGCCTCCTTCAGCAACGTACCGCCGCAGATTTTCCACCCCCAACTCACCGATGCAGGCGGCATTCGGTAATATTAAAAATCGATATTTGTTTAATGTTCTGTCCGTCAACGAAATATCGTCGATCAGATCAAAGAGAATGTGACTACGCACCAGGGCTTCATAATAACCGTTAAACGATTCGATGCTGCGGCCATGAGACTCATTACGGCTTTCCTTTGCCGTAAAATCACTGTAATCCACGGCCGTGCCGTAATAATTTTGCGTCACATCCGACCAGAGCAGGGCGACTTGGGCATCTGAAGTCGTATCGGTAAGAGCCTCTTCATTTATTTTCGCGAGAGATAACATCTCTTTCGCGGCCTGGGCCCCTTCGGTGACAAGGTTTTCCTTCAATATGGCATACCAGGGGCTTGCCCCGTGGGCAAGTGTTTCGGCAAAAAGAAGGCGGGTCTCTGCAGCCGGCAGGACGTAACGGTCATAGGGTTTGTGATTACCGCATAAAAACACGACCACGGGTTTCCCCGAGGCTTGCGTACCCAGGAGCTTGGCGGTCGCGCCGGGCTTCCAGTGTGGGATGCGATTCGGCTCGATATAGAAAATAAATCCCCCTTCCGCGGCGAGGATATCGACACATTTGGCCCATTTGCGATTGTCGCGCCCGGTCGCCCGAGCGGGATTTAACCCATTCGCGTTGCCGTAAATAATCGCCTGTGGATTTGTCGAATGAAGCGCGGTCTTTAAATCCCCAATAAACTCCATCAGGCAGTCGGAGCGGAATTCCTGGAATTTTAGATACAGGTCCTTCTTGTGAAACGGGGGCTTGGGTAACTCGGTTCCGTATCGCGACTTAAAGAGCCGGTTGCAGTGTTCACAATAGCACCCCGTCTGCAAAACAAACGGTCCGTCGAGGAAGATTCCGTCGATTGGATATTTACCCAGATCGCGGGCGATCGTCCGGGCGATCTGACGAAATTCGCTGTTGACGCACAGGGCATATCCTGTCCCGTAATGGATCTGCAGGAGAGTTCCATCCGCTCCCTTCTGCGCCCACTGCGGATAATCCTCCCGGACCCAATGCACATTGAAGTAAACAAACACTCGGAGCCCGTGTTTCTGTGTCAACGGCAGGTGGTCACCCAGATGATCGGGTAGCTCCACCGTCCGAACCGATGTTTTGAAGAAGATTTCATCACATCCGAACATGACCGTGCTTTTCCCGAAGGTGTGCAAATGCTTGCAGTTGGCGTACATCCCGACTTGCTGGGCGATCTCCTTTTCTGAATTACCCGATTGCACCGGCCGGTCGAAATCGTCAATCAATTCCACGATCCGGAGGGGACGGGTGTACCACTTTGCCTCGTCGGTGTTCATAGAGGGTGCTTTTAACATTTAATTATACTCCACTTAAAAGGGACCGGTCCCATATCGCTATTATAAAATTTAATCCGTCTGTGTCAAGAAAAATATAAAATCCGTATATTTACGTAATTACTTGCAATCAAATGATTTGAGTTGTTATTATTAAATATTTTCTTGCGTGATTTAATGTGAACGACTATAATTGACCGCAAAGAATAGATACCGGTATCATTATTGAAATGAAAGCACAATGATCCAAAAGCCAAAAACCATCAGAGAAATTGCTCGCTTGGCAGGTGTCAGTCGAATGACGGTGTCGCGGGTTTTCTCAGGCCGGGGTCCGGTTTCCGACGAATTGCGGAAAAAGGTAATCCTGATTTCCCGCGAACACGAATACACCCCGAACCCCCTGGCCCGCGGGCTGGCCGGACAGCGTACACAGAACCTTGGTTTGATTTGGTGGCACATGCACGATATGCTGGCCAGTGAATTGATGATTAAAATTGTCAACCACCTCCAGGGCTTCGGGTTTGTCGTCAACGTCGCGGACTGTTCGTGTTGGGCGGAAAAAGCCCGATATACCCGGATACTGGAAGACTTTGACCGGCGGAGGTTTGAAGGCGTGGTGGCCCAGCTTGACCTTGAAAATCCCGGCGAGAGTTCCATCCTTGATCGACTCCGTCGATTTCCCGCTGCGGTAATCGCCACCGCCTATGGAATCGATGCTCCCTGCGACCAGGTGATCCTGGAACGCAGGACGGGATTTATCGAAGCGGCGGAGTACTTTGTTGCCTCGGGAAGAAAAACGCCGGTGGTCATGGGAAGGCATGAAATCAACCAACCCAAGTTCGACGCTTTCTGCCGGACACTTCAAAACCATAATGTCCCCGTGAAGGACGCCACGATTATAGAATTGGACTACCCGCCCTTGTATACGGACGAAGAATTACGAACGTGTGTCTGGCGAAACCTGACCAGGCGGTTCCCGCAAAAAATTCCTTTCGACGCCTTGATGTGCACCAGCGACCAGGAGGCTTGGTGCGCCATTGCGTGGTTTCACAGCCGGGGGTTACGAGTTCCCCAGGAGGTGGCGGTGGTTGGGTTTGGTGACTACATGTACAATTCTATTTTGACTCCGCCTCTGGCCAGCGTCGATCGGCGGCTGGAACAAACCGCTTGTGCCATCGACACCCTCCTGATGAACCGCCTGAAACAACCCGATCTTCCTCCTCAGAAACACGTCGTGAATATGAAATTCATCTGGCGGGAATCGGCCGGTTCCTGATTCGAGGATTTTAAACGTAATAGAACTTAATGGAAACCAATCATGTCAAAGGAGTTAAACATCTGCCCAGACAGTCGGGCGAACACCTCTTTGAGATTATTCTTCGCCGCCATCAGGTCCGTTCCACCATTATGACTTCGAACCGTCCCATTGAGGAATGGGGAAAACTGATCGGCGATGTACCGGCCGCGACGGCCATCCTGGACCGGTTCCTCTCGCAGGCGGAAATCATCGCCATTAGCGGTAAAAGTTACCGACTAAAAAATCAGGCTTGCAAAAAGGAAAAAGAATGATATTTTCTATTCCCAGTGGTCGATTTTAATTCGCCCCTTGATGGTCGATTTTGAATCGCCCCGTGACAGGCAAAGGTCGGCTGTTCATGAATCCGGACCCTGAAGTGGCCCGTGCTCTGTTTAGAAAGAAGAATTACGAATGTGTCCAGAAGTGACAAAACTAGCCCCAAAAGAGCCTGGTTTTAATGAAAACGAAAAGTTGGAAAGCGATGCAAGTCTTGATATTCACGACACTAATGATGAAAGCGGGCGAAGGGATTCGAACCCTCGACGTCCAGCTTGGGAAGCTGGCATTCTACCACTGAATTACGCCCGCAACTATTTATTTTAAAATGAACTACACCTTATGCTTATTTGTAACTTGTTGCCAAAATTCGTCCTAGGAAAACTTCATAGACCAAAATGTTACCACCGGCCAGAACTTTTTATCATAGAGACACTCATGGACACGCTTAAACAACAGCCGCTATTATAGAACACGGCCATGAGCTTGGCAAGGGCAACTTTCAAAATACGTTGCCTGGAATCGCAAATGCTTTTATCCTGCCCGCCTGAACAAGATCGCTTGCAAAAATCCTGCTGAAATAGTAGAGTTAAAAACGTGCAGTTATTGGCTGGGAAACTAAATAACGTGGAAAGGAATACATGAATCTGGAATACTTGGCCAGAAATATCGACGCTAAGGTCTTTTCGCGTGGACGACCGATGAATGTCGAGATCAATCGTATCTACGCCGGGGACCGGATAAGCGACCTCTTGAGCCAGGCCCCGCACCGGACGCTGCTCGTGACCAACCTGGCCAGCGCCCAAATCATGCGGGTGGCTCAGTTGATGGACATTTCGGGTATCTGCCTTCTCAACAACATTACCCCGGAACCCGAAATTATTCAAATTGCCCTCGAACACCAAACCCTCCTGATGGTTTCACCCCTGGGCATGTTCGAAACCTGCGGACGTCTGTACCAGACGATTATAGAGGAAAGCTTAACCGGCTTATGAACCTCGGTACATATCAGATCATAGGAAATGACTTCGACCAGGCGGGGTCCGCATCTGGCAGTCTCAAGGAGCAACTCAAGAAAATCGGAGCCGATCCCGATATTATCCGCCGGGCCATGATCGCGTCCTATGAGGCGGAAATGAACGTTGTTATTCATGCTTACAAGGGAATTCTTCGGGCCACACTGAACCATCAACAAGTGGAAGTGGAAATTAGCGACGAAGGGCCGGGGATTCCGGATATCGACATGGCGATGAAGGAAGGTTTTTCCACCGCGCCCTCCAAGGCTCGGGAACTGGGTTTCGGGGCGGGAATGGGCCTGCCCAATATCAAAAAAAATAGCGACCATTTTTCCATTCAGTCCACCGTAGGCCAGGGAACGCGGGTCCGATTTACCATTTTCTTGAAACCGCACGAGGCTTTGGAATCCGATCATACGCATGTTTGTGTCGTGGAGGGAAAATGCCGCGAGTGTTTTCAATGTTTGCGGAAATGTCCGACCAAGGCGCTTCGCCTTGGCAAAGGACGGCCTGAAATTCTTAAATATTTGTGCATCGATTGCACGCAGTGTATCGCCGCCTGCGAATCCGGAGCTTTGGCGATGGCAAATACCGCGATCGCACTTCCCCGCCTGACCGACGACGCGGTGTTGGTAGTTCCACCATCGTTCCTGGTGCAATTTGGTCCGCTGGTCAGCCCGCAACGAGTTCTGGCCTCACTTTTTAAACTTGGTTTCCAGGACGTTAAGATAACGGAAACGTGGGACCTCGCCTTGCGGTCGGCCGTTGTGGGTTTTGCCCGCGAAGAATCCAATGTGGTTCCAGTTATTTCTCCCGTCTGCCCCGCGGTGATTAATCTGATTGAGATGCGATTTCCGTCGCTGATCAATCATTTGGCTCCGTTTGTTTCACCGTTGGAAGCCCAGCAGGAACACTTGGCGGGTCGGCAGGGGGTTTTTGTCATCTCTTGTCCCTGCCAATATACGGCCCTTGTGTCCAGAGTGCTGGCCAAGAAACCGGATGTCATTACTCCTTCGACATTACGGTCGGCGGTGCAGCCCCTGATCATTTCAGGCCATAATATCGTCGATGATATTCTCAAACATCCCGGACCCAATCCGCAGGACGAAAAGCATGTCCTTCAGATAACCGGGATCGAGCACGTGATCCATATTCTCGAAAAAATCGAAAATGGTCTGATCCCCGATGTTCCTGTGATGGAACTTTTTGCCTGCGAGCTGGGTTGTTTTGGTTCTCCGCTGGTGCATGAAGACCCCTTCCTGGCTCTGGCCCGCTGGCAGAAATCCTGCGGCTTGTCTCGGATATGGGGACGAGCCTATAGGCGAAAAGAATCTTTTTCACCGCGGTCCGGTGTCCGGCTTGACAAGGACATGGCCAAGGCCATCGAAAAACTTTCCCGAATCGACAAACTCACCCGGAGCCTGCCCGGAAAAGACTGCGGTATGTGCGGAGCGCCCACTTGCGCCGCTCTGGCGGAAGACATCGTCCTCGGCCGGACCACACGATCCACCTGTGTCCACGTTATCGTTCATGAAGAAGATCAGAAATAATCGAAAATTGCTTATTGGCGTGCGTCCGCTTTGTTTCAGGTTAATTTGCGATTTTAACTTTTTCGTTTGTGGATTGAAAAGCAGATCGGTACATTGAGTTCAAACATTTTTTTGTCATTTTGCGGAGGTTTATCGTGATTTATAAAGCGGTTAATTACTGGACATTTGGGCCATTGGCGTTGGAAGGCAAGTACGATGTGATTAAGGCCATGCGAGAAGCGAAGGACGCGGGATTCTGTGCCATCGAATTGTGCGTTTCGCCGACCGGCGAACTGCCGTTTAACGCGAAGGAAAAATATTGCCGGAAGCTTGGGGACCAAGCCGCGAAAATCGGAATAAAAATTTGCGGCGTGGCGAGCGGAGTTTACTGGGGCGTTTCACCGAGCGATCCGAAGAAATCGATTCGAGCCAAGGCATTGAAGTATACCATGCAGGGACTGCAAATTACCCGATGGCTGGGGGCGGATGCGTTTCTTTATGTCCCCGGCGCGGTCAAGCCCGAGTTTATGCCCGACGCCGTACCGGTTCCGTATGGCGAGGTTTACCAAAACGCGCTCGAGACAGCCAAGGCGGCTGAGAAATTCGCTCAAAAGGTCAAAGTGTTTCTCTGTGTGGAAAACGTCTGGAATATGTTCCTGTATTCGCCGGTGGAGATGCGGGATTTTATTAAGAGGATCGGTGGAAAATATGCCGGCTGTTATTTCGACCCGGCGAATGTGGTTAAAAATGGTTTCCCGGACCATTGGATACCGGTGCTTGGAAAAATGATCAAACGCGTTCATTGTAAAGATTACAAGCGAGTTCCCGGTGGGTTCCCGGAAGGGTTTGAAGTGCCGATCGGGAAAGGGGAAACAAACTGGTCGGTGATTGTAAAGCAGCTGCAGAAAATAGGATACAATGGGCCGGTAACGGCAGAGATTATTAGTTTTACCGAGGACCCAAGCCGTGTCAAACGCGTGAGCAAAGAAATGGATAGTATTTTGGCGTAGAAAATTTCTGTCGCCAGATCGATTTCGGTTGGGTTGCCTTGAACGTTTCGGCGGTCGACGCTGGAAGCGAGGGCGATTTTTCCCAGGATTGGCCGGCGGGTAAAACGAATCGAAATTGATTCTTAGTTCAGTATTTCGCAATTAGAGCAATTCAAGAATTATTGTACATTTGTCCGATGAAAGGGGAATGAAACAATATTCGATGGATTTACGGGAACGGGTCGTGGCGGCATGTGATCGTGGGGAACAAACGATCTCGGCGATTGCCGAGCAATTCCAGGTCTCTGTCCGCTGGATTTACAAACTGCTTGGCCGACGAAAACAGGAAGGAACGATTGCCCCGCGAACGTGGCGGCGAGGCCGGAAGGCCGCCTTCACGGACGAAGCCTTGTCGGAGCTGGATGCCCTCCTTGCCAAGCAGTCGGACCTGACACTCGAAGAAATCCGCGAGGCGTTCGCCGGTCGGGTCTCGTGCAGCCTTCAGGCGGTGGCCAATGCGGTCAAGCGGCTGGACTGGCATTACAAAAAAAGGGGTGTAGTTTCCATTTTACGTTGAAAATTTGAAAAACAGACCCCTTCTCTTTAGGATGTAACTTTCTGAAACAATGGAGGTTACAGGCCCAAAGGAAAGGAGTCCGAAATGATTGTACCA
>Ga0265292_1000608_pt1 | contig 45697 bp, 41 predicted proteins | sample Munlanlewell296A_FD_189080 | JGI IMG/M metagenome (GOLD analysis project Ga0265292, IMG submission 189080) | Leachate microbial communities from a municipal landfill in Southern Ontario, Canada - Leachate well 296A | ecosystem: Engineered > Solid waste > Landfill > Unclassified | place: Canada... | reverse complement strand
ATTTGTTAATGCAATAGAGATTAATTCAGCAAATAAAATCGGCTGCGGAGATATCTTTGGGGCGGTCTTCTTTTATATATATATTTCAACAAATGATATTCTTGTTTCATTAAAAGCTGCTAACAAAGCCGGTGCTGTTGCAGCATCGAGAAGCGATTTAACAAGTCATCCGGAAATCGAATTAAATGATAGATAGTGATCTAATAAAAAATAGAATATTAGTTATTGGTTCAAACGGAATGCTTGGTCAACGCATTACAGAGTTTTTTAATAACTCCTCTAAAGTTGAGTTAATGTGTGCATCAGCGGAAGAGGATTCTTTCATTCCAGGAGTTCAATACAAACAGTTAGATATCTCACAAAAAAATCAAGTAAGGCAAATAATTTTAGATTTCTTCCCGGATATAATTATTAACACGGCAGCTTTTACAAATGTAGATAAATCTGAAACCGAAAAAGAAACCGCATGGAAAATAAATGTGGGTGGAACTGAAAACATTGCATTATATTCTTGGACAGTTGATGCACATCTAATTCATTTTTCAACCGATTATATTTTTGATGGTAAAAACGGACCTTACACAGAAGAAGATAAACCCAATCCGATTGGTTATTACGGCAGAACAAAACTTGCTTCCGAAAATTCAATTCGCGTAAACGGAACACGATTTTCAATTGTTCGAACAATTGTTTTATACGGACCAAGTAAATACGGTCGTCCGGATTTTGTAAAATGGGTAATTAACTCATTACAAAAAGGCGAGAAGATTCGCATCGTAAACGATCAAGTTGGTAACCCAACTTATATTGATGATCTCGTTAATGCAGTGAATAAAATCATCGAATTCAAGAAAGAAGGAATTTTTAATATTGGCGGACGCGAGATGATTTCGCGTTATGATTTTACTTTAAGAATCGCAAAGTATTTTGGTCTCGATGGTAAATTGATAGTTCCTATTCTGACAAAAGAATTAAATCAGCCGGCTGCCCGGCCATTAAAATCCGGATTAATTACAATAAAAGCAGAAACTGAGATCGGTTTTAAGGCTCACACAATCGAAGAGACGTTTTCTTTAATGAAAATTGACTGGAAGAAGAATTTTAATAAGAGCAACACAAGTTCGTTATAGTATAAGAGCATCAGGTGTTTCCCGAAACGGGTTTGTACTTCTTGCTGAGGTTTGGGGAGATACTCAATTGAACCGCATTGGAGGATTTTGGCTGGCTCATACCGAAGAATAATTTTATTTATTCAGAAGCGCTTTTTTTTACTACATCAGATTAATATTTTATTAAAATCAATTTTCCTTTCGGAATTTTAACTAAACTGTTTTAGATTGCGGCATTAAAAAATTGTTTTCCTTCCAACCCTTCTATACCCGGAGGTAAATATGATTTCTCAACTTGTTCAACCGGAAATCATTGATTTAATATCAAATAGACAGTTCACAGAACTAAAAGAAATATTAATAGATTGGACCCCAACCGATATTGCCGATCTTCTACTTTCATTGCCCGAAAATGAACAGGCAATTTTTTTCCGGCTGCTGCCTAAAGATCTTGCTGCCGATGTCTTTGAATATTTTGATGTTGATACACAATTAAATTTAATTCAACTGCTCGGCAAAGAAGATGTTGCTTCCATTCTAAATGAAATGGCAGATGATGATAGAACTGCTCTCTTTGAAGAAATTCCCCCGAACGTTGTTAGACAAATGCTGACTTACTTATCGCCAGAACAAAGAAAGATCAGCCAGCAATTGCTTGGCTATCCGGAACACAGTGTTGGCAGATTAATGACTCCGGATTACATTGCCGTTAAAGAAAATTGGACTGTCCAACAAACACTGGATTATATACGTGAATATGGCAAAGACAGCGAAACCTTAAACGTGGTTTATGTTATTGACGAAAAAGGGAAACTTATTGATGACGTTAGGATTAGAGAATTCTTGTTATCACCTCTAGAAGGAAAAGTTAGCGAGTTAATGGATTTTAATTTTGTTTCATTAAAGGTAAATGATGATCAGGAAACTGCCGTTGAAATTTTCAAGAAGTACGATAAAATTGCCTTACCTGTAACAGATACTACTGGAGTGTTGGTAGGAATTGTTACAGTTGACGACGTATTAGATATCGCTGAAGAAGAAGCTACGGAAGATATTCAAAAGATAGCCGGTGTTGAAGCATTGGATGAACCATATCCAGATATTTCACTTTTTAGAATGATTAAAAAAAGAGCAGGGTGGTTAAGCATCTTGTTCTTAGGTGAGATGCTAACAGCAACTGCGATGGGATTTTTTGAAAACGAGATTCAACGTGTTGTACAATTAGCCCTTTTTGTTCCTCTTATTATTTCTAGTGGAGGTAATTCAGGATCGCAAGCCGCCACTCTTGTTATACGTGCTCTTGCATTAGGTGAAGTTACGTTAAAGAACTGGTTTTCCATTTTTAGAAGGGAGATTATTACAGGTTTAATTTTGGGTATTATTTTAGCGCTAATTGGAATGTTAAGAATAACTACCTGGCATTTTGTTGGTGGCTCTTATGGTTCAGTATGGTTCTTACTTATGCTTACTGTAAGTTTATCTTTAGTCGGGGTAGTAACTTGGGGAACATTAATGGGCTCTATGCTTCCATTAATAATAAAAAAACTTGGCTTTGATCCGGCTGCATCTTCGGCACCATTTGTTGCAACTTTAGTTGACGTTACCGGATTAATAATTTATTTCTCAGTTGCGTTACTAATTTTATTATAAAAGAAATGTATTTTATTTTTGATACAAGAAAATTAATAATGAGGCTTTAATGGGTTCAGAACAATTTGAATTCTTTATTATCTTACTAAAGCTTAAATCATATCTTGTAAGTTTAATGGATTATCCTGCAAACCCCTTAGAAGATTTCGAATACACGGAAGAATTTTTACTTCGTAAGTATCCTGAACACAAAGATGAAATTATTGATTTGTTGATAAGAAATAACATAACCAGCGACACTCAAATAGCATTTACTGAAAACATTCAGCAGAAGTTTAGAGAAATTGTTCTAGGTTCCGGGCCGTCAGAAAAATTAGCGAACATATTAGATAAATATCAGATAATGTCAATAAAAGAATCTCTAAACGATAAAACATTAGACGATCTAAAATTATCACGTGAACAAAAATTAAGGGAAATTATTTCTGTTTTATTACAGTTAGCACGTGTTTGGTCTCAAAGAAGTGCTATTGAGAATACAATAGAAGATTTTTCCATTCTTGATGAAGAAGATTTGATTCGTCCCGAAGAATTAGATAATCTTTATAAACTTGATCATATTACATCTGACTCTTTTGCTGCAATCTCAAAACTTACAAACATTTATCTTGAACAATTGATGGAGTATTATTTCAAATTTGGCGGTGATGTATCTCTCGTAGAATTTATTTCTATTTTTGAAGAGTTTAAGCAGGTTGTATTAAAGCAATATAAAAATTTATTTAAAGAACATGGACTGGATCCTGATATAATAAAATAGAGGAACACATGAGAACAAAAATCGTTTTTATCAATTTAGTTTGTTTAACAATATTGTCGTCATGCAGTATCTTTCAAAAAGATTCCTTTGAAGGGAAATGGGAATTAATATTAAGCGGTGATCTTCAAGAGGTTTTTGAATTTGACATTTCCGAAAACAATGATTTCTCTTTCACAAAAGATGTTTACTTTCAAGGAAATAGTTACGGTGTTACTATTATAGGCAACGTTACAAAAGAAGGAGTTTTACAGGCGGACTTAATCGCAATGAGTCAAAAAATGGGTATTGTAGAAGGAACGCTTACATATCAAAATGGTTCCGGTAAATGGGATGCTAGTTATGCAAGAGGAAATTGGACAGCTGTAAAAAAATAATTTATAGTTCAAAAAAAAGCCCCGCCTCTCAACCATACTTGAGAGAACGGGGCTTTTTCAATTTATAATGCTACCTTATTTCTTTTCCATATGCTTTGCAGTGATCTCGACTCTTCTATTCTTAGCTCTATCTTTTGCAGTTTTATTTGGTGCAACCGGTTTTGATTCTCCAAATCCTTCTGCGGTAATTTGAGTATCGCCTAGACCTTTCTTAACCAAATATTCTTTTACAATATTAGCTCTCTTCTCAGAAAGTTTTTGGTTGTACTTATCGGAGCCAATTGCGTCTGCATGACCCCCAAGAGCAACTTTTGCATCGGTAAGTTTGCTGATAACATCGTAAGCATTATCAAGAATTTTCTTTTCAGATTTTTTCAAGTCGTGTTTGTTGAATCCAAAGTGGACATTGTCAAATGTCATTTCTTTTTCAACAACAGTAACTGGTATATCATCTTTAGGATCTAACGGATTAGTTCCACGGTTAACTTCAATTCCATCATTTACAGTTCCTCCGTCAGTATCAACTTTCAACGGATCGGTTTTGTATTTCATAACTTCTTCACCGTCTTTTAATCCGTCGCCATCTGTATCAACATTCAAAGGATTGGTTTTGAACATGGTAACTTCTTCACCGTCTTTTAATCCGTCGCCGTCACTATCTGGATTTAATGGATTGGTTTTATACTTCATTAACTCATCATAATCATTTAGACCATCATTATCCGAATCAGCTTTAAGCGGGTTGGTTTTGTACTGAGAAATTTCTTCACCATCTTTCAATCCGTCTCCATCGGTATCAGCTTTATTAGGATCGGTATTATATTGTTTTACTTCAGCGCCGTCTTGTAATCCGTCTCCATCGGTATCAGCGTTGTTTGGATCGGTACCGAGTTCTATTTCTTCGCGTTTAGTTAAACCGTCATGGTCTTTATCACTATTTAAGCTTTCACTTGAAAAAGATAAACCGACACCTAAATTAATATAACCGTCATTTGTTCCTTTGATGCTGTAATTATTATAATTATCGGTAGTAGACCAGTTGTAACCGACACTTAAATCTAAAGCAACTTCATCAGATAATTTTACTTCAGTACCAATTCCGACAGGTATCCCTAAAGTCCAGCCATCTGCTTCAACAGCTAATACTGAAACAGAAACGGGTTTTTTTGTAACACTGTAATTAACTAAACCTAAACCGGCATAGAAATATGGGTTCCAGTTTTCTAATTCGAATGGTGTGAAAAGTAATCTTGCTTCAATAGGAATAATTGAAGTTTCGTAAGTAGATTTGTTGTAATCATCACCTTTAAGTTTACCGAATCCGGCATTAGCTTCAAGCTGCCAGTCTTTGTTCAATTCAAATCTAAAAAAACCTTTGAAAAGATAAGATGAAAGTGCTAAACCATTATCAGTTTCGAATTCTGTTGTTGGTAAAACCCCGTTAATTTGAAAACCACCTTTATAGCCAAAATCCTTAAAAGTATTAAATGAAATTTGGGCAGAAGTGGTTACTGCACATAGTGCGATAAAGAAGAGTACATAGAATAAATTGGAAAATCGTGTTTTTTTGTTCATTAAGATATCCCTTAATTTAATTGATGAATGAAATTTTTCTTTCATATATTTTATTTAATAACACTTTATTCTTTAAAAAGTTGACAAATGAAATTTTTAATTGTTAAAACTTTTTCATTCACACTTCATTAAAAACCCGCTAAATATTAATACTAAACCAATTAGTGCAACTTTATTATATTGATCGGAATAATAATGGCCACCGATAGTGACTGATGGTTTGTGGCTTAACAGGACTTATAACTTTTCCTCTAATAATTTCGATTTTACAACTTATATTTTGAACAACGTTTCAAACCTTCATATGAAATATAACTATTCATAAACTCAATCAAAACTTTGAAGAAGCATACTTATAATCGGGAGATAAGTGTTAATAAAAAATGATGGCATTTTTAAGCTAATCTTTTTTTGGTAACACTACACCACAAACTTCGAAAGGCGATTTACTATATATGATCTACTTTTTTGAAATTAGAATAAATGACTGTAGTTAAAAATTTTGGACTAAAACTCAGCGCGAGAAATTTCTTCTGTTTTTAAGTTACCTCGATCTTGAAGGAATAGTTCAATTGTATATCCTGTATAATGGTTATCTACTAACTTAAAATCGAATATATAATCTGCTTTATAATAATCCGTTGAATCTCCAAATAATTTTTCTTCCCCATACCATTTATTACCAGTGGCGTATTTTATATAATACGAACCTAATGGAACATCAACCATTACTTTGTAATTAGCGCGAATAAAAATTGACATAATAAATTCATCATTAACTGAGTTAACTAATTTTACATAATAATGCTCATTTGATGATTTTGTAATTATTTGCAATGGTGCAACTGCTTCTTTGTCGGTGTAGTATTTGACCACACCATTTACAGGTAATGTCAATTCTTGAGAAAAACTATATCCTGAAAGGATAAAAATAAAAACTAATAAAAAATTTACAATATACATTACAACTCCTACTCATTTTTATAAATAAATAGTAAAGCTAAATTGCGATGAGTATATTTCTAAGAATATATAATTCGTAATGAATTTTGTTAATGGAAAACAAAACTATATCAACTTAGCAGTAAAAAAAATAGGAGAATAATTTCTTTAAAAAAATCCTTTTAATTTGATATTCTGATAATAGGTGAAAAGACAAAGTATTCGTCATTACGCCAAGGGGGTAGATTACTTATTCCAGTAAAATTTCTAAAGTATCGAAAATCAAATCCAAATGTATCATTGATCAAAAAATTAAACAGAAATCCATAATAAGCACACTTGGTAGATGGTTCGTAATTCATAAATATTCTAAAGTCATGTTGAAATACGCCATTAGTGTTCTTTTCTACACCTATTTCCGCAAATACACTGCTTATATATTTATCCTTATTTGATTTGTCCTTCTCTAAATCTTCAACTGATTTAAACTGAGGGTACATTTGGTAATGATATATATCATAAAAAGCCAAGCCAATACTCCATTTGAGTGAGCCGAAATCTATTATTTGAATATCATGAATATTTTTAAATTGAAATGCAAAATAATTTCTATTCGAATAGATGTCCGTTGATTCATTAATTTCATACTGTTCCCAATAATATTTAGAATAATTAAATTTCCCATTGAATTCTATTTCGAAATTTTCCCAAAAAGAAGGAAGAGCATTATCAATTATTTGAGCCGGCCTCCCTTTTAGACGCAAAAAAATACCATTACCAGATGAACGTAATGGTTTTGGAGGAAGATTACTATTTATCATACTCTTTTTGGCGAGTGCAACGCCAACAAATATTGACCAAGAGGGCCGATCCAATTCTTTTATTATACCGGTTTCTTTAGTTCTAAAATGAGAAAGGTTCAAGCCAGCAAAATAACTTGGATAAAACCAACCAGGATTTACAATTAAATCTTCTCCCCATTTACCTTCTGCAGAGAGTTTAAACCTCGATGTAGTTTTGTTTTCCTCATTCACCCAAGAATCAATCAAAAATTCGGGTTTCAAAAAATTGAAATATATATCGTATTTACGTTGTCTTTCTGTATCAACTTTAGAGGGGTTTATTTCTGAATAATGATATTGCTTTCCCGTAAGTTTACCATAAAGAGTTCCTAACATGTCTTCAAGATTATACGCATCACGAATTTCTTTAAATTTAGGCGCCACCTTTGCTGATGAAAGAAATTGTATAGAGTAAATTTGTTTATCCCCAAGTTCTATTATCATGTATGCTTTATTTTGATCAATTAGTTCTTCATATTCATGTATTTTATCCAAGTTAACTGAGGCATCAGTCTTATTTGAATCGAACTCTGGCAAATTATAATAGATCAATTGACCTAAAACAGAGTTAATAAGATTGGCATCGCTGATTAGTAATTTATTTGTATTTAGTACGTTTCTAGGATTTACTAATTTCGAAATGATTTTATAAAGTGTTGTTTGATCAATATCGTCTTTTGACTGTGCGTTTGAATCTATAAAACAAAAAAATATCAGTACTATAATAATTGCTAATTTTTTCATGATTAATCTCATTCTTATTTCTCAAAAATTTTTATAAATAAAACCCATGTCGCCATCTTAATTGCAAAAAAGTTCCGGAGGGATTTTCCCATTCCAGGTGATTACGAAAGAATGGTTCGGTTATATAAGTTATTTCGAACCGTAAATCATCATTATCTAGATCAGCAAAATTAAGTAGGGATAACCAAAAACCTAATTTCACACGTTGTTCAAATATTCTTGATGATATGCCTAATATTGGTTCTTTTCTTCCGTTGCTTTTCATTTGAACAAGATTGTATTCCAATTCTAAAACCGGTTGCCATATTGCTGACATTTCTTTTATTGATAGGAGTGTATTATCTAAACTATAACTCGCTTTAATGACATCATAATATGCAATTCCTAAGTCAACTTTGATCATATGATTACCGTTACTAGAAAGATTTTTAAAAAAAGTCGAAAGAAACTGTGCTTGATAAAAACTGAAGAATGCATTATATGAATTATTGCCGATCTTTGTTATTGGATGATTATTATAATTTTCTTTGGGCCAGAAAAAAGCATTTGCGTGAAGAGGAAATAACCCAAAGAAATTACTAACCTTTATATCAACACCAACATTAGGTCCTAGATTCAATATTGGAGAACCGTAAAGTCTATTGGTATTTGCGCCAAATCTAACCAATATTCTAAAATCTAATACTTTTGTATTATTAGTGATTACTTCGTTGCCGTTGGCATCTTTTTCCAGACCTTCAAGTGGCAGTAAAAGTCTTCCGCCCGCAATTAGAGATGAACTCTGAAATGGCAATATGTTTAAAATATTTTCATGTGATGATAGTTCAAACCCAACTGACATATTTTTAACGCTCTCGTAGAATTTCTCAAAGGAAATGCCAATTCTGGAGAAACTAACATCTAGATGCCAATTATAATCATCTGAAACATTTGAGCCGGTTTTCTTACTTAAAGAAAATTTAGTTGATATTAAAGGTTTGACGAGTTTGTATGAATAGTAATCATTTAGTTTTTGGTAGTTGAAGTAGTTTTCAGTTTGATCCAAATTGTTTTCATCAGGGATTTTACTTGAAGATATATTATGGCTTCCGACATTACCTTTTTCATTTTCGTTCTTTAGAATACCCGAAAATTTTTTGAATAAATTAGGGTTACTCTGTAATTGCATAAATGTAAATAAAGTAACGATCTGTGGTAGTCCGCCCGGCTCTCCTGTTATAGGATTAGGTTTTTTTTGTGTTGTTTTGTCAACTAACAAAGGATAATATTTAGTTTTTGAATCTATATTAGGATTAGGATTTATGACATAGTAAACCAAACAATTAATAAAAGTTTCAGTCGAAGGATTTATATAAGAGTTGGAGGTTTTAAGACTATCATACTTCAGTGTATCTACATAATTGTCAAAGACTTGTTTGTAAAGCACTACTTTTAATAGAGCTTTCTTATTTTCGGCCCCTTCGAGTAATCTTTCAATTTGAGCAAAATGATTTACGTAACAAAAACAAAAAAATATTATCAATAATTTTTTAAACATATAAACCTCATTATAAATAAACTGAATAACTTTTTATACTTAAGAAACAATCAGTTTCTTCTATAGATTTTTACATTTTGTTTTCCAGAATGCTCTTCATTACCATACTTTGTTTTAGCAGTGATACTAAAATTAAAATTGGCTTCCTCTTCAATTGGAATTTTATTCAAGTCGATGCTTAAGTATATGAATGACGATACCGGACCATTCTCATAACGTACTTTATACTTATTCTGGTCCTCAGTCACATCCTTAACATCAGGGGAAATAAAAATTCTTTTATTGCCATCTTTCCCATAGTAATATAAAGCAAGCATAACTTCAAAAGTATTTGTGGCTGAATCTGATGGTCCGTCTATTATAATCATGCTCTGATTAGAGCCTATACTTTGATCCAACCATGCTGAATTTGGTTTAAGTATCTTAAACTCCCAATTTGAAGATTGTAGAGAATTTTTGTTATCATAATAATTAAAAGTACGTGAGTTATACTTTCCAATCACCTTTATTGTACTTTTTTCGGTGGAATATGCATCAAGGAATTTGGTCAGATCAACTAAAGGAGTTCCAGGTTCTACAGTGTCTGGTTTAACATTACCATTGATATATATTTCATAAGAATACGCATTTTTGTTATTGTACTCTACAGTAGCAAAACTAAACTTAAACTCTTCACCCCAAAATAATGTATCCCTATTATGATCTTCTGCGGCAAGTGTAGGGTATTTAACTTTTATATTATAAAATGAAGAATCCTGATGCTCATATCCTTCTCTTGTACTTATTTCATATTTAAACAAGTATTCATATTCACCTCGTTCGTATAAAGTATCAATAATTTCACCAATGTAAACACTATTACCTCCGTTTTCTCTTATACCTATTTTAAGGCCAAAACCTGGAAATGTTTGTCTAATGTAATTGGTATCTAAATTTTTTTTATTTTGTCCTCTCCTTTCAAGTGAGAGCATTTTTAATAAATCAATATTAGCAATTGCTAATCTTTTAATAACTTGAGTGTTAGTATAGAAAAATGAGCCATCATTATTTTGAGCAGTAGTTAAAGCTAAACTATATACTAAAAAAATAAATAGATATTTTTTCATTTATTCGCTCTTTTTAGGTTAAAGATCACTATTTGTTTTTTTCCATTTGTCAGATACGTTTTTATATGAAGGATTAAGCTTTACGATAAAATCATGTAGTTCACTAGTATCTTTTTGATAACGAATCATTGGTATAAAAATCTTCTTCTCATAAACTAATGAATCATTACCAATGTGTGTGCTAATTAACGATTTATTAACATTTCCTTTAGTAATTGTTGCTTGTAAGATCTCTTTAACATCGTGGGGTATGTAATAGGGTAATTCTCTGATAGTTGTATATGTAGCCTCAAAATATAAACTTTGATTTATTTCTCCACTTAATTCATAAATTGTATTGTTCGAATCTTTATTACTAACATTCATTAAAAAAATATTTGAATTGTTAAGTTTAATAGTATCTTTAGAAATTATTGAATTTAATAATAAAGTATCCAAATATATTTTATTTATTTTAAATACCTTAATTCTTAATTCAACATTCTTTTTTTCTCTTGGTGAAACCATTCCAGACAGATAAAGATATGTACTAAATTTTCCATCTTCATAAGACACATAATCTGGGTGATTGTCTATGCCAGCAAAAGAAAGTTGATAGAAAGATGCATTATTAAGGAATTGCTTTATCCAGGCATCTTGAGCATCATCTCTATCTAGAATTACAATGAACAGTTCTGAGAGAAGAACGATATATAACACGAAATATATTTTAGCAGAAGACATATTATTTCCTCTTTAGTTAAATAAAAAACCATTTTGTACTTTTAATTCGTAGGAGCCTGCAAATTTAATTTTTTATTAAGAGCGTCTAATAGTTTCTTGAGTTCATCATAGTCTTTGCTTAATCTTTCTATGACTACTATAGCTTCTTTTACAGAAATTGAACTATCGATAGGTTTTATTACTTCAGGTAAAAAGAAGTGATCGAATAGGGAACCGTGGTCTTCAGTCTTAAAAAACATAGTAAATGCAAGTAATAAAATCATAAAACATTCAAATCCAAGGGAGCTCCAAATCCATCCGAGCGCTACTCTTCCATTTTCTCCTTGAAAAAAGGCAGGAATATTAGTTCCAAGACCTCTAAGTCCTAAAACGAATACTAAAAAAGCAGCCCCAGCATAAACAAATGCTAAGATATTATTTTCATATTTCGGTATCCATTTGAATGTTATATAAGGTTCCCAATTAAATAAAAATTTAAGACTGTGTTCATCCACATCATTATGATATTTTTTTATTCTTGCAATTATAGGTAAACACTCTGGGTGTTCCTTTATCACTTTTCTCAATGAATGGTTAATTTCATCAATATTAATTTCTGAAGATTGAGAAGTAGGGCACATCTGTACCTCCAATTTATTTTTGAAGTTAGTTATAATCGAAAGATTTCCCCGATGCTTGCGTCGGGGAGCTTCATTTAAATATTATTTATTTTTGAATAAAAAATTTTATGATTTATTTTCAATTATAAAAAATATTTTTTCGAAAGGAAGAATAATGCTTACATATAACATATAGTTACAAATAAGATCCTTCGGAATTTTATTATTTTTTTATTTATAGATTTATATTAAATAAAATTGCTATTAGCTATTCTAAAATTCCTTCATTTGAATATAAGTTAAAGGAAGAAAATGCACAAATTCTAAATTGAAACAACTATTATTTTTAATGAAGTCCGTTCTAAATTCAATCTTAAATACTAACTAGTTCAAAAAAGTAAATAAAAAACTCTTTATAGTAACTATTCCTAGAGAAAATGTAAATTAAAAAAAATTGTCTAAAACTTACGCAAGTACTCTCCGTAATAATCCTCATAAACACTAATAATTTTTCTATGTACTCAGATAATCTGTCTTAAATAGCTATAATTAGCGGTTAGTCGTTTCTAGTGAAATGAGAGTAAGGATCACAGGAAATAATGACTCAGATTATAACAGTCGCTTATCTTTGAGACATTATTAGTTTGATATTTTATTGAAAACACGCAAAAAATAAATCTTTTAATTGGCATTTTGATTGATTCCTTCTTTAACAACATTTATTAATGGAAGGAATGAAAAATGAAAAAGAAAAGTAAAATCAAAAAGTTATTATTTACTTTGTTTTTTGGCTTTTTAGCCTTTGAAATGGGAAGTATGATACTTATCGCTTTCAAAATTTTATAATTTGCTTTATGAGTAATATTAAAGCGTACAAGAAACAATGAGTCATAATACTCAGTATTTAAGATAGTTCAGGAATTCATTCACTGATTTATTTTCGAATCTTTGGCGAATCTCTAAGAATCCCTTTCCATAATTTACATCAGGATCGACTTCAAGTAACTTAATTAGATCAAAAACAGAATTTTGAGTGAGTGATTTTAGATAGAGGTATGATACATAATTGCAGCTTCCTTCATTTATTTTATCAGAAAGATTTTTCTGTGTATTCTCATAAATCCAAGAATGCATTAATTCATGAGCGATAGTTGATTCTAAAGAAAGTGAAGGCGTTCCGGATAAAACATATATAGTATGATAAATAGTCTGATTCACCATTTGATTATTAATGTATTTATTCAATGATTCGGAATTACAATAACCTTGAGTTTTTTCAGTATAGTTCTTTGATTTATTTCTAAGAACATTTCTATCAACGCCGGCTATTTTGATATTTTTCAAATTAAATCTTATACCGATACTTGTTAGTTGCGTAGAAACTTTAATCAATAAATTCTCCAACTGTTTCTGGTCAAAGACTGCAGTCACATAACAAATGTTACAGATATGCCTGCCGTCTGAATAATCTTTGCCCCCTTTAGTTATAGCTTGACAAATTATTCTGTTGCAGCAATCACATTGGTAAAATTCATTTTTATGATAAGGATGATATTTATTCAGATAAATATCTTCAGAGTACTCCCCTTTTAATGGTTGGTTGCAGACTGCACATTTAGGAAGAATATAATTCTCATAACATGATTTATGATACTTTCTGTTTTCATTTACAACATATTCTTCATTAAGTATTTTTCTACAGTAATAACAAATCAATCCTTCTGCTTGCGAATAACAGTCGGGATGATAATAACTCCCATCTTTTCTCATGAAATTACCATTGATCTGTTTATCACATCCTTTACATATAAAGTGTTCGGGATGAAAAGCCTTACCATCAACCATGATATATTTGTTTTTTATTTCTTGCTGGCAATAAGCACACCGTAAATTGTTCTGGGTGAAAGTCTGTGACTGAACTATTATGAAAAGAATAATAATAGTGCTATTCAATTTATTAATGGAAGACAAGATGTTAAATAATTTATTCATCGTGATTTGTTAATTTTCTACTTAAATAATAATATCAAATATTTTTTTTTCAAACTCCATTGGCTTTTTGTCGTTATAAGGTATGCACATCGAAAAATTCGTCTTAAGATCATTATTCAAAAATAAAACAGCTTCTTTGATATCAAAATAACCAGTATGTGATGATGAATCGGTTTTATCACTTCGCATTTTTTGTCAATAAATCTGTTTACTATTGAAACATATATCCAATTACTCAAAGCTCTATAATTAAAAAAGTAATGAGGAAAAAAATGAAAATTAGTCATCAAGTAGTTCTTAGTAATAAGGTTATCACTATGAATTAAATATAAAATAAGAGTTGAAATTTCTATAATTATTTTTGAGAATTGAATTAGTCAATTTAAAATATTTTCAAGTATTGAACATTAGAGTAATAAAATCAATCAAAACTTTTTCGCCAGCTTCGCATTAAGAAGCCTGTAATAATAAGAGCTAAACCAATCAAAGCAACTTTTATATATTGATCAGAATAAAAATAATATCCGCCAATAGCTACAGGTACAGTTTGTGTCTCTACAGGATTTATTCCTTCGCCTCTAACAACTTCAATTTTATAGCTAAAATGAAGAAGGGCATAGGCAACAATTATACTTCCTTGCAAAAAACAAACAATATCTACTAATGCCGAAACAATAATTTCCATTATTCTTCTCATAATAGTTCCTTTTCAAAGTAGATGAATATATTTTAGTACCCCGGAGAGGAATCGAACCTCCGACCCAGAGTTTAGGAAACTCTTGCTCTATCCACTGAGCTACCGGGGTAAATCCTTTGTGGAAAGAGAATCTCTTTGATTCTATGCCGAAGATTTTCTTTTTCTAACAACATATGAATTCTAACAAGAAATATAACTATTCAGATAATCAATCAAAACTTAGATTTAAGCAAAAATGAGGAAAATCAAACAAATTCTAAAATTGAATTTCCTTGTCTCTTTTTATAATTTGAACACCGAAATTTTACAATACTTTGGAGACTATTAATAATGACGACTATAGTAGATATTTGGGGCAGAGAGATACTAGACTCGAGAGGAAACCCGACAGTAGAAGTGGAAGTAACTTTGGAATGCGGAGTAGTTGGAAGAGCAGCAGTACCGAGCGGTGCATCAACCGGTGAAAACGAAGCAGTTGAATTACGCGATGGAGATAATTCACGCTATTTAGGAAAGGGTGTTAAGAAAGCAGTAGAAAATGTTAACAACAAAATAGCTGATGAATTAATTGACTTCGATGCGACAGATCAAGTAGCGATTGATAATTTCTTGTGTGAACTTGACGGCACACCGACTAAATCTGAACTGGGCGCAAATGCTATTCTCGGTGTATCATTAGCTTGTGCCAAAGCATCCGCAGAAGCATTAGGACTTCCATTATACCGATACATCGGCGGAGTAAGCGCAAGAACTTTGCCGGTTCCAATGATGAATATTTTGAACGGCGGTAAACACGCTGATAATAATGTTGACTTCCAGGAATTTATGGTAATGCCTGTTGGAGCTCCATCATTTGCAGAAGCATTGAGAATGGGAACTGAAACATTTCATTCATTAAAATCCGTATTAAAGAAAAAAAGTTATAACACTGCAGTAGGCGATGAAGGCGGATTTGCACCAAACTTAAAATCAAATGAAGAAGCAATTACCGTAATTTTAGAAGCGATTGAAAAAGCCGGATATAAACCCGGGAAAGATATTTTTATCGCACTCGATCCGGCTGCAAGTGAAATGTGGAATAATGAAAAGAAAGCTTACTACTTTTTCAAATCTGATAAATCCTATATGGCTCCGGAAAAGATGGTTGATTACTGGGTGAGTTGGATAAAACAATATCCGATCATTTCACTTGAAGACGGTATGGCGGAATTTGATTGGGACGGTTGGAAATTACTTACTGATAAAGTTGGCAACAAAGTTCAGTTAGTCGGAGATGATATTTTTGTTACAAACACAGAAATTTTTTCTAAAGGAATCGAAAAAGGAATTGCTAATTCTATCCTAATCAAGGTAAACCAAATTGGAACATTAACAGAAACACTTGATGCAATTGAAATGGCAAAACGTGCAAGTTACACGGCAGTGATGTCTCATCGTTCAGGTGAAACAGAAGATACCACTATTGCAGATCTTGCTGTTGCAACTAATTGCGGACAAATTAAAACCGGTTCAGCAAGCAGAACAGACCGCATTGCTAAGTACAATCAGTTGTTAAGAATCGAAGAGGAACTTGATACAACAGCAATTTTCCCTGGCATTGCAGCTATTAATTACAAAGCTGAATAATTAATAAATTTATTGATAAGAGGATGTCTCAAAAGTAATTATTCAAATAAAAAATCTGCGATAATCAGTTATATCTGTGTTCATCCGCGTGCTATTTTTAAAAATATTTTACTTTTGAGACACCTCTTTTTTATAATCTAAATATTTTTTTGAGGTTATCTTGCCGAAGCAATAGATGCTTTGGAAGCTGATAATGATTTCTTAAAACGCGGAAATATTTTCAACGATGAACTTTTAGAGCAATGGGTAAAAGTTAAAAACGAAGAGATTCATGCTATTGGTACAATGCCGCATCCGTTTGAGTATAAGATGTATTTTACGTTATAAGAGTAATATAAAATCAAAAATCAATAAATGACTATTCTAAGAGGTAAAATTAAGAGATTATTATTTTAAGCATTATATATATTAAAACAATAAATTATATTTGATTTTGAAAAGATTAGTTATTAAATAATAATTAACGATTATTCTTTTTGTAAGAAAATCATTAGTTACTTATAGATTATCTTAATAATGAACTTATGCAGTTAAAATGAAAAGACTGATCAAGAACAAGGAATCTCAAAAATAAATGACACATTTAAAAGATTATTTTATTAAGAAAATAATAATAGGTGTTGACCATAAACCAAATTTTTTACATACAGAAAAAGCTAGAAAGAGTTTAAATAATTTTATAGAAAAATATAACCATGCCTCTGTAAAAAAGATAGGTGCAGAAGAATCGTATGAAATAAAAAATGAACATGAGTATTGGAAATTCTTTGCAGAATGGAATCATTTTGGATTTGAAATGGAAAACTCTTTAGATTTTGAAAGCGCTGAATCAACATGTAAAACTTTTTTATCTCACTATAGTAATGATATTGGAATAAGTATTTATTCAAGAGTAGGGATTAGAGTAATTTTTTTATTTCCTTTTAATGGAACTTTTGAAGAACTATTGAAATTTTATAATAATAATATGTATAAAAACGTTGAAATTTATAATTCTTTTGGTGATATAGACGATGCTGGAATTATAGTATTGACAGCTCATGATAAAAAATATAAGATGAACTTAAGCTTCGGACCTTTTGCAAAAGGAGAAATAAAAAGTAAAATATCAGATTTTAAAAATTATGATGAGAAATTCGATAATTCATTTATGGTGGATATAGATTTATTCCAAGATAAACCTCAGAAGTATGTCTTAAATACTTATATTTCTGAAACTCTAAACGCTGCAAGAGTAAAAGTATTAAAATTTAAGTCAACATTAAAAGAATAAAAAATGGGTCATTTTAATCAATCAAATTTAGCCAAATCACTTTTCGATCCGGATACTGAGGAATTAGAACCGTCTGAATATGAACAAGAAGTTTCTGAATCAATATCTTCCGAATCATTACCATTTGAATTAACTGGTAAATTTTTATTTAAGAAAAGCAAATCAACTGGTAGTCACAGAATCTCTGCAAGAGTCACCAGTATTACTCACAATCCACCATTATTGACCGATGTAAAAGTTGAGATTCTAGAAGGAGAAGTAGAGAAAATTTATGATAATGATGCTCTTGTTGTATTTAATCATGGTTCTGTTTTCATTGAAAGGATAATCTCATTGGAACGTTTAGCTTCTAAAGAACTTGATTATGAAGGAGCAAAAATTCGATTGGAAATATATAGTGAAGGCGGAAATGTGCTTACGGTTATTAATAAAAATGAGAATGATGAACCAATCTGGGCCCAATCTCCAGATGAAAAAATGATTCACATATTTCAGAATCTCAAAAAAAGTTCTCTAATTAAATCATGATATCAATTGACTCTAAAAATTCACGTACTCAACGTCGGCTCGGGAGATAGTACTGTAATAGAATATATTGATGAGAATAATACTCTTTGGGCAGTAATAGATTGTTATAAAGAGAATGAAAGTCATGAATCAGAAACATTAAAGTTTCTTAAACAGAAAAACGTTACCGAAATTTATTCCATATGTTTAACCCACCCAGATCTTGATCATTACAATGGATTACTTGAACTTGTTGACTATTTCTCAGATAGGGGAAGGAATTTAACTAGATTTATTGCTCCGATATTAGATCATACTAAATATAAAAGTATTCCAAATTCAAAAAGAGAAGAACAAAAATTAAGGGCACTCTATTCACTTCTTTCACAGTTAGCAGAAAAAGATAAAATTCATTATGATCAATTTGGATATGGTCAACCTATTTTTTTCCCATATACTGATAAAGTAATAGCTCTTGGTCCTTTAGTTATTAATACTGAAAAATATGCTAAACAAATATATGAACGAGAAAAAAAAAGAAATATTGGGGAAAAACCATCGAAAGTAGATAAAAACTTGCTATCAGTAATAATTGGGATTATTGGACCGAAAACCTTGACCATTTTGTGTAGCGATGCAACTTCTCATATTATAGAAACTACCTTAAAAAGATTTACTGGTGATAGAAAAAAAAGTAATGAGATAACACTTTTTAATTTTGTAAAAGTCCCTCATCACGGATCTGCAGAAAGTAATTACCCTGACTTGTGGAGCCATTATTGTATCAAGAATATATCTGTTGCTGGTATATCCGCAGGTCCCAAATACGGTCATCCTCACCTTGAAGTTGTTAAAAATATTTTAGAATCAAATGTGAAAGTTTATTGCACAAATAAGGTTGGATGTATTCGTAGTATAACTCAAAATAAATCTGTTGCAATAAATGAATCTTCTTCTACAATCATAGAAGGACTTCAACAAAGCACTAAAAGTATTAATTTATCTGCGACTTGTGAACCGCTCCACGGAACTATTACTTTTATAGATGACGGTGCGGAAATTAAAATCGAAACTGAATATCAAGAACTACCGATTTTAAGTTTGGATAATCCGTACTGACACCTCATTCATAAGACATGATATAAATAAATTTATTGATTTTAATATGTAATAAATTGATAGAAAAATTAGTGTATATTTTCAGAAAAATTGGAAAATATTAACATCAAAAAAATGTCAATTGATCAAGCTTATTTAAAAAATTCTTGTAATTAATACAAAGTTCCTTGGTGATTTAGTCGTTACTACGCCTGGATTGAAACATCTTCGCAATAAATATCCGCAAGCTGAGATTGTTCTTCTTGTTAGAAGTGAATATGAAGGTGTATTAAAGAACGATCCGAATATTAACCGAATCATCAGCTTTAATTTTAGTATTCGAAATAAAAAACTATAGGGTTTCAATTTCCAACAAAGTATAAACTTTTATTTCCTTAATTTTGAATTAGAAAAACAAGTGAGAAAGAATGCCGAATAATATTCTAGTTTCCGTTATTATTTCTATTTATAACCGAATTGATTATTTGAAATTAGTTTTAGCTGGATTTGAAATTCAATCCTTCAAAAACTTTGAATTGATTCTGGCAGATGATGGTTCCAACAAAAATGCTGTTAAGGAAATTAAAAGTCTAATTAGTAAAATTAGTTTTCCGGTTTATCATGTTTGGCATGAAGACATTGATTTTAGAAAAAATCGAATTCTAAACCGGGCTATTCAGGCTGCAAATACCGATTATTTGATCATCATAGATGGAGACTGCATTCCTCATTCAGAGTTTGTAAAAGAGCATTTCCAAAACAGAAAAGAAAAAACATGTTTGACAGGTCGAAGAATAAATATGTCGCAAAAAATAACGGACACATTGGATGAAGAAAAAATTAAGTCTGGTTATTTAGAAGGAAAATATTTCAAGCTTATGCTCGATAGTATATTCGGTTATTCTACTGATATTGAAAAAGGATTTTATTTTAAGAATCACTTTCTCAGAAAAATTTTTAACAAAAAGTATCGTGGACTCCTTGGCTCTAACTTTTCAATTCATAAGAATGATATTCTTGCAATTAATGGTTTCGACGAACGATACGAAGCTCCTTCTGTTGGAGAGGACAGCGATATTCAATTCCGCCTTGAATTAAATAATGTTAAAATAAAATCCTTGAATAATATAGCAATCCAATATCATCTTTATCATATACTTCAACCAAGGCCGCAAAAAAATTTAGATTTATTTGAAAAAATTAAAGCTGATGGACATGCATTCACACGCTATGGAATAATAAAAGATTTGCCTCATCAATAGAGTATCAAAATTATTCACTGTCGATTTCCAAGACTACTTGAGTTGGATTAAAAAATTTTTACAATTATAACTTATAACTCATAACTAATTTATTATGCCGCTGCTTGGAGAAATAACTGCTCTTATTACCGCATGTTTCTGGTCAATGTCTTCAATTGCTTTTACTGAAGCATCAATACGTGTTGGACCGATGTATGTAAATGTAACACGAATGTTGATCGCTTTAATATTTTTGTCAGTTACATTAATATTTTTAAATGTGAAAGTAGATCTATCATCTAATCAAATTTGGAATCTTACAATAAGCGGTTTTGCCGGATTAGTAATTGGAGATACATTTTTATTTAAAGCATTCAGAAGTATTGGCGCAAGGATAAGTATGTTGGTCATGGCGCTTGTTCCTCCTATATCAGCTTTACTTGCGTTTTTCTTTTTGGGTGAACGATTATCCATTCTTGGTGTACTTGGGATTACAGTAACTGTATCTGGAATAGCTTTGGTCATTTTCAAAAGGGAAGAAAGACCTACATCAAATTATAAAATTGATTACAGCGGAATATTTTATGCTGTAATTGGCGCTGTAGGTCAAGCAGTCGGATTAATTTTTGCGAAATATGCATTTAATGAAAATGAAATAAATGGTTTTCTTGCAAGTTTTGTTAGGATAGCTTCTGCCGTGATAATGATTTATCCTCTTGTAATAATCACTAAGAGATTTAGAGAGCCGGTAAAAGTTTTCATGAAAGATAAAAAAGGATTTTTGTTCACTCTTATAGGCGCAGTATTTGGTCCATATCTTGGAATTACATTTAGTCTTATATCTATTTCACACACCAAAGTTGGAATTGCATCAACTATCATGGCAACCGTACCAATTCTTATGTTACCCTTAGTGCACTTTTACTACAAAGAAAAACTTTCTTGGATTTCAATAACGGGTGCGTTTATAGCGGTTGGCGGAGTTGCGCTTTTGTTTCTTCACTAAAAATCAGTAAGTAGTATCCAGTATGTAATACGTAGGTTTGAGTTGATCTTCAACTGGAGACTAATAACAAGGAAGAAGCAAAAAAGAAGATAGATTCCCCAAACAAAAACTGTCTTAAAATATTTGCTAATCTCACTTTGAACCCACATTTCATCTATCAATCTTTCAAAAGGTTTCAAAAATCAAATAAATAATGGCATAACAGTTGTCATACTATAAAGTCTTAAAACAGGAAATTTTTATGGAATTAATTCAGATTATCTACGATATCCTTCTTTTTGGAGGAGCATTATTAGTATTTGTAATCATCATTTCTTATTTAATTTCGAAAATAAGAATTGAAGAAACTGTTTCTTATAACTCTATTGATAGTAGATTTAATCAAAAAGCATTGATCTTACAAAGAAAAATTAATTATGAACAGGAATTATATCGAAGGAAAATATCTTCCATTCAGCCTCAAATTTTTCCAATAGCTGATATAAAACCTAAAGAAGTTAAAATTATACGTAAACCAACCGTATATAAACGAGATTCACAAGAAGTAATTCGAATAGAAGAAAAGCATTTGAATAAAACAAACGGAAATGGAAATGGAAAACGATATACTATTGTGAATGATGATATGAATAAATCGAGAATCCGTGCAGCAAACTTTTACCTCTAAAAATAATATTATATCATTTTTTATTTTTAGAATTACATAATTAAACTGTCAATAAAAATCCCGCATTGAGCGGGATTTTTTACTGTTAACTCAACACTGCTGACTGCAAACTTGTTACGCTTTCATTCGTTCGCCTTTTTCTTCTTTAATAAAGATCCAACCTACAACTTTCCCGATATCAATTATCTCAAAATTATTCCAATATTTTTTTGTACGGACGTGCATTGAACTTGTATCTGTTGGAACAATCCCTTCAGCTTCATCAATAATTGTTTTAATTCTTGTCTGCCAGTTTTTCATGTTAGATTCACGTAAATCTACCCAGCCGTCATGCGCCCACATGTCAAGATTTTTCGGAGTAAGATCTAGTTCGTTATCTCCGCGGAAAGGGGGAATTTTTATTTCGTTGCCGCGTAATAGTGATTTACCATCCGCCAGTAGAATTGGAATTCCTATCGAGATTATTTCATTTCTTAATTTTGGATTATTTTTTAAAAGATCGAGAGCTTTGTTCGATAAATCAGATGGAGTTTCTTTTAGTATTTGTTTCATTCCGCCGCAAATCGCTTTTAATATATTTATTTCATGTAATAGTTTAGATAATTTCGGCGGACCGAGTAATTCGAAAGCAACACTGTTAGTATTGTGAAGCTTTTCTAATTCTTCTAATTTATCAACAGCGGAATGTTGTAAGAAACCGGCACGATAAGTCGGTTCGAGTGTGGCATTATCAAGAGCGTTGATGATATCATGACCGGTGTTCCCGCCTTTAATTTCATAGATTGCATCAACGGCAATTTCTTCCGGCGTAACATATTCCATTTGTCCTTGAGTTGTAATTGCTTCAAATTCCCCGCGTGAAAATGTTCCATTCTCACCAGTATCTATAAATACAGATTTTAAATTCTCACCGCTTGATTTGAATTTCTTATCAAGCTTCAACACTAATTTATTTTGAAGAGGTACGGCTTGATCAAGAGATACATCAACAATTTCAATTGCTTTCCCGTGTTTTTTTATTTCACCGAATTCAATTCTTTTCCATGCAATTGCTGCTGTTGGTTTGATCTCCTTTGTGATAGGCGCATCGGGCGTTCTTCCTAGTAAAAATAAAAGTAAAGTATGAGCGCCGGCAACTGAAGATTTGCTCAACAATACACGCGAAGGTTTTTCTTCGCTGTGAGTGTAAGGAATGTTCAATCCCATTCCGCCCGTACCGCTTGTCCCGATCTTAACATAAATTTCTGTTTTAGTTTTATTCATTGAATTGTATAGAATTTGCACGTGACGGATTAATTGAGGAACATAAAGTGTACAAAGAAGTTTTTCTATTTCTGCTGTAAGATCTTCTAAGGGTGATTTATTCTCAATTGTTTTTTTTATCCGGTAATATGTTGTGTAAACATCCTGATAAGCAATGCCTGTTGCGGAGTTTATACAATCAATTATAATATCCGGTTTATGTTCAATAAGTAGTTTGTAAATAGATGAACTGTGAAGTATCTCATCTGTTAGCTCTTCCATTGTATCATGCATTAATACTTTTCGTTTTTCCGGATCGGCAAGCAATTCAAAACGGTCTTGATCCTTAAATTCATAACGGACAAAAATATTGCCCCACCAGGGAACAAAATAATTTTTTGGTAAACCGGGAAATTCTTTTTGAAGACAAACTATTTCATCTTCTGCTTCTTCTTTTCTTAAAGATGTAACAATTATTTTTTTGGGTCTCTCAGGCACTAACTTTCTAATAACAGCATTTCCTACCAATCCCCATCCGCCTAAAACTAAAACTGTTTTGTTCTGAATATCCATGTTATATTATCCTCATTAACAGGTTTGGAAAAATTTACTATGAAAAATTACTGCTTGAACTCTCACGCTGCAAGAAAAATACGATAATCAATCCGCAACTTTATTTTGATTAACACCATTGCTTTGTTAAATTTACCTCTGGTTAATTAGTAATTAATAGGATTAGTAAATGAAAATCTGCGAAATTCTACAGGTAGGCAAGATTATTTCTTCTTTACAAGGAAAAGAAAAAACTGCTGTTGTTAATGAACTTGTTGATTTATTTAAGGATGATGATCGTGTAAAGGATTTGGATGAATTGCGTAACGCAGTTCATGAAAGAGAAAAAATCATGTCAACCGGTGTGGGGAAAGGTTTTGCTATACCGCACGCAAAAACAAACAGTATTAATGAAATTGTAGCTGCATTTGGTAAACTTGATGAACCAATTGATTTCCAGGCGCTTGATGAACAACCCGTTAACTTAGTTTTTCTTTTAGTAGGTAAAGAAAATTTGGTTGGTCCGCATATAAAATTACTTAGCCGAATCTCTCGAATGATGAACAAAGATGAATTTAGAGAAAGTCTTTCAAAAGCTAAAACTGCCGAAGAGATTTATTCACTCTTCGAGAATGAAGAAAAACAATATTTTGAAACAGCATAATATTATTATATGATTAAAGCTGTTACCGGCACCCGCGATATACTCCCGATTGATATTCCTAAATGGAATTATCTTTTATCTGTTATTGAATCCGTCTTTACAGAATTTAACTACAAAGAAATCCGTACTCCAATTTTTGAAGAAACCTCACTTTTTGCACGAGGAATTGGAGAAGCTACGGATATTGTAAGTAAAGAGATGTACACATTTATTGATCGAAGCGGCGATAGTATTACACTAAGACCTGAAATGACTGCAGGAGTTGTACGCGCATTCATTGAACATTCTCTGGATAAAAAACAAAATCTTAACAAACTGTTTTATGCCGGACCAATGTTCAGGCAAGAACGACCTCAAGCAGGAAGATTTAGACAGTTCCATCAATTCGGTGCCGAAGTTTTAGGAAGTAACGATCCTCTTCTTGATGCAGAGATGATAATTATGTCTTACGATATCTTTAACCGTCTAGGGTTGAAAAAATTAATAGTAAAAATTAATTCACTGGGAGTTCCGGAATCGCGGGAAAATTATAAAAAAGTTTTGCGGCAATATGTTGAACCACATCTGAACAAACTATCATCGGAAAGTAGAAAAAGATTTGATACAAACATTATGCGCATCTTTGATAGTAAAGAAGAGAACGATCAGAAAATAATGGAGAACGCTCCACTGTTAATGGAATATCTCGATGAAGAAAGTCTTGAGCACTTCGAAAAAGTAAAACAAACATTGCTATCAACTAAAATCCCTTTTGAGGTTGATACAAAACTCGTCCGCGGGCTTGATTATTATACTCACACAACTTTTGAAATTGTAAGCGGAAGTGTTGGTTCACAAAGCGCGTTGTGCGGCGGCGGAAGATATAACCTGTTAGTTAAAGAACTCGGTGGAAACGAAACTCCCGGTGTCGGTTTTGCTGCAGGGATCGAAAGAATTTTGCTCGCTTGTGAAAACGAAAAATCATTTTTTCTTGATGATGAGAAGATAGACTTGTTTATTGTAACAATCGAAAAAGGACTAGAAAAATTTGCTTATCAAACCACTGTGGATTTTAGAAGAAAAGGACTGATCGTTGATCTAGATTATTTAAACCGAAGTGTTAAAGCACAAATGCGAGAAGCTAACAGGTTGAATGCAAAGTATGTTTTATTCATAGGCGGGGAAGAATTTAGCAAGGGTGAAATAGTTTTGAAAAATATGAGTAACAGCGGACAAAAGAATTTTTCTAAAAACGATCTTGATAAAATTTATGCGAGCATTAAGGAGAAATGATTGTCTCTTCGAAAGCCCAAAGAAACACCAAAAATTCCTAAAACCAGAAAAAAGAAAGCTCACACTGCAATTGCTGCTATCCCGTTAAAGAAACCCGATAAGATTGAATATCTCTGTAAAGCATTTTATAAATATGATGAATCGGTTAAAAAACAGTATTGTATTTTTGCAATTGAAACGATAGTTGAGTTTACAAGTTTTTCATACGAAGTATCTCTTGAAGTTGTGAAAGAGAAAAATGTTATAAATTTTATTTTAATGGGATTAAAAGCTAAAACTAATGTCATCCCTCTTGTTCAGCCTGCTAGAACAGATTTACTTTTCGAAGATTTAATTGGTGATTACATTGTTAATGTTGTTAAACAGGATGGGGCAATCAACACGGGTGAATTTCATTTCAACATTTATAAAAAAGAAATTTTATTAACTAAGCAATACAAGACGAATAAGAAAAACAATCGTCTCTTTTGCAAATTTGAAGTATCAGAAAAAGAATTTTCCTTTCAAGAAAAATGAAAAAGGAATAGAACGCTGATCTTTATGATTACTATGATTAATTAAGATCATAAAAAATCATAAGCGATCATAAGAATCTGCGTTCCATTTAAACCATGCAAAAAATCTACGGTAGAAAACCAGTACTTGAAGCGCTCAAATCAGATGCGGAGATTGAAGTAATTTATGTTGCATTTGGTCAGCACGGAGAAGTTATAAACCAAATTTTTTCTGCAGCTAAGAAACGCGGAATTAAAATTACACACCTATCCACACCAAAATTTAATTCTCTTACTAAAGGACAAAATGCACAGGGTGTTATTGCACTAAAAAGTTCGCAAAAATATTTTGAGTTAGATGAAATCATATCTGTATCCAAAAGATCGAAGTTCCCTTTTTTATTGATACTTGATTCGATTCAAGATCCCCACAATTTGGGTGCTATATTACGCACCGCAGAATGTGCCGGAGTAGATGGCATTATAATAACAACAAACCAAAGCGCACCAATAACCGATACTGCGGAAAAAATCTCAGCAGGAGCTGTCTCTCATCTTCAAATTTGCAAAGTAAATAATCTTGTCCATACAATTGAAAAGTTGAAGAAAGAAGGATTTTGGATTGCCGGTTCTCATCTAGCTGCTGATTCAAAAAGTTATTCTGAACTGGATTATAAAATGCCATTGGCATTAATTGTTGGAAATGAAGAAAAAGGGATTCGTAAACTCGTTGCAGAAAATTGTGATTTTCTTGTAAAAATTCCTATGAAAGGAAAGATTGATTCCCTCAATGTTTCAGTTTCCACAGGTGTTTTACTATTTGAAATATTACGGGAACGAAATATTTAGCCGATTTGAAGAATCTACATATAAAAACATGGGAGGTGTACAAATGTATCGCCATCAAATTATTATTCTTTTATCATTGTTAATTCCATCCATTCTTTATTCGCAAAAACAATCAACTAAAAATTTTGAAAATGAAACTCAAGAAGTAATTAGACTTACTTTCAATTCTCAATTTGATGAAGCTTTTAAAATAGCTGACGAACACTTATCCACAGAGCCGCAAGCTCTCACTTGGAAATACTTTCATGCAATGATTCTTTTTCGGCAGGCAGAATATCAAACATATTTAGCTGGTTCTTATGGTAGAGAGGAATATAAGACTCAAGCTAAAAAATTATTTAACAGGTCATACGATGAACTAATTGAATCAGCAAGAATTGGAGAAAAGCTAATTGAAAAAAATCCTCGTGATACTGTTTCTTTATTTTTTACAGGTGCGATTTACGGTTATATCGGTATGTATCTTACTATCGATGGCGAAATGTTCAAAGCTGCATCAGAAGGTAAAAAAGGAATGAATTATCATGAAAAGTTGATTGAGATGTGTCCCAAATGGAATGATGTCTATTATAGTGAAGGAGTTTTCAATTTTTATGCAAGCAATGTACCCTGGTGGTTAAAGCCAATTCTTTGGATTTTAGGAAAGAGTGGAACAGAATCACGAGCGGAAGAAAACTTAAAAAAAGTTGCTGATAATGGTAATTATGCAAAATATGCTGCCATGGAGTTTTTAATGCAACTGTATTTGAGACAAGAGAAATATGATCAAGCTATTAAACTTTGTGATAGACTTGGAAAAGAATTCCCAAATAATCGCTTCAAATACAAGAGGATAATTTCATGGTCTATTTCCGGCGATGATAATAGAAATAAGCAAATGGAATTTCTGCGAAATGAAATAGAACATGCAAAAAAAGAACAGTTTTCCGAATTTAATAAATTAGAAGTAGCGTGGTTCTATTTAGATCTTGCAAATAATTATAGTGCAATGGATGACCATGTAAAGAGCATTGCCGTATATAATGAATTGATTGATAGTAAGTTGGTTCCCGGTACAGAATCATGGTCACGTCTTCGGCTAGCAGATGAGTATTCAAAACTCGGAAAGAGAAAAGAAGCTATTGATAATATCAATTGGGTAATCAAAAACAGCTCTTCAGATGTTCACAAAAAAATGGCTAAAGAAAAATTGGCCGAATTAAATGCAAAATAAGATCAATACCCAAACTTGTTGCGGAAAATTGTGATATCCTCATTAAGATTCCAATGAAAGGAAAGATTGATTCCCTCAATGTTTCTGTCTCCACGAGTGTTTTACTCTTCGAAATAAACCGTCAGCGAACTATCACCAAATTTTAATTTTTGGAACGATTAAACATAAATAATCGTTTTATTTTTAATCTTGACTTTATTTTCCAGATAGAATAGGTTTGAAATAGTAAATAATTGAAAGAAGTAAAAATGAATGAAATAGAAGAGAAAAAGACGATTTCGGAAGAAACAAGCAGTGATGATATGAAAGTTTTGAATGATCTGACAAGCTCGGAATATAAATGGGGTTTCGTTACAGATATTGAATCAGAAACCGCTGCTAAAGGATTGAATGAAGATGTTGTTCGTATGATCTCTAAAAAAAAGAATGAACCGGAATGGATGACCGAATGGCGATTGAAAGCATTTCGTTATTGGCTGAAGATGGAAGAACCAACCTGGCCAAATGTTCATTATCCCAAAATCAATTTTCAGGATATCAGTTATTATTCCGCTCCAAAACAAAAACCAAAATTAAATTCTCTTGATGAAGTTGATCCTGAATTACTAAAGACATTTGAAAAACTTGGCATTCCTCTAGAAGAGCAAAAACTTTTATCCGGTGTTGCTGTTGATGCAGTTTTCGATTCTGTATCTGTTGCCACAACTTTTAGAGAAGCTTTGAAAGAGAAGGGAATCATTTTTTGTTCGATCTCTGAAGCTGTAAAAGAACATCCTGAACTCATTAAAAAATATTTAGGTTCTGTTGTTCCATACACAGATAATTATTATGCATCATTAAATGCTGCAGTATTTAGCGATGGTTCATTTGTGTGGATTCCCAAAGGTGTCCGATGCCCAATGGAATTATCAACTTACTTTAGGATCAATTCACAAGACACCGGACAGTTTGAACGTACGCTGATAGTTGCAGAAGAAGGAGCTTACGTAAGTTATCTTGAAGGATGCACTGCACCAATACGCGATAACAATCAATTACACGCCGCTGTTGTAGAATTGGTTACTCTTGATAATGCTGAGATTAAATATTCAACTGTGCAAAATTGGTATCCGGGAGATAAAGAAGGTAAAGGAGGGATTTATAATTTTGTAACTAAACGTGGTGCATGCAGAGGAAAGAATTCTAAAATCAGTTGGACACAAGTTGAAACAGGTTCTGCAATCACATGGAAATATCCAAGCTGTATTCTACAGGGTGATAACTCGATTGGAGAATTTTATTCCGTAGCAGTTACAAATAATTATCAGCAAGCAGATACCGGAACAAAAATGATTCATCTCGGCAAGAACACTAAAAGCACAGTTGTTTCAAAAGGAATATCTGCCGGATTCAGCAACAATTCATACCGCGGATTGATTAAGATTGGTAAGAATGCTGAAGGCGCACGCAACTATACTCAATGCGATTCAATGCTGATGAGTGATAAATGTGGTGCTCATACATTTCCTTACATCGAAGTAGAAAATGATTCATCAAAGGTTGAACACGAAGCAACAACATCAAAAATTGGAGAAGACCAAATCTTTTATTTAAATCAGCGTGGTATATCAACCGAGGATGCTGTTAATATGATTGTAAACGGTTTTTGTAAAGAAGTATTTAAGGAATTGCCGATGGAGTTTGCAGTTGAGGCGCAGAAATTGTTGGCTATCAGTCTTGAAGGAAGCGTTGGATAAGCGAACGAAGAACGTAGAGTGAAGAGTTAAGAACGAAAAGAAAAAATAATTAATCAAAAATTGAAAGCTGAGAGCTGATTGCTGAAAGCTAAACCGAAGGAGAAAGAATGTTATCAATAAATAATCTGCATGCAAATGTTGATGGAAAAGAAATTCTTAAAGGAATTAATCTTGAAATAAAAACCGGCGAAGTACATGCGATAATGGGTCCGAACGGCTCCGGAAAAAGTACTCTTGCAAATGTTTTGACCGGAAATAAAAGTTATGAAGTGACGAACGGAAATGTATTGTTTGAGGGAAAAAATTTATTGGATATGAATCCTGAAACACGCGCGCGCGAAGGTATGTTCTTAGCGTTTCAGTATCCGATTGAAATTCCCGGAATCAGTAATGCAACATTTTTAAAAACAGCTTTGAATGAAATAAGAAAGTATAATAATTTTCCCGAGCTGACACCTAAAGAATTTCTTGATCGCATAAAAGACAAAACAAAAATTTTAGGATTAGATGATACACTTATCAGTCGTGCTGTTAATGTCGGATTTTCCGGCGGCGAAAAGAAACGAAACGAAATATTTCAAATGCTGATGTTAGAACCGAAATTTATTCTTCTGGATGAAACAGATTCCGGACTTGATATAGACGCATTGCGGATTGTCTCAAATGGGGTAAACATCTACCGGAATCCGAATAATGCGTTCTTAGTTGTAACTCACTATCAAAGATTACTTAATTATATTCAACCGGATTTTGTCCATGTGCTTTCGAAAGGAAGAATTATTAAATCCGGCGGGAAAGAATTAGCTCTTGAACTTGAAGAAAAAGGTTATGATTGGATCAAGACAGAAGAATTTGAAATTGAAAACGCATGATTGGAGAGCGAATGAATAATATGGAACATAAAAGTGCTAACGAATGGTACATTTCAAGGTTCAAATTATTTGAAGATAAATTGAATGGTCAATCAAAATCATTTTTGCATGATATACGTAAAAACGCTTTAACGAGTTTAGCCGAACTTAGTTTTCCAACAAATCGAAATGAAGAATGGAAATACACAAACGTAGCACCGATACTTAAACATAATTTTATTCCGGCAATGATTTCAACCGTTCCGAAATTCCAGAAAGAAGAAATCAAACCATTTCTGTTCAAGGATTTTGATTATCACTTAATGGTTTTTGTAAATGGATTATTTGCAGAAGAACTTAGCGAGATAGGTAATTTGCCAAAAGGTGTTGTTGTAGATGGATTAAATAGAATCACAAAAAATAATCCCGACTCAATAAGTAAGTACATAAACAATCTTTCGAAGATAGATAATGCTTTCAATGCTTTAAATACTGCCTATTCATACGATGGACTTGTTGTTATTGTTCCGGATGGAACGATCTTAGAAAAACCAATTCAAGTTCTGTATTTGAATTCAAGCAAGGATGATCTTGTACTTTCATTACCAAGGAATTTAATTGTTACCGGAAAGAATTCGCAAGTAAGTGTGATTACAAATTATCGTGGGTTCGGCGACAAAATTTATTTCAGCAATATCATTACTGAAGTTTATGCCGGAGAAAATGCTATTGTAGATCTTTACAAGATTCAAAACGAAAATGATGAATCATATCATATTGAAAAAATGCAAGCAATTCAGAAGCAGAACAGTGTCTTCAATCATTATAATATAACTTTCGGTGGAGCTATAGTACGCAACGACATCAATACTTTGCATGATGATCAAAATATCGAAACACATTATTACGGATTATATCTTGCGCACGGCAAACAGCACGTTGATAATCACACTTTTGTAGATCATGCGAAACCGAATTGTATGAGCAACGAACTTTACAAAGGAATTCTTGATGACAATTCCCGCGGTGTCTTTAACGGGAAAATAATTGTTAGACGAGATGCTCAGAAGACGAATGCTTATCAGCAGAACAAAACAATTTTACTTTCTAAAACAGCGACAATAGATACAAAACCTCAGCTTGAAATTTTTGCCGATGATGTAAAATGTTCTCACGGTGCAACAGTCGGGCATCTTGATGATACTTCCGAATTTTATATTAGATCACGCGGTGTTCCGCAAGAATTGGCAAAATCAATGTTGATCAGAGCATTTGCCAATGATGTAATTGATACAGTAAAGATTGAACCGCTTAAAGAACAAATAAATCATATGATATTTGAACATTTGCATCGTGTGGAAATTGAAAACGAAAAATAGAACGCTGATTATCATGATTTTATATGATCTGTCATGATCATAACAAATCTTAATCATCATAAAAAATCTGCGTTCCATTAAAAGGTGAATAGTGATAAACACAATTTCAGAAGTTAAACGTAAATTCGATGTCGAAGAGATTCGAAACGATTTCCCAATTCTAAAACGATTGGTTAACGGAAAACTTCTTGTCTATCTCGATAATGCAGCTACATCACAAAAACCTCAATCGGTTATTGATGCCATTACTCAATACTATACTTTTGATAATGCAAATATTCATCGCGGTTTATATTTCTTAAGTGAATTAGCAACCGAACAATTTGAAACAGCCCGCCTTAAAGTAAAAGAATTAATTAATGCATTAAGCGCTTCGGAAATAATTTTCGTACGTGGAACGACCGAAGCAATTAATCTTGTTGCATCTTCACTTTGCAGAGCAAAACATTTTAAGGATGGCGATGAAGTAATTATTTCGCACATGGAACATCATGCGAACATTGTTCCTTGGCAATTAATGGGTGATAGAAAAAAAATTAATTTGAAAGTAATTCCGATCAACGATTCCGGTGAACTTGATTTAGAAGCTTATGAAAACATGATCACTGAAAAAACAAAACTTGTTTCAGTTGTACATATTTCAAATTCATTAGGAACTATCAATCCCGTTAAAAAAATAATTGAGATAGCACATTCACACGGTGTACCGGTTCTTCTCGATGGTGCTCAGGCTGTTCCACATTTCAAAGTTGATGTACAGGATCTTAACGCAGATTTTTATGCATTTTCCGGACATAAAGTTTTTGGACCAACGGGCATTGGCGTGCTTTACGGTAAAACAGAATGGTTGGAAATGATGCCTCCTTATCAAGGCGGCGGTGATATGATTAGAACAGTAACATTTGAAAAAACTACATTCGATGATCTTCCAAGAAAGTTTGAAGCCGGAACACCCAACATTGCCGGCGGCATCGGACTTGGTGCAGCAATTGATTACATAAATCAATTTGATAGAAACGATTTAGTAGCTCATGAAAATGTATTATTGGATTATGCGACAGAAAAACTTTCTCAAGTGGAAGGATTGCGAATAATCGGAACTGTAAAAGAGAAAGCATCAGTAGTTTCATTCGTGATAGACGGAATACATCCTTATGATATCGGAACTATTATAGATACGGACGGTATTGCAATTCGTACAGGCCATCATTGTACACAGCCGCTGATGGCAAGATTTAATGTACCGGCAACGGCAAGAGCTTCATTTGCTTTTTATAACACAAAAGAAGAAGTAGATAAACTTATTCTAGGAATTCAAAAAGTAAAGAAAATGTTTATATGATAGATAAAGGAAAATTAGAACAAGCAGTAGTTGCTGTTCTTAAGACTTGTTTCGATCCGGAAATTCCGGTTGATATTTGGGAATTAGGATTGATATACGGAATCAAAATTGATGACGAAGGTAATACATACATTAAAATGACATTGACATCTCCGGCTTGCCCTGTTGCAGGAAGTTTACCCGGAGATGTAAAAGAAAAAGTAAAAAGTATTAAAGACGTTAAAGATGTTTATGTTGACCTGGTATGGGAACCGGCATGGAGTATGGAAAAAATGACGGAAGAAGCAAAGTTGGAATTGGGTTTTTTATAATTAAATTCTGAGCACATTCTCTTCGCTCAGTGTAAACTCCGCGACTGAGAAATCTAAAAAAAGATTTCTCCATGCGGTCGCAATGACAGTTATTATTTTCTGAGGTCTCTGTGAGATAGTTCGTCGCTCAGCTCCTCAGAATTAAAAAAAAGGGTTCTACCGTTAATTGTGTGAAAGCCATATAAATTTGTAAAGAATGATAGTCCCGTTAGGGACTGAATATTGGTAGAAATAAATCAAACAACAGCAAATAGTCCCATAGGGACGAAATATTTTTAGCAACAATAAGTAACACCTATACACAAATTCATATACAGATAATTTTTGCCGTGCAATACCGAAGGGCAATGATTGACAGAATATGGAAGGATGAATTGTATAAATACATCACAGGAATTATTCAAACACGAAAACACAAATTAGTTATAATTAATGGAGTCGCAGACTCATCAATCATTATCTGATTTGGTTCAGGATATATGGGAATCCACCCCTTCGGGGAAAGGTAGTTCATCAAAATGGATTAATGAAAGGAAGTTTACTCGCTCAAAATTTGCGTGGCAGGAAGGATATGGAGCATTCTCATACAGTCATTCACATTTATCAAAAGTAATCAATTACATAAAGGAACAAGAACAGCATCATAATGGGAATCCACCCCTTCGGAGAAAGATAACCTTTATGGAAGAGTATAAATCATTTCTTAAAGCTTATGACGTTGAATTTGATGAACGATACATTTTAAGAGAACCGGAATAATAATATTTCGTCCCTAACGGGACTTAGCTGTTTTGTGGGAATCCATCCCTTCGGGAAAATATTTCTACCAATATTTAATCCCTCTGGGATTAGTAATTTCAAAAATTTTCACACAATTAGCGGTAGAACCAAAAAAAGAAAGGAACAAACATGTTTAACATAAATCAAAGAGCACCAATTTACGATCCCGAAGCGGTTCAGCCGATGCGTGATGAACTTCTTTTTGTAGGATTTGAAGAAGCAACAACACCGCAGAAAGTTGAAGATATAATCTCACAAAAGGATGACAAAACTGTTTTCGTTGTCATTAATTCAGTATGTGGTTGTGCTGCCGGCAGTGCCCGTCCGGCTGCGGCGCTTTCTCTTCAAAACAATATTATTCCGGATAGACTCGTAACCGTGTTTGCGGGACAAGACCGCGAGGCGGTTGACCATTTAAGAAATAAATTTCTTGCGAACGTTCCGCCGTCATCACCTTTCATGGCTTTGTTTAAGAACGGCGAAGTTATTTACACAATGCCGCGTCATCATATTGAAGGAAGAGGACCGGAAGAAATTTCGGAAGATTTGAAGACTGTATTTGAAATGCTTTGCAGCAAACAAGGTCCTTCAATTTCTCCGGATAAATATGCGGAATTAGTTCATGCAGTTGCGTGTGGATCAAAAATACCGTTAAATAAAAATTAGAGGAATAAGGTTAAGAGCAAGATCATGAGCAAGAGCAAGATCACGAACAAGATCATGAGCAAGAGCAAGAACATGAGCAAGAGCAAGAGCAAGATCATGAGCAAGATCATGAACAAGATCATGAACTTGATCCTAATCTACAGAGCGATATGAAATTCAGTGCACAAGAAGAATATGGTTTAAGATGTTTACTTCGTATAGCAAAATTCTATGTGGTTAGTAAATCCTTAACTATTCCGGAAATAAGCAGGGCAGAAGGAATTACCGAACACAATGCCGGGAAAATTTTACGTGTACTCCGTCTTGGCGGTTTGTTGGAAAGTTCACGCGGACAAATTGGAGGTTACACTTTAACCCGTCCACCGGATCAGATATCTGTCGGCACTGTTCTTAAAGTACTCGGCGGAAGATTGTTTGATGATGAATTTTGCAATACACATACCGGCGCAATGGATATTTGCACTAACTCAATTGATTGTTCCGTCCGTTCATTATGGAAATTGATCCAGGACTCTGTTGATTCTGTCATAGCCAAAATGACCTTGAAGGATCTAATGGGAAACGAGAAATTTCTATTTGATTATTCAAATAACAGAAGTAATTAAGGACTTATATAGAGGTGATTGGTATTTACTAGTTATAAGTTATCAGAACTCATTTGCAGGTAACAGATCACAGATAACCGATAACCCATCATATCTGCTTTGCGTGATTCCAACCATTTATTTATCTTGCTATCAAATCAATTTGGATTCGAAATGAAATCTTCAAAAATGATATTAATCTTTCCATTTCTATTACTAATGATTTCTTTTTCTGCATGCTGTAATTGCGGAAAAAATTTAGATGAAAGTAACACTGTGAAAGGTTTTATAACTGTCATAGGAAATGAACCGTTTACAAAACTTGCTATTAGAACAGATGATAATAAAACTTATGTGCTTCAAGTTAGCAAGGAATTGAAAGATGAGTTATGGAAGAAGCAAGGAAACTATTACTATGTAAAATATAGTGACCTTAGAGAAGAAGAAGGTGTTTCAACTTTAGTAGTAGAAAAAGTAATTTCGATTAATAAAGAAAAGAAATAGGAAACAATTTTATGATTACGAAAATAATTAATAGATCTATCCTAATACTTATTGTATTTAGTGTAGCAGCATTTGCCCAGCAGAAAGCTTTTATTCAACAAGCAGCGCAAGAAAAAATCTCAGGTGAAGAAAGTTATCCTGTTTATGCACGACCGTTTCTTGAACGATTCAACAAAGCAAATGGAATAGATGAAGCTCAACTCTCTAAAGAAAGAGTTTTAAATAAAACTAACAAAACAGCTTGGAATTTTGTTGTTGGTTCACAAAAAAATTGGTGGGCTTCTGATTTGGCATCTAATACATTTTATACAACACCAACAACATGCCGTGCAGTTGGAAGCACTTGTTATATTTTTGTTGAAGATTCTTTATGGACAAATGGAAGAGTAACTCAAGCTGCAGTAGATAGTGTCCGTATTGCTTTTGATTCCAAAACCCCTGCTAACAGCAGTAAAGGAATTTATCAGACCGACGTTGAAACATTCGGTGATCCTCCGAATGTTGATGGAGATTCTAAGATAATTATTTTCATCCTGAATATTAAAGATGGATATACCGGTACCGGCGGTTATGTTGCAGGATATTTTTACAGTGTAAACCAATCAATGACACATGCAAACAGTAACAAAGCGGAGATTTATTATCTAGACGCTAACCCGCTTAATTTAAAATCTGCAAATGGAATAACATCCGGAATGAAAACTACAGCTCACGAATTTCAACATATGATCCATTGGAATTATATTCCTTCATCGGAAATATTTTTCAATGAGGGTTGGTCATTAGTAGCCGAAGTGGTAAACGGCTATTCACTCAATAATCAATCTTATTTTGTAGGTGAATCAAATCATTATTTGCTTGATTGGAGAAGTAATGATAACACGGCTGTCTTAAAAGATTATTCCCGTGCCGCAAGATTTTCACTTTACTTAAAAGAACAATTTGGAACGGCTATTTTAAAAAATTATTTAAGTAATAAAATAAACGGTGTAACAGGATTAAATTATTACATGACAAGCGTTGGCAGTAGAACTTTTTCATCCGTCTTAGTTGATTGGTGGTTGGCAAATTTTCTTAATGAGAATGTTGGTAATACTCATCCCGAATGGGTTTATACTTATACTCCCATTACAAAAGTCTCTTCAAATGTTACATATACTAATCCAAATATTACAAATGGCATGACGAGCGGTTTATATAAATATTCTGCTGAATACTTAACTTTTAATTCAGCTAAGAATCTAAAAATAAATTTTAATACAGTTGGAAACGGATATATTCAAATAAAAGCAATTAAGGTTGGCGCTAATACTAAAGTGATTGAAAATGTAACGCCCGGCACCGATTACGCGGTTCCGGATTTGGGAACGACATATTCTTCAGTAACATTTATGATTTACCACAATAATGGAAACGATGGTTTTACCGGACCAACTGTTTATACTTTTAATTCAACCGGAACTGCAGTTCATACAGTACAAGAAATTGCTTATGACACAAAAGAACCGACCGGAGTTTACGATTGGCCTATTGGGGATTCAGTTGCAGTTGTATTTTCCGGTATACAGGGTGCAAAACTTGATTCAATCAAAGTTGCTTTGAGAACTCTTAGTCCACTCCAGGGCGGTGTGTGGAGACTCGCAAATTCGACATCTGGGACGCCATTATTAGGTAAGAAGTTAGCTGTACCTATAACTGTTAGTGGAAATACTTATGTAACCGGAACTTATCCACCACATTGGACTAATTGGGGCAAAGTAGATTTAAGAAGCTACAATATTGATGCAAGTACAAATTTTGTAGTTTCTTTTGTGATTGATGGAAAATATCAAGGTGGTGGTTTCCCAAATGGACCTAATCGTGTAATGAGTACATATCAACAATCTTCTAATAGTCGTACTTATACTGCATCAAGTGGCGCTTGGTTTAACTACTACGTCGATAATGTATCTCCACAGGACTCATTTATTGTTTATATAATTCGTGCATATGTAAGTTCAGGTCCAACCGGAGTAAACGAGCCGATAGAATTACTTCCTTCATCATTCTCGCTTGAACAAAATTATCCTAATCCTTTTAATCCATCAACAGTAATCAGTTATCAGTTACCGGTTGCCGGTCATGTTTCATTAAAAGTTTTTGATATGTTGGGACGGGAAGTAGCAACGTTAATTGATGAATTTCAGCAAGCCGGAAAATATAATTCTCAATTCTCAATTCTCAATTCTGAATTGAGTTCAGGAGTATATTTCTATACTTTAACAGCCGGAAATAAAATTGAAACTAAGAAAATGTTGCTCTTAAAATAATTTGCAGTATGCAGATTTCAGTAAATAAAAAAACCCGATTTACATAATCGGGTTTTTATTTTTGGCTCTACCGCTAATTGTGTGAAAAAGTTTGAAATCGCTAATCCCAGAGGGATTCAATATTGGTAGAGATATTTCAAAACATCAATAGCTAAGTCCCGTTAGGGACGAAATATTATTATTCCGGTTCTCTTAAAATGTATCGTTCACCCCGATTAGATAGTTTGTTGTTTATAGATATTAATGCTTTTTAAAATTTATCTAACGGGGTTCATCAAATGCAACGTCATAAGCTATAAATATTTCGTCCCTATGGGACTATTTGCTGTTGTTTAATTTATTTCTACCAATATTCAGTCCCTAATGGGACTATCATTCTCTAAAAATTTATACCACTTTCACACTATTAGCGGTAGAACCTTATTTTTAAATCCAACCACCCCCTTTTATTGAGACAACCTCACACAGGGGGAGGTGAGGTTAAACATTAACTTCTTTTTTAGTAAATAATTTTTGAAATTCTCTTTTAGATCGGTTCTTCCACGCACCTTTGTGATAAGCATAACCGGCAATTAAAGGCATTGCAATTGTCGCTTCCGAATAAACCATCTGTTCATAAGTTGTTTCAACTTTTCCCCATGAACTTGCTTCTTTAAGTGTTGATGATGAAAGAGCGCCGTCACGAACATCTGCAACTGTGATTTGAACTGCATATTTGTGCATTGGTGCATTTTCCTGAAGAATGTCTGCCGCTACAACAATATCTTGAGTAAAGTTTTTTGGAACGCCGCCGCCGATCATAAAAATACCCGTCTCTTTGCTGTTGAGTTTAACTTGTGTGAGTTCAAGAAAATCTTTCCCGGAATCGAATGAAAGATGTTTATCCGGATTGTTAGTTTGGTGAACTATAATTCCAAATCCTGCTGAGCAATCCGAGAAAGCGGGAACGAAGATAGGAATATTATGTTTGTATGCAGCATAGATAACAGAGTCATCAACTTTTGGTCCGCCGTTTTCATTTAAGTATTTACCAAAGTTCCACAAAATTTCTCTTGATGAATAAGGACGTGGTTCTAATGAATCGAAAATCTTTGCAGTAGTGTCATCACAAATGCGGAGCTCATCTTCGTCAATGAATGTGTCGTAAATTCTATCAATGTGAAGATCGCGCATTACGTTATCATCAACAAACGGTGTGCCGATGTAATGTTTGAAACCAAGCGCTTCAAAAAAATCTTGATCCACCATTATAGCGCCGGTGGATACAATGGCGTCAATCATGTTATTGGTAATAAGATCGTAAACAACTCTTTTTAATCCTGCACTGAACAAACTTCCTGCAAGAGTTAAAATAACTGCGCAATCTTTATCACGAAGCATCTTATCATAGATTTGAGCTGCACGGTTAAGATCGCGTGCACTAAAAGCCATCTTCTCCATCGAATCAACCAACTTAATAACGTTGTGCTCTTTTATATCGAAGTGTTGAATAGTCTCTTTTAAAAAATCTTTCTTTGTCGGCATTTTGTATACCTCTATGTTATAATTATTTCCGGGTGCAAATATAAGAAAAAGAGTGAAGAGTGTAGAACGTAGAGTGAAGAATGCAGAACGAATTAAATTTTGCAATCATCACTCTACACTCATCACTCTTGTTCTTCGCTCGTTTAAAAGAACCATTTTGCGATGGAAAGAATTCCTTGTTTCCATGGAACGCGATGACTGATACCGGATTGATCTTTGAACGATTCAAGATTTTCTAAATACCATTTGTAATTTCTTATGAGCGCATCTTTATTTGAATATTTTGGTGTGAATCCTAAAACCTTTTCAGCTTTCTCGATTGAAACAAATGAATCTTTGGATGCAGTTTCGTAAACCCATTTGTAGAGCGGTGAAATTTTTAATGCTTCTAAAAATTTTAATGTTAGTATAATTGGTTTTTCCGGAAGTCCAATAATTTTTTTACCAAATCCTGCGTAGTCCAAAACCGACTGATAATCTTCCTTCATTGTTGTGAATTCTTTTGCACCAATGTTAAAAGTATCGTTTACTAATTCTTTGGGAAGAGTAATACATTTATAGATTGTCTCGCAGAGATCTTCTACATCAAGCAATTGATAACGGTTATTTCCATTTCCAATCATTGGAAAATTTTTACCGTCTTTTGCCCAATCATAAAAAAGTGCAAACACACCAAGCCGTTCCGGTCCAATAAAAGATTTTGGACGAAGTATCGGCACACACATATTTTTCTTTCTGAATTCTATACAAAGATTTTCCGCTTCAATCTTTGCTTTCCCGTAAGGACCAACACCCTCAAGCTTATCGTTTTCATAAAGCGGATGGTGATCGGGGATTCCATAAACTGCGGTTGATGAAATATGTATGAATCGTTCAACTTTATTCATGAATGCTTCATGAAGAAGAAGGCGTGTTCCTTTCACGTCGGTGGAATGAATTTCTTCCGGTTTATAAAGCGGTAGTGCGGCTGCAGTATGAATAACTATATCAACATTTTGCAATGCTGATTCAACTGTTACTTTATTACGGATATCACCTTTGATAATTTTGATTTTGCTTTTCACATCGGGATAATCGAAATCTGCAATATCTAACGAAACTATTTCATAATTTCTATCAAGCAAATAGCGAATTAGATTGATTCCAAGAAATCCGGCGCCACCGGTTATTAGAATTTTCACTCGGTCCTCAAAGTCTTATAGTAAATATAAATATGTTAACTTGGAGTTGAAATCATTTTTATATAGTTAGATTTTTCATTAGCCCATTGGTCTTTATTCAGAAAATCAAACTATAAATCTTATTATGGAAGAAATTTACTTTACTTTTTAGAGTTGTATTTATACAATGGATTGAAAATAATTCAATAGTGGTATACTTAAGCAAATGAAAAAGAAATTTATCATTGTCTTACTCGTTGTATTTTCCGGTTATTTACAATCCCAAATAAAATTTCAAAATCTCACATTAAAAAACGGACTCCCTACAAACAAAATATATTATAGCCTCATGGATACAAGAGGATTTATGTGGTTTGCTACTGATAACGGTATCTGCAGATATGACGGAGTAAGATTCAAGATTTTTAACAGCGATAACAAAAGCTATCCTGAATTAAAAGAAAATATTTTTAATTATGTCTATCAAAAATCTTCCGATGAATTACTTTTTTTAAGTTATGAAGGGAGACTTTATTCTTATAGTTATGAAAAAGGAAAATTCACAAATCTCAGTGAAAAAAATCATTCTCTAGAAAATAAATTCTTAACCAACCTTTATAAAGACAGAAATAATTTTTATTGGTTTTCTACGGAAACCGGTCTATTAAAAACTGATGAACAATTTAATCTAATCGGTGAATATATAATTGAAAAGAATAAAGCAGACCGTAGAGTTAGTAATAGAGTAATGAATATTTGTGAAGATAAGACAGGTATGTTCTGGCTTGGAATGTTTAGCAGATCAGTAATGAGATTTGATCCTAAAACCGGAAGTTTTTCTTCCGGAGAATTATCAAATGTTTTGCCTCCGCTTCTGCAAGTAAAATCTATTCTTACTTACCCCAACTCGGATTTTGTTTTTATCGCTACCGGGGGAGAAGGATTGCTAAAAATAAATATTTATAATTTTACTTCTGAAAAGTGGAAGTTCATGCCTGGTAACAAGAATTCATTACCTAGTGATCGAATAACAACTCTATGCGCACAAAATGATTCTATTCTTTGGGTAGGAACTCTCGAAGGATTATCACAATTAAATCTCAATTCAAAAACAATTACAAATTATTTTCACGATCCGCAAAATCCTTACTCGTTAGTAAATAATTATATTACAAATTTACAAATAGGTCCTCAAAAAATTCTTTGGATTTCGACCTTTGGAGGAATTAGTAAGCATTATACTATTCCAGATCGGTTCACAAAAGTTTCTCAAAATAACCGCTTAAAAAGTACATTGTCGAGTAATATTGTTAATCATTGTATCAAAGATAAATTCGGCAATCTGTGGATCGCTACGGCAAAAGGGATAGATGTTAAGGAAGCAAATGGAAGTAGATATTATCATTATGATTTACCAAAATCATTCAAGTATCATAAGAATGAGGAGATAGTAAAATTTTTTGTTGATGATAATACCTGGTGGATAGGTACGTGGGGCGGGGGACTAAGCAGATTTAAGCTTCCGGATAATTTCAAACCCGGTAATACATTACACTTTCAAAATTTTTACTATAGCGCTAATGACTCTAAAAGTTTAAGTAGTAATTTCATTCGCTCTTTTGCTAAAGATAGATATGGAAATTTATGGATAACTACCTGGAACGGCGGATTGAACAAAATAAATTCTTCCGATAAGAATAAAGAAAAAATATCTTTTATACGCTTTACCGATACAAACAATCCTTCAAAATCTGTGGCAAGTAATTACATAGATGGAATATTTTTCGACTCGGATAATTTACTGTGGCTTTGCACTTCTAAAGGATTACAAAAAGTTGATATTGAAAAAAATCATTACGAAATGTTTTATCCTGATTCACAGAATATTGGGAGTAAATTAAATTTTATAAGCTGTATAACACAAGATGAAGAAAATAATTTATGGGCAAGTAGTCCTGGCGGCTTAATCCGTCTTAAGAAAGAAGATAACGCTAAATACTCTGTTAAAATTATTTACGAAAACAGTTATCACGGAATTTATGCAATGACGATAGATAATAAAGGAGTTCTATGGTTTTCAACGCTTTTTTCCGAGACCGGCTCGCGAAATGTTTCCGGCGTATCCATCTCAGATTGGCTGAAATTGTATAATCGTGATCATACTCTTGATCTTAATCATGATCGCTCTAAAACCGGGCAAGATCAAGAACACGATTATGAAAATAAAAATGTAACTTGCGACTGGGGCTAAATATTTCTAAAGAGGATACCCAATTATGAAGATTACACTTAATCTCATTGTTTCATTCGTATTAGTTGCAACAATAGTTGTCTCAGTCTTTACGTATCGGCAAGTTCAGAGCGAGCGAGACCGCTTAACACGCGAGTTGGAAGTTCGTGCAGTCATCTTGGCTGAGAGTTTACAAGAATCTGTAAAAGAGCTATTGAAAGCTAACTCTCCTGTTAGACTAAAACGTCTCGTTGAACGGTTTGGAGGACGTGATAGACTTGTGGGAGTAGCTGTATATGATAGTTTAGGTGCGCCTCTTGTCTCCAGCATTGGCTCCTTGGCGGATCTTCAAGATTCAGTCACTCACGTTTGGGAATCCATTATTCGAGGCGAAGGCATTTCGACATTTACAACAATTGGCGGAAAGTTGATGCACTCATATGCCATCCCTCTTTTTCTTGGAGGCAAAACTGTTGGAGCTCTTCTGGTACAACACGATGCCTCGTATATTGATTCGAGACTTGAAGGTATCTGGCAAACAAACTTTGTACCTCTTCTAATACAGACGTTGCTTATTATTCTTACAACTGTTCTTGTGGTGCGTTGGAGTATTGCTGCACCCATTGCTAAGGTTGCAGGGTGGATGAGAAGTATGAGAACAGGAAAAACAATTCAACTAGTTAGCTTGCCCAGAGGAGATATACTTAAACCATTGGCAGACGAAGTAACACTTTTAACAAAGAGTCTCGCTGTCGCAAGAGCTAGTGCCGAAGAAGAAGCTCGTTTACGGTTACAATCTGAATTCGTTTGGACTTCGGAACGTTTGAAAGAACATGTGCGTCAAGAAATTAGTGATAAAAACCTGATAGTAGTTTCAAATCGTGAACCCTACATGCACACCAAACAAGGAAGCAACATCGAGTGTGTAATACCAGTAGGCGGCTTAGTAACAGCTTTAGACCCGATATTGAAGGCGTGTGGCGGCGTCTGGATTGCACACGGAAGTGGAGATGCAGATCAAGAAACTGCGGATGCCAAAGGAAAGTTAGCTGTTCCACCCGAAGAACCTGCCTATCTACTCAGGCGAATATTTTTGACAAAGGAGGAAGAGGAGGGCTATTACTACGGCTTCTCAAACGAAGGCATTTGGCCTCTTTGTCATATTACGCATACCCGGCCTACTTTTCGTTTGGAGGACTGGATCAATTATCAAAAAGTCAATCAGAAATTTGCAGAGACAATAATTGACGAAATTAAAGATCAGAAAGAACCATTAATATTGATACAGGATTATCATTTCGCTTTGCTGCCGCTTCTAATCAAATTAAAGAGACCGGATGCCCGTGTTGCGCTGTTTTGGCACATCCCGTGGCCCAACCCGGAAGTCTTCGGAATCTGTCCGTGGAAGCAGGAAATTCTATTAGGTCTCTTGAGAGCTGACTTGATTGGGTTTCATATCCAGTTTCACTGCAACAACTTTCTTGAAACCGTTGATCGTTTTTTAGAATCAAAAATCAATTGGGACCAGTTTTCAGTCGAACGTAGGGGAGGTGTTACTTTAGTTAAACCATACCCAATCAGTATTGCATTTCAAAACTTCACACCAGATGGATCTGACCAATCTCATTCTCAAAAAGTTCTTCGTGAAACCGTAGTTAAAAAGATTGGATTCAAAACTAAATATTTCGGTGTTGGTGTTGATCGTATTGATTATACAAAAGGAATAGTTGAACGCTTCAGAGCTGTCGAAAGGTTTTTGGAAAAATATCCCGATTTTATCGGGCAATTCACATTTATTGAACTGGGCGCCCCAAGCCGGACACTTATCAAACGCTATCATGATTTAATAGCGGAATTGGATGAGACAGTGGATAAAATAAATTGGCGTTTCCAAACGAAAGGATGGAAACCTATTGTTTTTCTTAAAGCTCATCATAGTCATGAACAGATTAATCCATTCTATAGAT
>Ga0265292_1000607_pt1 | contig 45698 bp, 33 predicted proteins | sample Munlanlewell296A_FD_189080 | JGI IMG/M metagenome (GOLD analysis project Ga0265292, IMG submission 189080) | Leachate microbial communities from a municipal landfill in Southern Ontario, Canada - Leachate well 296A | ecosystem: Engineered > Solid waste > Landfill > Unclassified | place: Canada... | reverse complement strand
TGAAGGTTGAAGGTTGAAGGTTGAAGGTTGAAGGTTGAAGGTTGAAGGTTGAAGGTTGAAGGTTGAAGGTTGAAGGTTGAAGGTTGAAGGTTGAAGGTTGAAGGTTGAAGGTTGAAGATTGAAGATTGAAGATTGAAGATTGAAGATTGAAGATTGAGAACTGATGTTTGATGGTTGAAGGATGAGGGTTGATGTTTGATAGTTGAGGGATGAAGGTTTATGTTTTATGATCGAAGATAGTGTATTGAGCATCGAAGTAAGCTTTAATAAAAATACGTCGAATTTATCAAATTTACTTTTACACCAAACGTTTAAATCTATTTTGTTATCAAAGAGTCCCACGAACATACCACCATGAAAATTATAAAATTGATCACTATGTAATAGAAAAATCAAAAATCCCAAGCGAGTGGTAAAAAAATAATCAATCTAAAACTGAGAAGCAACAAAATAATTTTGGCGCAGCGTTTTTTGCTTTCGCGCAACATTGCGGCATCTTGGCATGTTTAGGATAAGTAGAATGAGGGATGGGTATGGAGCAAAATAAATATGATTAATGCACATTACGCATAACGAATATTTTCTTAGTGTTTCTTTGTGCCCTTAGTGTCTTAGTGGTGAGAAAACCTTTACCACTAAGACACTTAGCCCACTTAGTTTCACTAAGAAATAAAAGAAGCACATGATTATTTCAATTCTGCGTAAGGTGAGTAAGTAATACTTTTTACTTTGAAGAAAGCCGGGCGATCTCAACATTAAGTCTATTAAGTTCTTCTGCAGCCTTTTCGGCAAAATCATTTCCGATTGACCCGCCTGAGGCGGGTGAAGCATAGATGATACTTCTGCTTGCATTAATTAAGTAAGAAGTAAAATGATTTTGCCTAAATAAAGTAACAACTTCTTCCAGACTACCACCCTGTGCCCCGACACCAGGCAGAAGAACCGGCAAATCTTTTATCAATTGGATATTTTCTTGAAGCTGTGCAATCTGAGTAGCGCCAAAAACAATTCCGCAATTGCAAAATTGTCCGTTCCACTCTTGAACTTTTCCAATTACTTTCTGATAAAGTTTTTCATTTGTGGATAAGGTTAGCGATTCAAAATCATTTGCGCTTTTATTTGAAGTTAAAGCTAAAACAAAATTGAGTTTGTCTTTATACTCTAAAAACGGTTGGATGGAATCGTAGCCCATATAAGGATGAAGCGTAATAGAATCGCACTTAAAATAATCATAAACAGATTTCGCATACATAGCGGAAGTAGAACCGATATCCCCTCTTTTCGCATCACCGATAATAAAAATTTCATCGCCGATATATTCGATAGTTTTTTTAAGGGAAGTTAATCCTTCGATTCCAGAAGCTTCATAAAAAGCGAAGTTCAATTTGTACGCGGCGGCTTCAGATCGGGTTGCGTCAATGATCGCTTTATTAAAAAGAAATATCGGATCGTCTAAATGCTTTAGATGTTCCGGAATTTTTTCAATGTCCGTATCTAATCCAACACAAATATGCTTACCATTATTTACTGCTGAATAAAACTTTTCTATACTTTTCACAATTCCTAATTCCTAATTTATAATCTGGTAAACCAGAACCAAATTGATTTTCAATTGTAGGGAACGCTCGCGAGCGTTCCGTGTTTTAATTTTAATTATTCTCTTACTGCGGAGCGGTCTCGACCGCTCCCTACACATCATTTCCTAATTCGTAAACTGGTAAACCAGAACCAAAGTTTTTTTCTGTAAAGACTTGCCGCGGCAAGTCTCTACAATTAATCTAAAAATATTCTTGCCGTTTTGCGCAGAATATTTGTGCTAATTATGTAATTCCTAATTATGTAGATTCTTTTCTCGAGCGATGAATATTTAAGATAATTCCGAGCATCGCCATATTAATTAAAAGTGAACTGCCGCCATAACTTACAAAGGGAAGCGGAATTCCAATGACCGGTAAAATACCAATTGCCATTCCAACGTTCACCAAAAAATGGACAAAGAAAACTGTGAGAATTCCAATGATGACTAAACTGAGAAACTCATTTTTTGCAAATGAAGCTAACCGTAAAATCCTTAAAAACAAAACAAGAAATAAAACGATGACAAAAAGACTCCCAATAAATCCGAATTCTTCGCCGATAACACAAAAGATAAAGTCTGTCCATTGTTCGGGAATAAATTGAAGCTGGGTTTGGTTACCGTGCAGAAATCCTTTTCCCAAAAATCCACCGGAACCAATTGCAACTTTAGCTTGAATAGCATTATACCCGGAACCAAGCGGGTCTGCGTTCGGATCAATAAACGTCTGTATTCTTTTTTGTTGATGAGGACTAAGAATGTTGTAAAGATTATCCACAAAAAAACCGGAAGCAATATTCAAAGCCAAAATAGATCCGTTGAGGAAAATATCTTTCTTAAAATAAAAGAGAATTACAATTACAAAACCGATTGCAACCACAAAGTAAATTGGTCCAAAGAGTGAGGCAACGGCAACAATTCCAGGGCTTAACACTACAGCCAAACCAAAAAGACTTATTCCCTTCCAAAATAAAAGCGCAAGAAGAACTCCGATAAACACAAATGAACTGCCCAAATCAGGTTCAAGCATAATTAGAGCTATGGGTGACATCCCGATGGCTAAAGCGATACAAATGTCTTTTAAATTATCTAAGTCCGTTTCTGCACGTGAAAGAAAATTAGAGAGAAAAAGAATTGTTGCAAGTTTAGCAAATTCTGCGGGCTGAAAACTAAAACCGCCAAGAGCGATCCAGCTTCTTGCTCCGCCGACTTTTCTTCCGATAACTAACACAACCAGCAGCAAAAGCATTGAAAAGAAATATGATGGTACTGCAGCGATTTTAAATATCTTTGTGGGAAGCGCATATATGAAAAAGAAGACGAAAAGCGAAATCCCCCATGAGATAATCTGTTTATCAAAATTTCCTTTTTGACTGATAGTGTTTTGCGTTGAACTATAAATTGCGAACAACCCGATAACGACCAGCAATGAAGCTGATAAAAAGATCGTCAGATCAAACCGGTCATTTAATTTGTAGCTAATCCGCAAAAGTTTCTGCTCCTTGCTTAACTTCTATTTTATTCTTGTAGGAAGTTGCAGCGGTTTTCGGCATACTTCTTCTTACGTATGTTTCAATAATTTTTTTGGCTATCGGTGCAGCCCAGGTTGCTCCAAATCCGGCATTCTCAACAAGAACGGCAACTGCAATCTTCGGGTTTTCGTACGGCGCGAAGGCAACAAAAAGCGCATGATCTTTACCGTGCGGATTTTGCGCCGTTCCCGTTTTGCCCGCAATATGAATATCGTTAATACGAATATGTGTTGCTGTACCGGCTCCGTTCACCACAAGGTACATTCCCTCTTTAACTATATCAAACACACTTTGATTAATTCCTACGTTCACTTCTTTAGCTTTATAAGCAAAGAATTTTTTATTTTCGTCTAAATAACCTTTTACCAAATGCGGAACAAATGATTTTCCGTTGTTAGCAATTAGACCGCAATAATTTGCCAGTTGTAACGGCGTAACATTTATTTCTCCCTGTCCAATTCCTAAGCTAACTAAAATTCCTCGCGGCCAGTTTTTGCCATAAATTTTTTCATAGTAAGCAGAATTAGGAATTAATCCCCTCACTTCTTCGTTAATGTCTATCCCCAATTTTTTCCCAAAACCAAACCGCGTAGCGTAATTCTTCAACCGGTCAAGTCCGATCTTAAAAATTAATTGATAGAAAAAGACATTACATGATTTCTCAATTGCCTGAATAACATTTATCGAACCATGCGAACCGTGGCATTTAAATGATCTTCCGAAATTAAAACTACCTCCGCAATACAAAGTTGTGGAAGGAGTTATGACTCCTAAATCTAAAGCGGCTACAGCACATAACAATTTAAACGTTGATCCCGGCGGATGAGCTGCCATTGAAGCACGGTTAAATTGCGGCTTTAAAGGATCAATGAATAATTCCCTTAAATAATCTTTCGGTGTAAAATAAGAAAATTGGTTAAGGTCGAATTGAGGTGAACTTGCCAGCACCATCACCTCGCCGGTGGAAGGTTCAATTGCGGCAACTGCGCCCGCTCTTCCGTTTAATTCTTCTTCGGCTATTTTTTGCAATTCCCCGTCGATTGACAAAACTAAATCTTTCCCTTTTTGCGAAGGAAGGTCATTCACTCCGTCTTTATATTTACCCACTTCACGTCGTCTTGAATCAACTAAAATATAATTATACCCTTTTTCACCGCGTAGATCTTTTTCATATTTTTTTTCAAGGCCGATGGAACCGATTAAATCTCCCGGCTGATAATATTGTTCTTCTTTTTTTAATTGCTGGGGAGATATTTCTTTAGAGTAACCGAAAACATGCGCCCCCATTGCTCCGCTTGGATATCCGCGCTGCATTTCAATAATATAATCAACCCCGGGAAGATGTTCTCTGTTTTCTTCAATCCATGCAATAGCAGAAAAATCTGCCCCGCGTTTTGCGCGTAGTGGAATGAATTTGGAATAAATTCTATTTTTGAAAAGCATGTTTTTGATGAAACCGTTTTCCAAATCAAGGATGGTTTCAATCTTTCTATTCAAGGAAGTATCATAATCAGCTGGGGTAACGCGTACCGTATAAGCAGGAGCATTTTCTACCAATAATTTCATATTCCGATCGTAAAATACGCCGCGCAGAGCAATTTGTTCAATCGCTTTTATTGAATTATCGGACGACTTTGCATCAAATTGTTCATGCGCTAATATTTGCATTTGAAAAAGTTTGAAAATATAGATCGAAACAACAGCAATGATAATTCCATAAAAAATTTTCTTTCTTTCAAAGAGAGAAATCCTTGCGGACATTAGATATAACTCCTCTTAGGAGAAAAGATAATCACTATACTTGCAATTATTGTTGTATAAAGGGCAGGGAGAAATCCTTGGTCATAAAGTAAAGAAATAAGGTTTAAACTGATATCAAAATTTGCGATGAGAGAAAATGCGATTGCATTGACCAAACTTGTTAGAAAAATTATTCCTAAAAAAAGAGGGGATTTTGTGATCGTTCCAACAATATTTTCATTGTAAAAATATCCGGCAATAAATGCAGAGAGCGTTTTTGTGAACATCGAACTCCCCAGAATACTTCCGGTTGAAAAATCCGTTAGTGCACCGAGAATAAATCCTAAGATGATTCCGTACAACTGTCCATATTTTAAAGTGTAAAAGACAAGCAGAATTAAAATTAGATCCGGCACGATTCCGTTCAATTCAAAATAAGGCACCACCAATACTTGTATGAGTATCAACGGGATGAAATAGATGACCGGAAGAATTTTGTCTATCTTCATCATTTGCTGCTGTTATAAAAATTTAATTCAATTGAATTTTTTATTTTATGCGGAATTGTCGCAACAATAAAAACATTTTCAACCTTTTCGATCTCAACAAATGGTTTGATAAGCACATTGTTAAAATATCCTTCATCCGGATTTATAATTTTTTTAACAATCCCGATTGGAAACGGCTGCCCGATGAGAGAACTTAGCTCGGATGTAATTATCCGGTCCCCGAGTTTCACTTCCGAAGTTTTAGGGAGATTGGAAATGATAAGTTGACTTCCGGTCCAATGCAGAATCCCTTGAAATCTGCTTCTCTGATCTTTAACTACAACTCTAAAATTTAAATGTTTTAAAGTCCTGATGAGAGAAAAATCTTCAGAACTTCGCTCAATGATTCCAACCAAACCTTCACCGGTGATTACTGCCATCCCGGCTTTAATTCCTTCATCCCTCCCTTTATTTAAAGTGAATGTGGTTTGATCGGCGGAAAAAGATTTTGAAATAATTTTTGCGGGAATTAACTGATAAGCAGTAGTGTCTCTTACAGAAAGCAAGTTTTTCAATTCGACATTTTCAATTCCGAATTCACGCAGTTTGTTTATTTCCAGCATCAACTCTGCATTTTGTTTCCGTAACTTTTCATTTTCACTTTTGAGTCCGGAAGTATGTAAAATATCTGAAAAAAAAGAACTTACAAAAGCAAAAGTGCCAAAGGTGGTTGTCTTTAAGTTTCTAACGGATGGATGATCACTGCTTGAAATGAACAAAACACTTGCGAGCAACAGCAAAACTAAAACGAGATATTCCTTAAACTGATTCCAAATGTTTCCAAAAATTCGCACGCTTAATATCTTCTATTTCGAATAAGTACTCTAGAATAATGATTTAAATTTTCTATTACCTTTCCCGCTCCGCGCACTACAGCCGTAAGCGGATCTTCGGCAACGTGAACAGGAAGATTCGTTTCCATTCTTATCCGTTCATCTAAACCTTTTAATAAAGCTCCACCACCGGTTAACATAACCCCGCGGTCTAAAATATCGGCAGAAAGTTCAGGCGGAGTTCTTTCAAGTGAAAGTTTTGTTGCATCAACAATTTGTACAACTGCTTCCGTTAAAGCTTCGCGTATTTCAACAGAAGAGACTTCCGTAGTTTTTGGAATGCCGCCGACCAAATCTCTTCCTTTAACTTGAATAGTTAATTCTTCCTTCAAAGGCATGGCTGAACCAACTTCGCATTTAATAGCTTCGGCGGTTTTTTCACCAATTAATATGTTATGATTTTTTTTGAAGAATTGCATAATAGCATTATTCATTTCATCCCCGGCAATACGGATCGACTCCTCGTTTACAATTCCGGATAAAGCAATGATGGCAATTTCCGTAGTTCCTCCGCCGATATCTATGATCATGCATCCCATCGGGGCGTCAACATCAATCCCAATCCCAATTGCAGCAGCCATTGGCTCGGCAATCAAGTGAACTTCCTTTGCGCCAGCGTGTTCAGCGCTATCACGAACAGCCCGTTTTTCAACTTCAGTGATTCCGCTTGGAACCGCAACAACAACTCGTCTTGCACTCATAAAACTCGAACTCACCTGGCGGATAAAAGCGCGAATCATTCCTTCGGCAATTTCAAAATCGGCAATTACGCCATCGCGCATTGGTCGTGTAACGCGAATTCCTTTGTGTTCTTTACCTTGCATTTCTTTTGCTCTATTTCCGAGTGCAATAATTTTTTTTGTGTTCCGGTCAAACGCGACAATTGAAGGTTCGTTCAGTACTATCCCTTTTCCCTTAACATAAATAAGGGTGTTTGCAGTCCCTAAATCCATCGCAATATCCGCACCGAAAATATCTAAAATTCCCATAAATCCTCTTAATGTTTAAAATGCCGTTTACCGGTAAAAACCATCGACAACGAATATTTATTTGCCGCGTTAATAACTTCTTCATCACGAACAGAACCGCCGGGTTCAATAACTGCCGTAATTCCGTGCTTCACAATTTCTTCAATATTATCTGCAAAAGGGAAAAAAGCATCGGAAGCTACAACGGCGCTTTCCAAAGAAAGTCCGAACTCAGCTGCTTTCATCACGGCAACTTTTACGGCATCAATTCTTGAAACCTGTCCCGCGCCAATGCCCAAAGTCATTTTATCTTTGGCAAATATGATGGCGTTCGATTTTGCATTTTTTGCAACCGCCCATGCGAATTTCAAATCTTCTAATTGTTTTTCGTTCGGACTGTTTGCTGTAACTGTTTTTAAATTTGAAAAATCATCTGAAAGAAAATCTTTATCTTGAACCAACACTCCACCGGGAATTGCTTTTACGGATAAACCTATTTCGGAAATTTTCTTTACTTGCTTTAAAATGCGTCTATCTTTTTTCTTGAATAAGATTGGCAAAGCTTCTTCCGCAAAACCGGGAGCGATTATTACCTCCAAAAATAACTCATTTAATTTTGAAGCAAATGATACATCAACTATTTCATTCAAAGCAACAATTCCGCCAAACGCGGCAACGGGGTCGCATTGTAACGCTTTTTGGTAGGCTTCACAAATTGTAGAAGCTGTTGCTGCGCCGGATGGATTATTGTGTTTTACAATTACGCATGAATTTTGCTCAAGTTCTTCAAGCAATTCAACCGCTGCGGCAATGTCTAAAATATTATTGTACGAAAGTTCTTTCCCGTGAATGATTTCAAAATAATCAAAAAAGCTTCCGTAAAGTGCAGCTTGTTGATGAGGATTTTCTCCGTAACGAAGTGTTTTTGTTTTTGGTAAGTGCAAGCGCAAGGATGTAGAATCAAATCCAAAACGGTTTTCGAGCGTGTTGGAAATAAATGTATCATACTGTGAAGTATGTGAATAAGCAGCTACGGCTAAACGTTTTCTTGTTTCTTCGGAAACTGAACCGCTTTCCAATTCATTTATGAAATTTTCATATTGATCGGGACTCGTTAACACCGAAACGAATTTATGATTTTTTGCTGCTGCACGGATAAGACTCGGTCCGCCAATATCAATATTTTCAATTAACTCATCTTCCGTAGTGGCGGGATTTTTTGCAACTTTTTCAAACGGATAGAGATTAACACAAACAATATCAATCGGTAATATTCCGTTAGCTTCTGCCTGCTTTTGGTCTTCAGACAGATTTCTTCTTTGTAAAATACCGCCGAATATTTTAGGTTGAAGAGTTTTTACTCTTCCATCAAATATTTCCGGGAATCCGGTATAATCACTGATCTCAGTACAAGCGACATCATTTTGTTTTAGGAGTTTAGCGGTTCCACCGGTTGCAAGAATTTCATAATCTTGGAGTAATAATTTTTTTGTGAAGTTAATAATATTAGTTTTATCAGAAACACTAATTAAAGCAAATTTTTTCAAGTCAGTATCTAAAAATTAAGTAAGTAAGTAAACTCTGTTATTTTTTATTTCAATTTTTTTTTGAGCAATTTTAGCAATTACCGAAGGTAAAAGAATGTGCTCAAGTTTTAAAACCCGTTGAGCAATTTCTTCTGCTGAATTTGCGTCAGCAATTGTAACGGCAGCCTGATCAATAATCAATCCTTCATCATATTTTTCATTTACAAAATGAACGGTAGCGCCGGAAACTTTTGCAGATGAATTAAAAACCGCTTCATGCACATGTTTTCCATACATCCCCTTTCCACCGAAACTTGGTAAAAGAGCCGGGTGAATATTAATCATTTTAAAATGAAAAAAGCTGACAAATTCTTTCGGCAATAATTTTAAATAGCCGGCAAGAACAATCAATTCAACATTTTGTTCGAACAAACTTTCTTGTAACTGACGAAAAGTCACAAAGTTATTCTTTTCTGATTCACAAACAGAAAAAAAAGGGATGTTGTATTGTTTAGCAATTTGAAACGCCGGACAATCAAGTTTATCGCTGCACACAAACAAAACCTTGCATAATCCTCCTAATTCCACAGAAGAGAGAATTGCCTGCAAATTTGAACCTCTACCTGAAACAAAAACTGCGATATTCATTTTTTTCTAAAATTGGCAGCTAAAATTAGCTATTTAATGAAATATTGTCAACGACAAGAAAGCGAAAGTTGAAAATAAATATCAATTATTTATAAATCGCCCGAGATTTTTCAACATACTTTTCAATTTGTTCTCGTAAAAGAAACCAAAAAAATCATCTGCTTTTTCAAAATAATATTTTGCTTTCTCTTTGTCATTCTTTTTTAAGCTTGAAGCAGACGCAAAATAATAGGCAAACGGTTTTATCCATGTTTCATTTCTGCTTTTTTCTCCGATTGCTTTTTGTGCAAAAACTAACGAAGAGTCGAAATTATTTTGATAGTAATATGCTTCCGATAGCAATAAAAAAGATTGAGCATGAGAATTTTGTGATTGATCACCCCTCAATAAAATTGTGAGTGAATCAATTGCAGTATCATATTTCTTTTGTTCAATGAGATTCGTAGAAAAGATAAGCGACTTTTCAACTTCCGTAATGTTCCGCTTTAAATAGATTTCACTTTGGTTCTTGGCGTAATAATCATCATCCAATAACTCATTACCGTTTTGTGATGATTTATAATAATGTGTAGATGGTTCACTCTCATTTTCAAATTCATTGCAAATTGCCAAACGGTAATTGGCAATGCCTGAATAATTTTTTTCTTTAGTTTCACTTAAAAACCGGGTGTAATAATCTTTCGCCTTTTCAAAATTATTCTTATAAAAATAAACATCTGCAAGAAGAAATTTGGAGAGCGCCAGAAGTTGTTCAAATTCGCTATTCTTTTCTTTGCTAAGAGGAAGTAAAATATTTTCTGCTGCGTTTAAATTTCTTCCTTTAACTTCAATAACCGCAAAAGAATACTTGAATAAAAGGTTATCCGGGAAATGTTGATTTAATTTTGCTAAATGTATTTTCGCTTTTTCATAATCAAAATAAAACTCTGCGTAAAGTTGGGACAAATAATATTCCGCTTCAACTTTAGAATAGTTCCCTTTTTCTGCCGAGATTTTTAAATACGATAATCCTTTTTCAGAATCACCGTCAAACCCGATCATCGATAAAGCCCATTTGAAGCCGCTTGGAACCTGGCTTAACGCAAATTTGATAAGTCCGATACCGAGATATGCATCATAATAATTCGAATCAATTTCCAACACATCTTCAAGAAACCCATTTGATTTTTTACTCGCCCAGATCATGTCTAAAATATTTTCAGCTTTCCCATACGCAATTGCGCGGTAACCGTAAGCAGCACCAAGGATAAACAGCGTCTCTTTATTTTTAGGGTTAAGTGACAAACTCTGTTCAGCTTTAGCGATGGTGAGATCAGACCGGCGAAGAAATTCTTCAAAATATATTTTTTTATTCGATCCGAAATATTTCCAAAAAGAAAGCGTAGCCGAAAAATGATTAGCAAAAAGATCCTTGGGATTTTTTTTTAGGAGAGAAGTGAAAATCAATTCCGCTTTGTCAAATTCAAAATTATAGACCGACTGAATTCCTTCATTTAATTTTGACCGAGGACTTAATTCCCATGCATATTGTACTTTTGCGAAAAGAAATAGTGCAAGAAATAGGAAAAGATATTTTTTATAATGAATCGGGATAAACAACAATTAGTTCTTCGCCTTTTTTTCTTTAAATGAAATTGCTGCATTAACAAAATCGCGGAAAAGCGGATGGGCTTTTGTCGCTCGAGATTTTAATTCAGGATGAAATTGGCATCCTACAAACCAGGGATGTTTCGGCAACTCAATCATCTCTACAAGTTCTCTATCCGGCGATAACCCGCTAAAGATCAATCCTTTGTTCTGCAAACCGGTTCTAAATTTATTATTTACTTCAAAACGGTGGCGGTGTCTTTCCGTAATATATTCCGATTTATAAGCTTGATATGCTTTAGTATTTTTTTCAATAATACAAGGATAAGCGCCAAGACGCATTGTGCCGCCGATATTTTTAATATTTTTTTGATCCGGCATAATATCAATAACGTTAAATCTTGTTTTATGAAATTCAGAGCTATGAGCTTTTGTAATGCCGCAAACATTGCGGGCATATTCGATAACCGCACATTGTAAACCAAGACAAATTCCGAAAAAAGGAATATTATTTTCGCGTGCGAAGGTTATTGCATTAATTTTTCCTTCAACTCCCCTTTCGCCAAATCCGCCGGGAATTAAAATTCCATGCATCCCTTTTAAGAGTGTTCCAGGTTTTTCATTTTCCAAATCTTCCGCACTGATCCAGTGTAATTTTACCCGCGCATCATTTTCTGCACCTGCATGGATAAAGCTTTCGATAATGCTTTTATAAGCATCCTGCATCTCGATATATTTTCCGCAGATTGCAATATCAACCGTTTTAGTTGGACTTTTCACTTTATCGAAAAAGTTTTCCCACTCATCAAGTTTTATTTTCTTTTCGGGAATATTTAAATGTTTTAAAACGATCTGATCAACTTTTTCTTTGTAAAAAACCAGCGGCACTTCATAAATGGAAGAACAGTCATAAGCAGAAATAACGCAACGCGATTCCACATTACAAAAAAGAGCAATTTTATCGCGGATATCTTTAGCAATTTTTTTCTCTGAACGGCAAATTAAAATATCAGGCTGAATTCCTAACGACAATAAATTTTTAACGCTGTGCTGTGTAGGTTTGGTTTTAACTTCTCCGGCTGATGCTATATATGGAACAAGTGTAACGTGAAGCGAAATCGTATTCTTTCTTCCAAGTTGAAGCATTAACTGTCGCATTGATTCTAAAAACGGTAAACTTTCTATGTCACCAACCGTACCGCCAATCTCAGTAATAATAAAATCATATTCATCCAGCTCACTAAGTTTTTTCATCCTCGTTTTTATTTCATCCGTAATATGAGGAATAACCTGTACAGTAGCACCGAGAAATTCTCCGCGCCGCTCTTTGGTTATAACTTCATTATAAACTTGACCGGTAGTTGTATTATTCGCCTTGGTCATATTTACATCGAGAAATCGCTCATAGTGTCCAAGGTCCAAATCAGTTTCGGCGCCGTCTTCGGTAACATAGACTTCACCATGCTGAAATGGATTCATGGTTCCGGGATCAACATTTATATATGGATCAAATTTTTGGATTGTAACTTTATAGCCGCGCAGTTTTAAGAGAAGACCTAAGGATGAAGCGGTGATTCCTTTTCCAAGCGAAGAGACTACTCCGCCGGTAACAAAAATGTATTTAACTTTTTTCTTTGATGACATATCTACTTTTTGTATTCAAATATAGGGGGTAAAGAAGTGAATTCAAAAGAAATAAAAAAAAATCCCGGTACTTTGACCGGGATTTTTTCAAACAATTTAGTTTTTGGACAAATAGTCCTTCAACCAAGCGGTTGTTACTGATTTTGGACGAACGATTGGGAATTGCATCGCACGATTAATTACAGCTTGTGCAGCTACTCCAATTCCTCGTGCCATTGCAAAAAGTACGGTATAATAAGAAAACTCTTTTATTCCGTAATGATAAATGATCGAACCCGAAATTGCATCAATATTTGGCCATGGGTCTTTGATCTTTTCAATATTCTGCAAAATTCCCGGAACCGTTTCGAAAATATGCTCAACGGTTTGGAAAAGTGGTTCATTTGCGCAATATTTTTTCCCAAAATTCATGAAAGCAATAAAACGTGGGTCAACAACCCTGAGTACTGCATGCCCATATCCCGGAATAACTTTTCCGGATTTTAAAGTTTGTTGTGCATATTCTGCAATTTGTTCACGTGAAGGATTACCTCCGAAAAGTTTCATGGTTTCCAAAATCCATTTTACAACTTCTTGATTAGCTAATCCGTGTAAAGGACCGGCGAGGCCATTAAAGCCTGCAGACATGGAGTAATATAAATCCGACAAAGCTGAATTGACCGTTAAAGTAGCAAACGCGGAAACATTTCCACCTTCATGATCTGAATGGCTTGTCATATATAATTTAATCAGTTCATAAAAATCCGGAGGAGCTGAATCCATCCCCATAAGATGAACATAATCACCGGCTAAATCTTGATCAGGATTTGCATGAAGCAGCGGACCTTTTTCAAATCGTAATCTATAGACGGCTGCTGCAAGAGCTGGTAATTTAGCAACAATATCTAAAGCGTCTTCAAGCGTGTACTTCCAATATTCATCTTTTTTAATTCCTTGTTCATACATCTTCGCAAAAATTGATTCACGTTGTAAAACAAGAATTGCCGTATCAAGCATAACCATTGGATGAGTATCTTTTGGAAGAGCTTTGAGAACGTCCCAAATATAACTTGGAACAGTTTTCCGTAATCTTAACCTGGATGAAAAATCTTCCAATTCTGCCGCATCAGGAAGTTCTCCGGTTAAAAGTAAATAGAAAGTTTCTTCAGGAGATTTTTCAACTAAATCCGCTAAAGGTATTCCCCGAATAATTAATCCCTTATCTTGCGGCACAGAAGAAGTATCGCACATAACCCCTTTTACCCCGCGCATCCCGCCAAGCAACTGAGCAACAGTTACCTCGGAAACTTTTTTCTCTCCGTTTGCTTTGGCTAATTCACTTAATTCTGAACGCCAAGTAACAATGTTCTGCTGAAGTTTTTCATAAATATTTAACATAAATCTCCCTTGTAATTAATTATTATTAAAATTTACAAACAAACTTAGGTTATTTTCTCTTTGAATTCAATATTTTATAAGTGAAAAATTAAAAAAATTCAAAAGGATCACTTTGGTCGAAACGGTTATTATTTCAACTATTTTCTTTTCTGTTTTCAGTCTTGTTTTTTATTTGGCGATTGGAGGTCCATGGATTAAGGAAATTGGAGGAGATAAATCAAATGATGTAAAGATTTCGATAATTATTGCTGCAAAGAATGAAGAAGGAAATCTTGATCAACTTTTTCTATCTCTTGAAAAACAAAACTATCCGAAAGATAAATTTGAAATCGTTTTTGTTGATGATAATTCAACCGATGGAACTTTTACCACCGCACAAAAATATGCTGACCGCTTTTCCCATTTTCGCTTACTAAAAGCGGAATACAAAAATTTACCTGCAAAAAAAGGGGCTTTGGAAATTGGCATTGCCGAATCTCAATTTCCTTATCTTTTATTTACCGATGCAGACTGTTCACCGCAAATTAATTGGTTAAAAGCCTTCTCGAATAATTTCTTTCTCAAATATGATCTTCTTCTCGGGTTTGCACCGTTCACATTTAGGCAGACCTTTGCAAATCATTTTTTTTGTTTTGAAAATTTAAGAACTACGATTTTAACCTTTACAGCGGCATGGTTTGGGCTGCCTTACTCAGCGGCTTCTCGAAGTCTGGGAATAAATAAAGAAACTTTTCTACAACTCGGCGGTTTTAGTAAAACACTGCAAACGCTTGGCGGTGATGATGATCTACTAATTCGCGAAGCAGTAAAGAACAAATGTAAAATAGGAGTTGTAGCGGCAGAAGATAGTTTAGTTCTTTCAAATACAAAAGAGAGTTTTACTGATTACTTTCTACAAAAACGGAGGCACACAGCAACTTCATTTCATTATTTGTGGCAGCATAAATTATTTTTAGGTTTTTGGCATTTGGTTAATATCCTTGCTATAGACTCACTCTTCTTTATCCCTTTTTTCCCGGAAGCAGGATTTATTTTTCTTTCAAAAATCTTCTGCGATTTCTTTATCGTTTTTTCATTCCAAAAGAAATTTAATTACAAATTTTCTTTTGGAGAAATTTTCTTTTGCCAAATTCTCTATGAATGTTTTCTTGTCTTCCACTTCTTCAACGCAAAATTATTTAAAATAAAATGGAAATGAGTTTGCTGTAACGCTAATAATTTTCTTATTTTTGAACAACAAAGTTGAATGACAATGGATTATACATTCTTAGTTGAAAAAGCAATCGAAGCCAAAATAAATGCAATGCCGACCTATTCCAACTTTCACGTTGGAGCGGCGCTGTTAACCGAAGACGGAAAAATTTATTCCGGTTGTAATATTGAAAGCAGTTCTTATAGTCTTACGATGTGTGCCGAACGTACTGCAATCTTCAAGGCAATATCCGAAGGAGAACGGAAGTTTAAAGCAATTGCAATAGCCGCAGACACTGTTGACTTCTGCTCTCCGTGCGGCGCCTGCCGGCAGATCATTTCCGATATTTGTAAAGATATCGACATCGTTTTAACGAATCAAAAAAAAGAAATTAAAGTTCTCCGTACAAAAGATTTACTCCCTTTTGCCTTTGAAGAGACCGACTTAAAAACAAAAACATCTGAATAAAATGCACGAAATCAATCCTCACTCACTTCCAAAAGAAACCGGTTGGATCGAAGTCATTGCCGGTTGTATGTTCAGCGGCAAAACCGAAGAACTTATTAGAAGATTACGCCGCGCAAAAATTGCAAAACAAATCGTTCTTGTTTTCAAACCGAAAATAGATACGCGCTACTCTGTTGATGAAATTGTTTCTCACAGCGAACAATCTCTCCCTTCAATTATCGTTGAAACTCCGCAAGAGATTTTAGAACTCTCTAAAGATGCGCAAGTTATCGGTATTGATGAAGCACAGTTTTTTTCAAAAGAAATTGTTGACGTCTGTAATCAACTTGCAAATGAAGGGAAGCGTGTGCTTGTAGCGGGGTTAGACCAGGATTACCGCGGTATCCCTTTTGAACCAATGCCGCAACTTCTTGCCATCGCAGAATACATTACAAAAACTTTAGCCATTTGTGTTGTTTGCGGAAATCCCGCTGACAAAACTCAGCGTAAAATTATTTCTGCGGAACGGGTAGTCGTCGGAGCTTCAGATATTTACGAAGCGCGCTGCAGAAAATGTCATTACATACCACAAGAATAATAAAGGACTTTATGGATTTTGTCATTTCGTTAGTACGGGGAACAATTGGAATTTCCCTTTTGCTCGGTATCGCTTTTCTTTTTTCGAATAATAAAAAGAAAATTAATTGGAAATTAGTAGTAACCGGAATTTCGATGCAAGTTCTTTTTGCAATTTTCATTCTTCACTCCGAAACTCTTCGCGGTTGGTTTTTTCCGTTAGGCTGGGTAAAAGATATTATTAACTGGCTCGGCTCGGCAATAGTTGCTCTGCTTGGTTTTACTATGGAAGGATCAAAGTTCGTTTTCGGTAAACTTGCAGTAAACAGCGGAGCTGAATCCATCGGTTTCTTTTTTGCTTTCCAGGTGTTGCCTACAATAATTTTCGTTTCAGCGCTCACTTCGGTGCTCTACTATCTCGGAATTTTACAATTGGTAGTAAAGGGAATGGCTTGGGTAATGGCAAAATTATTAGGGACGAGCGGAGCAGAATCTCTTTCCAACACCGCAAATATTTTCGTCGGACAAACCGAAGCTCCATTATTAATTCGTCCGTATATTGCAAAAATGACAAACTCAGAATTGCTTACAATAATGATCGGAGGAATGGCAACTATAGCCGGTGGAGTTATGGCGGGATATATTCAAATGCTGGGACAATCATTCGCCGATGCTAACAACATTCCGCTTTACCAGGCACAGCTCCGTTTTGCCGTTCAACTTTTAGCAGCTAGTTGTATGGCTGCACCGGCTTCGCTTGTTATTGCAAAAATTCTTTTCCCTGAAGTTGGCGACCCGGTAACGAAAGGAACCGTGAGATTAAAAGTAGATAAAAACGCTTCAAATATAATTGAAGCGGCTGCTACCGGCGCTTCCGACGGCTTACAGCTTGCATTAAACGTGGCCGGGATGCTGCTCGCTTTTATTGCTTTAATTGCGATGTTCAATTTTATTTTAACAAGTTTGGGAGACGTTATCGGCGTTAATCAAATGCTGCTGGCAAATTTCGGTAAACCTCTTTCATTACAATTATTATTCGGAATGGTTCTGCAATATCTTGCTTACGGTATCGGCGTTCCCTGGAATGATGCTTTAAACTTCGGAAGTTTGATTGGAACAAAAGTAGTTTTAAATGAATTCGTAGCTTACCTCGATTTGACAACGATTATTAAAGCTCACGCAATGTCCGATAAAGGAATTATTATGGCAACGTATGCGCTATGCGGATTCGCAAACTTTTCTTCAATTGCAATTCAGATAGGCGGAATTAGTCCCCTCGCTCCCGAACGAAAAAAAGATATTGCGGCTTTAGGTTTGCGCGCTGTGCTTGGCGGAACTCTTGCCACTTTAATGACGGCTACATTAGCCGGAATATTATTGAAATAAAAAAATATGAATGACTGAATGAAGTAAATGGATGAATGACCTATTAATGGATCAATAAAGATTCTCGTGCATTTCATTCAACCACTCAGTCATGCAATCATTCATTTACTGTATAAAATTATTCAGGTCTGGTTTACCTCTTTATTCAAATAGGAATTTAAAATGATTAATCTCAGCTCCATTTTCTCAGAGACAGTTTCTTCTTTAAAAAAGAAAACTCCGTTTCAACCTGATATTGCAATTATTCTCGGAAGCGGGCTGGGAGATTTTGCTTCATCGCTCGATCTTAAAGTTTCTGTGGCAACTTCTGATTTGCCAAATTATCCAGCTTCCACTGTCGCGGGACATCAAGGGAAAATCCATTTTGCAGAATATGCGGGGAAGAAAATAATTTTATTCCAAGGGAGAATTCATTTTTATGAAGGTTACGACCTTTATCAATGCCTCCTCCCCGTTCATCTTTGTTCAGAACTCGGATGTAAAAATATTTTGTTTACCAATGCAGCGGGAGGAATTAACCGGAATTTTTCTCCGGGTGATTTGATGTTGCTTACTTCGTTTAATTCCTTATTTCTAAAAAAAGAATTATCGGAAGTAATGGGAATTTCCAACTTTGATGCGAAAAATAATTTTCTCGACTGCCCTTCACAAAAATTAAATGATAAAATCAGACAAGCTTCACTTGAAGAAAAAATTCCTTTAAAGGAAGGTTCATATTGGTACTCAAAAGGTCCTTCCTACGAAACACCGGCTGAGATTGAAATGATGCATAAGTTCGGAACTGATGCAGTTGGGATGTCAACCGTGCACGAGGCTGTTTATGCTGTTGCAAGAGGAATGAAGTGTGCGGGAATTTCTTGCATTACTAATTTTGCTGCGGGAATTTCAGATCAAAAACTTTCACACGAAGAAGTAACCGAAACCGCCAACCGCGTAAAAGGTAATTTTGAAAGACTGATAAAAAAGTTTATTGAAATGAGTGCTGTTTAAAATATTAGAACGAAAACTTCCATGTTCATCATTCCCCGTCTGAGCCGGGCAGGCTTGTTCAATATTCGATATTCAATTCCAGCTTGATACGAACTTAAAAAACTAAACTCTCGAGGTCTCGAAACAAAATCAAATACTCAGACCTTGAAGCTTTTTAATTCCCGGATTTTCCTACCACTTTACACCCTGCTCTCTCCGGGTGATCAGCAACCAATTGATTATTCGTAACATTTCTAATCAACCAGAAAATTAAAAAATCACCACATGCGGTTACCGTAAAAAGTAGTCCTATTACAAATAACCAAACACTTCCAGAAACAAATGAAATAATAATTGGAATAAGTCCTAAGATAATTGCGGGAGTAAGTAATGCAATTCTATAAACTTTAGCGGTCACCGCTTCTCCGCAATGGGCATAAGGGGAAAGCGATCTTACATTGAAACCGAATTTGATTTTGCTAAATGGTATTTTAGCAAACGCAACCCAAGAAAAAGCGTGGATAAGTTCATGTAGTACTAATCCGATTAAAAAAACTAATAATAAGAGAAGCAAATTTGAATTACTGCGGAATTCAGAAAATATTTGATCTATTCCCCAAAGAAAGGAGAAAGGCAAAACTGTTATTATTAATAAAACAACTACGATAGGAAGACCGTAAATGTTCGCTTTCCACAAAGGGATTGATAAGTCAATTTCTTTTTCGAAAACTGTTTTCTCGCTGCTCATAATGAAGTAATATTTAACTGCGAAGCGGCAAAAACAATGGCGGTCTCCGATCTTAACCGGTTTTCTGTAAGTTGAAAAAGATTATCTGTCCCAGCAAGTTCAATTTCCTTTTTATCCAAGCCGCCTTCCGGTCCGAAAATAAAATAGTAAAGTTTATCGTCTGCATAGTTCATTTCATTCAATTTTTTTTCTGCATTTTGTTCAAAGAGAATTTTAACACCGTCTAATTCCAAAATACTTTTAAAGTTAATTATAGAATGAATTTTCGGCATGTAACTTCGCAAAGATTGTTTCATCGCTGAAAGAAGAAGTTTTTCCCATCTTTCAACTTTATTCGATTTCGCAACGGTTCTAAGCGATTCAAATATGATAAAGTTTGTTATCCCCAACTCAGCACATTTTTCAAGTGCAAACTCAAACCGCTCAGGATTTTTTAGCTTCGGGATACAGAAGTAAATGTTTTTAAATTTATTTTGATACGTTTCGAACGATTGAATTTCTGCTGATAAAAATGTTTTATTCAATTCGACAATTTTACAAGTAAAAATTTTCCCGCAGCCGTCAGTAATAAAAATAACATCATCAATTTTATGCCGCATAACGCGGGAGAGATGCAAAAACTCATCACCGGATACTTTAACCGAATTGCCGTTAAAAGAATCCGGTGGAGAATAATAAAGCTCTATGTTAGAAAGATATGCCAAGGTCAAATATTATTTCTGTTTTTCCTAATTCGTTGATAGCAAATTCCAGGCGCGCGATGTTGTACGGAAGTATTAGTCCGGTAAAGCCAAACCCATAACCGGAAAACGCATGTGACAAATTAATAGGGTCCCCTCTCATTTGCGTTACTCCCCCTTCCACAAAAGTTTGCGCATATATTTCAACACGGTATGTCAAAAGCGCTTTGGGAATTAACGGCAAATCCAAATGGATATTAATTTCCGTTAAAAGCGGATATTTAAATTCAAGCTGGGAGAGATAAAGATTATTCCCTTCCGATCTTTGTGTAAAATGTCCGCGGACTCTTTCGTTATATCCGAGAAAACTATAATCGTAAAATGGGATCAGTTTGCCGAAAGTTTGCCGTGAGAATAATCTCCATTTTGATGAAAGACTTTTATAAACAGTTCTGTATTCACGAAAATCCGCATTGAAAATATTGTAATCAACTCCGCTTGTGCCAAAACCTTTTTTCAAAATGTCTGCATTGAAAAAAATCCCTTCTTTAGGGAATTGGGCAAGGTCTCGTGAATCATAATAGTAGCGCAACCCAAGGTACGGAAGCCGGTCAATACGCGAATCTGCCGCATTGATGTTAGGAACAAACTTTGGCGTTTCAACATAAGTGAAACCTACGTAAACATCAGCTTTGTTAAAGAGATTAAACCTCTTACCAACTGTAATATTTCCACCAATAAATTTTTGTTTAAACTTTTCACCAAATAATATTTCCGCATTTCTACTTTTATTATTTTGATTTACATAAACGAAATAAGCGTCAAAATAAATTGCTTCTTTCCGAAACCAATATGGTTTTGCGTATTGTATTGTAAATGAAGGATCATATCCGAGGCTAAAAGAAGTTCTGAGTTTTTCATTGCGCCCTCTAAAATTCATGATCAAAACATCAAGACCGAAGGTCGCTTTTTTCCAATCTCTATCGCGCAAAGCTAAAAAAGGAATAGGCCAGATATACCAGCTTTCACTTACTTCAATAACAAGAGTGGTTTTGTCTTGATTTGATTCGGGATAAAGTCTAACATTTGTAAAAATTCCCAGACTGTAAATCCGCTCACGGTTGAATCTAAGTTTTGTAGAATCAACAATATCACCTTTAGAAAAAGTCAATTCAGTTAAAATGATTTCCGGTTCGGTAATATTATTTCCGCTAATGGCGATTGAATCAACACGAAACGGTTTAAAAGAATAATCCGGTTTAGAAGTTGCGGTTTGACAAAATATTTCAGGAACGAGAATGAAAAAAGATAAAAGAAATAATCCGATTAACTTCTCATAATTCCTTCCGCCTGAGGCGGATCGTAATTCGTAATTCCTAATTAACATCGGTTCAGTTCAATTGCAACGCAGCGGTTTTGCACGGTGGGGATGCCGTTCTGCTCTGCTAATGAAGCGGCTTCATTATTTATTACACCAAGTTGAAACCACAGATATTTTGGTTTGATAGCCAGGACATCGTTCATAATCATCGGGACTTTGTCGGAACTTAAAAAGACATCAATCAAATCTATTCTATGCGGAATATCTTTTAACGAAGCATAAACGGGAATACCGAAAACTTCTTTTAAAGTCGGATGAACGCCGACAACGTCGTACCCTTTTCGTTTCAGCAATTCGGCAATTCTCCCGCTGTCTCTTTCCATTTTATCCGAGATGCCGACAACGGCAACGGTTTTTGATTCTTTCAATATTTTACAAGTAAGTTCCATTAATTGCCTTTTACAATTTTTATTTCTTCTTCCATCAATCCGCAAAGTAGATACACTTTAAAAAACATTATTTTTTTCAAACCTTAATAGAAAAATACAACCCCATAATACAACAACCTTATTACCTTATTTTTCGTATTTTTTTAAGGCGTTCTGATAATAATTCATGAACTTGTTATATTCTTCATCAAAACTAATTTTACGATGATGCTGCGGTTGATTCAGTATATATTTACAAACTTTATCCACATCCGACTTTGAAACAGAAAAGGCAGAAGCAGATTCTTGCCATGCAAATCTCCCCATAGACAATTTATTCTCATTAATAAATCTTTCAGAACTTTCAGCCACAATGATTGCTAAATCTTCATCCGATATTTTGGGAGAACGCGATACAAGAAAATGAACATGTTCAGAATTAGCATAAATAGAGTAAAGTTTAGAGCCGTGATTATTCACTATACCTGTAATGTATTTTTCTATTCGCTCACGATTTTTTCCAGGAATAACGGGTTCCCTGTGCAGTGTCGTGAAGACAAAATGGGTGTATAAATTTCTATATTCTATTTTCATCGCTTCATAAGGTAATAAGGTTAGAATGAACGGAATTTATTTTTTTTCTATTAAGGTTAAAAAAACGCGATAATGTTTTTTGTTTTTCATTTCCTTTCTACAATTTTAATTTCATCCGGAGTTAATTCGTAAAGTTGATAAACTTTATCATTGATTTGATCTTCACAATAATTTATGTGTTGTTGAATTTGTTCTATTTTGCTTTGCAGTTTTAATCCTGTTTTATCTTCGTTCAATTTTAAAAGTTGGTCAACCAACTTTGCAATTTCGTTTTGATACTTCTCACTTGTTGTTATAATAGGAAGTTGTTCTAATTGCCCCATAAGTACCTGGGGAAAACCTTGTGAGTTTGTTATAAGTCGCTTTGATAGATAGAACGAAAGTAATTTTGAGTTTAACAGTCCTAAAAGAAATTTCAAGTCCACAATAGTGCTCCGTAAGATGTAAATAGTGCTTTCGATCAATTCCGGTTTGTCTGAATAAGTTGCACATAAATTACTTCCTGTTCTCCGAATCAAAAGTCGTGGAGCAGAAGTTTGTTTGATGTAATTTCTTGTTCCTCCAACGATTTCTAACTTTTCATATTCTGCATATTTATCGTAATGGTAATTGTATCGCTTCATACAATTGCCTAAAAGAAATGGTAAGGACTTTTTTGTTGGTGTCTGAGTGAGTATGTCAATACGATTTTTTATAACCATTCCTTTTGACATTGCAACCAATTCACCCATTAACTTTGATGAACTTAAAATCTTCTTGAAAAGAGTTTTACTTGCATCGTCAGAATAAACTTCCCACGGTTCAAGTCCTTTGGCTAACTTTATTTCTTGAACAACGCTTTGCTGTTTTGCTTCATCAATTTTTACAATCTTGGTTTTCTCATTTGAGTTTTTCTCACCAACAATTATTGTAGTTCCTATTGTTGCATCTTCAAAAACAAAGTGGTCAAAGGTTACGATTGAATTAAGATTGAAATTCTGTAAAAGAATTTCTCTGATTTTTCCGTTGCTATCTGTTGTCAGTAATGCTTCGGGAATAATGAATGAGAATAGATTTGATGAAAGATTGGTAACTCTTTCTAAAAATAATTGGAACAGATTTTTAGAACTACCTCCTGAGTAAGAGAGGAATTTTTTCTGATAGTATGAAAGCAAATTAACATCGCTGTTATTGGCCGTCAATTTTAAATATGGTGGATTACCAATAACTACATCAAAGCCGCCTCTTTTTTTATTGTATAAATTTAGCGGTTCACCAATTGCACTTAGTTTTTCTTCTAATTCAGTTGCATATTCAAATGTTTTGCGGGCGTGTTCTTTTACTTTCTTTACGACTTCTCTAATATTTTGTTCGGGTTCTTGAATATCTCTATTGAACACATCAGGAAATGCTTCTTGCCAATTGAAGGGCTTAACTTTTTTATCAACTTCAAACAATTCATTTTCATAAATATCGGTACCGATTAAACTGTTTCCGCTTTTAATATTGTTTTCAAGCGTTGGTAAGACTCTTTCATGGAACATAGATAACTGATGCGCGATAGAAGCCTGTGTTTCACCTTCCATACATTTCAAAAGCAGGCTCAGCTTGGTAACTTCAACAGCGTTAACGTCAATATCAACGCCGTAAATATTGTTGAGTAAAATTCTTTTCTTCTCGGCTGTGGTTAAATGTCCTTCCGGTGTTAGTGTATCTTCTTTTTTCCCCTTCGACGGTTTGCCATTGTTCGAATAATAATTTTTGAGATAGTTAAGCAAATACTGATAAGCTCCAATCAAAAAGCTGCCACTACCGCATGCGGGATCAACAATTTTTATTTTACTTATTTCTTTCGGCGTCTTTCCTTCAATAAGTTTTCCGACAGTGTTCTTTACGATGTATTCAACAATGTATTCGGGTGTGTAATACACTCCTCCCGCTTTTCTTACTTCGGGCTTCTCCTCAATCTTTGCATAATGCGCCGGAGTAATGCGAATTACTTTTCCTAAAAACTGCTCATAGGCATTTCCTAAAATTTCAACTGATAAAACAGAAAATTCATATTGACTTTTGGGATAATACAATTCGGTAATAATTGTCTTTATTACCTTGTTATCAATTTTTAAGTTTTTACTTATGTGGTCCTTCTTAAAATCAAATAACCCTGAATTATATTTGTCATCGGCTTCTTTGAAAATGCTGAAAAGATTTTGATAATAATCACCTTGCTTTACAGCAGTTTGTAAGTTGCCGTCAGGTTCTACCATTCTGCCTTCGGCAATACGCAGAAAAATAATTCTATCAATGGTTTGCTGAACAACAAAATTTATTTCGTCTTCATCAAGCTCTTTGTTATCACGGCTTATTGAAGTTGCAAGATAGGTTCGCCAACTATCAAGTGAGTGTAAAAATTCTTTGTCAACAGTAGTCGTCCCTTTTTTATATGTGTCAGTCTGAACAAATTTGTCAAGCCCGCCTTTAAGAACTTGTTCTTTTCCGAAAGTTTCCCATAAAAAATCAAATTCGTTCAAGTAGTCCCGGAACGTAAAATACTTAATGCGAGCAACTGAAGCTTTATCTGTGGGAGCTGGTTTTTTTGTACAATCATAAATTGAAAATTCTTCAAAATCCGTAATAATAGAAATAGGAAGTTTCGCGCTCCATCCATATCTGCGAATTTGATAAGCTGGAGGAATTTCTTCTTTAACAATCACGCTCGGTTTTTTCGCCTCAACAAAAAATAATCGTTTACCGCCGACTAATTGAAAAGAATAATCGGGAGCTTTCGTTGCACCTCCGATTTTTATTCTGTCCTCGTGAATTACTTCACGGTAAGCTTCAGCGTACCCCTGTTCGTTATCAATATCCCATCCCAACGCCTTGAAAAACGGATCAATAAAATCACGTCTTGTCAGCGTTTCGTTGTAATCCGCATTTTTATATGAGGAGTATTGCTCCTCAAAGCGTTGAACGAGTTCAGAGATTTTCTTATATGCTTCTTCTTTATTTATCATACCCAAATATCGTAAAAAGTTTCAAATTTAAACTCATTCTTTAATCCGATGATCACTGTTTTTAATGCTATTCAAATCAGTACAAAATTAAGAAGGAACTATTTCATCAGTATAAATTTCTTTGTCTCTACAAAATTCCCTGCACGAAGTTGGTAGAAATAAACACCGCTCGACAATTCGTAATTCCTTCCGCCAGTGGCGGATCCTAATTCGTAATTATATCTCCCTGCTTGTTTTTCTTCATCCACCAACGTTGTTACTTCATTTCCAAGTACATCATAGACTTTTAGCGTTACAAAACTGTTTACTGACAACTGATAACTAATAACTGTACTTGGATTAAAAGGATTAGGATAGTTTTGGAACAAGCGAAAATTACTTGGTGTCATCATCTCTTCAGTGCTTAAATCTGTCACGCTTTGGTTTTTGAAATAACTGAAAGTTCCTTCATAATTTCCGAGAACCAAATCATAATCGCCGTCATTGTCAAGGTCTGCGCAAGCCGGTGTGGCATTTTGGTCAACGCTTATATTTCCTGTTATGGTTGTTTCTTCTTTCCACTCATTTAATAGATTGCTATAAAACTTTACTTCTCCAAATAAATTACCAATGATTAAATCATAATCGCCATCCTTATCGAAATCACAGAGCGAAGGAACACAGTCACTTCCAACATCAATACTGCCAAAGAATCCGGGAATTTCAAACCAATCGGCAGAATCCATACTTCCGATATTTTCATAAAAAGATAGCTTGCCATCTTCTCTTCCCAAAATAAGGTCCAAATCAGTATCATGATCGAAGTCTATTAATCTCGGACAGGCGAAACCATCCGCAACAATATTAGGCATAGCAACGCTTACCACCGGGAAACCGGATTTGGTTTGAAGGTGAAGATAAAGTTTGCCCGTAAAATCACCTACAATTAAATCAGGCAGACTATCGTTATTCAAATCGCCCACAGTTGAAGCAGAATAAATTGAATGTTTAATGCTACTGAAAACTGTCGAATTTTCACGCCATGCAGGATTGGCTTTCGTCCCAACATTTTCAAAATATTTGATGTTACCTAATTGACTGCCACTGATCAAGTCTAAATCTCCATCAGCATCAAAATCGAAAAGTACCGGTGAACTTGCACTTCCAATATCAATTGTTCCGCCAAATACCGAAACATTTTCTTTCCAAGTAGGAGTTATATTTGTCCCAGAGTTAGTATAATAATAAATTTGCCCTGAAGCTGTTCCGAAGATAAGATCAAATTTGCCGTCGCCGGAAAGATCAACTAACGCTCCTGAATTCCAGTAAGTCGTTCCACCGACCGTTTGGAACAATGAACTTTTATCACTCCATATTAGTGTTGTTGAATCACCAGTATTCTCATAATATCGAAAACCGAAGCCATCTCTTCCGACAAGAAGATCATTATCTCCGTCTTTATCTAAATCACAAAAAAAGGGATAAGCATAAAGTCCAACGTCAAACCAGGTACTTGAATTAACTTCCAAATATTCCGGTAAGGAAGCGGAGCCGGTATTTTTATAATATTTTATTGTTCCGCTCTCACTCAATCCAACTGCTAAATCAAAGTCACCGTCATCATCCAAATCTGCAAAGGAAGGAATCGGGTTATTCCCAACCGAAAGTAAATTAAAAATATTAGTAGATTCCATAAATTCAGGTTGTGAAATTGTCCCGATATTTTCGTATAAATGAAGACCGGTATAACCGCCGGAAATAAAATCGAGGTCTCCGTCGGCATCTATATCAACACAAACACCCATCTCAGCATTAAGGGAACTAACATCAGCAAAAACGGATTTTTCCAAAACAAATTTCGGATTGGATTTACTTCCGCTATTCTTAAAATAAAGTGGTCCTTGCACCGTGCTGCCTAAGATCATGTCAAAGTCGCCGTCATTGTCTAAATCATAAAACCGTGTTTGCGAAAAAGATAAAGAAGGAATTCCGGTAGGATTAAAAATATGATTATCCTCTTCCCATGGTTGTGCGTTTACTAATTGTGGGGAAAAGAGGAAAAGAGATTGTGTAAATAGCACCAATAAAAAAAAGTTTCTTGTTTTCACTTGTTTAATTCCATATTTATTGAAAATTAAATTTTTCATTGAACATTTTATGAAGTTTTTTATCATCATATTTATCTTCAGTTGAATTGAGCATTTCCTCTTTAGGATATCCCGAACGGATTTCTTTAATTGTAACTTTTTTATCAGTTTCACTAACAGTATAGAAAATTCTCCACGTCCGGTAAGCCAGTACAAATTTTTTCTTCCCTGGAGGAGTTTTATTTTCTAGTTGAACGATCCGCTTACGTGTGGAATCGGTCGGATTAAATTCTAATTGCAGCCGCCCAAAATTTAGTAAATTGATTTTCGAATTACTCTTCAACCAATCAGTTTGTGATTTTGCTTTTTCAGCAAAAACAACTTTATAAATATTTTCCAATCCGCTTTTAACCCAGCCCGTAGCAGCATCGGGGAAAGAATCCGAATACGGCAGATAAGGTTTAATATCAATTACAGGAGAACCGTCAAGTATATCAGACTCCGAAATAAATACTTTTAGCCCTTCAACCTTTTCAAGTTTTACGCAGCTCATCCCGATATGATTTGGTCTGTAAGGAGCGCGTGTTGCGAACACTCCAATTTTTTCTCTAGTGTGCCGGGGTGGAATAACAAGCGGTTTCCAATTCTTGTTGAGATGAAAGTAGTACAGAATCCAAATCCTGTCAAAACCGCTTAGATTTTTTATTGCTTGTTCAAAATTTTTGTTTGGAAGGAGTTCGATAACAGAAACATTTCCAGAAGCCAAAACTCCTTGCCTTGGTGTTTCATACCGGTAAACTTGTTCTGAGCGGACATAGCCGATTGGTGTAATAATAATTTCTTCAGTTTGCATACTGCAAAATCGTAAATTATTAGGAAGAAAAGAATTGGGTGCCAAATTATAAAAAAGTTAAAACAACAATCGTTCTAATCACTATATCAAAAAACGCATTCACTAATGCGTCTCCACAACCATAACCACTTACTGCACAAGTTAAGTCGGTGTTTTAGGCAGAGATAAAACAGCGGTTCAAAATGCCATTTTTATTTAACCTAATAAGCGATAATTACATTCGCAGGAAATTCAGTAATAAAGATTTCACTGTTCGTAAACTCAGTTGATGCTTTCCCATTGATAGTTACACTCTTAGGTAATTTTGATCCGTTAAAATTTTCCAGAATAATTTTTCCGGATGGGACTTCGACATTTCCTTTTAAATCAACTTTATATTCGTTTCCACTTTTCTTAATCGAATACGATAAGCTACCATAAAAAGTAGAAAGATTTTCGACTGACATTCCCGATGGAGCATCAATCCAATCCTTGTACAAGCCGGCTCCAACAACCAATGAGTTTGTATTATCATTTTCATAAACGAACATAGCCCGGAAAACATTTACAAAATCAGAACCAATCCAGGTATGAGGCATATCTCCAACATATCGCGGTGAACGGTAATCCTGCCAAACAACTTCAGCCCAATGATTCCAATTATATGGATGCTGATCTTTAAAAAAATAATCTAACATCTCTTTTGCTTTTTCGGGTTGTCCCATATAAATAAAACTACCGGTAGCTCTTATTTCATAAGGAGTGTAATTTGTCCAATTCAATCCAACACTGTCTCTTCTTGCAGTAAAATGTTTGTAATACTTGTCAAAAGTATTCTTCAATTTATGTTTAAGAAGATATTCCTTCTCACCGCAGGGAAAGAGAGCAATTGTTGTAGAAGTTGCATCGAAGTCGCCAAGATCGGCACAGCCGGGAATATAATTGATCTTATGTTTATTTGCAGAGAGTTCTATCGAATTATAAAAATTCTTTCTGAATTCATCTCTCTCTTTGCTAAACTTTGTTACGTAATCTTTCTCATTAAGAATCTCTGCCATATCAACAGCCACTTTAAATCCTTTCAGCGCCCAGAAGTCGTCCCAATATGAGTGCATTGGCTTAGCAGAGTAACCTTCATGGCTGATTGATTCAGTAAGCAATCCAAATAAATGTTTTAGTGAATCAACGTTATTATACGCATCAGTGGAACGTTCAGCAATCAGGGAATTAATGTAGTCAATTGCCTTTATAACACTAGAAAATTTTCCTCTTAAATAGGTTGTATCTTTTGTGAACTTGAATATTTCGTGAACGAGATAAATGTACTCACCATGACTATCGTGTTCCGGAACAGGATCTGGACCGCGTGTATCAACTACACAAGGAATTTTCCCATTCGCATACTGGTATTGTGAATACCAGTCGATATAATTCCTTGCTTCTTTGATCATCCCGAATTTCATAAGGGCTGACGCACTAATAGCGCCATCACGGATCCAGGATCTTTCATAACAACGTGAACCCGGCTGAGTTGCAACTCCATCTTTGTTTATCAAGATATATGCAAGATTGGATTTGAAAGTATTAACAAGTTTAGTACCGCTTTCCGGCAGATCGAATGTTGAAAAGTTTAATTTCCTTCTCCAATAATTTTTATTTTCCTCCAGTTTATCTGCAAAATACTTTTCAGTATTTACTAAATTATTAAATTTCTTAAATTCTTTTTTAGCGCCGTGAAAAGGAACTACAACAAAAACTTTTTTAACTTCGCCGGGTTTGAGATTAAAGGAGTATTTCAAACTCCCTGATGCATAAGCAAGATGATCTTTGACTGATTTATTACGGGGCAGTTTATTCTGCGAGATAAACTCTATTATGTCTCCCTCGTCAAATTCTACTGCACCAAAACCATCCGGCTGTGTAATGGGAATAACAACTTTATTTTCATTTACAAATACCTTCTCATTTTTGCATTGAATTGAGTTAACCGTAGCAGCACCCCCAAGAATATTTAAATCCATATATGATGGATTCACCTGGAGAGGTCTGAGAGCCACATAGAAATTACCACTCTGATTTTTAGAGTTCACATTTTTAATTTTATAAATGTAGTTAATGTCAGAGTTATCAGGTTCACCATCTGTAAATATTTCGAGATTCATTTCAACATCATCTCTTTTCCAATTTACAGATGGGATTGGGAGATAGTTGTCTTCAAGTGATTGAGAGATCTGAATATCATTCCATGTAATAAATTTATCATTTAAATATAGAAATGGCTCAAGAGAAAAATTTAATTTATCAACTTCAACCATTCCTTCCTCATTTATCAAGGCTTCTTTTGAATCTTTATCAACTCCGCACACGGTAAAAAATGAAGCTTCTTTTTTCAAGTATCTTGGGAAGTATCCACGCGGGAAAGATGAAGCGATCGTTTCAAACACGTAGTTCATTCTATTAGAGAAATTTATGGGTTTGATCTCGAGTTCGTTAATTGCAAAACTATTCTTGTTGTTACTTTTTATGAGTTTAAGTTTAAGAAATCTTCCTTCAGCATCCTTTAGAGGAATGAAAGACTTTCCTCTTTTCCCTGAAGTTACTTTATAAAGAGAAGTCCAGTTTGTTTTATCGAATGATGAAAGAACTTCGAATTGCTTTGCAAAATTTTCTTTATCCCAAGTAATAATCAGCCCGCCGAATTCTTTATCTCCTAAAAGATCAATAATAATTTCTTCGGATTTATTTTTCCCCATGCTTACCCATTGAGTATTAAAATCAGAATCAAGAATCAAATCAACTTTATGCCGCGCATCTATGAAAGATGTTACAAATGCTAATGGAGAACTAAGGTCTTCTGAAGTAACTGGTTTTTCTTCAAATCTAAAATCATCAAGATAAATAGTACCTTTCCCCCCATTAACAGATGCAATAGTAAATTCAATACGGTCAATTTTGGAGGGTTTACCATCCTGCGATGTACCCCATGCAAAATTTATCTGTCTTTGTTTTATTTTTACTTTAGTCCACTCGGTAGGGAATTTGTAATTCCGGGTATTACACCACCAAACATTTGTCCCTGAAGAATCAATCAACTTAAATTCAAAATTATTTTCCGGGGAAACAGCTTTGATATAAAAAGAAAATTCATAATTAGCCGGTAATGACATCGGGAACTCTTTCTGAATTCCGCAATAGCCGGTACCGAGTTTGAAATTATAATCAAATTTTATAGCCTTGCCGGAAATACCTTCAGAAGTTGAAATCTCAGCTTCAACACCATCTGCTCTAATGCATTTCCAGTTGTTAGTCTTCTCCATTTCGTCAAGTACAATTTGCTGTGATAACGAAGTACTGAATAGAAATATAATCAAAAGTAATTCGAGTGTATATAAAAGATGATATTTCATAATTCCTCTGATATTTTTAAAAGCAGTATAATAACTTCAAAATTTTTATTCTTTCACCCCTCCCATCATAATTCCTTTTAAATAATATTTTTGAAGTGATAGGAACACTATGACTACAGGAATAATAGTAACAACCGATCCGGCCATCATCAGTTCGGGGTCTTTTGTATGTTCACCCATTAAGTTTGCAAGCGCTACCGGAAGCGTGTACATTGAATTGTCCGTAAGGACAATCAAAGGCCAAAGAAAATCATTCCATGTTCCCAAAAAGGTGAACAGCGCCAGCGTTACTAAAATCGGTTTGCAAAGTGGAAGAATAATTTTCCAATAAATTTGAAAATCGGTTGCCCCATCAATTCTTGCTGATTCGAGGAGACTATCCGGAATTGAAATAGCGTATTGGCGAATCATAAATATCCCGAAGATATTAGCTAAACCTGGAATGACAATTGCCATATAGGTATTGATGAATCCCATATATTTTAACATGAGAAACAGCGGAAGCATCGTCACTTGCGCGGGAATAATCATTGAGCTTAAAAGTATTGTGAACAATTTATCCTTCCCCTTAAATCTGAATTTTGCAAACGCATAACCCGCCATCGAGTTAAATATAAGCGAAACCACAGTTACCAATACGGATAAAATTAAACTATTAATAAAATTTGAGTATGCGTTTAACCTCGTAAATAGGATATGATATTGAATAAGCGTTGTTTCATCCGGAAAAAATCTCGGTGGATAAACACTTGCATGTCCATCAGCCATGAGGGAGGCTGAGATCATCCATACAAAAGGAGCTATTGTTAAAATCCCCGATATACTTAAAAAAAGATAAAGAAAGACTTTTTTCATATTATGTGTGTTTCAATTTCTTTTGGATGAGAGTTTGCATTACTGAGCCGAGAAAAATGATAAAGAATAAGACGAAAGCAATTGCAGAGGAGTAACCCATATTCCACCACCGGAATCCTTCCTGATACATATATTGAACAATACTCAGTGTTTTATTTAATGGTCCGCCCTGTGTCATAATGTACGGTTCGGCAAATAATTGAAAATAGCCGATCATTGTAATAAGACTGATAAAGAGGGTCGTTGGAATAAGCATCGGCAGCGTAATGGCTTTGAATTGCTGCCACCACGAAGCACCTTCGATGGTTGCTGCTTCGTACAAATCTGACGGAATGTTATTCAACCCCGCAATAAAAATAATCATATTGTATCCGAAATTTTTCCATACTGACATTAAAACTATTGCCGGCATAGCCCAAAACGGATCACCGAGCCAATCAACCGGATTGACATGGAAAAATGCGAGCAGATAATTCAACAGACCAAAACGCGGGTGATAGATGAATCTCCAAACTATCGCAACAGCGATAAGTGTGGTTACAACCGGCATAAAATAAGTCAACCGGAAAATTCCTTTAAACTTTACTAATTTAGTATTTAAGAGAAGCGCTGCAAACAGCGAAACAGTAACCGATAAAGGACCGGCGAGAATAACGAAGAAAAAGGTATTGCGCAACGCTATCCAAAACAACGGGTCTTCAAATAATTGAGTGTAATTGCGCAACCCGATAAATCGAGCATTTGCAAAATTACCGAGTGAGTAGATATCAAAATCAGTAAAACTGATTACGAACGCCGATACAACAGGAATAAAAAAGAAAACAAAAATTGCAAGCATCGCGGGTCCTAAAAAAAAGACCAGCGCTTTCAAATTATTTTTTGTGCTATTCATAATTTCCTTTTAAAGCAACCACTCTCAAAAACATTTTATACATGGTCATTTGTAATTTGTTTTTTGGATTTTGGATTTTGTCATTTGTTATTTCTTTCAAGCATCCATCTTCTTTTTTCTAAAATTTTATTAACATCTTGGTCCATCGCTTTCATCGCTTCGTCAACAGTCATTACGCCGCGAGCAGAATATTCGGCATACTGTTGAAGTTTAGAAAAAACTATTTGTTCCCACTCGGGAATTTTTGGAGTAGCAACTACATTTTGAAATTGATCATAAAACGCTTTTAAATAAATATCATCTTTAAGTGAAGCATCTTCCCATGCATCTTTAACCGCAGGCAGATCGTTTATTAAATGATATAACTCAACTTGGACTTTGGGAGTTGAAAGATATTCAATAAACTTCCATGCAAGTTCTTTTTTCTTTGAATGTCCCGACATCACCAAACTTGAACCACCGGCAAGCGATACACCGGGATATTTTACACCGGACATATTTGGTAAAGGAGCGGTCATCCATTTATCGGCAAGATCCCCTGTCATCCATTTTTTAAACTCATTAATATTCCACGGACCGGAAATGTACATGTTAAGATATTCTCCGGCAAAAGCTTGATAAATATTGGTTACTTGAGAAGCGCTGAGAGGAGCTAAATCTTGTTTTATTAAATTGATTAAATAAGTAAATGCATACTGAAATTCTTTTGATTGAAAATTCCCATACGAATTATTGTTTTTCAAAAGTTTGGCATTCGCCTGCAAACCGAAAATAACAAACGGCGCCCATTCGTTAGTAGGAATGTAAATAGGATATTTCTCCGCGGGAAGTTTGGCTTTTATTTTCTTTGAACAATCGTAAAGTTCTTCCCATGTTTTTGGCGGAACATTATAACCGGCTTTTGCCAAAACATCTTTTCGATAAAACAAGATACGGGTATCAACGTACCAGGGAATTCCATAAACTTTTCCGTCAAGCACGTTTGTGTCCCAAATACCTTCAAAATATTTTTCTCTTTTTATCGTTAAAGATTTTTGAATCCAAGCATCAAGATTTTCAATTGCACCTAGCGCAGAAAATTGCGGAACCCATGTGTTTCCAAGTTGATACACATCCGGAGAGTTGTCGCTTGCAAAAGCGGTGACAAGTTTCTCTTGTGCAGCAGTCCACGGGACCATTTGCACTTTAACTTTTAAACCGGGATTTTGTCTTTCAAATTCGGGAACAAGTTTTTGAACAAATTCCCCTTCTGCACCCATCGCCCAAAAACTGATTTCGGTTTGGCTACTGTTTTTTTTATTGCACGAAAGAGAAAGAAAAAAAATGAGGAAAAGAAAATAGCACGCGGATTTAACGGATGAAACCGATCTCCACAGATTTATAAAATCAGTATTGATCTGTTTAACAAACCTTGGACGATTCGCAATCCGTGAACTCAAATTTTTCATTTGAGAATCAACATTTTTTTCGTCTGAAGAAAATCACCGGCTCGCAATTGATAAAAATAAACTCCTGAAGATAATTCGTAATTCCTAATTCCTAATTTGTAAGAGTGTTTTCCGCTTTGTTGAAATTCATTTACCAACGTTGCAACTTCATTTCCAAGAATATCAAAAACTTTTAAACTCACTTGGCTTCCTGCCGCCAACTGATAACTGATCACTGTTTCAGGATTATACGGATTAGGATAGTTCTGGTTCAATGCAAATTCTTTCGGTGATTCACTTTCAGTTTGTACATCTGTTGGATCAGCAACAAAACCGATTTTTTTGAGAGCACTGTCAATTTCGGAATTTTTCATAAAGCAGTTCCAGATTGCCTGACTACGGTAGTTTTCTGCCATGACGATTATCGGACCTTGATCAATTGCTATATAGCTTGAAGCATACCAATTTTCCTTTACGTTGAACGCATCTTTAAATCCGTAAATTCCCCAAATTTTTTCTCCGTAAGTATTATAAAAATTCTTCAGTGCAGCGATAGATTCAACCGGAGTGTACGGCATAGAAGAAAGAGCTGCAGTCGGAGAAATAGTTCCGTTATCTCGCGAAACTTCGTGCACCGAATAACCGAAAGGATCGTCGCTGGCGGTCATGCCCCAGGTATCTTGATTGTAGCCGGGCATTGCCTTAGGATTTGCTTTTGCGTATTCGCGGTGGATTAAAGTGTGATTTTTATTATTCACAAAATAATTTGTGTAAGCATCTTTTTTGTTTCGGGGATCAAATCCTAAAAAAGAATAATGCGCAAAGAAGAGAGGTCCGCCGTAGTCCCAACCGACATCAAGTTTATAGCCGTAAAACGTTTTTCCGTTTTTATAATACGAGTGACTTGCCCAACCGTTTGTATAGAGACTCGCCGGAACTCCATGAGTTGGAGAGGCAATCCCCAGAATATAGCAAATCATTGATTCACTCCATCCTGCAATTTGAAAATTCATTTGCCATCCATAATTCGGAGACCAATGCCAATACAAAAAGTTACTTACTGAAGTTCTTCGATACCAATCGAATTCCGCTTGTTCCCATAAACGTGTGGCGATAATTCGTATTGAATCTTCTTCAGCTATATTTTGATCAAAATATTTTCTTGCGGCAAGCAGCCCTTGAAGCATAAAAGAAGACTCAACTAAATCGCCTCCGTTATCATAAGTGCCAAAGGGAATGACTTTTCCTGTTTCTCCGTTCAACCAATGAGACCAAACGCCGTGAAAGCGGTCAGCTTTTGTTTCAAGAAAATTTACAATTTTCAACATTCGTTCCGTTCCTTGCTTACGCGTTACAAACCCACGTTCGATCCCGACGAGCAAAGCCATCACCCCAAATCCTGATCCGCCAATTGTTACTGTATTCCCGCTTCCTGTTCGTTCTCTTGCAAGACCGGAAACCGGATGGGCATAATCCCAAAAATATCTGAACGTTGCTTCTTGCAGCATTGTAAGATATTCGTCATCGCTCATTTCTTTTGTTGAAGTTGTAACTTCAGCGCTTAATGCAGATTCGTTAAAACTCCCGCCAACAGCAGAGATTTTATAACTTGCGTTTACACCTGTTGAACCAATGTAATCAAGATAAACATGCTCGTTCGGTTGTGCCGTTCCGATAGAAACATAATTTCCATTTTCAAGTTTATAGATTTTATATCCTGTAATCGTGGCTTCAGCATTTAAATCCCATGAAACATCAATATGTTTGCCAAAGCCTTTTGCTGCAACATTTTGGGGAGTTGCCGGCGGAGTAACGCTGCCGGAAGAAGACATGCGAATTTCATCAAGATAAAATATATGTTGAACATTATCGGCGCTATTTTGTCCAAAGAAAATAGTTTTGATAATTTTTAAATCTGCCGGTCCAGGATTCGTTTTGAAAATAGAAAGCGGAACAGAAACTTTAAACCATGTATCAGTTGGCATGGTTGACACATAATCCGATAATTTTTGTTTCGGAGTTTGTTTGTTGTTTAAATCTTCTAAAAAGATCATTGGTAGATCAGCCGAAGTGATTGGCGTTGTAGTGTAAGCCCAAAAGACAAGAGAGTCTTTTGTAGTAGCGTCTCGACCGGGCCAATCAATACCGGCTACGGCAATCGCCCAATCTCCCCCGCTTTTTGAAGTGTATTTCATTCGGAGTGAGTTTGTACCGGAATATTTTATTGTTGTTTCGACAGGGAATTTATTTGTATTGATCAGTTCAAGAAGACTTCCACCAGTTGCATTTCCCCAGCTTGGATCATAATAGGAATTTGATGGACTGTCGTTGAAAAAAACATAATCCTGTGCAACACTTTTTATTGATAAAAGTAAAAAAACTAGCCAAAGCACTCTTACATATTTCATGCAAATTCCTTTGATATTTATTTCTTAGTTACTACCCGAAAGTTCAATGTTCTTTCGTCTAAAAGTTTTTCTTTCGATTTCAGCAACACGTTAATTGCATGCTTTCCCGCTTTCATTTCCCTTGGTAAATTGAAAACCAAGGACTCCCAAAAGAAAAATTTGTTTTCATTTTCCGTAAGAGAAAAATTCTTGATCTCGAGCAAAATTTTTTCATTCCAAATAAAAGATAATGAGCAGTTCTTAAATGATTTATGCAAATCGTTAATTAACCAAATATCAGCGTTAAATTTTGCTTCCGGCAAATAAACATCCTGTCTAAGCCGGAGTGAAACCAACAATGGCTTGAATGCTTGTTGTAACGCTATATAACCGGCTTTTTTCTTTCCGTAAAAATCAACAACCGACCAGGTAATAGAGGACCAGCAATCAACAAACATAAATTGAAAAATACCGGTGATGCCATCATTCTTTTTTCTACGGTAAAACTCTGTTGCGGTTGTTAGCAAATCAGCTTGATACGTTTGTGAATTTTTTATGAACTCATTAACATTTTTTCCGCGGTCAATTTTTGCGATGTTAAAAGTTTGGTCGAATTGAAAATTGTGATATTCCCATTCTTTCCAGTCATATGTGCTAATTGCTTTTGGAGATAAAAACTTTTTAAGAGAAGAAAGTTCCGGCAGAGCTTGCGCGCCGAATTCCGTAACAAGCGGACCCATTGGCGTTGCAGCGAAATGTTCCTTCTTGCCCCAGTACCAGCCGTCGTAGGGATGTTCTTCATAATTTGATGCAAGCCGGATGATGCGCGAATTATCTTCACTTAAAACCGCGTTGTACAAAAACGGATCGAGTGTTTTTATTTGCTCACCCGGTTCATTATGGCAGCACCAAAAAGCGATTGAAGCATGATTACAAAACTGTCTCACCATATCTTTTGTTTGTGAAACTGCGTTAGCTGCAAATGCGGGTGAACTATCGTACGTCCATTGCAATGGGAAATCCTGCCAAATTAAAATTCCTTGTTTATCAAATTCGTCGTACAATTCTTTTCTATTCACATGCGCATGAACGCGAACCACGTTAATATTCGCTTCTTTAATTGCAGTTACAAGTTTTACTATTTTGTCTTGAGAAAATTCACTCAAAAATTGAGTTGGAATAATATTCGTTCCGCGAAGAAAAAGTTTTTTCCCGTTGAGATAAAAATTTTGCTTGTCGTCTAATCGAACTTCTTTAACTCCGAAAGTTTCGGTCTTTGAATTGAACAAGTCCGAAGATATTTTAAGTTGATAGAGTTCCGGTTTGCCGGTATCCCAGCTAAACCAGAGTTTCGGATTTTCTATTTCGAAAGTAACCGTAAATGAATTTTGTTTCGGTTCAACAAGAAGAGAATATTCTTTCTGCAGAATTTTCTTCCCTGAATGCCGTACTTCAACTTTTATTTTTGATTCAAACTGATGAGTAAAATTATTCCGATAGGAAGCGGTAACGGTTAGTCTTGCTTTCTTTTCTTCGGATAAAACAGTTGAAATAATTTTAACATTTTCAACAAACAGTTTTTCACCAAGGAACAATTCGACATCATTCCAAATGCCGCCGGTGTTTTGATCCTGCCCATATTCAAGGCTCCAGCCACCGGGTCTGCAATCGTGATGATTGAAGATGCCTTTTATCAATTTTTTCTTCGATGGCCAAACTTCACCGGGAATTTCTTTCGGCGAAGTTACTTTTACTATTAATAAATTGCTGTCGTTTCTTTTCAAAACATCAGTAACTTCAAAAGCAAATTTTTGAAAATAGCCTTCATGCTTTCCAACAGGAGTTCCGTTTAACCAAACATCAGTAAAGTAATCAACTCCGCTAAATTGAAGGACTGAAAATTCACTTTGAACTGGAGAGCTATTTAATCTGAAATTTTTTGCAAACCAGATTGAACCATTAAAATTATGAAATCCGACCTGTTCCCAATTTGATGGAACACTGACTTTGTTCTGTCCATTTTCATCAATGAGTTTTTCAATTTCAGAATAAGTGTATTCCCCCTCCGGGTCTGTCACGTAATTCCAGAGTCCGTTTAACAAAATATTTTTCACGGGCGTCTTCATTTTATATCCGGGCTTCAGATTCTGAATCGAAATAAATTAATTTGGAAAGGTCAACAGCAAAAGTTGAGTTCGTTTGGAAAACGGAATTATCCCTCGCGGAAATTCGTGCAGTTATCAGGATGTCATCGAGTGAAAAATATATAAATGTCTCATTTCCCATCGGTTCAACTAAATCAATTTTAATATTTATTTTAGCGAAATTTGATGTATCAACATTATTGGCGGAAGAATGATAAATATCTTCGGGACGAATTCCAACCCAAACTTTTTTACCGGCAAACTTCATTAATCTTGTTTCATCTCGTTCCGGTATCTCAAATACGAATGAGTCTCTATCACTCGTGAAGAAAAGTTTTTCGTTCTCTAAAAGTGTTCCGGAAATAAAATTCATCGCCGGACTTCCGATAAAGCCTGCAACAAATTTATTTACGGGTTTTTGATATAATTCTATAGGAGGTGCAACTTGTTGAACAATTCCTTTATTCATTACAACGATGCGATCCCCCATCGTCATCGCTTCAACCTGGTCATGCGTAACATAAACGATGGTCGCTTCCAACTTCTTATGCAGTTTAGAAATCTCGGTTCGCATTTGCACACGAAGTTTTGCATCAAGATTACTGAGCGGTTCATCAAATAAAAATACTTTTGGTTGGCGGACAATCGCTCTTCCCAACGCTACTCTCTGGCGTTGACCACCGGATAACTCTTTGGGTTTCCTTTTGAGATATTCTTCTAAACCTAAAATCTTTGCTGCTTCATTAACTCTTCTAAGAATTTCGTCTTTAGAAAATTTCCGGATTTTCAATCCGAAAGAAATATTGTCGAAGACTGACATGTGCGGATAGAGAGCATAATTCTGAAACACCATAGCAATGTCTCTATCTTTGGGCGGAATTGAATTCATCATTTTCCCATCAATTAAAAGTTCGCCCGAAGTGATTTCTTCCAAACCTGCTATCATTCTTAATGTTGTCGATTTTCCGCATCCGGAAGGTCCGACAAGAACAACAAATTCTTTATCATTTATTTCGATAGTTACATCGGTTACGACGCGGTTTCCTTTGTCATAATCTTTGCAAATATTTTTAAGAGTTACATTCGCCATACTACCAAGTTTTTTTTAATTATAAAATGCCGGATTATTATTGAGACGAAGAACGAAACTATCTGATAATCTTAGCTGTTATTTTTTTAAGTAAACAATTACATCGCATTCTTTTTTGTTTTGCGGGAGAACAAGATTCGATGTCTGCTCAATTCCATCAACCAATACTTTTTCAACACCATCAGATACATGATTATCATTATTCACTTTAATATGATACGTACAATTTCTGAAAACTCTTTTAACCTTAAATGAATCCCATTCTTTCGGAATACACGGGTCGATCAGCAATCCCTCGTGTGTGGCACGAATTCCAAGGATCCAATCAACGGCAACTTTAACAAACCAAGATGCTGAGCCGGTGTACCACGTCCAACCGCCCATTCCATAATTAGGAGAATCGGGTCCGTCAATATTTCCGGGAGTTACAAAAGGTTCGGCGACATATTCATCCGGTTTCATCCCGTTGTAAATCGGGTTAAGACTTTTATACGCTTCATAAGCCATCGCACTGTTTTTAATTGATGCATAAGCCCAAACAGCCCATGTAGCGGCATGAGAATAAACCCCGCCGTTCTCTCTTTTACCCGGAGCGTACCGTGAGAGATAACCGATATATTTATCGGGAGTTTTATATGCAGGGAAGTGCAACAGCGCTCCATTCTTTTTAAGTAGATATTTTCCTACCGAATCCATTGCTTGCTTTTGTTTTTCTATAGGAGCTATTCCACTTATCACTGACCATGTTTGAGGATTAAGCCAGATGAAAGCATCTTGATTTTCTTTACTACCGATTTTAGTTCCTGAATCTTTTGTCGCTCCCCAATACCATTCGCCATCCCATGCGTAATTGTTGAAAGCAATTTTCAACTCCTCAGCTTTGCCATCATAATATTTTGCAAGTTCGTTTTCATTTATTGCATTTAGAACGGTGACAAATCTTTTGAGTGTTAAAAAGAAAAATTCGGTTAGCCAAATTGATTCGCCTTTCCATTCCAAACCGACAGCGCTTAATCCGTCATTCCAATCTCCGGCGCCGATAAGCGTTAGACCTCTATCACTTAACCTTGTTAGTACTTTATCAAAAGCTTTAAGCGAATGTTCAAGCAGACTTCCTTCTTTCTCAGAATTGTAATACGGTTCATTTGCTTTTAAGATTTCATAATTCCCGGTTTCTTCAATATAATGAGTAATGATATAAGGAAGCCAGAGCAGGTCATCGGTCATCTCGGTACGAAGCCCGGTTTCAGTGATCGGGTGCCACCAATGAAGCACAGCGCCGTCTTCAAATTGATGTTTTGCGTGAAGCCGAATTTGTTTTTCCGTATAAGAAGGATCAATAGCCAAATAAACTAAGCTATCCTGAAGTTGATCACGGAATCCAAGCGCACCGCTCTGCTGGTAATAAGCCGTCCTTGCCCATAATCTTCCTGCTATGGCTTGATAACGAAACCATTTATTTACGGCAAGATTCATCGCATCATCGGGAGTTTCAATCTCTAATGTACTTAAATACTTTTTCCAAAAAGTTTTTACTTCTGACAGAGCATTGGAAATTTTTTCTTCGGTATTAAATTTTTCAATGGAAGATTTTATCTCTTCTTTGTTTTCTTTCAAACCGAAATAGAAAGCAGCTTGTTGGGAAGATTTTGATTTTATTGTCAGATCAATTTTTATCGTCCCGATTGAGTCATTCCATTTCCCGGTTTTTTTTGTAAGTTTTTCTGCCCGGATTCCTTTTGGGTTTTCAAGAGTGCCATTCTGACCAATGAAGGCTTCTTTATCTCCTTCATAATCTGAAATTTTAATATTCGAAGCAATAAAACCAAAATAATTATATTCGATATTCCAATGTCCGCGGTCGCCAAGAGGAATTTCCCATAATCTTTTTGTTCCTATCATTGCATTTGTTGCTTCATCTAATTCTGTTTCGATAAAAGTTTTATGAAATTCTCTATGGAAATCAGTTGAAGAACCTAAACACCATTCAAAATATGAGAAAATCGAAAGATCAATATTGTTTTCTTTATTATTCTCAATAGTGAAATCCCAAACCTCAAGTGTTTCATTCATAGGAACAAAAATAGTTAGCGTGATTTTTGTTCCTTTATACTCAGAACTGAAAACAGCATAACCGAAACCATATCGGGCTTCATAATAATCGAGAGGAGTTTTAACAATATTCCATGTTGGACTCCAGACATCACCGGTTTGATTATCTTTTATGTAAAAATATTTCCCCCAGTTATCTTGTACCAGATCCTGGTGCCAGCGATTTAATCTATTAAATTCTGAATGAGTTAACCAGCTAAAACCGCCACCGGTTTGAGAAAGAACAATTCCATAATCACCATTTGAAATAACATTTATCCATGGTTTTGGTGTAAATGGAGTTTTAATAATATATTCATTTCCATCGGGAGTAAAATTTCCATATTTCGTCGAAAAGCTTTTCATATAATCTTGTAATTTTTATGTAAAATAATTATTTAACTGAGCCACCGATTATCAATTCAGTCGGCACAATTATATGTTCAAATTTATTTTTTTCGGATTTATTCATTCGTTTGATAAGTGTCTTTGCCGCTTCTTTTCCCAAATCATAAATAGGAATATGTGCCGTAGTTAGACGGGGACTAAGATATTGCGAAACAAAAATATCATCGAATCCGACAACACCGAAATCTGCCGGAATTTTTAGACTTAATTCTCTTGCTGTAACATAACAACCGATTGCCATCATATCATTTGCCGCAAAGATAACCTCAGGTCTATCTTGCATCTTTAACAATTTTGTACTTGCTGCCTGCCCCCCAAAAGTTGTAAAATCTCCTTCGATTATCCAATTTTTATTTACCTTAACACCGTTATCTTCTAAGGCATTTAAATAACCGCGTTGTCTTTGTATAGCATCATTATTATTAAGTGGTCCTGAAATATGTGCAATCTTTTTAATCTTTTTTGAATTTATCAAATAATCAATTAAAGCATAAGCACCGTTATAATTATCTATGCTTATAGAATCGCACCGGTCAAAATCTCTTTTGCCTGATATTACGACAGTTGGCAGTTGATTCAGTCTAAGAATTTTTCTTATTTCATCATTAATTGCAGGAGTCATGAGAATTATTCCTCCAACGATTCCTTTACTCATAAAATCGACAATCGCTTCAGCCGTTGATCTTTTCCCATGTGAACTAGAAACCATCGTATAGTATTTATTCAAATAACAAACTTCATCTACACCATGAATAATTTCCATAAAAAACTCACCATAAATATCAGGCATAACCAAACCAATGATATTGGATTTTTTGGTTACAAAACTTCTTGCTAATAAATTTGGATTGTAGTTTAATTTTTTTGCAAATGAAAGCACTTTTTCTTTTGTTGCTTTTTTAACACTCGGGTCATCATTCATTGCCCGGCTAATTGTTGCAGTAGAAACTCCACACTTAAGTGCTAATTCTTTAATTGTAATTGTCATAGTTAAATTTATTTCAATGTAATCGTTTTCATGCAAAGAAAATTATCAAATTAATCTGATTTTATCAAATAAAAATGAAAAACTAGAGAAAGATTGGCTCTGAATCAAAAAAAAGATCACCATCTACTTCTTATTTTGTTTTTACTTCCCTTATCATTTTCTCGAAGTTTGATCAAGGAGAAATTGTGAATTTATTTCTCGAAATAATCATCCAGATAATAAAAAAGCCGACCCGGGTTTTCAAACCGGACCGGCTTAATAAAGCAAATCAGAAGAATGAGAAATTATTTTAACAAGGTCATAATTTTGCTAGTAGTAAAAGCAGCACCTTGTGCCGGAACTGCATTAATTTGATATACATATAATCCGCTTGAGAGTTTTGAAGCATCAAATTCAACCTTGTGAACGCCTGCCGCATAACTTCCTTCAAGAATATTAGCTACTTCGCTTCCCAACATATCAAACACTTTAAGAGCAACTTTTGCATCGCTTGCTAAAGAAAATTGCAAGGTTGTTGTCGGGTTAAAAGGATTTGGATAGTTCTGTGATAAAGCAAATGTAGAAGGAGCCGTTCCTTGAGCTTCAATTACATCGGAATATTCGTATGAACCGTCAAAATCAACCTGACGTAAACGATAGTAATATTTACCGGTAATTGCGGAAGCATCTACATAAGTATATTGCTGAATTGAGGTAGTGGTACCTTTACCATTAACAAAACCAATTGAATTAAAAGTTTTGTTGTCGGAACTTTTTTGTACATCAAAACCTTTATTGTTGGTTTCGGTAGCAGTTGACCACATTAATTCAACTCCGCTTTGTGTTGCGCTGGCTGTGAACGAAGTTAATTCAACAGGAACAACATTGTTAAGTTTAATTTGTCTGCTTGTACCCCATTCACTTCCCCACCATTGCTTGTAATAACTTCCGCTGGCTCCCCATGGAAGATCAGGAACACTATAATTATCAGGATCAAAAATGTTGATATTAATATCTAAGACTGAAGGAGCGGTTACAAATCCAAGTTTGTCCAAATGAATTACCATTTCAACTCTATAACCGTTATCAACTAAAGCTGAATCGTAAATAGTTCCGTCAACAATCCCAATGCCTTCAAAAGATCCTGCAGGTGCATTGGTTTCTGGACCAAGTTTCCAAGGAGCCGTGGCGCTGTCTCGCCGAACAAAAAATTTGAATTCTTTTTCTGCTCCCGCAGCGTCTTTCATTTTCATGAACATTCCGTCACCTTCCCAATCAAATTTACAAACTTGTTTGTCATCTGATTGAAGTGATAGATAGAGGTCTAAACCGTTTTGTAAAAAACGTACATTAGTTGTTGATTGATCATCATACTTCCCTTTAAGAAGCCATCCGAAGGTTGGAGAATTTGCATTACCTGTGGCTGCACCGCCATATTGAAATTTGAGATAGGGGTAAGCCATACTCCAATCGGCTTCATTTAAAACACCATTTAAAGTAATTGTGCCTGTAGTAGGATAGACAAATATTGATGCGGGGTCAATATTGGCTGCACTATTGTTAAGGGTAATTTGCCTGCTTGTACCCCATTCACTTCCCCACCATTGTTTGTAATAGTTCCCGCTGGTTCCCCACGGAAGGTCAGGGACACTAAAATTATCGGGATCAAAAATATTGATATTAATATCCAAAACTGAAGGAGCGGTTACAAATCCAAGTTTGTCCAAATGAATTACCATTTCAACTCTATAACCGTTATCAACTAAAGCTGAATCGTAAATAGTTCCGTCAACAATCCCAATGCCTTCAAAAGATCCTG
>Ga0265292_1000606_pt1 | contig 45718 bp, 46 predicted proteins | sample Munlanlewell296A_FD_189080 | JGI IMG/M metagenome (GOLD analysis project Ga0265292, IMG submission 189080) | Leachate microbial communities from a municipal landfill in Southern Ontario, Canada - Leachate well 296A | ecosystem: Engineered > Solid waste > Landfill > Unclassified | place: Canada... | reverse complement strand
AAGAGGGCGAGGCCGGCGCCCTGGTCAACGTGCTCCACGAACTCCAGTCGGAGTTCCGGTATCTGCCGGAGGAAGCGCTGCGGCTGACGGCGGAGCATCTCGGGGTGTCCGAGGCCCATGTGTTCGGGGTCGCCACCTTCTATGAGGGTTTCCACCTGGAGCCTCGCGGCGAGCACGTCTGCACGGTGTGCATGGGGACGGCCTGCCACGTGCGAGGCGCGCCGAAGCTGCTGGACCGGCTGGAACGCGACTTCGGCACCGTCGCCGGGGGGACCACCGCCGACATGAAGGTGACCCTGGAGACGGTCAACTGCGTGGGCGCGTGCGCGTTGGGCCCCTTGGTCATCGTGGATGGCGAGTACAACGGCAACATGACAACCGCCCGAGTGGAGAAGCTGGCCAAGAAGATCAAGCAGGCGGGGCAAAGCGGACAGGACGCCGAGGGCGCAGAGGGCGAGCGAGCCGAGGGCGTCGAGAACGCGGAACGGCCCAAAGCTGCGGGGGAAACCGAGCGGGCCGATCACGGAAAGGGAACGAAGTGATGGCCAGGATCGCCGGCGCGATCGAGCTGGCCGCCTTGCGCGAGAAGCTCTCGGGCGCCAGGCCGGCCAAGCGCAAGGTCGTGGCGGTTTGCGCCGGGACCGGCTGCAAGGCCTTCGGCTCCTTCAACCTCCTGGGGGCTTTCAAGGCCGAGATGGCCAAGCACAAGATGAACGGCAAGGTGGAGTTGCGCGCCACCGGCTGCCACGGCTTCTGTGAGCGCGGGCCGTTGGTGCTGCTCTTCCCCGAGGGGCTGCTCTACACAAAGGTCAAGGCCAAGGACGTCGGCGAGATCGTGGCCAAGACCGTGGTGAGCGGAGAGGTCATCGAGCGGCTGCTCTACCAGGACCCGGTCACGGGCAGGAGCTATGAGAAGCAAGACGAGATCCCCTTCTACGCCCGCCAGCGCCGGCTGGTGCTGGCGAACAACGGGCGGCTGGATCCCGAGTCGATCAACGACTACATCGCCCTGGGCGGGTACGCCGCCCTGACCAAGGCCTTGCGTATGGGGGCGAGGCGGGTGGTCGAGGAAGTGAAGCGATCCAACTTGCGCGGCCGAGGCGGGGCGGGCTTTCCGGCCGGGGCCAAGTGGGAGATCTGCCGCAGCCAGGAGGCCGAGGACAGGGTCATCATCTGCAACGCCGACGAGGGCGACCCCGGGGCGTTCATGGATCGCTCGGTCATCGAGGGCAACCCGCACTCGGTGCTGGAAGGCATGCTTATCGGCGCCTTCGCCATCGGGGCGAGCCGGGGCTACGTCTACATCCGCCAGGAGTACCCGCTGGCGGTAGAGCGCCTGGAGCATGCGGTCCACGCGGCACGCGAGAAGGGGCTGCTGGGCGAGGACATCCTGGGCACCGGCTTCTCCTTCGATGTCACGATCAGCCGCGGCGGCGGAGCGTTCATCTGCGGCGAGGAAACAGCGTTGATCGCCTCGATCGAGGGCCGCCGCGGAGTGCCCAGGCGCCGGCCTCCCTATCCGGCCGTGAGTGGGCTTTGGGGCAGGCCCACCGTCATCAACAACGTGGAGACCTGGGCCAACGTCCCGTGGATCATCAACCAGGGGGCGGACTGGTACCGCGCCATCGGCACTGATGGCTCAACGGGAACGAAGATCTTCTCCCTGGTGGGCAAGGTGAACAACACCGGACTGGTCGAGGTGCCCATGGGCATCTCGCTTCGAGAGATCGTCTTCGACATCGGAGGCGGAATCCCGGCGGGCAAGGCTTTCAAGGCGGTCCAGACCGGCGGTCCTTCGGGCGGCTGCCTTCCGGAGGAGAAGCTGGACATCCGGGTGGACTTCGACAGCCTCTCCCGCGAGGGAGCCATGATGGGCTCCGGCGGCATGATCGTGATGGACTCCTCGACCTGCATGGTCGATGTGGCCCGCTACTTCGTGAACTTCTTGAAGTCGGAGTCCTGCGGGAACTGCACCTCTTGCCGGGACGGTCTCTCACGCATGCACCAGTTGCTGACCGACATCTGCGAGGGGCGGGCCAGCAGGGCCACGCTCTCGGTGGTGGAGGAGCTGGCCGAGACCATCCAGGCGACATCGCTTTGTGCTTTGGGAACGACCGCGGCAAACCCGGTGCGCTCGACACTGAAGTACTTCCGCGAGGAGTACGAGGCCCACATCTCCGACCGGCGCTGCCCGGCCGGGGTGTGCAAGGCGCTGATCACCTACCGCATCGACGAGAGGCTCTGCGACGGCTGCACGCTGTGTCTGGCGCGCTGCCCGGAGGACGCCATTACGGGCGAGAAGAAGCACCTGCACGTGATCTCGACAGACAAGTGCATCAAGTGCGGCATCTGCTTCGACGTCTGCAACCGCGACGCCGTGCTGGTGGAGTGAGGAGAGGCAATGGCCGTCCGGAGCGAACAGGCGCAGGCGCCCTCTCAACGAGAGGAGGCAATGGCCATTCGGCTCGATATCGATGACGTCGAGGTGGCCGCGGAGCCCGGCGAAAGCGTGCTGAAGGTCGCTCGCCGCAACGGCTTCGACATCCCCGCGCTCTGTTACCACGAAGCCGTTCCCTCCATCGGCGCATGTCGGGTCTGCCTGGTGGAGGTGCGCAAGGGCGCCGAGACCCTGCTGTCCACGTCGTGCAACTTACCGGCGGAGGAGGGCATGCAGGTCGTGACCGACTCCCCCGAGATCCGCCGCCACCGCGCGATGAATTTGGAGCTTATGCTTTCCAGGGCGCCGGGCGCGCCGGGCTTGCGCAAGTTGGCGGCCGAGTATGGCGTCGTCAGGCCGCGCTTCGCACCCGTCGCGGAGGGAGGTATTCGCAACTGCATCCTGTGCGAGTTGTGCGTGCGAGTGTGCGACATGCTCGGTCACCATGCCCTGGCGGCAGTCGGGCACGGGGACGAGAAGACCATCAGCCCGCCGTTCGGCAAGCCGGCCGAATCCTGCGTCGGCTGCGGATCCTGCCTGTCGGTGTGCCCGACCCGTTGCGTGGCGATGAGGGACACCGCGACCACGCGCACCATCTGGGGCAAGACGTTTGACTTCCGCCTTTGCTCTGAGTGCGGGGCTCCCCTGATTACGGAGGCGCATCGCGAGTTCGCAATTGCCGAGAAGGGGTTGCCGGAGGACTACTACGATGTCTGCCAAGCCTGCAAGCAGTCCGTTGCTAGCAAGACTTTTGCCTCAGTTGTCTGGTGAGGCTTTCACCCCGCCCGAGCGGGGTGAGCCCGGACGGACGCTGGTGGTGATCCCGCGCAACTGCACGGGCTGTCGAACGTGCGAGCTGGCCTGCTCCTTCGCCCACAGCAGCGCCGGGCACCTGGGCCGTCCCCGCATTCGCGTCCACGAGGTCGGGCCGGATCGCCATGTGCAGATCACGTGCCTGCAGTGCGTCTCGGCGGCGTGCATCCAGGTGTGCCCCACGCAGGCCATCGTGCGCGACGAGACCACCCGCGCGGTGGTCATCGAGGAAGCCCGCTGTGTGGGATGCGCTCTGTGTGAGGCGGCCTGCCCCTTCGGGCACATGCACTTCGACACCGAGCGCAAGCTGGCCGTTAAGTGCGACCTGTGCGGGGGAGAGCCGGTGTGCGCGGCGTTCTGTCCCTACGGGGCTTTGGAGATGCGATGATGCGGGACCGGGCGCCATCGTCTAAATACGCCACCATGTCGGGGGACTCACCACCCCCTGGAGATGCGATGATGCATCGGGAGGTGTCCTCCTCCGAGGAAGCCGTGATCAGGCGCACGCTCCCACGCTCGGGGGGTCTCGAGATGGAAGAGATGGAAGAGATCAAGGTCAAGATCGCGCCCGGGGCGGTGTTGATCGAGGACGGCACCTGCCCCAACGGCTGCTCTCTCATGAACCCGCGCAAGCGCTTCTCGGGAGCGCCGGCCATCACGATCGCGGTGAGGGTGAGGGGGAAGTCCGGCCTGATTCACCTCAACCCCTACTACGGCGTGTTCGAGTACAAGAGCAATCTGGAGTTGAAGAAGGGCGACGTCGTGGACGTCCACTGCCCTCACTGCAGGGTGAATCTGGTGTCGGACGAGAACTGCCGGATATGCCGCATCCCCATGTTCGCGATCCACCTGCCGAACGGCGGTGAGGTCCGGGCTTGCCCCACGGTCGGCTGCCACAACCACAGCCTCGTGCTCGTGGATCTGGACGCCCAGATCGCCCACCACTACCGGGACGAGCGCCGGCCGAAGATGTAGCGGCCGGGTGGGTGCCGGCGGCCGGGGTCCCAGCTTCCAGTGCGCTCCTGCCCTTTGGACCGTTCCCACGGTCCTGCGTCCCCCGGCTGTTCCCGCGCCGGCCAAATGTCCCTGTCAGGCCCCGGGCCAGTCGCCGGTCACGAGGTCGAGTCGTCCCTTCCGACGCAACCAGTCGTTGAAGCCGTCGCGCCACTCCGCATGCCAGCCAACCTGCAGGTCGTGCAGTTCCCGCGGAGTGAGCCCGCGCAGTTCCGGGTAGGCATCAACCAGCGCCCTGGCGATTCCCGCCGCGATTCGAGCGTCACCCGAGGCTCTGTGGAGATCGGAGGCGGGGACGCCGTAGTGAGCGGCGACCGCGTCGAGGGTCCGGGAACCCTTGCGGTAGCGGTCATGCTTTCGGTCGACGATCAAAGGATCCAGCAGTGGAAGACGTGGGAGGGCAATGCCGTGTCGCGCCGCTTCCGCCTGCAGCAGAGGCCAGTCGAAAGCCGCGTTGAAGATCACCAGCGGGGCGGCGAGCTTGGACACCCAGTCGAGTCGCGCCACGGTCTCGCGAAGCGCATCCTCGGGCGCCACTCCTTCCGAGGCCGCCCGCTCGTCGGTGATGCCGTGCACCGCGGATGCTTCCGGGGGTATGGGCACCCCCGGCGCCACGATGGTCGAATAGCCCGTTGCTGTCTCCTGCCCATCGGGGGAGATGAACACCAACGCCACTTCGACTATGCGATCAAGCCGCGGGTCGATTCCGGTCGTCTCGAGGTCGAGTGCGGGAAGAGGGCCCTCGACCCAGGAAGTTGTCATGCCCGGGCCGGCAATTGGCCAGCCGTCCTCATGCTGCCGGCAAGTCCGCCGCGCAGAACGCGCAGCGGGTGGCCGCGATCGGGATCTCGCTCAGGCAGCGCGGGCATTCCTTCTTCGTGGGCTCCTCCGGGCCCTTGCGCAGGCTCGAGAGCTTGTTGATCGGCTTCACCACGAGGAAGAACACCGCGGTGGCGATCATGAGGAACGCGATCAGCGCGTTGAAGAAGTTGCCGTAGGTGATACTGGCCTTGCCGACCTTGACGAACAGCCTCGAGAAGTCCGGCTTGCCGAACAGGCCGATCAACGGCGTGATGATGTCCTTGACGAGGGAGGTGACCACGGCGCCAAACGCCGCGCCGATCACCACGCCGACGGCCAGATCCACGACGTTCCCTCTGAGGATGAAGGCCTTGAAGTCCTTCATGACTCCCCTCCCGCTCCTGGAGAGAGCTCCGATTCCGGCAGTTCACGAGCCAATCGTAGTGGCGCGGGGCGAAGTCGCAAGACGCAGTTCCCTGGGGGCCCTTCGGTCGGCTGCCCACGGGATGTGGGCACGGCGGAGTCCTCAGAACCTGGCCCGGTGATACTCCGCGACTCCGAAGTAGTCCTCGACCTTGTGCGCGGCGCCGTCCTCGCCGATGACGTTTCCGCGGAAACGTCCGAACGGCTGGTGGAAGTCCGACATGATCAGGCCGAGGTTGACCTTCTCCTTGCGCTCACCCTCAGGGGAGAACTCGAGGTCCACCTTCCCGTCGGTGGTTCGGATCCGCCAGGGGGCGAGAACGTCGGCCGGGTCGAAGTCGAACTTGGCCGCTCCGAGCCCACTCAGCTTGCCGTCGACCCACAGGCAGTTCTCGTTGTGTTTCTCCTCATCGGAAACCAGGCCGTCGTTCAAGTTCAGGGCGATCAGCCGGCCTTGGGAATCCCGTCCGCCGAAGGTTGCCCATCTCCAGTTGGTGTTGAAGGAGAAGAAGGTGTGGTGCTCGTCCAAGAGTCCCACATCCCGCGCGGGATCCAGTGTGAAGGAGCGCCCGCCCACGCGGATCTCTCCCTCCACGGCGGCGGGCGCCTTGTGGGTGTACAGGGGCCGGTGGTCGGTGATGGGGCTCAAGAGCGTCAGCGGTTGCATCTTGGAGAGGTCCTCGAGCATGACGAGATCGGCCGTGACGCTCGGCAGGGCGCCCTTGGCCTCGATGCGTATCGCGATCTCGTGGCGTCCGGCGGCCAGTCGGTTGTGAATGTCGATCGAGTAGCCGCGCGCCTTGAAGTTTGTCTCTCCCTGCCACGTTTGCGCGGCTACTTTGGCCGCGCCGCCGGCCCCCTTGCGTTGGTGCTCGAAGACGCGCCGGGTGGTGCGGTCGCAGACGAAGCAGAAGGACGTCGACATGTAGCCGGCGTTGAGTACCACGAAGCCCAAGTAGTAGTCGGGGTGAATGATGCCGTAGTGCTGCCAGTTCTTCAGGCGCAGAGCTCTCATCCACCGCGGGCTCTTGCCGCCGCGTCCGAAGATGTCCAGGTCGAGGAGGTTGTTCTCCCGGAAGGGAGTGGTGTAGCGACCGTAGGCCGCCAGGCGGCCGCCCTCGACCATTCGAGCTGGAGTCTGCATCAACTCGGTCACCGCTCTCTCCTTCTCTTCCGAGGGTTTCGGCGTCCTGTCGTCGGGCCTGTCCAGGCTCTCGGCGCCTCCTCCCCTGACCCTGCCCGGCCTCTCGGTGCCTTCCCCTTCATGCCTCGCGACGCTTGCGCCCCGCCCTCGCGCGCGGCGGCGCTTGCGGTGGTTCGCGTCCATGCATGCCAGGCGTGGCCTCAGTCTCCTCCTCCAGGGCCCCCAAGACCTCCACCTCGATGAGATCTTTGGGACGCCCCGCGGCGCGCTTGAGCCGGATCAAGTCTTCGATCGCGGCCACACGTATCACTAATCCGCCGAGGTCCATCTCGACAGCCGTGGCGTCCAGCTCGTCGAACCCACGCGATCCGGCCGGCGACGCCATGCAGTCCAGGCCCCCCGCACTCGTTGTGAAGGTGAAGTTCGCTCCGGCCTTGAGAGTCTTGGCATCGGGTTTGAATGGGAGGTCCTCCGGGGTGTCTCTGAGCCGTGCGTCCATCTCGACCAACGCCGCAGCAAGCCGCTCGAGGTTCTCGGGGTCCCGCGCATAGCAGATGTCGAGGTCGTTGGTTACGGCCGAGGAACCATGCAGTCGTCCCGCGATGCCACCTATGACGACGAAGCGGACCCGGCGTCGCGTGAGCGTCCTGAGCGCGCGAAGGGGATCGAAGCCCGCGGGTTTCACGCCGACCGCCTGGCCTTGTCGGCCTGGGCAAGCAGCTTGTCGAGGTTGCGGGCTTCTTCGGCTGCAAGGACCAGACGCTCCCTCGGACTGAGGGCAAGCAGTCGGCGGATCATGGTCCGGTCCACACCGACTCCAGGCCGAGGATGAACCTCGAGACGCTGGCCGCAGGCCTCGAGTAGTCTCTCGAGGGTGTCCAGCCTGGGCACCGTTCGCCCGCTCTCGATACGGGCAATCGCCGGTTGGAGCAGGCCCGATCTATCGGCCAGTTCCCGCTGGCTCAGGTTCGCCCGTCGCCTTGCCTTCTTGAGCAGACCTCCAGCATCCATGATGCGAGGATAACATTAACGTTATCGCCCTGCCAGCGGACGGCGTCGGCGGTAGCCCGCCGCCAGTACGGCGGCACCCGACAAGAAGATCGCGAAGCCCGCGGTCGTGCCGCCCGTCGCCGGCAGACGACTCGCGAGCATGCCCGCTCTACCGACAGAGTGAGCGCCGACCTTTGTCCCGCCGCACCTGGAGCCGAACGCAAGCGACCGCCAGTGCCCGATGGTGTTCGAAAGGTGCACCAGCCCCGGCTGGTTGCCCACCTCGGCCAAGGTGTCGGTGTCGGCCGGCAGCAGGGTCAGACAGGCATCCTGCCTCACGAACAGCGGGATCTCATCGAGCGGCGCGGCCACGGTGATGAGCCTGCCGCCCTCGTAGACCTTGGCCGTTTGCGTGGAGCCGGCCCGCGCCGAATTGGCGTCGACGGCACCGGGCTTGACATCGAACGAGCCGGTTGCGCCATCGAAGGTGACCGCCTCCCAGAAGTTGATCCACTTGCCCTGGGGCAGATAGAGGGTGCGCTCCCGGGCTCCGTCTTCGACCACCGGCGCCACGAGCAGATCCGGTCCGAAGAGGAACTCATACTCGGACTCGGATGTGTAGACCTTCGGATCGTTGGGGTAGGCGAGAGCGAGATGGCGCATGATCGGCATGCCCGTCGACTGGTACTCCTGCGCGGCCTGCCATATGTAGGGGAAGAGTTGCGTGCGCAGCTTGGAGAACTTACGCCAGACAGGCTGGACCTCCGGGTCCCAGACCTGAGCGCGCTCGTTTGGGTAGGTGGTGATCCCCTCGACGTCCGGCCGCGCGTCGCCGTCCGCCTCGGTGCGCATGATCCCTGAGAAGGCGCCGAACTCGAGCCACCTCGTCAGCAGCTCCGGGGTGGTCCGCTCCGCGTGCAGCAGGGGGTGGAACCCTCCTATGTCGGAGCCCCAGTAGGCGACTCCCGAGAGCCCCATCGACTGGCCCTGACTGACCATGGCCGCCAGCCCGTCCGCGGCGGACCAGTCCTCGCTCGGATCGCCGCTCCAGACTATGTGCGCCACTCGCGGCGTTCCCGTGTATCCGCACCGCACGAACTGCGCGAAGTCCTTGCCTCGCTTGGGCCAGGTCAATGCATGGCTGGTGGCGTGGTAGGTGGTGCAGTAGTCGTTGTGATAGGCCAGCCCCATGCGCCCATCGGAGGCGACGGAGTCGGCCGGCACATACTCCCCGTAGTCCTCCATCCAGCCGTCGTAGCCGTCCTCGAGTGCCGGGGTGATCAGGCCCTGCCACCACTTGGCGGCCTCGGGATTCGTGAAGTCGATCACCCCGTAGTAGGGAACGTCGTCACCCACGTTGTATATGGGGTAGCTCTGTCCGGTGAGCAGCTTGATGAAGTAGCCCTTGGCATCTCCCTCGTCATAGGCGCCCTCGGGGTGTTCCGGGCAGACCCACGAACTGACGTAGGTGGTGACCTTGTAGCCGGCGGCGTGGTAGGCATCGGTGGATGCCTTGCGTGCGGCCGGAGCGGTTCCGACATGACCTCCGCACGGGAGATAGTGCGTGTAGGTCTGCGCGACGGTCACCGGCACATCCTGGTCCCGCCAGTCCTGGGGCTTGATGGAGCCACGCGGCTGATACCAGGGACCGAAGAACCACTCGGCGGGATCAGGCTGCCTGCCGACGTCGGAGGTGAATCGCTCGAGGGCCTTGGCCGGAGTACCTCCCGCGTAGACCCGGTAGCCGAGAGAGGGCTCGCGGGTGTTGACGCTCCACGCTTGATCGCTGTCCACCGCGAGCCGGAACTCGTTGAGCCAGGTCGAGTCCAGCAAGAAACCGTAGCCCCGGCTGCTCACGAATGACGGCATCGAGAAGTTGGTTCCGGGAAGAGGCTCGGGGCCCTGCCAGCGCGACCCGAGGACGACATCCGTCACCGGGATCGCGGCCCCTCCGGAGAATGGACCCTCCTCGTTCCAGGCGGTGACGACACGACCCGTCTGATCCACGCCATCCGAGCGCTCCCCGAAACCGAGGAAGTGCTCATCAGCCGATCGACGGAAGGCGGCGCCGGTGAGAACTACCGCTGTGGTGTCGTTGAGGGTTGCGTTCACCTCGATCACTCCTGACCCGCGTGGAGCGATGCGGACGGTGAACTCCCGTCCCAGAGGGTCGTCCGTCTGCACCCTCAGGCTGAGACCACCCGAGTTCTTCGGCTTCACTGTCTCCTTGCCCGTCCTGGCCGCCGACGCCTCGATCGAGGCTTCCTCGACCGCGGTCACCTTCTTGGCGTGGAACCAGCGCAGGGGAACCTGGGCTTGAAGGTGATAGCCGAGCTCGTGCGCCTCGGCCGCAGGTCCCACCGCGAAACCAAGAGGACCGTGCCGTCCCGTGGGGTCGGTGAGATCCAGCCCCGGGGGAAAGGTGGTCAGGAACTCCCGCCCGTTCTCTGTGAAGCTGATACCGAACGGATCTTGCGTGACTCTCGCGACCAGGGGCCCACTCTTCACTTCGACGGTGGCGGGGGAGGACCCCGCCGCGGCTGCGGGAACCGACACCGTCAGAAGAGCAACGACAACAAGGCACACAACAGTGCGACGCATGAACTCCTCCTCATGGGCGCGCCTCATGGGCGCGACATCCCCCGAGATTCGCGCCCAGGCTGTCCCTAGAGTTCGGGGTAGTCAACCGCCAATCCTTCCGGAACACTCGAAATGGTCGCTGCGTGAGGAGAAGACGAACCCGGAGAAGGCGGGCCCTGCAAGAGAGGCCCCAGCAAGAGCGGACCCGGACAAGGGGGACCCGGCAGAGGCGGCCCCAGAACTGAGTCGTTCAGACCCGATGGTGCCCCTCTCGGCCTCTGCTGACAGTGCATCCTGATTCGCTCCGGTGTGGCGTCCACAGATTTGGGTGCCGGCAACGAGTAGCTGGTCGAGGGGTGGTACTCATTCCGAAACAGACCAATGCGCCGCTGGTGGTTCCCTCACCAGTGCTGCCCGAAGTGGACTACTGGCTGGGCAAACATCTCGGAGCCGGGGCGATGGTGGCCTCGCTGCGTGGGACGGGCTCGCGCGCGACGCGCACAAGGGGGTAGACGCGAGAAGTGTCTAGCGGGCTTTACAGCAACGGCTTTGGAATGAGATCATGACGGGGCGAGAGGTGCTCCGGATCCTTAGGCGCAGAGGTTGTGAGGTCGTGCGGCAGCACGGTTCCCACGTCCGGGTGCGATGCGGGGATTGCCAGACAACTGTCCCGGTTCATGCGGGAGAGGATGTCGCGCTGGGGACGCTACGGGCAATCGCACGTGAGCTGGAGCCCTGTATTGGCAAGGGGTGGCTGTCGAAGGCATGAAGACCTACACGGTGGTGATTGAGCGCGACGAGTCCGGGGCCTGGATAGCTCGGGTCCCCGGTGTCCCCGGCTGCCACACCTATGGGCGGACCCTGCAGGCGGCTCGCCGGCGCATCCGGGAAGCACTGGGTCTTTGGGTGCCGGACGCGGAGCGGGCCAAGCTGGAGTTCGATGTGCGGCTGCCTCGGGAGGCTCGCGATGTGGTGCGGCCGTTCCGGGCCGCTCGTCGCCGGGCAGAGGAGGCGCAGCGCGAGGCGCAGGAAGCCCTTGGGGGCGCGGCCGGGGAACTCGTTCGAGCGGGCTTCTCCCTCAGAGATGCCGGGGAGTTGCTAGGCCTGAGTCATCAGCGCGTGGCCCAGGTCGCGGCCCCACAGCGTCCATCGGCCGGTGAAGCAAGACCCCGCCGGAGGCCCCGCGGCTGATCGAATGACTAGGCTGGACTTCGCTTCTCCGCGGCGTCGGCACCCGAGGGGCGGGATCTGTTAGGCGGGCTTGGACCGAGGCGGGCCGCGAAGCGAGGTGAGTCGAACCGGATACACCGTGGGTCAGGTGCCCGAGCGCATCGACCTGGGCAGAGGTGGCCCGCGTTGACGCTGTTTTCAACTTGACGTACATTTGACATGGGCAACGTACGTCAGGGGGTCTGACCGTGAACACCAAGCTGACGCTGCGTCTCGACGATGAGCTCATCCGGAAGGCGAAGCGCTACTCCAGCGAATCCGGCAAGTCGGTATCCCAGCTCGTCGCCGACTACTTCGCCCTCATCGACACGGACGAGGACATCCCGGGGACGGAAATCACGCCCCGCGTCCGCTCGCTCATCGGTTCGCTGAGGGGGGCGACTGCTACGGAGGCGGACTACCGCCGTCACCTTGAAGAGAAGTACCAGTGAGGGTTTTGTTCGACACCAACGTGATCCTCGACGTCCTTCTGGACAGGCAGCCGCACGTCGGCGTGGCCGCGAAGCTCTTCGCGCTGGTCGACAACGGCCGTATGGAAGGTTTGATCTGCGCCATGACCGCGACGACGACCTACTACATCGCGGCCAAGAGCTTCGGGCGGAGGCGGGCTCACAAGCAAGTGCACGAGTTGCTCACCCTCTTCGAGGTTGCGCCTGTAGACGGGGACGTGCTCGATCGGGCACTCGACCTCGACTTCACCGACTTCGAAGACGCGGTGCTGCATGAAGCGGCGCGAAGTTCCGGGGCGGCGGCGATCGTCACGCGCAACGGGCAGGACTTCGCGCACGCTTCCCTGCCCGTCTTGGATCCTAGAGAGCTCCTGTCCGCCGTCCGTGCCCCCTCGCGGTGATCCCGTAGATGGTTCAGGTCAGCCGGCGACGGTGAAGATCACCTCCGAGGGGAAGTCAGAGTCGTGGAAGAGTATGTTGCGCCCCGCGGTCGGCAGCGGCTCGTGGTTCGGGGTGTCTGACGAGGCGAACCAGATGCGAAGCCTGTGTCCCGGCGCCACGGTGTATGCGGTGTCCCAGATATCCATTCGGTACTCGGTCGTGAGCCCCCGCACCACCGGCGCCGTTCGATCGTCGGGCAGGTAGGGTGCGCCGGGGCGCGACCGCGCCGGGTCTACGTCCCTGAAGCTCGCCCGCAGCCAGCCCTCGGTGACAACAAACGGCGTTCCATCCGGCGCCACGTCGATGACACGGGCCACCCACGCCATATCGTCTGCCTCGGTCAGGGCCCAGAAGTGCAGCTCGATCGGCCCGGCCAGGGTCATGGGCTTCTTCAGCGCGGCAGATGTGTAGGTGAGCCCGATGAGATCATCGATGCGCTGATCCAGGGGAGCGTAGGGCGTGAAGCCGTCCGGCCCGTTCTTGTCGGCGGGGATCGAGATTCCCGCAGCCGGGTTGTAGACGTAGGCGTCCTGGTAGTTGTCGCGTCCGGTGAGCTTGCCGGTCGTCAGTGAGCCGTCGTTCAGCGAGTTTGCGGTTCCGCTCGTGGCTCCCGACAGCCGCATGGACACGGTCTTGGTGCCACTGGGCGGCCAGGTGTCCGACGTCTTCCACTTGCGCGAGCCGTAGTCGAAGTAGGTGAAATGCGGCAGGCGGTCGGAGCCCGTGTTCATCCCCATGACGAACCGGTCGAACCAGGCAAGCTCCTCGTTGGCCTGGCCCGGCGTCGCGGGTATGTCGGCATATGGCGTGCCGAGGTGGCCGTAGCTGGAGTCACGTCCATGATGGGTGTCCGGGCTCATGACCAGTCGCCGGTGGGGGGTCTGCAGTCCCTGGATCGTCCACAGGTCGCCGCGGCTGTACATGTCGAACCAGCCGCTCGTCATCAGCACCGGGACCTTGATGCGATCGAGCCGGCGAAGCACCGAGCGCTCCCACCATATGGGTCCGTCCATCGGCGCGAGCCTGATCTCGGCCGCGAAGATCTGCTCGGCGCGGTCGGTGTACTGCGGCTGCACCCCGAGCCCGAGACCCTGGGTGGCAGTCTGGCCGGCGAACCACTGGTAGACGAAGCCCTGGTTGAACAGGCCGTTCTGCCAGCACACGTCACGGTACGGGTCAGTCGGCGGGTGCCCCGCGAATACGGCGACCAGGTGGGGGGGCTGCAGGGCGGCTCCGAGCAGAGCAGTGATGGCGGAGTAGGAGTAGCCGGTGAGAGCTACCTTGCCGTTGCTCCATGACTGCCTGGCCACCCACTCAACGACGTCATAGACATCCCGCTGCTCGCGAAGGCAAAGCAGGCACAGCGCTCCGCCCGACTTGCCGGAGCCGCGAACGTCGGTGTTGACATGGGCGTAACCGCTGGGGATATAGGACTTCTTCGTCGAGCGGCCGTAGGGTTCCATGTCCACGATCGCCGGGAACTTGCCCTTCGCGGAGGGCAAGTACACGTCACCGACCAGCTCGACGCCGTCCGATGCCGGGATGGTGACGTCTGCCAGCGTCACGTACTGATCGGCGCTCGAGGCCTGTGCGACGACGGGGACGCCGGATCCCGATGACGGCGAGGTTGCCTGGGCGGCCGACTCCCGGAGGGCTCCCGCAGGTTGCCGGGCCTGTTCGGTGGCCGGAAGGGCCTGGCCTGTCTGGTCTTTCGGCTGCGAGCCCGTCAGGCCCACCCCGGGCGCGGCCAGCAGCCCGAGAGCTACGGCCAGAGCGATGAGGAACAGAAAGCGCGTTCGACCCGGTCGTGTCATGTGCTTTCCCCCCCTGAGAGTCGGCAGCTTGATTCGCGCCGGTCCGGACAAGATTGTAGTCGCTGCCAGTTGCCGTCAAGCAGGGTGGCCAGACCGGTCTACGCGCCACGCGGCCGGGGCGAGAGGGCGCGGGCGGCCGCGCCGCCCGCCACAAGCAGTGCCCCGGCCCCGGCCAGAGCCGAGCCCGTCGCCGGGAGCCTTGACCCCGTGCGCCCCGCCACATCGGTGGCCGGTGAAGGTCGTCCGGTGTCCTTCACCGGGAACGCGCTGGGGATTACCAGGTTGCGGTCCGAGAGCCTGCCCAGTGTGTAGTAGGGATAGAGGCCCAGGTACTCCCCACGGCTTCGCTCCGACCAAGCCCGAGCCTTGGCGGAGCGGGTCTTGTAGAAGTTGACCATCAGCCCGCCCTCGTAGACCTTCACCAGCGCATAGCCCCCCGGGTACTCCTTGGTGGCGCCCACCTCTATGTAGGGAAGGGATCCGGTTGTGGGCGAGGTCGTCACCCAGTTGCGGTGCGTGTGCCCGTGATAGACGGCGATGACCGATGTGCCGGCGACCATCTCCATGAAAGCCTGAGCGTCGGTCTGATTGACGGTGAACACCACCGGTGGAGCAGCCGTGGCCGAGGCCATCTCGGTCACCGGGTGGTGGAAGAAGATGATGGTGGGTGTGGAGGCGTGGGCCTCCAGGTCTGCCTTGAGCCACTCCGTCTGCCCGTAGTGCGAGAGCACCCCCGAGCCGGACTGGATGTCCGCTGAATCCAGGCCCACTATGTGCAGCCCTCGGTAGTCGGTGGAGAAGAAGGACTTGCCGTCTGGGAAGAAGCAGTCGGCCATGCAGTCGTATTTGTCTCCCGCCTTGGCATGGCAGGTCGCGTAGCCGGGGTCGCCTTCGCTTCCGCCGCCGTGGGCGCGGTCGTGATTACCTCGCGCGACGAAGTAATTGCGACGGTAGGCACCGAAGGTGTCGAGCGTGGTCCTGACCTCGCGGACATCGTCGGGCTCGGCCTCGGCGGTCAGGTCTCCGCCGACCAGTAGCAGTTCCGCTCCGCGCTCGCGCATGTCCGCCAGCGCCCCACGGCCCATGAATCGCCAGTAGGGGTCCGCGGGGTCGACATGGAAGCCGGGAGGAAACTCCATCGGGTCCGAGGTCGCCAGGCCCGACACCGTCTCGCCGAAGTGCAGGTCGTTCATCCACGCGATCGTGTAGAGATGACGGCCGGACGGGGGAGTGAGGGTCTGAAGGATTCCGGCCGCCGCGGGTTCGGGCAGGCCCGACACGGGAGCGGCAGGGATGCCGCCCGACTCGGCGCGGAAGTAGTAGGAGGTGCCCGGCTCGAGCCCTTCGATCTCGACATAGTGGTAAGGCGTCTCTTCCTCCACCACTACCTTTTGCCAGTTGAGGGGGTTTGGGTCGCTCCCGTAGTAGAGCACGGTGTCGGAAGGAACCGGAGCGGGACGGCGGTATTCATCCAGGCTGGTGGGATCCCCCGTGAACCAGGTAAGCGCGAAGCTCGAGTCGGTCACCGTCACCAGCTCGAGGTTCGTGGGCACGGCCGGGATCTGGGCGAAAGACCACCTTGGCCGGACCATCCCGGCGCCTGCCGCCACCCCTGCGCCCGCGATCACGCCCGCCATCTTCACGAACTGCCTGCGGCTGATCTCGCGATCCATGGTCCCCCCAACGCCGCTGTCTCTTCCGCACGGCACCCAGGCGCGCTACCACACAATAGACGGGCCACAAGGGCCCTTGTAAGGGTACTCCGCCAGACGACACCAGCCGACGGCGCCGACGCTGTCGGCGGTCATAGGGAAATCGCAGCCGGGCGTTGAAGACGGAGGTCAGACGCATCCGTCCGCTGAGCGCAGCCTGGCAACGGCATCCGCCTGATTGAAACCCGCCGAGAGCTTCGGGGACTTCCATCGCGAAGCCGGTTCATTCCTGCAGGCAGTGCTCGCATCGGGCCCGGCCGCAAGGGAGGGGATATGCCCAACCCACCTCGGCGTGACACGAGATCAGGGGTGGGGCCTCCGGCTGCATCTCCGCATGAGCACTGTCGCCCCGAGTAGCGCCGCCCCCACCAGGCCAAGACTTCCCCCGGTGGCCGGTAGATGCGAGGCCGCGACTCGCGGAGCAGCCGCAGGTCTGTCACTGGCCCCCGCGGATGTCGCCGTGGATTGACACGACCAAGCCCCCTCAGGCATGACCAGCAGCTTCTCGAGAACGGAGGGAGCGTCGGTCATGATCCCGTCGACCCCCATCTTCAACAGATCCACCATCTCCCGGCATTCATTGATGGTCCAGACATGCACTGCCAGTCCGTTGGCGTGCGCATCAGCGACGAAGTCCGGCGTGATCACGGTTACGCCCAACGTCGGGGGCACCTGGAGCGCATGGTAGCGGCTGAGCGACCCCGGGAGGGGGCCCTGGCTGGAGGTCCAGAAAGCCGCGACCTGGCCCGTGCCCGCCGCAGTGGATACCTCGGGTGCGGCGGCTTTGAACATCTCCAGGTGATGATCCAGGAATGACACCACGATCACGTCATCCGTGCGGGCGAACTCGGCGAGTAGTGCGGCAAGCTTCAACTCGTAACTGCCGGTCTTCTCCTCCTGGGGCTTCATCTCGATGTTGATCCATACGCCCGGGAACCTCTGGAGGATCTCCCGCAGGGTGGGGATCCGGAAGTCGTTGGGTCCGAAGGCCGGCGGTGGCGGCTGTTTCTCCGTGGCCATGCCACGGTAGAGATACTCGCTCTCCTTCGCATCGTGGGTAGTGCCGCGGCCGGCCGCATACCAGTAGCCGGCGTCGAGGGCTTTGACCTGCGCCAGCGTCAGGCTGCTGATACCACCGGAACCATTGGTCGTACGGTCGACGCTTGAGTCGTGTATCACGACCAGTTCCCCGTCCGAGGTCTCGTAGATGTCCATCTCCAGGAGGTCGGCACCGGCGTCCAGGGCCTTCTGGTAGGCGAAGATCGTGTTCTCGGGAGCCTCGTTTGCCCCGCCTCGGTGGGCGATGTTCAGGATTCGGCGCCCAGGCCAGGGGTTCTCCGCAGTCTGGGCGACGCCCGGCAAAGCGCCTGCCACAAGCAGGGGCAGAGCGAGCAGAGCAATGGCACATGCGATGCGACGTCGGTGCGGCACACACCCTCCCCTCGACACTGTCTAGCACGATCCCCCCGGGCGACGTGACGGAGGGATTCGGCGTGGCCACACCCGGCACCTGCTCGCTGCTCCCGCGCCAGCCACCCGGTTAGAAGATGAGTAACTCGTTGTCTCCGGCGCCGAACAGCGTGAGTCTCGTGCCGCTGCGCCGGTAGCGCCGAGCGGAGCCCAGCGGCGGCGTGGCTCTATCACGTGAGGCTGCGTGCCGTGGCTAGGTCCATAGGGGGCTGGTCAGGATGAGCGCTAGGGCAACGGTGCCCGCCGCCCCGGCAATGATCCCGAAGACGGCCCGCCCCATGCCATGCACATGAGGATCGCTGCGGATGTGACGAATCGCGAGGATGCCTGTGATGATCGCCAGGGGGGCCGGTAAGAGGAAAAGGGCGAAGAGGCCGAGGTAGCCCGCCGCAATGGCCCAGCCGGAACGCCCGACGGGCAGGAGCAGGCGCATGGCAGGGTCGTCACCGAGTCTGGACGGGGGAGCGAAGCTGACCGGGCCAGCATAGCCCGACTGGAAAGGCGGAGGAGTAAGCCCTGGGAAGAGGCCCGGTACGGAGCCGGCCGGCTGCCAGGATGGCATTCCGGCTGTCCACACCAAGTCGAACGGGGTGACTGCGCCTGCCATCACGGCTCCAGCAAGCTGCTCGAACGGGAGCGGACCGACCTGGTAGCCGTCCTTGACGTAGTACCACATCATGGTTCTACCCCCCTGCCGCCTCGACGTACGCGTGGCACCTGGCAATGATTCCACAATGGGCGTGCCACGGCAGACACGGGCTACCCTTCTCCGTGCAAGAAGTCACTCCCTGCCCGTCCGCTTCAGTCTGGACCAGCGAATCCCGGTGGTCGCCGGTGTCGTGCTGGCAGCCGCGCGCACAGGCTCTCGCCCTGCGTATCGAGCCCGCCGGCACACGCCACGCGACATGATGTCTGGCGTTCGGTCGCCGCCGGCAGGGACAGCGGGGGACGACGTCGAACTCAGCGTGGAACTCGACGTCCAATCCAACCTGACACGGAACGCGACACAGAACTCGTAGCTCGGAGGTTGGCATGCGAGGCACGGGCGGAAAGGCGCGTTGGGTCGTGGCGGTGGTCGCGGTCGCCTTGGCCGCGAGCGGCGGGATCGGAGCGCGGTGGGCACCCGGTGCGGTCGCTGGCGTGTCCGACGGCCAGGCGCCCGGAGGACGGGGTCCGAACACCTGGACCCGTCAGGAGCTCAGCGTCGAGGTGATGACAGGGCCGGGCAACGACCTCAAGGTGACCATCGCCGCGGACCTGTATGTCCCGTCGTCGGCGACGGCCGCCACACCCGCGCCGGCAATCCTCACTCAGCCCGGCTTCGGCGGCACAAAGGAGGACGGGGCGCAGCTCGCCAACTCCGCGTTCTTCGCCTCCCATGGGTACGTGGTGCTGTCCTACGACCCCCAAGGCTTCGGGGGGTCGTCGTCGTGCATCGGCCTGAACTCAGCGGACTATGACGCCAAGAACGCCATGCATCTGATCGATCTACTGGCCGCACGCAAGGATGTTGCCAAGGAGGCCCCGGGGGATCCGAAAGTTGGCATCGTCGGCGGCTCGTACGGCGGAGGCGGCCAGGGGGTCATCGCGGCGATGGACCCGCGCGTGGACGCCATAGCCATCGGTCGCGCCTGGAACACGCTGCAGTACTCGCTGGTCCCCAACAACTGGATCGCGGACCCGGCGAAACCCTGGGATCTGGCGGGCTACGAGCAGGGGGTCTTCAAGCAGGAGTGGACGTCGCTGTTCGTTGGGTTGGGGGCGACCCAGCCGGCGATGGGCAACGGCGGCTGCGATCCGGTGACCCAGCAGACCGAGTTCCCCGGTCAGGCGCCGTGCCCGGGCTTCACCCCGGCGATCTGCCCAACCTATGCACGCCTGACCTCCACCGGTGACGCGGAGGCCGGAGACCGCGACTTGGTCTCGCGCTCCTCGGTGGCGACCTACACCGGAAAGCTCAACGCTCCGACCCTGCTGGTGCAGGGGCTGCCCGACACCCTGTTCAACGTCAACGAAGCGGTGGCCACCTACAAGGCCCTGCGCCACCGGGGTGTGCCGTCCGCGGTCATCTGGAATCCGGGCGGCCACGGCGGCTTCACCACCGACAGGGGCACCGCGGAGGCCTACGGGGGTTCCTGGGACGACACCCCCGCCAAGCAGGCCGAGTTCTCTCGCGGCTACCTGCCCAGGCGGACCCTGCAGTGGTTCGAGCGCTACGTCCGCGGCCAGGCCGTCGATACCGGGCCGGCGTTCGCGTGGTTCCGCGACTGGGTGAACGTGGACCTCGCCGCCACGGGCGGTAGCGCCGCGCCCGCCTACGGCATGTCCGGCGACTTCCCCGTGGCAGCCGCTCCGGCCGTGACCTACAACCTCGATCCGGGGGCAGGCGCCCTCGTCGCCGGTGGCGGCGCGGTTACGGGTGGCGGCGCGATGCTGCTCGTGCCTGCGGGCGGCGAGCCCGCCGCCTACTCCGAGACCGCGAACTTCTCCTCTCCAGGGGGCCCGGGTGACCGGCCGCCTACCGAGATCGAGGGCCAGTTCGCCCAGTTGGACACTCCCGCGTTCAAGGCCGACACGGAGATGGCCGGCGTTCCCGTGGCGCACCTGCGCCTGTCGCACGTCGCTCCCACCGGTGATATCCGCTTCTTCCTCAAGCTCTACGACGTGGACACGAACGGCGGGGCGACCCTGCTGCGCCGTCAGGTCGCGGCGGCCCGTGTGCCCGACAGCGCACTGAGTAAGGGAGCGGTCGACGTCCGGCTTGTGGGTGCCTCGCACCTGATCCGGGCGGGCCACGCCATGCGACTGGTCGTCGCCACCACGGACCAGGCCTACTACAACGCGCGCGTGGCCGATGCGATCACACTGTCGTCGTCCGCTGCGCAACCCTCGACCATCGAACTGCCGCTGCGTCCGCTGGGTGCTGGCGACCCCAAGCCCGCTCCCGCGCCCTCACCGCAGGTGCTTGCCTCGAAGCCGCGCGGCGGCCTGCCGGCCACCGGCGGAGGCCTCGCCCCTCTCGGGTTCGTGGTGATCGCCGGTGCGCTGTGGCTGCGCCGGCGCCGAAGCCCAAACCGCCGTGCCGAGCAAGAAGGGTGAGGGAGGTAGCCTCGAATGGGCGACACCTGGATTACCGACATGAGGCACTTCCTTAATGGTGCAGGAGAAATCGCGGACATGCCTGGGCCGGCACTGGGTTTGGCGCTGTCCCTAGGGGCAATCGTGGCCTGGGTGACGAGTGGCCGGGGCGCAGTCAACGAACGCACCAACGTGCCGTGCCGCAGAAGCCCAGGGCGCCAAAGATGTCGGGGAGTTATCGAAGCGATTCTGACATCGGATGGCGCGGTTTCTTGGGGCTGTCCGGTCTGCGGCGACAACGGCGTCACGCGGGGATGGGAGGGGACGCCATGGGATCGCCGGGACGCGGCAATACGGTGAGCGCCGCCCGGCCTAACAGAGATGCCTCGTGAGGCCGACCTCGGCCACGGGGTGTCTTGTCGGGCGTCCAACAGAACCGGTGCGGTGGAGGGCTACCCCGAGCCAGTGCCGGCGGAATAGTATCGAAGGCCAGTAGCTGGTGGAGGTGGGAGATGTCGGTCATCTTCAAAGTCGAGACTGAGCAAGAGGCTGACGGTCGTTGGCTCGCAGAAGTGGTGGAGTTGCCGGGGGTTCTTGCCTACGGGTCAACGGAAGATGAGGCGATTGCGCGCGTCCAAGCTCTCGCCCTCCGCGTTGTTGCCGATCGGCTCGAGCATGATGAGGCCGGTCGCGACTTCCTCAGCATCTCCTTCAACGCGGCATGAGCCAGGGGCCCGCCACGCGAGCGCGGCTCGTGCTGGGAGCGCTTCTCGGGATCGGGTGGGTCGTCAAGCGGCAGACCGGATCGCACAAGGTTCTGTCCCGTCCGGGCTGGCCGGACCTGGTCTTCGCCTTTCACGATGGCGAGGAGATAGGACCGCGGATGCTCGCGCGCCTCGCGAAACACAGTGGACTGCGTCCAGAGGACCTGTGAGAGCCCCTGGCATCACGGGTGTGAAGGCCGCCGCCTACCAACTGCGCTCGCTCGCGGCGTCGCCACGCGGCCTGGACGAGAGCGCGCGCGCCAGCGCCACGCCGCCGTTCGAGAAGAAGACCTTACTGGCGGGTGCGCCGTCGCTGCGTTTGTCATGGAGCTCGACCGGTACTGAGTTCCAGGCCACAGCGGTGCTCTGGGACGTCTACCCGGATGGACGTCGCTGGCTGGTTTCGCGGGGCTGTATCTGGCAGCCCAACACCCCCGGGCAGGAGCGCGAGGTGGATCTGCCGCTCTTCCACAGCGCAAGGCTCATCGAGGCCGGTCATCGCCTGGAGGTGTGGGTCTCGCCGGTGGACCAACCAACCTTCCTCGCCTCGAAGGTGCCCAGCGTGAACACGGTGCACTTCTCGCAGGCGAGGCCCTCGTGGGTGGAGTTCCTGTTCCTGGCCCCGCCCTCCTCCGACGCAGGTAGCGTGAAGTCGTCGGCGCGGGTGTTGGGGACAGGCACGCTTCCCGCCACGGGCGGTGCTCCCTGGGAAGGGGTCATCCTCTTGGCGTCGCCCGGCGTCGGTCAGGGCGCGTTGGTCATCAACGCGGCGAGTGCGGCGGGCGGGGAGTCGTACTTGGCGCCGGGGCGACCGGAGCAGGCGCTGGGGTAGGTGTGATCTCCTGTTTGCACGGGGAGCCCGCCGCAGAAGTCGGTGGTGAGGTTGAGGCCCGTCCAGACGTGCTCCCCGGGGTACTTGCCCGTGAGCGCGGCGATCTTGGTCGTGGTGAGGCCTCGCCATCCGGCGGCGTCGGACAGGCTGTCGACGAGCCAGTTGCCGGGCTCGCCCACGTTGAAGATGGTGAGCCGCCAGTGGCCGTTGCCCAGGTAGCGCGAGTCATCGCCGAAGTCGCTGAGGTCGATAAGCGGGTCCCATCCGCACGTCTCGTGTACCGGGACGGTGATCGTCGTCGGCACCACGTCCCCGAAGCCGAAGTATGAGACGACCGCGTCGAGACCCGACGCGACGTAGCTCGTGTAGCGCACGCGCACCAGTGTGACCGCCTCGCACGCGGCCTTGGTCGGGTACACCGCGTGCTTGTCGCGGCCCGGGTACACGAGCAGTTGACCCTGCGGGCCTCCGAACTCCAGGGCCGCGGACCAGTTCTCGGTCTCAACGCTCGTCGAGGCGGAGTTCACGTTGACCACGGTCACGTTCCCGACGTTGGGGAGCTGCCCGGTGGCGCTCCACACCGCGTTGTGCAGCGTGCCGTCGTCGTGGGCGGACGTCGCTACCCAGTCGAGCCGGAGGTGGCGGTCGTCGACGACGCGGTAGGCCTCGTAGACCTTCTCGGAGTCGCCGCGGTGCTCCTCGTACCCGAGGCGGACCCAGATCGGCTTCAGGCCGCCGCTCGTGAGCGCGAGGTCGTTCCAGGTGACCCCGAATCCGGCGTCGTAGGCGTACGTCGTGAGGAAGGCGAACACGACGTACTTGACGTTCTTGTAGGACGGCCACGGTGTGACGTCGACGAGCATCGTCGCGGGGTGCTCCGTCCGGTGCGTGAGCCACTCCTCGGCCTCGTCGAACTCGAGGACCGGGTTCACGAGGTCGGCCGCCGCGTTCTCGAAGCTCTGGTTGAGGCCGTCACCGTCGGGGTCAGTCGCGAGGTCCGTGAAGATCGAGGTGCTCGAGGTGAGCGTCCGGGCTGAGGAACTCCAGGTGACGGTCGGCGTGGGCGTCGTCGGTGTCGCGTCGAGCGAAGTCGTGGCCAGTCCACCGGTGCACACCTGGGCCGACTGCTGGTTCAGGGCCGCTTGCGCCCGGGCGTAGTCGCTCGACGTCGGGTCGGCGAGGGCCAGGCGGAGCCAGTACCCGGCGGCGCCGTTGAGCGCGGCGCGGGGAACGGTCGCCTCGCCCTGGTAGATCGCGTACGGCTGCCACGAGCTCGCCGAGAGCGCCTGCTTGATCGGCCTTGCGGTGGGCAGGCGGCGAGGCGTGGCCTGGGTCAGGGCGACGGCGACGGGGTCGGGTCCGTTGATGCGGCCGGATCCCGGCGCCGGGATTGCCCCGTACATGAGCTTGAAGGTGTATGCCGCCGGGGTGATCGGATGGCCCTGGACTAGCAGCTCGGCGATCGGGATCGTGAACCGGACGCGCACGTCACCGGCGCCTGCCGGGAGCGCGTGGAACGTCCACGTCGCGCTCTGGTTGATCGGGACGTAGCTCTCGGGCAGCTGGGTGAGGTCGTAGGGGAGCGTGCGGAGGAGGAACCACCGCACGCCCTGGTCGTCGCTCCACCAGCGTGCCGCGGACTCGATCGGGGCGAAGGCCGACGCGCTCAGCGCGCCGTCGTCGCACGAGAACGTCGCCGAGTCGGCGCCCGCACCTGTGGTGCTGGTCGGGGACGCGCCGGTGGGGAGGGTCGTGCCGGTGGTACCGGTCGTCGGGGTGGCGCCGCCGCCGCCCATCCCGAGCCTGACCGAGCCCGCGTTGACCGCGATGTGCTCGCTGACGGTGCCCGCCCCGGACGCGTCGGCCCGGGTGATGCGCACCCACATCTGGCGCGTGCCGTGGGGAATGACCGAGCGAGAGAGGGTGATCGACCCCTTGCACGTGTAGCCCACCGGGTCGTTCGCCGGCGAGATGTTGGGCAGCTTGACCAGCGTCGTGGGGATGCTCGCCTTGTCTCGCGTATCGGGGATCGGCCCGTAGCTCAGGTAGAAGCGGGCGTCGACGCCGGGGGGGCCGCTGACCCTGCTGGTCGCGAGAACCTCGAGGTCGAGTGTGAAGTTGCCGCTTGCCGTCGGCGCCGCCATCGCCCACGTGCCGCTTTGGGTGTGGGCGCTGTCGCGCAGCCAGTACCACCCGCTGATCAGGTCGCCGTCGCTGGTGAAGGGCGACGCGGGAGTCGAGGTTGTTGGGTGGGGCTGGCGGCGCTCCGCCGCCGCCGTCTCCGTCGTGACCCCGGTCGACCCGGTGGTGCTGGTCGTGTCGTCGGGCACCGGCTTCTCCGACGAGGCGGGGAGGCGCAGGGGCGCGAACCGCACGCTCTCCTTGCGGAACGCGACCTCGGCGTCGATGGGCGGCTTCGTGCCGCTCTCGTCCTCGAGGGACGCCGCCACCCACAGCGACTTCATGCCCTCGGGCAGGAGGTCGGCCGGGATCGTCGCATCGAACGCGGCCAGACTCTCGCCGGTCGTTGCGTTGGTCTGCACGACGGGGAGCGCCACCACTGCCCGGCCGAGCACATGGTCGCCCGACCCCTTCGTGCCGAAGCTCACGTAGAAGCGGGCAACGTCGGTCCCCTTCGGGACCAGCACCCGGAACTGCGTGACCAGGTCGGTGAGCGGCGAGGGCAGGGCGCTGAAGTCCCAACGGGCCTGCTGCTTCTGCTGGTTGAGCCAGTACCAATCGCCCTGCTTCTGGCCGGTGGAGATGAACGTGGCACGGTCACTGACCAGGTACATGGGGTCTGTCTTGACCGCCGCCGCCTTCTCCTTCGGCTTGCCACCGCCGGTGCAGGCCGCCGTGAGCACCGCGGCGGCCAGGAACGGAACCAGGAGACGCCGCATGTGGATCATCGCTCACCGCCTCGATCAGCCCGATCGGACGTTCCCAGCCTGGGCGAGCCGGCTGATCCCGTCAAGGGCTGTGGCAGCGGACTCGGCTCAGCCTCGTCCGGCAGCGCTGGCCAGGTTGGCCGAGCTGGAATCCGGTTGGACCTCCCCGGTCTTGACCGAGCGCCAGTGGATTGACCACGCGGGGGTGAAGCCGCCCGCGGTACGGATGGCTGTGCGGACGAGGTCACTTCCCTGGGCGAGCGCGTCCTCGAGCCCGGCGGCGGCGACGGTCACCGAGATCTCCACTTCGCTCTTGGCCAGAGTGGCGCTGACGGCAGCATCCTCGACGTGTAGCTCAACGAGTTCCTTCATGACGTCGTCCAGGTGCCGCTCGAGTTCCTCGGTAGATCCGGACCCGGCACCGCCTGGGCCCAGTCGAGCCGTCCCCTGGAATAGGACCTGGTACTTCACGCCTCACTCCGCTCCCAGCACTCGCACCTGTTGAGCCAGCCCAGAAGTTGTCTGCCGTAGTTGGGGTCCGAGGGCGTCAAGTGGACCATTCTCATGTGCTTCTCCGCGCAGGGGCACCTCAACTTGGAGTGGGAGCCGGGGTGCTTCTCCACCCGCCAATCCCTTCGCTCGCAGAGGCGGAGGATGGCTTCGATGTCCTTGTTCTGGTGCCTGGGGCGGTTCACGGCCGCGAGACTACGTTACACCGAAGACAGCGAGACGGCCTCCCTCCACAGGCGCCGGCGAGGGGGTACGGCAAGAGCCTCGCCCCGCTCTGTCAGGCGCAGATGGCCGTCATCGGTCAGAGTGCAGCGACCCATCCACCCATTGACTGGAGGGATGGATGAGTTCCGCCGTCCACAGACTGTCGGAGATCTCGGTCGAGATGCAGAGCCGCGGGGTAGAAACACCTGGCTGGGTTCGTTGGCAGACGAAGGTCGTCTGGCCGAGGTTCCCATCCGCCGGGTGCGCCCCGGGTCGGCAACGAGCAGTTGACAGTTGGCAACTCCCCGGATAGGGTGATCGAGGAATGCGGCGACGCCATCCCAAGAAGGACGTTGAGGCTGCGCTTCGGGATCTGGAATCCGCCGGCTGGACGGTCTCGCCCAGCAGCGCGGGACACCGATGGGGTGTCGCGTTCTGCGGAGAAGGATGCGCAGTATCGATCTGGTCGACACCGAAGAATGCGGGCAATCACGCTCGAGATATCCGGAGGGTGCTGACGCGGTGTCCTCACTCTGAGGAGAGTCGGCTGGATGGCTAGATCCGAGTTCGAGTTCACTCTGGTGATTGACGGTGACCTCACAGATGGGGACATCGTCGACAGGTTGCACGACGCCGGGTGCGACAACGCCACCTTCGGGTCGGTCGACGGAGTCGGCTTCGGGGACTTCCATCGCGAGGCCGGCTCATTTCTGGAGGCAGTCCTTCAGGCGATCGGTCAGGTGGAGCAGGTCAGCGGGCTCCGCGTCCTGCATGTGGAGCCGGACGACCTGGTGACGATGGCCGACGCCGCGGGTCGGCTGGGCAAGAGTCGCGAGTACGTGCGACTTCTGGTGGGCGGACGCAGGGGAAGGGGCGGGTTCCCCGCGCCGATCTCACACTTGGGAGGCCGGTCAAGGCTCTGGCGCTGGTCTGAAGTCGCGGCCTGGGCCGGGCTGATCGATGAGGAAGAGCAGCGGCGAGCCAAGGCCATAGCCGCAGTGAACGCCGCCCTCGAGTTGAGTCGCTCGGGTCTTGGCAAGCGCGAGAGGGACCGGCTCCTGAAAGCGGTGGCCGTCTAGGGCGGGGGTTCCGGCGACAGGTGCTGCGAGGATCAGACGGCCGTCAACGGGCAGGCCGCAGTGACTCTTCCACCCACCGACTGAAGGCACGGGCAAGTTCCGCCGGCGTGGTGGGGCTGTCCGGGCTCAGACCGCGCTCGAGGAGTTCGCGCGCGAGGATGCTTGGAGCCTTGCCTTCACGCCGCGCGCGGTTGGCCAACTCCTTCAGAAGATCGCGAGGGACCCGGACGGAGAGGACACTCGTCGCCGGTCGAGTTCTCTTGATGTCGGCCGGCTTCCCCTTGCGCCACGCGTCGGGCAGTGCCGCTCCGGCGGCCTGCTTGCGACTACCCATAGTGCTTCTCAGACATCCGATGCTCTCACGTGTATACGAAGCGTATACACCTTGCCTGCGCGGGCCAACGGACGGCAGTGCGGTGCACTTGGCGATGCGTGAAGCGTAGGAGTGGTCCGGCAGGGGAGAGGCGAGAATGCCCGCATCTGTGGACAGCGGGGCGGTCCGGGTCAGTGGCTGCGGCTCAACGACCGAGCACCACATCGATCCCGGAGAGCACCAACTCCAACTTCTTCCGAGGCAACCTGCCGACCCTGTCGGTCAGCAGGGTCTTGTCGAGCGTGACGAGCTGCGAGACGTTGGCCACGGAATCCTTCGGGAGCCCAGTCAGCCTGGCGGCGAGCGAGGCGTTCCCCGGCGCTTCCGCCCAACGAAGGTTGCTCGTCAGCGGCACGCACAGGACGGTCGCGATCCGGCTGCGGTTGAACGCATCACACTGGGCCACGACCACGGGGCGCCGGAAGCCGGGCTCCGAGCCGGATGGTTCCGGCAGGTCCGCCCACCATACGTCCCCCTGGGAGATCACCATTCGGAGCGCCTGAGAGTCCGCCGCGCCGCCGTCGTGGCGAAGGCCGTGTCCGCCGGCACTTCCTCACAGACCTCGTTGAGCGCCTCGGTGACTTGGTCCGCAGCATGCCGTGCGACATACTCCCTCACGGCGCGGCTGTAGAGCTCGCTGCGGGACTTGTGGAGTGTGCGGGCCAACGTCTCAGCGTCCGCGAAGACATCGTCCGGAATTGAGATCGCAGTCTTCATACCATGAGTATAACCGTCGGACGGACATCGGCAACTGGCCGCGGACGGGTGTGGGCATCTCGACCTCGCAAGAAATAACCCCGCCCGAGGCCTTGCGGCAGGTCGGGCGGGGAGCAAATGCTAAGCACATCGTAGTCCTGACGCCGGTTCTGTCAAACAAGATCACTAGAGGTGAGGGGCCGACGAACCGCTCGGCTCGGGACGGAACACGGCGGTGGCTGGTCATGGAGAGATGCTAGCCGCGGGGTGAGACGGCCAATCCCGGCCGTCCACAGGTGCGGCGTCACCGTGCCGTGGCGCTTGTCGGAGTGGGGTGCCTGGGTGTGGCGGCGTAAGCTCCCTTGCTGCTCTGTATCCCAGGAGATACACTGTGAGCGCGATCGAGGTACGCCAAACGGGAGACGGTGATGGCTAAGACGAAGACCCGGCCGTGGGACGCGGCAGACCACTTGAAGTCGGAACGGGACATGGCTGCTTATCTCGAAGCTGCGCTGGAGGAGGATGACGCCGCTCTGTTCGCGGCCGCGTTGGGGGACATTGCCCGAGCCAAGGGGATGACGGAGATAGCGCGTGAGGCCGGCCTGGGTCGGGAGAGTCTCTACAAAGCTCTGTCGCCCGAGGGCAACCCGGAGTTCGCCACGATCTTGAAAGTCATGCGCTCGCTGGGGCTGAAGCTTCACGCCAAGGCCGGGTAGCTCTGATTTCGCAAGGGAGACAAATGGAGCCGAACCGTCAGCTAGTGGAGATCATGTCCTGGCGTTTGGCGACCGAGTTGATGAGGCGCTACCCACGAAGGCTCAAGCTCATCGAGACTCATCCGGGTGGAGGCCAGTATGACTGCCTTGCCCTGCTTCCAGTCCCCGCGCGAAGGGGGCAACTCTTCGCCAATATCGACCTCAATCGACTCGGGAGTGCCCACTTCCATCTTCCGGGCGGTGTCGATTCGCCACCGAGTTGGAGCGGGATCTGGGCTGAGACGCTCGCGGCCGACGATCCCAAGTCGATCGTGGACCGGCTGGCGAAGCTGGCGAGACTCCCTGAGGTGCCGCATCTGCCGCAGAGCACTCGCGAGGTGTTGGGCTACCGGCTCATCAGCGCGTTTCTGACGCACAGCGCTCTTGGAAGGTCGAGGTGGGAATGTCGAAACGGCTACTGCGACACGTCGGGCCATGGTGGCGGCACGCGTCTCGAGTGGTTCGAGAGATTCCCTGCGGCGCGCGACCGGTCGCGGGTGGGCTTGGCCGACGACTTTCTGGAGACACCGGCCTACCGCTTCTGGTTCCTGCTTCAAGACGACGTGCCGCGTGTCTGCATCGAGACCACAGGCAAAGCTTGGGACGAGCGAGCACATGAGCACGACCTTCAAGATCTCTACCGGCGTGATAGGCGAATCTGGCCCGTGGTCATTGCAGTTGCCGGTCACCTGTTGCCTTGAAGGCTCGCGCGGGCGGCCCCGTCATGCGGGGTGTCGTGCAGTACTGACTTCCGACTGGGGCCCGTCAGACCCCCCACCACTCGCCGTCCTCGTGAGGCTCGACTCTGGGGAACAACTCCGCGAAGCGGTTGGTCGCCTCAGAGTGGATCGGCACAACGCGCTGCGGGTTGATCGCGTCCACCAGTCGCCTAAGGTCCTTGACGGACGCGTGGCCTGAGGTGTGGAGGTGGACGAGTTCGACCTTGCTCTCGTCGAGCAGTGCCTTCAGGGCTATCCCCGAATCGTCTTCCAGGTAGCCGTCCCACATGGACCACACGGCCACGCCGTGCTGATCCAGCACGCCGTCGTTGATGAGCTCGCCCGCCGTGGACGAGGGCACGTAGAGCAGGAACTGCCCGGGGCTGGCGGCGAGCGCTTCTGGGAACACCCGACAGGACTTGACGGCCTCGACGCGCCCGAACTGCTCGGCCTTCTTGACCTTCACCCTCTGGCGATATGGAACGTAGACGCAGAGGCCTGGGAAGCCCGGTTGCGGGATCGATTGGCGCGTGGCTGCGGCGACCGTTGCCCCGTAGAGGTCAACGACGAGTCGCCGGCCCGAGCGCTTCGCGGCCCGGTACACCGTGACGAGCCGGTCGAGGTTCTGCGCCGAACCGAAGGCGACAACCGCGCCCGGGGTTGCGTGGCAGAGATCGACGAAGCGCTCCTCCAGATTGGACTCGGTCTCGAGCACGGCCCCGTCGTGGGCGGCCTCGAGTCGGACGTGCGTTCCTTCCATCAGGAGCACGTCGACCTTCTCAGGCGGGTTGGCCAGGAGCCCCTCGAACATGGCCGCCTTGCGTCCGTGGGCCCGGATGTCGCCCGAGTAGAACAGCCGCCGGCCGTCGGCTTCGACCAGCAGGGAGTAGGCGTCGAAGGCAGAGTGGTCGGCGAGGAACGGAGTCACCCGGAACGGTCCAAGGTGGAATGGCTGACGATGCTTGAGGTACCCGGACGGGTGAAGCTCGCCGGATACGGGAGAGAAGAAGGAGGCGGCCGAGATCACCGATGCCGCTTCCTTCCCCATGTAGATGGGAACGCTGGTCTGAAGTCCAGTCAGCAGACCGTAGTGGTCGATATGGGGGTGAGAGATCAGGACGGCCAGCAGTGATGGGTCGGCTTCCTTGAGGCCGGACACGTCTGGGAGGCCGACTTCCTCGCCCCACTCGGCCGAAAGCGGGCGACCGAGGTCCAGCACGATCCGGCTGCCTTCGTCGGAGGCAAGTTCTACGCAGTTGCCGCCGATCTCGCGCGCGCCGCGATGGATGCGAGCCCTCACCATGACCTCTATGGGTTCTCGGAGCGGGTGGGAACTATGGGTGCGCCGACGCGCTCACCGCTCTCGTCCAGAAGCCAGATCTCGAGCGGATCGATCAATGGGCTATTCGGCGGTTGCCTGTCAAGGGCCCGGGCGACCTTCGCGGCTCTGTCCAGCGCCCGTGGGCTCGACTTCTCGGCCTTGGGCACTACCTGAGAGCGGGTTCTCTCGGGACCGATAGCCAGAACGGGGACGACGCGCGACGAACTACCGAAGTCAAGGGATCCATCAGCTGTGAGGCTCAAATAGATGCGCTGTCTCAGCATTGCCTTGATGCTCTTGCGCGCGACTTCGGGGTCCTGCCGCCACCATTCCGCGATCAGTTCCGCATAGAAGCGGACCTGAGCCGGACCCCGGGTGATCCCTTCGAGGGCCGAGCAGGGCTTGATCTCGATGACGAGAATGCGCCCGTCCTGGTCGACGGCCAGCACGTCGGGATTCGTGCCCAATCGCTTGTGCTTCCCGTGATTGCGCACGCCCGGCCACCAGGCCTCGGGCGTGGGCCCCGGCTTGAGGGCCGAGGTAATGGCTTTCTCCAGGGGGTCGCAGATGGTTTTCTTGACGTCCTGGTCTTTGAAAGCGGGCGAGGCCTCGCGATTGACCACTCGGTAGCTGGCGGCCTTGCCCGAGCACACCTCGGCGTGCACCCACCCCTCCTTGTGTACCCACCCTCCCTTCCGTCCTCGCCCTTCCTTGTCGGTGTGTTGAAGATGCGACGTTGAGACAGTCCGGATCACCTGATCGAGGTACTTCTCGACGTGCCGCCAGGACTTCGCGAGTTCGTCTCGCTCCTGCCACTTGCCCCAGGAGTCATGGAAGCCCAGATCGCGGTACGCGGGATGTGCCGACAGCTTGAACTGGCGACCGCGCTGCCTGCCGTCCCGTTCTTCGACATTGAGTACCGCGGTCAGGCCTACATACAGGCTTGCCCAGGACCTCCCCCCGCTCTTCCTGAGTTGCACGTCCAGCATAGGAGGGCGGCCGGGGTCGGCCGCCCGGATGTCATGGTTGCGGCGCTCGATGATCGAGTGGAATGGGCCTTCGGGCTTCAAGGCCCGAAGCAGCTCCAGCGAGATCTCCCGGTCGAACCACACGTCGGCCGTTGGCCGTTTCCTCATCGCGCCCCCTTCTCGTCTGCCCGGGTTTCTTGCCGATCACGTGCACGCTGATCGTGTCGCCAGTTTCTCGGCAGCCGGTCGCCTGCAGCGATTGACAGACCTGAGTATTCCAGAGGGGTGCGACAAGGACGACCCCGTTCTGGTAGACGACCGCGGCCAAGTTCTAGAGTCGCCCGTCTCACCGCGACTTGGGCCGGTAGTCGAAGGGATCGATGCAGGAGTCGTAGGCCTCTCGCTCGATTCTCACCCATTCCGTTCCGTTGATCCCACGGCGGTTGGCCGATGTGGGGCTTGCGGGGAAGGCGCTGGCGACCTTGATCCAACGGTTCTGCTGAATCGAGATGGATCGCACCTCGTCGGCCGCCTCCGAAAGGTCCTGGTCTTGGCTGAAGATGAGCGCGACGTCGTCCACGAAGGCCACGGTGCGCTTGACGCCCGGCTCAAGCGGCATCGCAAAAGGCCAGAGAAAGCAATACCCCGTCGGAGGCCTCGCGGCTGATCCGACGGGGAGTAAGTGGCAAAGTCAAGCTAACGTGCGCCTCGGCGACTGTCAATTGGGCCATCCCCGCGTCACGCGGTGCTGCTTACACGGGTCAAGCCGTGGACGGCTGGGGGCGGGTGAGCGGGCCGGTTAGTTGGTCCAGGGGGAAGGAAGCCCAGCAGGTGCGCGCCAAGTCATGCCCCTGGTGTGGCCAGGAAGCGTTGATGACCTTCAGCCCTTTCGCTTGCAGGTGCTCCACGGCCGGAACGAAGTCGGAGTCGTTGCTGACGAGCACCGCAATGTCCAGTGCGCTTTCCCAGGCCAAAGAAAGCAGGTCGGTCACGATTGCCGCGTCAACGCCCTTTTCCGGGGCGCGTCTGAACGGGGCTCCGCATGTTGGGCAGGCGGACGTTCTGGTCCCGCAGCCGTTGCAGTGAATCTCGGCAGGTCGAGCGTGCCGTTCGCGGATCTTCACGTGGAAGCTGGGCTGACGATCCAGGAAGGTCCTGAGCCACCGCCTGAGGTTCTGCTCCACGGGATTGCCCGGGCCCACTGACGCATAGACGAGGGTCTCCTCCAGGTGAGCAGCGTCCGTGATGCTCACCGACTCCAGCAACCTCGACGTTTCCTCGAGCAGCGTGCGAGGCAGCTTGCGCCAGTCGCACCGGTAGTCGGGAGAGCATCGATTCCAGTTGAGCTGGAAGTTCCAGAAATCGATGAAGATGCGAGTTCTCACATGTTCCCCCCTGAACCCCGAAAACAATGCGGGGAGCGATTGCTCGCTCCCCGGGGGAAACATGCGGGACACGCGCTGGCGCGTATCCCGGGGGTTCAATGCGATTTCAATATCCGGTTCGACATGTTGGAAGTCAAGCGCCGGCGGGCTGTCTGTGGATAGGGTGTCCCGGACGTGCCGGACCTCTGCCATCGGTAGCGAGAGCACCGCGCCAGCCGGTGCGCCCATCGCCGTCTACCCACAGGCGGCTCGGCTCAGAGGCTATCCAACGCCTTGAGGAACCCCGGGTTCGGGTGTGCGTCGGGTGGGACGTCCCAAACCCGCTCCAGCGCCTCCTCATCGCCAAGGTGGGCGAGGCCCCCGCCGGCGCCGGTTCGCTAGATGGGGACCCGGTAGAGGAACTCCTTGCCACCACGTTGCGGCGCGGTCCTGACGCGCAGGAGGGCCCCCGCATCAACCAGGCGCCTCAGGCGGTTGTTGGCATTCTGCGGGGTGATCCCGACAGCCTTCGCCAGGTCCCCTGCCCGGAACTCGCCAAGCGCTCTCGCCTGGACGTAGGTCTCCGCGAGGTAGCGATCCCCGCCGAGTATCTCGAACTGCTTGCTGCGCCTTGCCACCGCCGCCGCGCCGCGCCGCTCCAGAGAGATGGACACAGCTTCCCGGACCTCGTCGTTCAGGTCGCGAAGCAGCAGGGCGGTCCCCGGTCCGTCCTCCTCGCGGGCGAGAGCGAACAGCTTGCCGATGAATTCGTCCGCGAATGAGACGGTGACTGCCTCCACTCGCGCGAATGAGATCTCGACGACGTCGCCGCCGGCAAGCCCGCGCATCTGCCGCTCGAGGTCTTCGCGGACCTTCGCGCCCTTGTTGCGCGTGGCGAGAAAAGCGCCGAATCGCCCGACCTTGAAACGCATGGCTTGCACCTTCCCTCACTCCTGGGACTTTCAGTCGAGAAGCGTCTTCAGCGGCCCCAGTGAAAGCGTAGAAACGGCCGCCGGCTCTGTCAAGGGGGTACCAGGTTCTTGGGCTCTACGAAGTCTCGATACGCACCCACACCCAGGTTCCCGGCACGGCGGGAGAGCCCGCGGAGAACCGCTCCTTTCTCTGGGAACCGCGCACCGTGATGCGTGCGAGCCCGTCGCCGGATCGGATGACCATCTTCCCGGGACCCGCACGTGCGACCTCGTCGAGCATGTCCGAGAAGCCGTAGCCTCGGCGATCTGTGGTACCTGTAGCACCGGGCTTCAGGGCAGACCGGATAGCCGCGGTCGCGCTGGACAGATGCCCGAAGCCAGGGTTGCGCCGCAGGTGGGCCAGTATCCCAATCCCTGCATCGGCCACAGCCAACTCGATGCCACGCCGGTCGCCCGCGGCCCCTGCGTAGACCTGGGCGGCGACGTATACGCCGGCGGCACTCCCGGCGTGGGAGCAGGAATTGTCGAGCAGTTCCCCGAGACTCATGAATAGGGCGCGGGCGACCTCTGCGCCGACTTGGGGTCTGGCCAGGGGGGTGATGCGCTCGGCGAGCACCTCAGCCTGGTCGGCGTCCTGGATACGTGTGAGTGGCAGCAGAACGGTTGGACGGCCTGGAGTCCCATCTGCCGGCCGGGCATCGTCGGAGGAGGGCGCGGAACCCCAAATCAGTCCGACTGGGTCCGCGGTCTTCAGATACTCGGCCACCCGGGAGTTTGTCGGCTCAAGGAACAGCACCTCACGGCCCTCAACGCGTGCAGGACCTGCGAGTGCGGCCATACCGGTGAGTTCCAGCGGGCCCACCCACGTAAGGCGCCGGCCATCCAGGCACAAGTCGGTGGATCCGTCGTCGTCGACGGAAAGGTGCGTCTTGAAGAACGGGTTCCGCCCGTGGGCCAGGATTCTCACCAGGCCAACGTAGCGGCCGGGTGAGACGCGCTCCTTGGGGTTGTCCCCAGGTCGTCGCGGTCGGCTCCCCAAGGGACACCTGAGAGCCCCGCCCTGTATAGGATTCCCTATGAGGGATGGCCACGAGAGCCGCCGTTCGAGCTCCCCTGATGGGAAGAGTACGAGTAGGGTTCAACCGGCGGCTGAGAGCCTGCTGGCAAGGGAGGGCCCCTTGGCTGGGACGGCCATAGAGTGGACCCAGGCGACGTGGAACCCGACGACGGGTTGCGACCGGATCTCGGCCGGTTGTGAGAACTGCTACGCGCTCACGATGGCCGCGCGCCTCAGGGCCATGGGGCAGCCCAAGTATCAAAAGGACGGTGACTCCCGCACCAGCGGGCCAGGCTTCGGTTTGACGCTGCACGAGGGAGTCCTCGACGTGCCCACTCGCTGGGCGTCTCCGAAGATGATCTTCGTCAACTCCATGAGCGACCTCTTCCACGCCCGCGTGCCGCCGGTTTTCATAGAGCGGGTGTTCGAGGCGATGCGGGCCACACCCCAGCACACCTACCAGGTGCTGACGAAGCGGTCCAGCCGACTGGCGGCATTGGCGGATCGTCTGCGCTGGCCTGCGAACTTGTGGGTGGGCGTCTCTGTTGAGGCCCAGCGCTGCGCGTTCCGCGTGGATGACCTCCGACGGGTCCCGGCAGCGGTGCGCTTCATCTCCCTGGAACCGCTTCTGGGTCCGGTCGAGATCGACCCCACCGGCATCGACTGGGTGATCGCGGGGGGAGAAAGCGGGCCGCGCGCGCGTCCCATGGACCCGGAGTGGGTGCGCGGCGTGAGGGACCAGTGCATGGCCGAGAAGGTCCCGTTCTTCTTCAAGCAGTGGGGCGGGCGGGCGCGTCGCAGTCGCGGTCGGTTGCTGGACGGCCGCGTGTGGGAGGAGTACCCGCGCAGTTCGGAACCCAGGCCTTGCTTGTTGACGTAGTCAAACGATTGGATCGCGAGTCCGAGATACGCCCGTGCAGGTGGATGCGCCAACACCTGGCAGTCGCTGTCTTCGCTTTCTCTGAGCGCGATGCCCATGGCCACCTTGAGGACTGCGTGCTGGCTCGCCTGGACCCGCCGCTCAACACCGAGGGGATGCCACCGACCCCCTTGCGGCGGAGGTTGTCGGAGCTACGAGAAGCACTGGGTGCCGGCGCCAGCGGGGAGTGAGATCGAGATCTCCGGGGCTTCTACCGTCGGCATCGCCGCAGAGTCGTGTGCCTGACGCGTTCAGGGGCGACGGTAGCAGTGGTTCCGGCTCACCATGGCGGGCCCCAGAATCGGTAGCGCTCGCACAGCCTGCGATAGCCAGCCTGTGCCTCGGCCTTCGAGAGAAGACGGCGGGCGACAGCTTCCTGGATGAGGTCCAGGGTCCAAAGGTGCTTAGTGCCACCAAGCGCAAGGTAGGCCACGCGCGCATCATCGTCATCGGAGGCGAAGGCGAGTCTCCTGCCGATCGCGATCCCGATGGACACGGCCTCTCCAGCATCGAGGCGCCGCGCCCGAACGCCGAGCTGCCTGCGCCATTCCCGGTCCTGCGGATCGTGAAGCCTGACGGCTAGAGCGAACTCCTCAGCAGTCGGCACGACCACCTTGATGTCTTGCGAGCGCCGGCCGATGAGATCGTCCAAGCCGACGAGCGCGGCGGCTGCGGCGCTGGCCGCGGGTGAGCCTGGATCACGGGCACTCTCATCCCGAAATGCCTTCTGGATGCGCTCCAGTTCGGCTGGCTCCTCAGCCGTGAGCCCCAGAACGCCGTGGGCAATGAGCAGAGTCCCTCCGGCGAGCGCGACAAGGTGGTCCACCCAACCAAGGACCGCGAAGTTGCGGGCGACAGAGGCATCCGCGAGCACGGCTCATCCTCACCGGCGAAACCGTGCTCCGCCCTCGATTTCCTCGAGGGCCCTGAGCTCGGACTTGTGCGCTCGCGGTCGGTCCAGGAGGCGGAGAACCTCCTCAAGGCTGAGGCCAAGGATTTCCGCCGCGTCTCCCCTCGTGACAACGCCCTTCGAAATGGCGCGATGGACCAGCCGTAGCATCCTCGCCGGGAAGCGGTCGAGAGGGCGGAGTTCATAGACGCCCAGATCGGCGGGATTGACCTCGTAGCCCATGGCAACAGCGAGCTTGCTGGGGGAGATCTGCCGCGCGTCCTCGTATTGCTTCTGTGTTATCAAGTGCTCCTGGCGAAGCCTGACCAACAGTGTGGCGTAGCTGACGCCGAAGTGCCGTTGAAGATGCACGGTGACGATCGGGTCCGCGATGTCCTCCCATACGCCGAGCTCATCCACGGCTTTGGCCAGGGCATCCGCCGGCACGAGCAGCTCCCCCGCGAAGAGGTCCGCAAACCGCTCGCGTGCGGAAGGTGCGCCGGGGAAAGAGATCCAAACGTCCACGCCATGTGAGTGAAAGAGCGCGTGGGCGATCTCGTGAGCGAGGGTGAAGACCTGGCGACCCAGGGTCATCTCGGAGTTGACCACTATGCAGAAGCCGGCGCGGGGATGGTTGTAGAAGAAGCCTGAGGGCGAGGATTCGGGGCGTTCGCCCAGGGGGAGCCGGAACACCAGGGCCACATCACCAACGATCTCGAACAGATGATCCCCGATCGGCCCTTCGTCGACTCCAAGGTGCTCGCGCACCTCGCGCGCCAGCCTGGCCGCTTCCCGCCAGCCGGCTTTGGGTCTTGCCTCAGAGAAGGGGCTTGCCTGCTTACCCGGCAGTTGGCCGCCCATGTCCTCGACGAGCTCCACATAGGAGCGAACGAGCGAGGAGAATTGGCCCATGCCCGTCCTGGCCCGCTCGCCCAGATTCGCGGGTGCCGCGCGAAACAGCACCTCGGTTGCCTCTGAGAGTGGGCGTTCGACTCCGGCGAGGAGGTCGGCTGCCGTGAGTCCGTACAGACCGGCGAGTGTGCTCAGTGTCGAGAGCGAGGGTTGGCGCTTCCCGCTCTCGTAGTAGCTGAGGACAACCCGGTTCAGGCCAACGGCTCCGGCTGCCGCTTCTTGGGACAACCGAGATCCTTCCCGGGCGCGACGAAGACCTTCGGCGAGCCTCGTAGTGTCCACGCGAACCACCTCCCAGGCCATGTTACAACCATGGCCCATGGCGCGCCAGCATGTAACACTACTGGCCAATGCCCCGGAGGTCGTCATTTGTGATCCCGCTGGCTACGGACGCTTCCTGTCATGCCCGAAGCATAGGAGCGGCCTGTGACAGTGACGGGGAGCTACGGCGCGTCTGTGGACAGGGGTTTCAGGTCGTGTCCCCGCAGCGCGCCGTGAGTCCTGAGATGGCGCTTGGGCCTTAGCGCTTGTTCGGCAACACGCCGGTAGTCACGCTTGACGGTAATCACGCGCGGCGTTACTATTCCCTCATGATCGTGTCGTTCGGGTGCGCCGACACAGAGGCCCTCGCGGGCGGCCGGCGGGTCAGGCGGTTCGTGAACATCGAGTCCGTAGCGCGACGCAAGTTGCGACAGTTGCAGATCGCGGGACGGCTCGAAGACCTCCGCGTGCCACCGGGCAACCGGCTTGAGGCACTCAATGGTGATCGCGTCGGGCAGTACAGCATTCGCGTGAACGACCAGTTCCGCATCTGTTTCCGATGGACCGCCGCGGGTGCCGAGGGCGTCGAGATCGTGGACTACCACTAAGGAAGTGAGACCATGCGGAAACTCAGTCCCGTAACGCCCGGCGAGCTGCTGCGCGAGGAGTTCCTCCAGCCGATGGGCCTCTCGCAGTACCGCCTCGCAAAGGAGATCGGCGTTCCCGCCCAGCGGATCGGCGAGATCGTCGCGGGCAAGCGCGCCGTCACTGCCGATACCGACCTGCGCCTGTGCCGGTTCTTCGGTCTGTCCAACGGATACTGGCTGCGAGCGCAGGCGGCCTATGACACCGAGGTGGCAGAAGACGCTCTCTCCGACACGCTGAAGAGGATCAAGCCGTGGAAGGGGCTCGGCGTTCGCCTGGGTCACACGGCCTAGCGAGCGCGACTCCTGAAGGCAGTGGCCGTCTGCTCGGCCTGGAGGCTCCTCAGGCCGGATGCCCCTGGCGGGTCATGAGGGCAAGGCTGCCCGGTCAACTGCTTCCGCTCTTGCCGCCCGATTCGAAGATGAGCAACTCGTTGTCGCCGGCGCCGAACAGCGTGAGTATCGTGCCGCCGCGCCGGTAGCGCCGAGCCGAGGCGAGCAACACGAGATAGGCAGACTCGGCTCTCATGAGCGCCTCGGGCCCGGCCATCTCGGTGGAGGCCAGCGGCCCCGTCTGAAACGCCCCGTCCGCTTTCGCGGTGCAGGAGCCGCTGTAGGTGTTCACTCCCGAGAAGCCGCTCACCGTTCCCTTGGAGAACGTGGCTGTGATCCCGGCCGCGCCCAGGTCCGTTGAGCTGATGCTCGACTCCGTGAGTCGCCACTGGACGCCTTCGAGCGATCCACCTTCGGGCGAGTCGCCGCCGGGCGACGCGCAGGAGGTGAACGCCAAGAGCACCGGCACGAGCATGGACAGGCAGACCGCCCTGCGAAGCGCACCTGAACCCACTGCGGACCTCCTGCATCGATGGGGGTCTGGGACGTCCTCGCCGTGGCATTCGTGGCCCGAGCGTCTCCGAACAGACTGCAGACCCGCTGCCGCCGCGGACTGTCTGAGCCGGTTGGACTGGGGAGCTAGGCCTGGCGCCCTGCGGGTGTCAGGTCCGACTTGCTCTGCGGCGGCGCCACCTTGTTGGTCTTGATCGAGCACCAGTCGATCGACCACCCGGGAGTGAACCCGCCTGCCGCGTGAATGGCGCAGAATCATCTTCCTGCCGGCACGTCGCCGGTCTTCGTAGATCCGTTGCGCTTCGCTAGACTCGCACTGGCTCCGTGTCCCCGGAGGAGGAACTGATGGAGTTAGCCGGCGAGCACCTCATCTTCTCCGCTTCCGACCTGAACACCTTTCTGGAGTGCCCGTACAGCGCGCGCCTCGAGCTCATGCGGGCACGGGGGGAACTGGCGAGTCCCGACGAGTCCGATCCCGTCCTCAACCTCCTCCGCCGCAAGGGGTACGAGCACGAGTCGGCCTACCTCCAACTGCTCAGGTCCGAGGGGCGCGAGGTGGTCATCATCCCCCAGGGCCAGGCGGGGGTCGCCGCCACCTTGGAGGCGATGCGAGCGGGTGCCCAGGTCATCCATCAGGCGGCCTTCGTCGACGAGGATTGGCGAGGGTACGCGGACTTCCTGTTTCGCGTGCCGGGCGAGTCGACCTTCGGGCCCTGGGAGTACGAGGCGGCCGACACCAAACTCGCGCGCGCAGCAAAGCCCTACTTCCTTCTGCAGCTCTGCTTCTACAGCGAGCGGCTCGCACACCTGCAGGGTACCTGGCCCGAGCACGTCCACCTGATACTGGGGGATGGGCGGACCGAGCGCTATCGGCGGGCCGACTTCGACGCCTTCTACCGCTGCGTGCGCGACCGGTTCGCCGAGGAGATGCGCACGAGCGCCTCCGACGCCTACCCCCTCCCCTGCGAGCATTGCTCGGTGTGCGAGTGGCAGTCCCACTGTCGGGCCCGGTGGGAGACCGACGACCACCTCTGCCAGGTCGCGAACGTTCGCCGCTCTCAGATCCTGCGTCTCACCGGCGCCGGCGTCACGACGATGGCCGACCTCGCCGTCCTCGGCGAGCCGCGCGTCAAGGGGATCGGGGCGGGAACGCTCGCGGCGCTGTGTGGCCAGGCTCGCTTGCAGGTCGCCCACCGCGAAACCGGCGAGCACCGCTACGTGCTTCTACCGCCGGACGGACGTGAGCGCGGCTTTGCATTGCTCCCTCCGCCCAGCGAGGGCGACATCTTCTTCGATATGGAGGGGAATCCCTACGCGGACGCTGGGCTCGAGTACCTGTTCGGCGTGGTGACGGTCCGGCAGGGCGAGCCCGAGTACCACTACTGGTGGGCCCACGACCGCGCCGAGGAGAAGCGCGCCCTGGAAGGCTTTGTGGATTTCGTTACCGAGCGGCTCGCGCGCAACCCGGACCTGCACATCTACCACTACGCTGCCTACGAGCCAACGGCCCTCAAGCGCCTCATGGGCGCGCACGGCACGCGCGAGGAAGAGATCGATGCCCTTCTCCGCAACCGCGTTCTCGTGGACCTGTACACGATCGTGCGCCAGGCAATCCGCGTCTCGCAGCCCTCCTACTCAATCAAGAAGCTCGAGCCCTTCTACATGGAGGAGCGCCAGGGGGCGATCGCGTCCGGCGACGAGAGCGTGGTTGCGTACGAGGAGTGGATCCAGACCGGCAAGGCCGAGATCCTCGAGCAGATCCGTGCCTACAACGAGGCGGACTGCGTCTCGACGTGGAAGCTTCGAGACTGGCTTCGCGAACGAGCGGCGGAAGCGGCGGTCATCTACCCGCCGCCCCCGCCCCCGCAAGACGTTGCCGAGGAACCTGCCGCAGCACTGAGTGAGGAGGAGTTGCCGGACGGGACGCCGTCGGCCGGTGAAGAGCGCGAGCGTCTCAGGGCAGCGCTGATCCTGGGGATCCCGGACGACCCGGTGGAGCGGACGCCGGACCAGCAAGCACGGTGGCTGCTCGCGCAACTCCTCGAGTGGCATCGGAGAGAGGAGAAGCCCGAGTGGTGGGCCTTCTTCGACCGTCAGGCGATGACACCTGAAGAACTCGTGGACGACGCCGACTGCATCGGACTGCTCGCCCCATCGCCGGGTGCGCCCGAGTCGGACAGACGGTCGCTCATCCACACGCTCACGTTCCCGTCCCAGGAGCACAAGATCGGCCCGGGCGCTCAAGTCATGGATTGGGCAACCGGCAAGAGGGCGGGGACGGTCATCGACGTCGATGGCGTTGAAGGCACTCTGCGGTTGAAGCGCGGGCCATCGCTGAGAGATACGCCGCTCCCGGTGGCGATCCTGCCGCCGGGGCCTCTCAACAACAAGGTCCTGCGAGACTCTCTGCTAAGTCTCGCGGCATCTGTGGTGGAGTCTCCAACAGACCACGAGGCTGTCGCGGCGTCCACGTCTCCGACAAGCCAGGCGGCCCACGGATCTCATGCGTATCGAGCCGCCCGGGACCTTCTGCTCGCCGCGCCTCCGCGGGTCCAGGGGCACACGTCTGGGACTTCTCTTGCCGACCCCGCGGTCGATCCGGTCGAGGAGGCGATCCGCCTCGTCCGTGGCCTGGATGAGAGCGTGCTCTTCATCCAGGGCCCCCCGGGCTCGGGAAAGACGTACGCGGCCGCTCGCATGATCGTCGAGCTAATGCGCGACGGGCGCCGCGTCGGTGTGACGTCCAACAGCCACAAGGCGATCCACAACCTCTTGGAAGAGGTCGAGTTGCGCGCGGCGGAGATCGGCTTTGCATTCCGAGGCGTGCAGAAGGCGACGAACGACGAGACCGCCTTCGACGGCGATTGCATCGAGGCCGTGAGGGACAACGTCGCAGTGGAGGATCGGATTGACTCGGTATCCCTGGTCGCCGGAACCGCGTGGCTGTTTGGTCGTGAGCAGATGAAGTCCGCCGTTGACTACCTGTTCGTGGACGAGGCCGGGCAGGTCTCGCTCGCGAACGCCCTCGCCGTCGCCTCGGCCGCGCGCAACCTCGTGCTGGTAGGCGATCCGATGCAGCTTTCGCAGCCGATGAAGGGCGCGCATCCCGAGGGAGCCGGCGTCTCGGTCCTCGAGCACCTCCTCGGCGACGAGCCGGCGACAGTCGGGGACGACCGGGGCATGTTCCTCGCGCACAGCCGGCGAATGCACCCGGGTGTGTGTGCGTTCATCTCCGAGGCGATGTACGAGGGGCGGCTCAGACCATACCCCGGCAACGAACGTCAGGAAATCGCCGGAATTGGCGCGGGCCTGCGCTTCATCGGAGTCGAGCACGAAGGCAACGCCCAACGCTCCGAGGAAGAAGCGGTCAAGGTGCGCGACGAGATCAAGGCGCTCCTCGGCCGCGAGTTCACGCCGAAGGAGGGCCATCCTCGGAGGATCGACGTGGCCGACATCCTCGTCGTCGCTCCCTACAACGCTCAGGTCCACTGCCTACGGCAGTTCGTCCCCGATGGCGTGCGCGTCGGCACCGTGGATAAGTTCCAGGGCCAGGAAGCGCCGGTGGTCTTCTTCTCCATGACGACATCTAGCCCCGAGGAGCTTCCCCACTCGCTCGAGTTTCTGTTCAGCCGCAATCGGTTGAACGTCGCGGTCTCTCGCGCGCAGTGCCTGGCCGTGGTCACGGCAAGCCCTCGTCTGCTGACGGTGAAGTGCCGCACTGTCGAGCAGATGCGCATGGTCAACGCTCTCTGTCGCTTCGTGGAGATGGCACAGGGGCGCGTGGAGATGACGCCGGGAACATGAGCCGGGAGTGCGTGAGCATCTCAAGATGCCCCCGCAGCGGATCGTTCCCCTTGTCGGTGCGTGACAGGAAATGCGGCCTCCATCAAACCCGGGGCGGCTCAGTGTGACAAACGACCTCTTGCGCCGCACTTGACGCTATGTCCATGCTGACATACTCTGCAGTGCGTGAACGGTAGCGCGAGCAAGCCACTCGTCTGGCTTCACGGTGAGGTGAAGACCCCACCTCTATCTGGGCCGGCTCGGACGGAGACCGGCGTTCTCCTTCGGAGGTTGCAGCGGGGCGAGCTGTTGGGCTTGCCGCATTCGCGTCCGATGCCGTCGATCGGCAGGCGGTGCCACGAACTGCGCCTCATAGACGAGGATGCGACTTGGCGGCTGGTCTACCGAGTCGACGCGGACGCGATCATCATCGCGGACGTGTTCAAGAAGAAGACGCAGGCGACGCCGAGATCGGTGATCGATGCCTGTAAGCGAAGGCTTCGCGAATACGACGCCATCGCAGGCGAGAAGGAGTGACTCCCATGCAAAAGGCCAAGAGAGATCGTCTGGAGGCCGCAGGCTGGCGCACGGGTGACGCCGCCGAGTTCCTCGAACTGACCGATGAGGAAGCGGCCTTCGTGGAACTCAAGCTGGCGCTGGCCGACTATCTGCGCCAGATCCGCGCGCAGCACGGCTGGACGCAGACGCAGGTGGCCCGCCGGCTAGGATCCAGCCAGTCCCGGGTTGCCAAAATGGAGGTGGCCGACGCCTCCGTTTCGCTGGACCTCTTGGTCAAGTCCCTGCTGGCGCTCGGGGCATCTCGCCGCGAGGTCGGCCGCGTCATTGGGCGAGCCGCGTAGCAGGCGGACGCCGGGGAAAGCAATACCCCGTCGGAGGCCTCGCGGCTGATCCGACGGGGAGTAAGTGGCAAAGTGAAGCTAACCCGCACCAAGGGAGCCGTCAATTGGGTTGTCCTCGCCTTGCTTGGTGTAGCTTCCGCAATCCTGCGTCGAATGCTCCGGCGCGCGTGTCCCTTGGATATCATGCTGGTAGCCTGTGTTGAAGTGAGCAGTGCCCGATGGGTCGACCAGACGACCGGTGGGGGCGGGGGTGAGTCAACTGATCCGAGATCGCGACGGGCGTTTCGAAACGCCGCTCTACACCGTCGGCGAGGCCGCGCGCTTCCTCGGCGTGCCGGTATCGACCTTCTCAACGTGGGTACGTGGGTATCGTCGCACCCCGGAAGGGCGCTCCGTAGTTGTGGGTGAACCTATCGTCACTTCGGTTGCAGCCGGTCGTCGAATGGCGGAGATCCCGTTCATCGGTCTGGCGGAGGGCATGGTCGTTGCCGCCTTCAGGCGAACAGGTGTCAGCATGCAGAAGGTCCGCAAGGCCCTCACGATGCTGGAGCAGCAGATGGGCGTCGAGCATGCGCTCGCCTCCGAGGCTCTCTTCACCGATGGGGTCACGGTCTTCTACGACTATGCGGGACGCGAGCGTGATGAGGACCTCTGCGGTCTCACTGAGGTGATCTCGGGCCAACGGGTGTTCGTGTCAGTTGTGCGTGAGTACCTGAAGCGGATTCGGTATGCCCGTGACCATTGGGCTGAGCGGCTTGTGCTCCCGATTACTCAGGGAGCAGTGATCGAGGTCGATCCGAAGCGGGCGTTCGGCCAACCCGTGTTCATGCGGGGCGGGGCGCGCCTGGAAGATGTGCTGCAGCGGTTCCTCGCGGGCGACAGACTCCGAGATCTGTCCGAGGACTTCGGGGTCCCCGTTGAGGACATTGAAGACGTGATCCGTGGCACGCACCAAGCGGCCGCCTGAGCCGGGTCCCGAGTTCTTCGTAGACCGGAGCCTGGGTCAGCGCCAGCTTCCTCGTGCCGCGCGCGGCTGGGGATCCGCCCCTCAATGCGGTTTGGGCCGGTAGTCGAAGGCATCGAGACAGGAGTCGTAGACCGCTCGGTCGATCCTCACCCATTCCGTTCCATTGATCCCGCGGCGGTTGGGGTAGGTGAGGCCCACGGGGAAAGCACTGGCGGCCTTGATCCAACGGTTCTGCTGAATCGAGATAGCCCGTACCTCATCCACTGCTTCTGAAAGGTCCTGGTCCTGGCTGAAGATGAGCGCGACGTCGAGGTGATCCTCACGGGTGAGCCGAACCACGTCGAGTGCGATACGCACGTCGATGCCCTTCTCCTCGCCTACCAGCAGACTGTTGACAGTGCCATCCGGGAGTGCAATCGCCCGGCTTCGGTAGCGCAGGGGCCGTGAGAAGGTGCGCACGCCACGCGTTCCCATGACGGCCAACTTCGCCATCCAGAACTGGTTCCAGAAGGGGTTGTTCTCAACGCTAGGCACTCCCGTGTAGAAGCGCGTTTCCGTCAACGTCCAGCCAAGATCGCTGGTCACTCGCTCGGCGAGCTTCGCAGGATCGAAGTTCGGGTACTCGTAGCCAAAAGCGTCCTTGGCTGCGTAGAAGAGGTTCTGGCCATCCACGAAGGCCACGGTGCGCTTGACGCCCGGCTCAAGCGGCATCGCAAAAGGCCAGAGAAAGCAATACCCCGTCGGAGGCCTCGCGGCTGATCCGACGGGGAGCAAATGGC
>Ga0265292_1000605_pt1 | contig 45907 bp, 72 predicted proteins | sample Munlanlewell296A_FD_189080 | JGI IMG/M metagenome (GOLD analysis project Ga0265292, IMG submission 189080) | Leachate microbial communities from a municipal landfill in Southern Ontario, Canada - Leachate well 296A | ecosystem: Engineered > Solid waste > Landfill > Unclassified | place: Canada... | reverse complement strand
CACGCCGGCAGGAGCTTGCGGCCTCTAAGGCGCGCGCGGCTCTTGTGGAGGTGTACACCGAACATACGGGCAAGCCCGGCGGCAGGCCAAGCGACGCATATGGCGAGCTGGCCGGCGAGTTCGCTAGAAGTGCGCTAGCCAACGCCATGAATAAGCCACGAGAGGGTGTCGAGGCAGGCAAGTTCGCCCTCCGGCTTGCAAAGATGCTGCCAGAGGCCGACAAGGCAAGCATGCCGACTGTAGCAGTACAGATCAACATAGGTCCTGAGCTGGTGAGAGCCTACGGGGACGAGGAGAGTGGGTAGCGCATGCCTGCGTTAACATGCGTTAGCCTGCCTGCTGTGCGCCGTCCCATTGCGCACGCCTGCGGCTGGCTGCATGTGGGGCTGGGCGCGCTACTGTCAGGCCGGCTGGCTGCGTGCTTGCGGGCGGGGAGTTATGTAAAGGCGTACCTGGGTGGCACGTTGGTTGATGGTTTGTCTGTGGTTGGTGGGGTTCCCTTGCTCGTTCAAAAATGATGGTGTAAAATAGTCTGATGCCATATAAAAATGCAGATGACAGGCGGGCAAGAGCAAGGTGGCGCACGGCCAACCGCGTGCGTCCGCCCAGATATTGTGGCTGCGGGTCGGAAATTCCCAAGTTCAAGCGGGCATGTTTGGAGTGTAGGCGGGCAACGGTGCGGGCCAGCTACAGGGCATTGCTTGCCGCCAGTCCTGGCTACGCTGCCCGCCAGGCGGCAAATGGCCGGGCCAAGGCAAAGCGCCGCAAGGCTGCTGTGCGCGGGCTTCCGGCCACGCTGACCGCCGCGGGCTGGCTGGATACGCTAGCCGCCTTCGGCAATCGCTGCGCCTACTGCGATGCTGTATTGACGGCCGTTGACCAGGATCACGTTGTTCCGGTCAAGTCGGGCGGCGGGTACACCAAGGAGAACATTGTCCCGGCGTGCCCGAAGTGCAATAATTCCAAAAATTCGAAAGAACTACGATCTTGGCTTCAGGACGAGGACAGATACCAATTCGTATGCGACATGAGAAGTTCTGCCCCGGTGCAATTCGCCGGTGGCGGGGGTAAGCCATGAAGAAAACGAAGCCTGTTCACCGGTTCTCGCTGTCGGCTACGGGCACCCGGCGCAAGGTTCGCGTGTATGTCTGGGCCAACCGCGAGCAGATGTGGGATGCTGTTACCAGAGATGGGGCAAAGGGTCGGTGGGGCAGGGCGACATTGGTGGATATGGGAAGCAAGTATTCCAATATCCACTTCAGCAGGGGGTGTTTGGGGACGGAGGTTGTGGCACACGAGAGCGTCCATGCTGCTTGCTGGCTAATGCGGAATGCGCCGAAGATATTCCGGCACAAGTTTCGGGGAGATCAGGCGGGGGCGCGGGCCATAGAAGAGGACATTGCATTCTGGGCGGGGCAGATACAGAGAGGGATTGTGTCCGAGTTGTACCGGGCCGGGGTTTACAGTTGAGCTGAAGCCGGGGGACAATCCAAGATACGGGAGCATGGTCCGCACGGATGGAATGTGGCGGCCCAAACTACCGGAGTTCGGGTCCACGGCACGCCTGAAGAGGGATGCTGAACCCCTTGTTGAGTGGGCCGAGCCAGCCCCAAGGGAGTGCGGGCTAGTATGAACGACAGCCACAAGTACCAGTTTGCCGCTCCTGGTGTCCCGTGGGCCAGGTACGACAAAAGAGGTCGTCGGATTCCGGATGACGCCTGGGCGGATTGGGCGGTAAGGCAGTATCTTTGGATCAGGCTTATGGGGTACTTGGCCGTTCTTGGGGTGTTGCTGGCTATTGCCAAAGCCAAGTGAGGTAGGCCGACATGAAACAAGCCCCCATGAATGCGCCGATGCAGAAGAGGCCGACTGAGACGATTAGTCCTGGGTGTTCGAGGGACTCTTGGATGATGTCCATTAGTGCCTCCCGAAGTTGCCTAGGAAGCCAATGCCCCCAACGACGGCCAGCAGGAGGACGATGAACATGGCGGCCTCGGCACAAGTTACCAGGAAGTCTAGGAACGTGTATTCGCTCATGCCTGTCAGTGTAAGGTCTTTTTGGTCGTTGTCAAGTGGCAAATGAGTTTACATAAGCGGGGCACCGATATGCCCAACGGGCAGGTGCGGGGCTGGACCGGGTGGCGGCGTGGCGGGAGCGCCCGGCTATCTACGAGAGGACTGACATGTACAGATGGACGGCCACCTGCGTCGGCCAGGACGGCGGGGAGCTTAAGCCTCCCGGCAAGGGCTGGCTGTTTGTTTCCTGCGCCCTTGATCCGGATTCGGACAAGCTGATCGTTGTCTGGAAGAAGGGCCCATTGGAAGTCAATTGGCTGCGGACTACCGCCAGCATCCCCGAATTCTCCAGAGCTGGCGAGGAGCCCGTATGACTGAAAAAATCGACTCGGACGAAAAGCTGGTTTCCAAAGCCTGGGAGGTGTTGAATGAAATGAAGTCCACCGAGGGCTTTGCATTTACTGAGGATTCGTACACCGCCAGGATTCCAGGAAAGCGGCTGGCCGACTGGTACGAGACACTGCATACCGTTCTATTCAGACTACGATCAGAAATCGACATCTAGGAGTAAGGGACGCGAACCTACAGAAGGCGCAAGCAGTTCAGGCGGCAGAACGAAAGAGGCAAGAGGAGATTGCGAAGACCCGAATGAAGAACCTCAAGAAGGCGTGGAAGGCGAACAGGTGATCTTCCACGAGGTCAAGGACAAGCTGGGGTTCTACGGGTTCACGATGGAGCCCGACGACGTGATGTCCCTAGAGTGCGCCGTCTTAGAGGCCGGCGATGGGGACTACCTGGAAATTGGGATTCAACAAGGCGGAAGCGCCATCTTCGTTGGTCTACTCAAGAGACGATTGGGACAGTCTGGGAAAATATACGGGATAGACAACTTCCAGAACAAGCATTCGGGGTTCGACCTGGTTGTGAAGCACGCGGCAGAGTTCAATGTAGAGATCGAGGCTATCGAGGCCAACTCTGACCCGTGGCCCGCGGGAGACCTGAGACCCGTCGTTGCCCTGATAGATGGAGACCACGCGCGCGAGTGGGTCGTGAAAGACTGGAGAAACCTTAGTGCCAGAACGGGGAGGTTCATCCTGCTACATGACTTCCACACCCACCCAGGAGTAAAGAGGGCCGTCGAGGAAGTATGCCAGAAGGACCCCGCATGGAACTACATTATCGGGACGGGAAACATGGCCCTGTTTGAGAGGCGCAAATGATCCTGGACGGCCTGAACGAACTCTACCGTAACGGAACAAAGGGGTGGCTCATGGCCCCCGAGGAGAAGTTCGCCCTGGAGGCGTGCATCTTGGAGGCGGGCGACGGAGACTATCTTGAGATCGGCGTGAACCGCGGCGGAAGTCTTGCCTTCGCCGGGCTCATCAAGCGGCATCTGAAGCAGGGCGGCAGTATCTACGGCATTGAGAACGGGCTTGGCTGGAAGCCAGAGATCGAGAAGCTGATGCTTGGGCTCGGGCTTCCGTACAAGGTGTTCTACCAGAACTCGCACCCGTTTCCCGCTGGAGACATCAAACCTGTTGTCTCGTTCATCGACGGAGACCACGAGGGCGATGCTCCAATAAACGACTGGAACAACGTAAAGGACATCACCAAGAGGTTCATCCTGTTCCATGACTGCAACGAGGGAAGCCCGGTGGAGAAAGCCGTCGAGAACGCCAAGACGGAAAGCGACTGGCGGCTCGTAACCATGAGCGGCAACATGGCGGTGTTTGAACGCGCATGAGAATGTTCCTTGTGGGGAACGGTCCGAGCCTGAACCGGACCAATCTAAACATGATTGCGGGAGAACCGTCCTTCGGGATGAACCGCATTCACCTTATGTATCCGAAGACCAACTGGAGGCCGACGTACTTCATGTGGTCCGATCTCCCCCAAAGAGAGGATGACCGCGAGGCCCTAATCTCCCACATTGTCTCCGGGGAGGAGTGCTATGTCAGGGCTGACATATGCGAACAGCTTCTTGGGAAGTGGCGGTCGCACCCAGTCGCGTGGCTGGAGGAACTGCCGGAGTGGGTTCACCCGTGGCAGTTCCACGTTGACCACCTCTGCGCCTCTCCAGGGAAGGACTGGCCCGAAGAGTGGTGCTTCCCGAAAGAGGACGGGGTTCTGTGCAAACTCGGAACCGGCATGGGGCCGATGATGCAGCAAGCAATCAAGATGGGATACAACGAACTGTATCTGGTTGGTTGTGATCTGGACTGGCACGTACTAGAGGGGGACGAAGACACGAACCACTTCGACCGTGCTTACGAGGCCAACTTGGAGATACACACTGAAGACAGAGCGAAGTTCAACAACGAGTTGGGGAGTGCGATGCACGATCTGATTGCCAGGTGGTGCAAGGAGCACGGGGTCTGGGTGTTCAACGCCACGGTCGGCGGGTCTTTGGATGTCTACCCGAGGGTCAGCCTTGAGGAAGTATGCGCTGCTTCGTTCTAGGGAATGGGCCTTCGCTGGCAAAGACGAATCTGAATCTCTTGGTCAACGAGGTGTCCTTCGGCGTCAACCAATGCCATCTGATCTACCCGCTAACCAAGTGGCGGCCAACATACTGGGTCTGCACAGACAGGGACTTGCAGATGCCGATAGACGAGTGGGCGGAGTTGTTCTTCCTGCACCGGGACCTCGGGGAGCATTGTTTCATCGCCCCGAGGCACTTTACCAGGATGGGGGTTTGGGACATTCAGCCGACCGCAAGGTTTGAAAAGATGGACCTGTGCATGGAGCACGGGACGAGAATTGGGCATGGGGAGTGGTGGCCGAAGTCGTGGCACCTGCCGCAACTGTGCGTCTTTGGAGGTTCCGTCCTGACGACAATTCAACTGGCCGTCACGATGGGGTTTGACGAAGTCTATCTGTTGGGGTGTGACCTGATTTACCGTCCGGGGGAGAACAACCACTTCTCTGAGGACTACTTCAACTTCCGCCCCTACGACCCCGAGTGGGCGGCGTATCTAACCGGAGCGCAGGCGTACGCGCACGAGCTTGCGAACAGGGAGTGCATCGACCGCGGCATTGTGATTATGAACGCCGGCGTTGGCGGGGCGCTGGAGGTCTATCCACGGGCTTCTCTGGAGGAAGTGTGCGCTGCTTCGTAATTGGCAATGGGCCAAGCCTGAACAGAACTCCGATGGATAGACTCGCGGACGAAGTAACGTTCGGGCTGAACAGGATACATCTTCTCTATCCTAAAACCCGGTGGCGCCCGACATACTGGTGTGCGTTCGACAGAACGAGGCAGAGTCAAGGGGTCTGGCAAGAGGACATCGTAAAACACCTGGACTGGGGCGAGGAGTGTTTCATCCGAGACGACATAGAATGCGACGTTCCGGATCGTCCAAATCTACACCGAGAGGTCGTCTGTGAGCACATGTCACCAATGGACTCGACCCAACCAGAACAATGGGGCGGGCCGTGGCACCTCCCGCAACTATGTCGTTTTGGGGGGTCGGCTCTTATGGCCATCCAGTTGGCCGTACGTATGGGATACGACGAACTCTACGTGGTTGGGTGTGACCTCGGCTACAGAGACGCCGACAATCAGAACTGGTTCATTAGAGGATACCTCCCCCCAGACGCCTACAAGGCCGAACAGGCAAGAAGGTGGAACCGGGTGTTAGAAGAGGCCCACGGTATTGCAATGCAGGAGTGCCAAAAGCGGGGCGTCAAGATTGCCAACGCGGGAATTGGCGGGGAGTTACGCGCCTACCCGCGCGTGAGGCTGGAGGACATTCTTGGATAGGGCAGAGGAGATCATTCGGCGCTTTGTCCGCGAGGCCCGCAAGGGAGAACTTACGGAGAAGACCGAAGTTGTAGAGCAAGCGAAGGCAATGGTCCGAGAAGACAGCCCGGACGGCTTCCGTGTGTTCTACGAGCTTGTCCGGCACCGGCCTCTTCCAAGACACTGTAGGGAGTGGGTTGCCGCACTGTATGCGGCCCGAGAGCAGGACATGTTCTTTGGGGCCGAGGCGTTCCGCGGCTCGACCAAGACCACGACACTAACGGAGACGTTCACCGCGTACAGGATCGGGCTGGAGCCACATAAGTCCAACCTGTTCGTTCAGGGAGACGACAAGCAGGCGGCCAAACACTCCGGGAATGTTGCGGACATCATTACCAGAAACCCATCTTGGAGGCTGTTCTTCCGCAACGTCGTTCCGGATGAGGCGAAGGGCTGGGGGGCGCAGGGGTACTGGGTAATCGACAAGGACCGGGAGGCAGACTGGCAACAGTTGAGGGCCAAGGACCCAACTCTGGTTGGAGTTGGATATACGGATACCGTCTTGACGGGCTCCCATCCTACTGGGTTGCTGGCGATTGACGACATCAACACCGACAAGAACACGCGGTCTGACGCCAGAAACATTGAGGTCAACGCCATTCTGACCGACACTCTCTACCCGATCACCGAGGACCCTGGGCTTTGGCACACCTTCTGCCAGACCCCGTGGACCAGAAACGACGCTCTGGCTTTGGCCAAGGGGACCGGGGTTTACCGATGGGTCAAGACCCCCGTGATGAAGATTTGCGACAAGAAGGACGAGGGGGCAGAATACATCGAAGTGGCCGACGATGGGATTGTGGCCTACTCCGTTTGGGCCAAACCGGCGTGGCCGGAGAAGTTCGGCCCGGAGAGAATCGCCAAGGCGTACAGGAAGTCCGGGGCCAAGGGCTTCGCAAAAGCATACATGCTTGACCTGACGGCTGCCGAGGGAATGAACCTCAAGCGGGAGTGGCTGCACGACTTTCCTCCAGAGCGCATTGGCTCGACATGGCCGACGTACTTCGGAATTGACTACGCCTCCACATCCGACCATCTGAGGGACAAGGGCAGGGACTACTTCGGCCTCGCGGTAGTGAGAGGAATGCCCAGCGGGGGACTGGTCATTCAGGACGGCATTCGAGAGCGACTTTCAAGAGGAGAGGCGGAGGCCAAGGTTCGCGCGTACGCGTACATGTACCCGACGCTTGTAAACATCGGTGTCGAGATGGATGGTAAGGGGGAGGAGTTCTACAATCAATTGGCATCCATTGGAACCCTCCCTGTCATCCCCCTCAGAACCCAGGGAAGGTCCAAGGGCTTCCGATTTGAAAGCGTGATGGCCAAGCACTTCGAGTTCTCCCGCGTGTGGGTATCCGATGGGGCGACGCCATTCCTCACCGCATTCAGAGATGAGTGGGTTTCGTGGGACGGGACCCAGAAGACGCACGATGACACCCTGGATGCCGTCTACTACGCATTGGCAGCGGCGGGGCTGTTCCTGATCCCAACCGAGGCAAGCACGGATGTTCCGTCTCCGTGGTTTGCGCCGAAGAAGCAAAAGAACCCGTTTGCAAGTTTAGGAGCGACACATGGTCCGTAAACTAGACTACTATCTCGGCCTGGCGAATGCCCTGTTCGAGAGGGACAAAGACCTTCGAGATCAACAGTTGAAGACGGACGAAATGATCCACTTCGAGTACGTCCTTCCGGACAGTCTTGCGAGTCTGGATTGGGTACGAAGGCTGATTAGCGCCACCCCATATCTTGCCTTCAAGGCCGGGCGAAGGGTCCTGTCGGGGATGAACGAGGTTATAACTTGTGACCCGATGGACAACTCCGACGAAGCCCGAAGGTGGTCGCACAAGGTCGAGAGCGTTCTCCAGTGGAACATGGACCTTGCCATGAGGAGACGGGCGTCTTCCCGAGAGGACGTTATCGGGTCGGCCCTGCTGTACGACGAGATTGTGGGGCAGGTAGTCCACCTTCCGACGCAGATCAAAGCAATCAAGTCGATGGGCGGGAACCCGCGAAGGCAGATCGCCGCCCTTAGAGATGGTCCGTTTGCGGTGGTTCTGCCAAACCCGCAACAGGTCCACGCCACCCATTCGGACTACATGCTTGAGGAAGTTCTCAGAGTCGCCGTGATGACCAAGAAGGAAGTCGTGGACTTCTGGGGCGATGCCGCAAAGGACCTGCGAAACGACATTGAAGACGACGAAGATGATTGGTATGAAGATTGTGTTTTGTACGACTACATGGACCACGACTCCCGTGCGGTATGGGTCATGCAGGGGGACGCCGAGGACCGGACAGCTGGCGGTTCTCCGGCCTACGTGATTATGCCCCCGAGAGAGAATGAATACCCATTCCTTCCGTGGGCGGCAGTGGTTGGCGGGACGGCCCTGGAGAGTGATGCCAAGTATCAGAGACACGGGCTTTTGCATCCCCTGTGGGCGGGGCAGACGTGGGAGACCACGAACATCCTCGGTACGCTGGTAATCTCGCAGGCGATTGCAGAGATGGGGCGAGCCAAGAGGAAGAAGATTGGCCCCAATCCGTCAAGCGTCAAGACCAACTTCTCCGAACCGGGAATTGAGTACGAGGTTACGTCGCCCAACGATGTGTTGGACATGCAGGACCACCCCCTTGACCCGGCGATGAAGGAGGCGTGGCAGTATTTTGAAGGACTGATGGCCTCGGCCTCCGTGCCTCCAATCCTGATGAACGTTGAGGCCAATCCTGGGGAAAGCTACTCTGGATACAACCTCCGAATGCAGTCTGCCATTGGGCAACTACTGCCGTTCAAGCGCGAGGGTGAGAGATGGTGGGAGAAGGCTTACGAGTTGATGCTCCTGTGGTGCCACTATTCGGGCGAGGACCTGAAGGGCTACACCGTAGGAAAGAGCGGCGAGAAGGAAATGTACACGCTGGACTCGGACGAGATTGACCCGGACAACATCCGCATCCGAGTGGAATTGGTTCCCGGAACTCCGACGGACAGGCTCCAGAAGGTCAACGCCGCGACCCTGTTGGCGAAGCAGGCCAACGTTCCTCTGCGGAAGGTGTACGAGGAACTCGGATACTCCGACCCAGAAGGTCTCAAGGACGACTGGATGCGAGAGCAGTTCGACATGGCTGAACTCCAGGGCATCGTCACCAAGATTCAAGCCGAAGCCTCTGGAGAACTCCAACAGTTGGCTGCTCAAATGGCGCAGGGGATGCTCCAACAGGCCATGCAACAGCAGCAGGGAATGGCCCCCGAAGTCTCCGGGGCGATGGGCGCCCCTCCGGCAACTGGAACGCCTGGTATGCAGGGAGCCGAGGGGATGGGTATGAACCCGGCCATGGGCGGTACCCCTCCGGCGCAGATGAACCCCAACGCCAACATCATGGAGCAACAGACCGGGGAGACACGCGCTGGAAACTCTGCGGAGATGCCGGTATGACAACCTCAAGGGATACGGACATCAAGCGGGTGGAGTCAAAGCTCTACGTTCTTGACCTGTATCGCAAGTGGCTACAGGACAAGCTCGGCAAGAGGGCGCAGCAACAGCAACAGCCCCCGCCGACATACGGAGGCAAATGATGGCCAAGAAGACCACGAAGCCGTATGTTCCTACCGCCGCAGAGGCCGCGGCCGCGAAGAAGCAGGGGTTCCGGATGGCCGCCGGGGCCAGCGCGGCAGACTACGCATATGCGGCGTCGCACAAAATCGACATCAGGAAGTCGGCCGCATCCCAGAACTGGGGGGCCGATAACAAGGTTTCTCCGGCTGTTCCGGTTGCCCCTGTGATTCCCGTTCAGACCTCGCTTCAAGGCATAAACCAAATGCCTGGGGCGTCGCTGTCGTCCCAGTTGGCATCACTAGCGGCCGGGCAGAACCGAAGTATCGCCGGCGGGCCAGCGCCAGTACAGACATCACTACGGTCGATCAACCAGATGCCATCGACGGTACAGACATCCCTCCAATCAGTTAACGCCATGCCAGCCTACAACAGTGCGTTCTCTGGGGTTACTGGCAGCGCATCGGTAACGCCAGCGAAGTCAAACCTTCCTACGGGGTTCGGTGGAATATCGGCCATCTCGGCTCCTAGGCCAAGCGCGCCCGGGCTTGCGGGCGCCACGGGGACTGCGAGTGTAACCCCCGCGCCTGGTTCGCAGCCGGGTTCCTTTACCGGGGCGGAACCCAAGGCCGCGCAGTTCTATCAACCTCCGTCTACGGCGGGGACACAACCGGGGGCGTTCACTGGATCAGAGCCGAAGGCGGAGCAGTTCTACCAACCTCCGAGTGCCCTTCCTCCAGGGTGGAACGGCGTTCCGAAGAGTATCACAATGGCAGACTACAACGCCTACCTGAGATACATGGACGTGTTCAACTCCGGAAGTCTGATGGGGCAGGTAACACCAAACATGATTGCCGTGTCTCAAGGTCAGTTGAGCGACCAGAACCTCGCTTCAATGGGGTATCAGCAGGGCGCTGACGGAAGTTGGTATCTGGTTGGTGGGGGAGGCTCTGGCGCCGGCACAGGCGGCGAAGGCGGGGGCGGAGGGGGCGGTGGCGGGGGATATTCCCCCAGCAGATCGACCTACGGCTACGGCGCCTCCGACCTTTTGAATTGGAGAATCGGGACATGACACTTCCCGATACGAAGGCCAAACAAACCAGGCCCCTAACAACTCTTGACCCGTCGATGGTCAAGAAGTTCCAGGCCGACTTTGCGTCTGGGAACACCAGGGGCATGTCGCAGTTTGCCCTTGAGGCTGCGAACAAGTACGCCGCCAAAGAGGCTGTCAATCATCAGCGCGAGCAGTGGGCGCCTCCAGTCGAGGAGGACAATCCCCTGCTCCCAAGAAGTCAGCAGGAGTGGAACTACAAGACCGAGGCACTCGGAAGGAACGGGGAACAACTTCCTCAAGGAGCGGAGTCGTGGGACCCGAACGGAAACCCGTACTTTGGTAGCGGGGTCGAGGGATGGGCGAAGAAGCTAGTCAACGACATGAGGGTTGCGGCCGCAAAGATTCCGTCGGACACCAACCCGGTTATGGCCCTTGTCCGAGCGATGGGGTCGGCTCCGGGTGTTTTTGCAAAGAACATTCTTATGCCAGGAGTCGTGGCCCCGGCCAAGGTTGCCGAGAGGGGCGTCGGTAGTGGCAGGGCCATTCAAGAGGCAGCCGCGGGTGCGCCTGGAGAACTTGGCGGATTTGGCCCGGCCCAAGGAGAGGTGAGATCGGCCCCGTCTGGCGCTCTTGGTGTTCCTGGTGGGACCAGGATTGACAGGGTTGCCCTTCCGGGGCAGGCCCAGACCGGCGCGTCGTGGCTGGAGAATACTGCCAACCGGGCGGGGAATGTCGCCAAGGACCTTGTTCTAACGTGGAATCCGGTTCTGGCATACAACACCATTCGCCTTATGCTGAAACCAGGAACGTGGCGAGAGAAGGCCGACGAGCATCAGCTTCAGAGCGCCGCGAGCAGCATAGAATATACCGCCATGATGGAGCCCATGATCCGGGAGGAGTTCATCCGTAGGGCAAGGGCTGGCGAGAACCCGGACCTGCTGAACCTTGAACTTCAGAACCCGGTTGTTGAGGCAATTGGGCAGGCCATTGTTGATCCCCTCAACATTATCGGCATGGGCCATCGGGCCGTCGCGGCCACGGAGCACGGACTTGACGCGGCCCAGATGTTCACAAAGGTCTCTGACGACGTTATCCCCCTAATTGACGATATACGAAAGGTTGCCGAGGCTGGCGGAGACACCGCTCCTTTAGTGGCGAAACTAGATGCCCTTCAGGTTGCAATTGACGCCACCTCAACCGCAAAGAGGGCGGAGCAAGCGGCGAAGGGCGGGTTCTCCGGATCGTTGTTCCGCATGACCGCCCAGACCCGAAGGAATATTGCCGGGGATATGATGGGGGAACTCATCGGGTGGATTTCCGGCTCGGTGAACCACCCCAAGAACGCAGATGAGATTGTTGGCGTATTGGAGGCGATGGCGAAGTCCGCCTCTCCGAATGCGGTGGTAAGGGCCGAGGGATTGGCCCACATGCTGTCGGCGTTCAAGTCTCCTAGACCGTTGTTGTCTCAGGCGGGCAGAGACACGGCCGCCATGTTGTATCACGTTATGGCGGGGAAAGATGGGGCCATCGACGGGGCCAGGTTCATGGAGGGCCTGCTTGAGGCCACCAAGTCAACCGACCCCGCCGCTGTTGCGCTGTGGGCAGGAAGGCAACTAGAGCCCGCGTTGGCCAAGTCCATGCCGTCCATGACGGACGCCATCGAGGCGGCCCAGAAAGTCGAGAGGCTCGCCCTTGAGGGCAAGATCGTCCCAGACGACCTCGCGAGACTTGCGGCGATGGCCCCGAAGGGCGCGCAGAGGAACATCCTTCTTGCCGACAAGCTCATGCAGAGCAAGTTCTACCGCCCGGTGAATTCCGTTCTGTCCGCGATGTACATGGGCTACTCTCCCGGATACGCCATGCGAAACGGCATCCAGAACGCCGTTCACATTCTGTTTGACGAGGGCGCCGGTTCCCTAAACGACATCTTCCACCCGGAGCAGGCGTTCCAGAGAGGCGTTGAGTGGACCGGGGGATTTGCCGGAGCCAGGTCAAGGCAGGGCATTACGATGGCTGGCGGGGCCGTAAAGCCCGTGGAAGAAACAACCAGTTGGCTTCGGAAGTTGGTGGACCGCCCGGCGCAAAGACTGTCGCAACTGTTCGAGACCAACGCGTCCAAGTCTATCTGGGGGCGCTCAGTTGAGAGAACGATGCGCAAGATGCTCGTCCCCGGAAGGGCACTTCCGGAGATCGAGCTGCTTATCAAAGCGGGGATGAGCGAGGACACCGCAAGACATTTGGTGAACCTCGTCATCGAGAACAAGGGCAACGTCAAGGCTGCCGCTGCGGCATTACGAGAGTCCATTTCAACCGGATCGAGAGAGGCGTGGAAGACCCTGCCCGACCTTCTCGGGGCAGAGGACATCAAGGCATGGGAGCAAATTGGTTTACGGGGGGCGCTTGAGGACGCCATTGCGCGGTCCCCGTCTCCCGCCGAGGCGCAGGTTGCCGTAAGGGACATTCTAGAGCAGTACAACAAACAGGCCGCGAGAGTTGCCTTCGACCATGCAACCATAACGGCGGAACATGCCGCCGCGCCCGAATCCGGACTCCTGGGAAGACTGGCCAACAGCGACGCAAGACACGCCGCCATTGACGACATGATGGTTGGCAACGAGAACTCCGTCGGGGAAATCCAGTCGAGTTCTGAACGCGTTCTTGAGAGGGCATACGAGGCGTCTAGAGTTGACCCCGCATTACACCAGCAGGTTCAGCAGATTGTCCAGAAGTACCGCTTCCTTGGCAGGGGAGAGGGGAGCGGGTGGACGGCATTCAAGGCTGCCAGGGCAGAACGAGCCGCCGGAATTCAGTCCGTCCTTGAGCTTACGGATAATCCGAGGAGGGTATTCAGCCCGGACCAGTTGACAGAGATGTGGACGAAGGCCGGATTACAGGGGCCTCCTCCGGCAAACCTGACCCGACAGACATTCAGGGACGCGGCGTTTGAGGTACTTCAGGACGAGAGCTACATTGCCCACGACGGGGCGCGAGACCTGCTATTCCAAGGCTACGTTGACATGAACGAAGAACTCCAGGCCTTTGGGATAGTCGTTGACCCCGAAGACCTCACGAGGGTTACGCAGTCAGTCGAATACGCCAGGGATATGTCCCGCGCCGCCGTCCTGAGGGGCGGAAAGATGTACGCCTGGCGAGCAACCGGATTGACCGACGACATCCGAACGCCGAGTCATCTTCTCCTGGCCATCAACGAGAACCTTCCAGAAGGAGTTGAGCAGTTCTCTAAACTAGAGGACGTTCCGCTTGACGTGGCGGAGCGGGCGCTCCGCAATAGAGCCGCCGTCGGCGGAGACATGTTCAAAATGGTTGCCGCCAATGAGGCGTCTGCTAGGTCGGCCGGACTCAGGGCCGTCTACAATGCCCCGATGGAGGGCGACGTTGGCTCCAGCGGGTGGGCCACGGACCTTTATGGAGAGGCCCTGACTAGGGCCAGGGGTGACGCCAGCAAGGTTAGAGTGCGCTACGTCTCAGAGGGAGACTATGCCGTAGGGCGCGAGGCGGCAATAACCGAAGACCTCGCCCGAGGGCAGAAGATCGAGGAAGAGGCTTACAAGTACACCAAGTTCGACGCCGAGGCCGGCTGGCTCCCGGCGGGAACTCCAGCCCCAGGCGCCAAGTCTCTTCGCCAAGTCATTCCTCCATTGGCAGATGGAACGGCCCCGACATTCGCAAGGGCACTACACGAGGGGCAACCCGGAACGCAAGACCTGATTGAGCGGACCATCGCGTCCATTGGGGAGAATGGCGAGAGGAGAATTCCTGTAATCTCTGACCCCGCCGCCGAAGACGCGCTTAGGGCGTGGGAGAAGGTTGCAGACGAGAGAGTTGCTGAGGCCCGACTGGTTGCAGATCGTGTCGGGGTGATGGACCGCGACTTTGCTCTACATAACTACGGGGAGCGATACGGGTTCGACCACGCCTTGGGATACATCTTCCCGTACCACTTCTGGTACACGAGGACCTACGCCAACTGGCTGAAGAGGATTGTCGCCTCCCCGAGCATCATTGCGAATTACGCCCGCTACAGAGATACGTTGGCGAAGGAACACTCCGACATGCCGGAGTGGTGGAGATACAACATCTCGTCTGATGAACTCCTTGGAATTCAGACTGAGCACCCGCTGTTCTTCAACCTTGAGCAGACTCTAAACCCGATGAACGGGCTGACGGGGATTGACTTCAACGATCCGGCGAAGAGGGTGGACTGGTTCACAAGCATGATGGACGGACTAGGGAAGTTCGGGCCGTCTATCTGGACGCCCATTAGTGTGGCCATTGCGGTGGGGTTGTACAACAAGGACAAGGAGGCGTCCGCAAGGTGGGCCGGGAGGCTCGTTCCCCAGTCGGCATTGGTTAGTCAGACCATCTCCAAGATCACCGGGAAGCCCGTTGAGTTAGACCCGTTCACCAACCTGTTCTCTGGGGGGATTGACCCCTACGAGAGGGGGAGGGTTGGTAGAGCATTGGGTGCGATGGTTGAAGAGGACCCGCAACTTGAGCAGATGGCCATTGAGGCTGCACGAACTCAGACGGGGCCGGTGTGGGACGCCGCCAGAATGCGGGCAATCAATGAGCGGTATCCGGGGCAGTTGAGTTCGTTCTTGTTCGGCGCAGGCTTCAAGATGCGAACTCGTTCAGACATGACCATCGACCAGTTCTACGGGGACTACAATGCCCTGTGGACCATGAGACCGAATATGTCTCCGGACAAGTTCCGGCAGTCGATGGACAACCTCCGCAAAGAATACCCGTTCATGGATGCTCTTCTATTGGCCAAGAAGGCCGGCAAAGAGCGGGACGCAACCTACGCCTACAACGTCCTCTCTAGAATTCCTCCGGGGCAATCAGATGACTACGTTATCTGGGCCGGCGGAAGCAGGGACTTGGTAAACAAGTTCTACGCCGACAAGGGGGATATGTCCAAGTGGGCCGAGACGGACAGGACCAGATTCAACGCCGCCATGATAGACATTGGGGCGATGGTCTCCCTTCCGGATAACGCGACCAGGGCGGAGTGGAACAAGGCCAAGGCGGCAAACAGTCAGATGTACGCCCTCATGGAACAGTCGTGGGGGAAGGACATCATGGGCCGGGTGGATGCGTACTACTCCATCCGAGACGACGACAAGACCGCCGCCAATAGAATGCTTGCCCAGGACCCCAACATTTCGCAAGCCCTGGACTTCAAGGCCAACTATGTGCAGATGACTCCAATTCTGAATGCCTACTACGGGAGCCTTGGGCAGATCGAGTTGTACTGGAAGTCGATGGGGCTGACCAGGGCACAGGTGGCCGAGAAGATAGTGGAGTTCGGCACCAAGATCAACCAGGGCCGGGCGGAGTTGACAGAGGCCCTCCCCGCCTCTACGGGCCAGGAATCCCTCGTGCAGGGTGTGGAGCAGGGCAAGCCCGGCCTTCCGATGCTGAGTTGGCAGGAGTGGCAGGGCGTCATGGGGGAGAACCTGGCCAATCTGGTGGCCGACTACGCCTTGAACGACGACCCGCTTCCCAAGGTGGCAATGGACGCCATATACGACATCTCCAAGGACATGGGGTTAGACAAGTACGTAGTCCTGGAGCTGGCGGCGCAATCCGTGCCGCGTTAGGACTTGACAGTAGCGCGGTTTAGTGCTACTCTATAGGTCAGACTATACATAACAGAGGAGGCAAACGAACATGACTGAGCTGGAGCGGGATGCCGTTCCGGCGGGCGAGCAGGAGGATGGGGAGTTGCTGCTCCCCGGTACTTCTGGCGGCTCACCGGAGCAGGGTTCGGCCAAGGTCAGCCAGGACGCAGAACTCGTAAAGCGACTGGACCAGTTGGACCAGCAACTCAAAAGGTTGCCGGACCTAATCGACGCAGGGATCAAGTCCACCAAGGACAAGCGTTTTCAAGCCCTTGAGGGGATTGACCCCGGCACCCTGAAGAAGTTCAAGACCTACCTGGACAAGTACCAGGGGGACGAGGACAAAGCTATCAGGGAGATGCGTGTCGATGAAATCCTGGACGGTCAATCTTCAAAGCCGGTAGATCGCAGCGGGTCGCCAGCCTCGGAGAAACGAATGACGCGTTATGTCCGACGCCTTCTATCATCGGCGGGCGTTTCCTTCAAGGACCCGGACTACCTCGCCATCGTGAACAAGCACTCTAATCCCCAAGGGGTTGACGAGGACGCTTTTTACGACGACGTGGACGACCTCGTTGAACAACGTCGAGGTAAGCTGGACCGACAGGAGGCCGAGCCGACCGGAGCGGTGGTTGTGGAGGGCGGGCGAGTAGCCGCCCGTCCCGACGCCGAAAAGAAGTACATAGCAGAAATGCAAGCCGCGCGAGGCAAGGGCGCTGCTTTCGGGCGTCCCATCAAAGAGAAGTACAAGAAACTTGGTGTGGACGTTGACGGCATCAATCTGGCCTAGCGGCTAGGAGACAATAATGGCCGGGCAAGGAATCCAGCAGTCATACTCTGCCACGCTTCCGCAGAAGCGGATGGTGACAGACCGGATCATTCTAGCCGACCCGATGAGTATCGCGGGCCTGAATGCTCTGGGGCTGCACAATGAAAGCAAGTTCTCGTTCGTAAACACTCCGGGTCGGTCCTACGAGTGGCTTGAGGACACTTACCTCTTGCGCTCGGACACCGCTGCCGATGTGAATCTGACCTCCGTTACGACCACGACCACAATCGCGATGACGGACGGAACGAAGTTCAATATCGGTGACGTGATCCAGATTGACTCGGAGTACATGTGGGTTTCGGCCATCAGCACGAACACGCTGACCGTTACCCGTGACTTTGGCGGGACGCAGGCGACCCACGCCTCAACGTCCACCGTGTACATCCGGTACAACTCGCGCCTGGAAGGTGCGGCCGTTGGCACGAACAACGGCTTCACCGAGCCGACGACCGGATACAACTACTCGGCCATCCTTCAGAAGCCGATCAACGTTTCCCGCACGAACGCCCTGATCCCGCAGTACGGGATTTCGGGCGTTGTGGAGCGCGAGATCGACAAGGCCATGGACGAGTTGCTCATGAAGCTGAACCTCAGCCTCTACCACGGGCAGCGCGCGGTTGGCACGACCTCGACCCCGCGTTCTCTTGGCGGGCTGGCAGCCTTCGTCACCACGAACCCGTCTTCGGCCTCTTCGGCGGCTCTGACGCAGAAGATGATCGAGGACGAGGTTCAACAGTGCTTTGACGCCGGGGGTTCACCGGACTTGATCCTGTGCAACTCCTGGGCGAAGCGCAAGATCGGCAGCTTCTTCGATGGCTACGTCCGCACCGAGCGCGACGAGACCCGCGGTGGAATTGTCATCGACAAGATGATTAATCCCATTGCTGGCGGGGAAATCGACGTGGTTGTGGACCGCCACTGCCCGACGAACTTCCTGTGGCTCATCGACCGTCGGTACGTTGGGTTCATCACGATTGACGACTTCTTCTATGAGGAACTCGGCAAGCTTGGTGACTCGGCCCCCGGTGGGTATGGTGAGGTTGTCGGAGAGTACGGTCTAGTCGTGGCTTTTGAGAAGGCTCACAGCAACGTAAACACCTTCCTGACCACGGCGTAGGAGGCTGACATGGCTGCAAGTACAGTGTGTTGGGACCTCGTAAAACCCGCACTCCCGGCAGGGGGAATGGCCATTCGGAAGCCCCGCGTGCTTTATGGCGCGGGGACTCCGGCTGGAACAATAGCCCCCTGGTCAACGGAGGAAAAGGGAAGCATCTTCGTCTCGACCGATCAGACCAATGTCGCCGCGTGGATCAAGGTTGCGGCCAATAGCGCGGTTGCAGACTGGGCACTCCTCAGTGGCATCCAGACTTTGGCGACCAAGGTCTACAACATCGACAACGGCGCGGGGACGGCAGATGACGATGTGTTCTACTTCCCGAGGGCGGCAACGCTCTTGAGCGTCGTCGGCGTCTATACCGAGGCCACGGATGCCTCGGGTGCTGCGGAGGCAAATTTCAAGATCGGGTCTGCTGCCGCCGGTGCAGAGCACGTGGGGGCCACGGCGCTCGTAGGGAGTAAGGCCATCGGGGATACCCAGACGTTCGCCCTCGTAACGGGGGTTGTGGCGGCTGGGGGCAAGTTGTTCTGTCGACATACTGGTATCGCCGCAACTGAGGCGGGGCAGTATAGGGTGCAAATCACCTATATCGAGCAGTAGGAGGGCACATGGCCACATCTACCAAAGCCCAACTGCTGCTGGCTTCGAGCCCCCAAATCCAGGGAGGGGCGGTGCTGTCGCCTATTTCTGGAGGCGGGACTCAAACCATCCCAGGGGTCCTCTATGGAGAGGGTACCCCGGCGGGTACCCTCAAGCCGTGGACGGACATGCCGCTGGGTTCGATATGGGTCAGTACGGACCAGACGAGTTACTGTGCCTGGGTCAAGGTCCAAGACAACGACGCCGTTGCCGACTGGGCCTACTGTGGCGGAGTGAAAGCCGACTACAGCAAGGTCTTCAATGGCGACAACGGGGCCGGGGTCAAGGACTATGACTGTTGGTACTGGTCGAGGGCGGCAACGCTCTTGAGCGCCGACCTGATCTACGGTGAAGCCACCGACACATCAGGGGCAGCCGAGGCAACGTTTGCCCTCGGAACCGCGGCGGACGGGGGGCAGTACGTCGCCTCCGTCAACATGGCAGTAAGCAAAGCGCTGGGGGCTGTTACGTCGCTCACTCTTGCATCTACTTCGGTAGCGTCAGGGTCAACGATGTTCTTCTCTCACGCCGGATACGCGGCAACGGAAGCGGGCACGTACCGCATCCGGTTGTCGTGGATCGACCAATAGAATAGCCGAGGCGGGGGGACGGGCCTTTGTGGTCCGCATCCCCCCGCCGGAGTATCCATGCGCGTCTTTGTTCTTGGCAATGGGCCGTCACTGGCCCACGTGAACCTTGACAACTTGACTGGTATTGCGTGTGCGACAAACCGCATCCACTTGTTGTTCCCGACTACTAACTGGCGGCCAACGTACTGGATCATGGCGGACCACAACACGAAAGACGAGTGGCCGCTGGACGAGATACTCGCGGAAGACTGCAAGTTCCTGGTTAGGAGCGACTTCGCAAGCGCCTTTGAGCCGCACCGAACCAGGGACAACGTGGAGTATTTCCAAAGGTGCGACGCGCACGACCACATGAACGTCGAACAGACGGGTATTCCGGAAGAGTGGCACCTCCCGACGTACTGTAGGTTTGGAGGAGGATTGTTCATAGCGATGCAGAAGGCAGTTCTACTTGGGGCAAAGCAGATCGTCCTCCTCGGATGCGACCTGTACGGCCCCAGAGGAGAAGAGGATACTAACCACTTCGACCCCGCCTACTGCCAGAGGATATGTACGCCAGAGGAGTACGACCGCTTCAATCGGACTCTGATACGGGCGCACGAGAACGCCAAGAGGAGTTGCGAGAAGTTGGGAGTAGAGGTTCTGAATGCCTCTGGCGGAAGTCTAGAGGTGTATCCGAGGGTATCCCTGGAGAGCGTTTTGTGACGAGGAAACGACACGGCGGATCAAGCGCGGCATTTGCCAACAAACTAGCAGAGTTGGCCCCTAAAGACTCACAGCACATCACCAAGGATGTTACCGGAGAGACGATCCACAACACGCAGGTTGTTAAGCTGCGGAGAATGGCCGTGACGTGGGCCTTTCCGTTGGACGAGGTGATCTTCTCCAAGTGGGTTGTCAACATGCTAAGGCTTCCCATGATGCCGTGGGACAACATATGCACAACCCAGGCGACGTACATTCTTGATGCCAGGAACACCCTCCACGAGAACTTCCTAAAGACAAGTTCCGAGTGGTTGGTGATGCTGGACAGCGACGTTCTTCCTCCTCCCGACTTCTTGGACAGACTCTTGGCGCACAAGAAGCCAATGGTTGGGGGATGGTACAGGATCAAGGCGGAACCGTATTTCCCGTGCGTGTACGACTATCACGAACTCGACGCGAAGGGAATCCACCAGTATCGACTTAGACGGGTGCCGGGCAAGGGGCTGGAGAGCGTCGGGGGTGCGGGGGCGGGGTGCTGGCTGATGAGCCGAGAAGTTGCGGAGGCGGTGGGGGAAAGACCCTACAGCCTCTATCTGGGAGAGGACCTTGAGATTTGCCGCAAAGTTATTGGGGCGGGCTTCGAGGTTCTGATCGACTGGGATATTGCGTGCGCGCACGCGGGAGTAGCCCTTGCATGAAAAGCCTAAACCAGTACGCATTCAAGAGAGTTGCAGCCGACGGGCAGGTAAATGGGACGAGCCCGTGCAACGTCATGGCCATTCTGCTGTATGGGGGGGCGGCTGCCACAAAGGCGGAGTTCCACAACGCCGTTGACGCAACGGGAACGCACATGTTCGAGTGCAATACGATCATCGGGCAGTCGCACTTCATCGACTTCCGAGAACTGGGCGGCGTCTACTTCTCGACCGCCTGTTACGTTGACCTGACCGGCGCGGGTGGCGTTGCCTGCGTCTGGTACGCATAGGAGGTTCCATGTCTCTTCCGCAGGGTTGTCTTGTACGAATTACGGCGGATGCCATTGTTGGCAACGACCCGTGTATTCTGTACGCGGCGTATCTGTTCGCCGGATCGGACGCGTCGTCCATGCAATTTACTGACGACGCCGACGGACTGGCGACAAACATCTTTGAGATGAACACCGTCGCCAACCAGGGGTGCTTCGTGAACTTCGCAGAGTTGGGAGGAATCTCATTCCCCTCTATCGGCCTCTACGTTGACATCACCGGGACGGGGGCGATTGGCTACGTCTGGCTTAGTAACGTCGGAGCCCCGTAATGCCTCGCTACGACTACTCCTGCCCGAAATGTGGGCACACACACGAGATTAACGTCAGGGCTGAGTGGCGAGACACATTGAAACTGGAGTGCCCGGTAGACGGCACAAGGCTTGAGAGGGCCCCCGCGGCAGGAATGGCCGTCGTCTGGGGCGGCAAGTTCCAATCGCCGTCCATCAAGAAGACGGGCCGCGACGGGGACGGAAGCGAGTGGTAGTGGCCAAGATACTGTTGAAGTGCATCCGCGGATACCACAGCAACCTGTGGCCTCACGCGAGGCCGGGAGAGAGGCGGTGGGTTGACGGGGACTTCATTACCCGCATGAACCGTGACGGCGGAATGCCGTGCTTCGAGGTCGTAGAGGTTCAGGATGGAGAAGCGGTGCGTGAGCCCGAAGTTCCTGCTGAGGCCAAAGCTGAAGCCAAAGAGGCGCCGAAGAAAAAGCGCGGCCGCCCGAAGAAAATCAAGGAGTAGCCAATGGCGTTCACTTTAGGTAACGCTGTACGCGATGCTCTTACGGAGTTGGGGCAGCTCAACGAGGGTGTCGCAACCGGAGGCTCAACGGCCTCCGTTATTGATACGCTTCTCGGCGGGTCGGATGATGACTGGAACGGCGGGACGGTTCTGATTACTCGCGACTCCGCCGGACTGGGCGGCGCCCCCGAGGGCGAGTTCGCCATCGTAACGGACTACACCGGGTCTACAACTGGGCTTATCTCTGTGGCGACCGGCGGGTTCACCGTCGCCCCCGCGGCCGGAGACATCTACGGGGTCTGTACCTCGTACTATCCACTTAGGCAGATCATCCGCTCCGTGAATAGGGCACTGATGAGCCTTGGGGACATCCCTCAAGTCGATACGACTACCCTGGAAACCGCCTCCGGGCAGACGGAGTATTCCGCTTCTGTTGCGTGGAAGCGCAGGCCCCCGTTTAGGGTTGACATTCAGACCAACGACGACTCGGACGACAATCTCTGGGAGACCATCCATGACTGGGAGTACGTCCCGGCCTCGGCCAACACTGCGGGGAAGATCATCCTCAAGAGGCAACCGTCTACGGGATACTATCTCAGAGTGTGGTTTGCCGACCGTCACGCCACGGTCAACGCGCACAGTGACGTGATCTATGAGGGCTTCCAGCCCGAATTAGTTGTGTGGAAGTCCATCTACCACATGCTTGTGTGGCAGCATGGAAGGTCTCAGGGATCGGATGCCTCGGTGGTCCAGATGCTAACCAAGTCCGAGCAGATGCTGGGGAAGTTGGAGACTGTTTCTCCCGTGTGGTATCCGCCCCAGAGGTCAAGGCTTCTCATCGTCGGGGACATTAGATGACCACTGTAACTGTCTCTGGCAAGAACCAGACCCACATGGTCAAACTATCCGCCGGAGGGACGGACATTGGTTTGCGCCCCATCAACGGCGCGGCGGGCATCAGAGAGATTCCGTTCACGCCCTCGTCCCTCAAAGTTACCGAGGGAGGGGGGAAATACTCCGACTTCGACCTGCCCTACAGCCACATCGCACAACTGGACTGGAGTGGCGGTAGAGGACAGTTGGAGTTCAGCGATAGTACAAGGTTCTACGACTCGTACTGCGCGTGGACCACGCGCGAGGGAATGGCCGTTCCGGGTCCCCAGTGGTCGTTTGCGTCGGGAAACAAGCTATGTGACATGAGCCTGTGGAACGGCGCAAACATGAACTGGCTTGCGCTGTATGGGACGAACAGGTTCCAGTCCTACTACAAGAGCACTTCTGGAGACACCTACACAGGAGCCAAGATGGGCTTCTGGATCAAGAAGGTCGGCTCTCCGGGTACCCTGACGGCGGCCCTGTATAGCGACGCAGGAACACCCGGAACCCCGAATGCCGCTATTGCCTCGGGAACAGTTACCACAAGCACGATAACGGATATTGCCTCTCTGTGGTACAAGTTTGCGGTGGCGGCTTCTGTTACCGGGGCAACCCTGTACTGGGTCGTCATTTACGGCGCCGCTACAGACGACATCACGAACCACTGGGAAGTTGGCGGCCTGACGGTCTCTGCCAATGCCGCCTACAAACTGTCCGCCGATGGGACATCGTGGACGAACGGAACTCACAAGCTCTACTTCGTCTACGGCCCCGCTGACACACAGTCAACCTGGGGGTTCTACCGGCACAAGGAGGCGTCGTATGCCTATCTTAACCCAGCCGGCGACGCGGCCCCGACCCTCTACTGCATTGGCGATAGAGGAGTGGCAGATGCGTCAGCCTCCACGACCATTGTGGACGCTACAAAGTCGTGGACGGCAAGTAGATACATTGGCTCTACGGCTCTCATCTTCAACGGGACGGGCAAAGGTCAGTACCGGACCATCACGGCCAACGATACCACCTCCGTCACCGTAGACCCCGCCTGGGGCGTCACTCCAGATAACACGTCCGAGTACGTCATTCTGGGGGATTGGCACCTCACCACGACTTCGATTGGAACTCACGGGCTGGCAAAGCCCATCACCGGAGTCGCAGACTGCGGCTCTACGGTGTACTTTGCGATGGGGGACAAGCAGAAGATTTCTCAGAACAACGTCTCTCAGGCCGCAAACGCCTTCAGTTCGGCTTGGGTGGCCGCCTCAGACAACGTATACGCAGACAAGATTTGCGCCCAGACCGACCCCTCTGGCGGGTCGAAGCTGTGGCGCGTCATTGCTACGGGAGATACGGTAGCCCTCAGCAACGCCGCGGTCAAACTGACCGCAGTGGCGGTTTCAGACTTTACCGCCGCGGGCTATCTGGAGCCATACGAGAAGCCGACCAACCTTCTAGTATATGACGGCAAGGTGTGGGCGATGACCCACAAGAACGTGTATTGGGTCATCAACAATCTCGTTACGAAGCTGGGCATTGGGCTAGAGGCAATTCCAGATTGGGACAACGGGGTTGGCGCTGCGTCTCAAAACCTGTTCCTGTACTTCTCTTGGTCGCATTCAATGGAGAGGTTCTACGGCTCCACCACAGACGACATGGGGACGTGGAATGACGCGGGTTTACCCTCTGGAAGGACCGGCTCTCAGGTCTGCATCCTCCCCATCGTCGGGTGGCTTATCTCCGCCATCGACGCGGGTCCCTCGGGAACGTCATCCGTCGTCGTTTGGAACGGCCGGGGATGGCACGAAATCTTCAGGGCCTGGGAGACGGGGAAGCAAATCAGGAGCATGTACTGGGAGCCAATCATGGGCTCCAGGGGGAGACTGTGGGTGGGCGTTGGGGACGATCTGATCTACATGGACTTCCCCCTTGACACGCTGAATCCCATCAACGACTCCAGCTTCAAGTACAACCATGAAGGACACGTCATCACCTCCTGGCTGGATGCAGGATATGCAGAGTTGAATAAGTACTACAAGGAGATGTCCATTCGGGCGGACAACCTGAGTGCCAACACGACGGTTGCGCTGGACTATCAAACCGACTCCGACGGAGATACATCGTCCTGGACGAACGCGGGGACCGCGGATGCAAGTCCCCAGGAGAACGTTTCGGTTAGCGTGGGCGAGAAGAAGCGCATCCGCTTCCGCTTCCGGATGCTGACCTCTGTACACACAACTCCACCGAAGCTGGTGGCGAGCGTGCTGAAGGCGTTTGCCAGAACCCAAGTCAAATACCAGTTCAACATCACCTTTGATGTTCGGCACAACGGCAGGACGTACAACGGCCTTCCCGACCACAATCCGGATACCCTTCTCAACCAACTGGAAACGTGGGCGGAGGCGACAACGCCAGTAACCATGCGCTGCGTCCTTTCAAGGATGGACAACAAGGTAGTTATCGTGGAGCCGCCGGGGATTGTTCGGTCTACGTGGAACCGGGTTCAAGCATGGTGGACCGGGGTTGCTGATATTGTGCTGCGTGAGGCATGACCAAGAAGAAGGAGAAGCCCTTCAAGTGGAAAGTCATCCGGCCCGCAAGGCCCGACCGCCCGCTTGACAGGCTGGAGCCCGAGCCGGACAAGGAAGTTCTTACTGGGCTGGTCCGCGGAGAACCTGCCTCCGACCTTGAAGAAAGACTGTACGGCGCCCTTGTGGCGAAGTTCGGAGCAAACAACGTGGAATTCCAGCCGTCGTATCTGGGTATCAGGAACCTGACTGAAGTAAGACCCGACTTCGCAATTCACGGCGGGGCCAAGATCATCATTATCTTTGCCGACGACAAGTTCACCCACGGGACGGCAGAGACGATAGAGCACGACAAACTATCTGACGCAAGGCTGATGCAGGCGATGGCGGGAGAGATTGAGATACCCGTTCACATATCCGACAGAGAACTAGACACCAAAGACGCCGCACGGGCGGCAGTCGAGAAGAGGTGGTAGTGGCGACCTTGGGTAAAGGCTTCGTTGACGCCCTGAAAGAGGGCGTCCAAAAGAGCGGCGAGAAGGACACTAAAGCCTTCGCTAAAGCCCTTGACTCGATGCAGCGGAACGTCTCCGGTGTTGCAAATCTGTTCCGGGGATCAGAACTCGTCACCTCTCTGGTTGTTCGCGACCAGCTATCCTCGACTGTGTTCTCCTCAAGTACGGGTTGGCAGGTGAAGGGCGACGGGACTGCGACCTTCAGAAACGTCACCGTCTCCGGCGGCAGCCTGCTGATTACGAATACGACGGACCGTATCCATTTGCAGTCTGACGGGGATGCGTTCTTCGGCTCCAACATTGCGGCTCCTGCCACAACCTCGTTCTCCATCTTCTCGAACGCACAGACGTACAACTCCGAATCAATGGGCGCGGGGGACATTCTGTTTGGGGACAACTCCAGTGGCAAGGCGAACCTGCTGTGGGACGCCAGCGCCGGGCAGATATTGGTGCGCGGGGGAACTACAACTCAGGGATACTTCGATACGACTGGGGCCGCCACATTCGGCGGCGGCGTGGTGGCGCTGAAGTCGGATGGCATAACCCTAACGGGCGGCACCGATGCGGCGTGCCGCGTCAAGTGGAACGACGCCAGTCTTGGCAAGGTCGGAGATGCCTATGCCTACGAGGTCGCAGTTGGCCAGGCCCAGTTACATCTTATGGGAGGCAATGCCCTGGCCGGAGTTACGGTGGGGACGGCGCTACTTGAGGCGTCAAGCGCACCGATAGCAACTTACACTCCACAGACAACGCTATATGTTCAATCATCAACGTCGGACGGGGCCAAGGCGTTCGAGTTGTATCAAAGCAGGGGCGGGGTTACAACGTATTTCCTGAACATCACCAACGACTTGGTGGCCACATGGAACTCCGGGGCGGCGGACATTGATTTCATCTTTGGGGGAGACACGGCCACTAGATTGCTGATGCTTGACGCCGGGCTGGACGCAGTACAAATCGGGACGACAGTTGCAGGGGCGATTGCCGACTTTAGAGCTGCGAGTATCGTGCTGAACGAAGCGGGCGCAGATGCCGACATTCGCATGGAAGGAGACACCGCGACAAGTCTGCTGGTTCTGGATGCCGGGCTAGGCGCAGTCCAGATTGGAGATACGACCGCAGGAACCATAGCGGACTTCCGTCCTGCCGCGATTGTCTTCAACGAGGCGTCCAATGATGTGGACTTCCGAGTTGAGTCCAATGGTGATGCCAACTGTCTGTTCGTAGATGGGGGCAACGACCGGATAGGCATTGGCACGGCGACGCCCACCAAGAAGCTAGAGGTGGCTGGCGGAGATGTAAAGATATACGACCTCGGCTCTGAACTCCTCACCAACCCCGGCTTCGAGACTGCGGGCGGAGGTGGGGCGGATATTTGGGCGAACTGGACGGAGGTTGTTGGAGGCGGTGCGCTTGCTAACGAGACGACACTGGTTCACTCGGGAGCAGATGCGGCGAAGTTGACGGGCAGCGGCCTTCCAAACGCCGTATATGTCTGGCAAGCCTCCGTACCGATTACGCCCGGAGTGACCTATCAGGTCTCATTTTGGACACGGGGCGATGGTACAAATGCCGGGTTCTATTCCCTCTATGGCAGAACCAACGGCCAAAATATAACCTCTGGACCCTGGGACACAACGGGCGTAGCGGGGGCAACCTACACCCAAGTGTCTATAGTGTTCACCGCCACCGCCGGGGCAGCCGAACTTGAGGTTTACTTGTCTGCGCCCACCGCCGCCGGCGGCATCGCCTACTTCGACGACGTGAGCGTGAAGGAAGTCACCGGCGGAGGCCTGGTTCTCGGTGGGCAGATTACCGGCGGGGGGACAGGGGGACTCAAGGTGACGGCGGCTGGCAATGTCGGCATCCTGCGGTCGCCTGTTTCTGGAGACGCTGCGCTGACCGTCTTAGGCGACATGCAGGCCAGTGATTACACCGGCTGGAACTTCGCCAACGAGACGTGGACATATGCGAGTGCGACAACGTTCACTGTGCCGACTGATTTGACGGCGAAGTACCAGAAGGGCACCAAGATCAAGCTGACGCAGACGACAGCAAAATACTTCTACGTCACCGCATCCTCGTATGGCGCACCGAATACAACCGTGACGGTTACTGGCGGCAGCGACTACACGCTGGCGAATGCGGCAATCACGAGTCCTTACTACAGCTACATCGAGAACCCGCAGGGGTTCCCTGGGTGGTTCAATTACGTTCCCACCGTTGTCGGTTTTGGGGCAACGCCACCCACGTTTACCGCCAAGTTTATGATGGCCGGGGTAATGTGCGCCGTAGTCATAGGCGCATCGGCGGATGGCACGAGTACGTCGGCAACGCATTCGTACACAACGCCAGTTGCTCCAACCTCCACTAATTTCCAGAGCATTGGACTGGGGGTAGACAACGGCGCTCTTTGCTCACTTACAACCCAACAATCGGTCGCGCTTGGCCTGGTGTGCGTGTTATCTAAGGGCGTTGGCACAACTAACAACTGGACGGCCTCCGGGAACAAGAGCGCTAATTTTACGCTTATATACCCATTCTAAGGAGTCTCACATGATAGACCTCGACAAACAAGACATCGTGAACCTGCTTGCTGCTTTGAATGCGTTACAAGTCAGCGGCAAGGAGGCGCACCAGACGGTATTAAGACTGATGGCCAAGTTAGAGGCTGCGCTGAAGCCGGAAGAGCCGAAGGAATGACCGTTCAAGGCCAAGACTACTCCCACTACAACGAAACGGTTGACTTTGCGCTGGCGGTAAAGAGCGGGCAGTCTGTGTTCTATTTCAAGGCCGGCGAGGGCACGCAGGGAAATGGGATGCAAGACAAGACGTACCAGTCCAAGAGGCTGGCGTGTCTTCCTGTTGCGCCGTTTGGGCCGTACCATTTCCTCAAGATGACCGCGACCGCACCGTCACAGGCGGCGTGGTTCAAGAAGTGCGCACCAGAACCCACTCCCTTGCCTCCGTTTGCGGACATCGAGCAGCACCCGTTCGAGCCGCCGAACAATACAATACCGCTGGCGAAGAAGCGGACGCACGTCCACGACTACCTGTTGGGCATTGAACAGGACTTTCTTAGAAGGCCAATCGTCTACACGGGTGTCTACTGGTGGAAAGACAACATTGGCGATGTCTCGTGGGCGAAGGACTACCAATTCGTCTTTGCCGCGTACTTGTTCTACAAGGAACCCATCCCGGCCAACTTCAATCCCTACTGGCCCGGCCCGAGAACGCTACCTCCCGGTGTTCCGCGAGAGAACGTCATCGGCTGGCAGTGGGCGGGGGACATTCCTAATCCGGGTAAGTATCCGTGGGCCAGTGGCGCGCAGGACTTCAACACATTTGACGACAGGATACTAGACGGCTTCAAGCCGCCGCTAACCATCGAAGAACGAGTCTCTCGACTTGAGAAACTCCATCCAGAGATTGGGGGATAGAATGGCAGACGGCAACGGCCTGTTCGCAGAGGTGCGCCAGAAGATGGACAACGACGAGGTGCCCGACAATCTTTCTCGGGCGATGTTGTGGGGCGCATTGGCCGTTGTCTACAAGAAGTTGGATTGCTTCGCCACGAAAGACGCATTGGCAAAGCGCGACGCTAACTGGAAGAAGGAACGGAAGATATGGCTTGCCGTCGGGGGCTTCCTGCTGCTAACGCATCTCCAGCAGGTCGTTGTCTGGGGAGAGACGCTATGGAAGTTCGTCGTGGCGCTTTAGGGCAACTGCCCCAAAACGCCGCAGAATGGCCAGAAAGCGCCCCTGCGAGGCTATTCTTTTCGCCGCCAAACCACAACCAGCGTTCCAATGGCCGCCCCGAGGGCAAAGGGGATAACGTTTGCCCGATTGATGACTAGCTCTCCGAGGGCCAGCCCCCACAGTCCCCAGCCCAAGAACGCCAGGACCGCCGCTCCGGCGGCTTTTCGTTTCTGGATGGCAAGCGTCTGCGCAGTTACCAGCGCCTCACTGATGAGGCCCGCGAGGAACAGCAACGCCCAGATCAAACGAACTCCTCTACCGGAACTCCGCCCTTGCGAAGCTGCTCAACTATAGCGTTCCACGTTATAGTCCGCGCCTCCTGTTTCCATAGAGCAAGCCACAGCCTCAAGAAGCCGTCGCCGTGCGGCTTGCTGCGCCTCCATCCAGGAATATGACCAACCTCATGGAGCAGGGTTCCCCCGCAGGCCATTCCAACCCCCACGTCGAACACCCAAGTCCCACGAATGCGACGAATTCCGGTATCCACGCGCCACCTGTGCTCTCGGTGGAACTCCAGCGGCCACGGCCCCTCCCCCGCATACTCAAGCCACGCCGGAGAGGCTTTGATGGCGTCCCACGTTGCTATCATGTCCGCCATGTCAACGAACGGCCAGCGCCAGTAGAGGCCAAGAATCTCCTCGGTGTCGTAGATTGCGCTGACCCAGTCGCGCGCCCTCATTTCTTTTGCTTCTCCGCGCACTCGAACCAGAACGTGCCCTCTTGAATGCTCGTGTCTACTGGGAGGTCTATCGTATCCTTCCTGTACTTCCCCGGATGCCAGACTACCAATACTGGTTTGTTGCCATGCTTCAGCAGGAACTTCTTGTGCATGTTCTTTAGCTGCTCTTCCAAAGACACCCGCCTGTCAATTGGATATGACTCGCCCTGCCTCAATGTTCGCATACGCCGCTCCTACACGGAATAATGGATTGTTGGCCTGTAATACGCCGACCCCGGTATCTTCTCGTAGCCGATACCAAAGCACAACCCGCCCATTGCCGCGGGCATGTAGGCGGCCTTCTCGGCATAGGATGCGCGACTTCTAACTGCGGGCTCGTCTAGACCAAGAGGAGCACTGGATAGATAGGACTTCATAAATGCCCCGGTGCGGGCAAGGACCTTCGTCCTGTGGTGGTGAACCCCATCGGGGGTTACGGCCTGCCGATCAATCGGCGCGCTGACCTTTGCGTGACTGTGCCCCATAAGGTAGATGTCGGCGTCGATGAACTTCAGCAGGTCCTCAACTCTGTGCAACTGCCCTCCGGAAAGTCTAGACGATCCGAAGCCGTGGTGGGCGTAGATGATACAGTCTGCCTCCGGGTGCGCCCTGGGGGCCTCCGGATAGGTGAGTCGAATCAAGGACGCATCCCCAAGGAACTTGCACCCCATGTAGGTGCAAATCATCTGGTCAGTCGTCGTCCCGTTCTCGAACATCCAGTAGTGGTCCCCCTCCATGAAGCCAATCCACCTTCCCCTGGTGAAATCCAGCAGCCTCACAAACCTCTCGACCACGTCGGTCATTAGTCCATTCAATTCCTTCTTGACGCTATCCCTCAGCGGAGACATGATGGCCCTTTGAGATGCGGAGGCAAGATCAATCGGCTCCCCAACTCCCAGGAAGTATGCCCCCCTGTCCATGCCCCATTTGAAATGATCGAGGACCTTGTTCTGCGGCCAGTCCTGGCTCAGGTAGTGAATATCTCCAACGGGCATTAGCAGGATTTGCTGATTGGACGCCAGTTGAAACGGCGTCTCGGCCTCGACGGGCTGCGTTTTGTACTTGTGGATAATCACCCTTGGTCTCCTGTGTGAGTTCGCGCCGGATGTGATAGGACCTCTCGGATGACAAGCCTCGCCTGCTCCTCAGTCATCCAGGCGTTGCGCTCTCCGGATCGCCTGCGGCCTATCGTCTTGATGCCAAGGCCGCTGATGATACCGGATAGGGCGTTTGTGTTCCTGATGTTCGGGCCAAGCATGTCCGCCAACTCCTTGGCCGACACATAGGAGGCCCGGTCTATCTCCGCCTGCTTGCCGACCGCCTCAATCTCTTGGCGCAGTCTTGTGCGAATGGCGTCTTTCATCATTCCTCCCAATTGGCGGGGGCCGGATTCCCCACCCGGCCTACCCCGTTGCCCGGATTGCACCATGCCGTTTCGACGGCACCGACCTCAGCCTGGGGAGCCTCGATGGGGGTTGGTGTCCCCTCGGCCCCTTACGCATTCGGTTGGCAACTCTCCGACGTGGCCACCACGCCACCCCGCCAGTTGGCAGGCCGGGTTTGGCGCCGACACTGCCACAAACATGCCCGAGACTCCTTTCTTACCGCAAGGATTTTGCGAACTTGACGGCCTCGGCTTCTGGCGCCAAACCAAACACGCCCTGGCCCAAACCAACGGCGATGACTACTCCGCCAAGGTAGTCCAGGAACGCGGCCGGCTCGACACACAAAAGTTGCGGGATGAACTTGACCAGCAGGTCAAGACAGCCTCCCCATGCAACGACGGCTCCGACGACGATGTACCCGCCCAGGACGACATACTTCTTCGTCTCCTTGGGCAGGCCGCCCCACTTCACGTTGATTACCGGGAAATACTGCACAAGAATCGTGAAGATCAGCGAGATGACGGTGGTGACGGCGGCAACACTCAACAGGTTTACAGACATTCTATTCCTCCTTCCCATCCCCTTTCGGGGCATCAGAATTAACTCGGCACTTCTTGACCAAATCGGCTATGTCGTCCAACTGGTCCAGTGCCTGCCTGTAATCGTCTGGATTGACCCAGACGATCCTCTTGACTTCTTCCACAACGTCCTCGGGGGTTAGGTGTTCAGTCATCCCCGTCCTCCTCCCTTATGCCCCTGCCGGGGACTTGTTCGTTTGGTCCGCGCCCAAAGTATCGTTGGGCGACGGAGTATAGCATACCAATTCGTTCAACTCATTTGGGCATCCGGCAACTTGAACCATTTCCGGCCCATCGTCTAGCGGGGCAAACGCAACCGCCGGGTGGAGAATGAACCCGACTACGCGATACAACTTCCTATCGTGCTTCCTCTCGGCTATGTCGCCCAGCGCCCATCTTCCAACGCGCTCCGGAGTGTTCATAGTCGCCCAGACTCCTTAGTCTTCCTCGTCTACTTCCAAGTCCGCGGCAGCGTCTAACTTCTTGGCATATTCGCGGAAGTAGTCGGCCTTACTCTGCCCCTCTCCCTTACGTTGTAACTCTAAGGCCACTGTAATACACGACCTCGGAGAGGCAATCATCAACTCCTTCTGTCTCATGTACTCAATGGCCATTATCAATAGAGAGGTGTTTTCACCGAATACAGAGTGCCATGCCTTGGCGCCGGCAATCCATGTTTGTTTCAGGACGCCAATCGGCTCAAACCCGGCCTCCTGTTGAAACACATCCAGGATACGCCTTAGATGTTCCGGCTGACGCGGCCAGGAGGTGCGTCGGACATGATCCGGCATATGACTGGCTCCCTCTGACGGCCCGAAGAATGCCTCTAGTTCACTCATGGCCTCCCCGCGAGGGAGGCCAAACATTGATCGAGATACTTCACAAGGTCGATTAGAGCGGCATCTTCCGCTGTTCCCCCGGCGGTCATAACGCCGCGGACTTCATACTGTTCATGCGCCCATTCTGAAATGGGGCGTGCCGCATCCTCTACCTCCTCCAGCGCCTCGATGCGGGCCTCCATCTTGGATACCTCGTCAATCATGTCGTCCCATCCGGCGACGCCGCCGACATAGGCTTCCTCAAGCATTCGTTCACTTAGGGGTCCGTTAGCCATTGGGCTTCTCCTTGGGGGCGGCATCGGGGTCTATAGCCCCCCCCGTTATCCAATGCCTCGGCCACATCCCCTTGGGCATGCAGAAGTCCTCGTGGTCTAGCGAACCCTCTCGACCGCAGGCACACTGTTTGTCGGGCTCTAGTTCTGCAAGCGCCGAAAGCGCCCACGCACGAATGCCCAACAGCCTTCCAATTCCTGTCTCGTCGGGCCGTAGAGGCTCGCACAAATCCAACACTGCGCGCCATGCCTCCTCTCCGCGGTCTGGGCACCGGTCAGCTTCTTGTTGGGCGGCGCGCCGTGAGGCAAACCATCCCAACTCATACCATGTCCGGCAGACCGTCTTGGGCGTCCCATAATTCCCTCGGCGTGAGAACTCCAAATCGAACTCTTCTTGTGCTGGCATTTCATCCTCCAACTGCGGGCGTCCGCTCCAGCGAGTTGTTATACGGCTACCAACCATCGAACTCCGGCAACTTGGCGTATTCCTCCTCGGACATCTCGACCACCGTCAGGGTGATAGACGTTCCGACTGGCACCCCCTCAATTCCGTCAAACTCCCCCTCGACACAATTCGCCGCCCCCTTTAGGGTATCGGTATAGGAGCCGGGCATGTCGCTCCGAGAGACCTTGATGTACTTCATGTTTCCACCTCCTGCGTGGAGCCGTATAACGGACCGGAGCTAAGCTGCGTGGCCAACCTTCTTCGACTTTGAACCCCGCTTGGGCCGAGTCGGCTTCAGCGAGTTGTTATACGCACGGGCGTTAGCCCCCCGGCATGCCGGGCATGTGTGCGGTCGGATTGCGCGGGAGCGTGAACACCGACGTGGAGCCGTCATACTGCGAAATCGAGATCACCTTGCTTGCCGTCCACGCCACAATCGCATTGCATCTCGGCGCGCCATACCCCGATCTAAACTCGTAGTCGATCATCGGGGCGGCCTCGTCCCAAGACAGGACCTCGCCGCGACGCTGTTCCTGATACTGGGGCACAGCATCGCTGCCGTAGTCGCCCCATCCCATCTCGCCAATCACGACTGCCAGGATTGGCTCCTCGTCGGCAGCCTCCAACATCCATGCTTTCAAGTTGTCCATTTGACCCTCATCTTCCGTGCGTATAACGGACCGGAGCTAAGCTGCGTGGCCCAGCAAGAGAGCCAGAGCGGGCCAGCCCCCATTGCACTGCGGCCTCCACAACAGTTTGCCCCTCTTCACATCGAGGTCGAACGCGATGCTATCCACCTGGAACCAAATGTGGTCGTCGTCCATGCGCTCCATGTGGAACGAGCCCCCTTCGCCCACGATCTCGTCATCTTCCAGGACCCGCTTCAGATGCGATCCAACGGCCACGTCAGCTTCAGCTTCTTGTTGGGCGGCGACACCATAGGCGGATACGGCCCAATCCCACCACTCCTTGCTGGCACCATTGTTCTCTCGGTCCAGAGCAATCCATGCGGCCATTGCCTCTATAGACAGATACGGTGCGGGCATTTCAACCTCCAACTTCGGGCGACCGTCCAACGGATCGGAGCTAAGCTGCGCCCCGAACCCTAACGATCTACTCGGCTCGCCAACAGGCGTCCGCTCCAGCGAGTTGTTAGGCGCACCAGCGGCCGAACGAAATCTCGTCCGTTGAGAGAACAATCTTGGCCAACTCGCCCAACTCGCCGGGCATCTCCGCCACATGCGCAATGAACTGGGCGCGCAGACCATCCTCATGCGAATGTGCCACCTCATCGTCATCCGCCTCTTCCCTGATCTTCTCGACTGATGCCAGGGCCTCTTCTTTGGTCATTGGCCTTCTCCTTCTGGGTGCGCCTAACGGATGCGAGCTAAGCTGCCGGGCCTTTGCAGCGGCATCCGCTGAACATGCACAATTTCTCCGTGGGATGATGCAATGATGGGGGGTGCCCACATTGGCAGGCCCGGTCAGCTTCAGCGACTTGTTGGGCGGCGAGAAAAATGTGCCGCGCTAGACGGCAGGCAAGCGCCGTACACACATCGAAGTCTGCCCCGTGCCCGCAGAAACCATGATAGCGCCTAGCCTCGTCAACTAAAGCCATGTTGATGTCCACTGTTCCCTCTCTCTGGCGTGGCGACCGCCCAACTACATGGCAACGATGGACAAAAGGTCCTTGTAGTGCGACTTCTCGCCCTTGTGTTCTCCGGCCTTGATCTCGAACTCTCTACCAATGGCGTAGTGGACGAGAAATTCACAACCATACTCAACGGGCAAGTCCGAGAAGTCGTAGTCGTCTGCGACATCATGCAGCATGTCCCACATCTTCTCGCGTTCGGCGGTGAACTTGATCGTCGGATACTTGCCTGGCGCGTCTTTGATCTCCGGGTACAGCTCCAACTTGAACTTCTTGTCCGGCAGCTTCGCAAGGGTGAACTTGACACACTTGAACGTCAGTTCCTCCCCTTCTTTTGCGTCTGCCTTCGGCTTGTCTTGTTTTGTCTCTGCCTCTTCGGCCTCAACGGTCTGCCCCTTCTTTGCCTCGGCCGCCTCTGCCTGCATCTTCTGGATCGAAGCCTTCTTCTCGGCCATGCTCCGCCCTACCGCCGCGGTCAGCCACGCGTCGTTCTCGTCAAACGCCTCGTCTCGATTGGCGTCGGGGGGAAGGCTTACCTCTAGTTCTGCATCCACGCCGTAAGAGCCGAATTCGTTGTCCCCCAGCTTGCGGCTTACATGAACCTTGAGAGTCTTCGGTGTGCCGATCATCTTCATTCTCCTTGGCAGTGGGCGCAACGTCGCCCGTTGGTTACACGGTTGCATTCGGGACACAGGTTCTCGTATGGAACTCGAACCGGATCATTGTCCCCGTCAATCACGAGACGTTTCGGTGGCCACTCGTTTCCCTCCGGGGACTTGGCTTGCGAAGTATCGCTGGGCGCGAGGGCCATGCGGGCCTCTCTCCACCCACACGCGCAGTCTTCGTCCACAAGACCCGGCTCCATACAGCCCGGAAGGTGTTGGCCGTACTGAAGCAGCCTCTTGCGGTCGGCCTGCCACGCATCGGCGTGGGCCATGATATCCTCCTCGTGCAGGCGAGGAACATACGGCAACTTCCGCAGCGTCCCCGGCGTGTAGTCCATGCGCCCTCCCCCTATGTGAATGCCCACGCCAAGGCTGCGGCGTACATGAAAACGCCCATTCCAAATGCGGGCCACCAGTTGTGGTCTTTGATTGCCGAGTACGCCACGCAGATCAGGGACACCGCAGCGCCGACAACAAGAAGGGCCATTCCGATTGTGTGCCTCATGCCCAGACTCCCTATGCGTCCTGTTCCGGCTTCAAGTCGGCGGTAGCCACCAGTAATTCAGCGTCAATGGCCTCGTTCAATGTCTTGTGTCTCTTCGGGAACCACCGGTACTCAATGCCAGCCAGAAGAAGTTCCCCCCCCTCGCGAACATAGAACCCGCAGTTGGAGTCAAGCCACTCCAGCCGCTTCCTCAGTTCGGCGTTCTCTCTCAGGGCTTTGTTCAACCTGGGACGTAGATTGGGACGTTCTTCTTCCATTTCAACCCTCTCTGTATGGAGAGAACTTGTCCACATACCAGTCCATGAACCGCTCGGGGGCGATATTCCACAATTTCTCGCGCAGAACGTTCCAAATACTCACCCTGCCGGTCTCATGGCATCGCCCGCATGCAACAACGGGGCCCCCGAGTTCCATAGAGACCAATTCGACCCAGTTCCCCTCGCCTTCGCACGTTGGACATTTCATGTCTGTCTCCAAGTTGGGCCGGGCGGCCGAAGTCACGTTCGGCTCACAGGTGCCAACCGGCGTCCTCTTTAGCTGTAGGCTTCAGGGCCGCCTGTGTGGCTGGACTTCCATCAGCGCCTACTCGCTGCGCACGGCTCACTCACGAGTATCAACCCGTTTTTGTCCTGTGTCAAGCCCCAAATGTGCCACAACAAAATCTACCCCTTGAGAACGTCCAGCCCTGCCGGGGACTTGAAGCTAGGGCTTCGCGTCCAGAGTACAGCCTGGGCCACAGCGCACGCTCGTCGCCACAAGTTCCTCTGCCGTCTGCCTCACCCACTCCGGCAGGCTGTCATACTCCGCCGGCACCGCGTCCGTCTTCAGGACGGCGGCGGCGAAGATCACCACAGAGTCGAAGTCTAGGACCTCGTTCATTGGTTCTCCTACGCGGGCGTCTCGCCCGCTATGCTTAGATTTCCGCCCACCGTGTCGTTGTAGGCATCCAGAATGCCGCGCACCAGCGCCTTGGCGTCGGCCAACATGGTGGTCACGCCGGCAACAGCGTGCTTGGCGTAGGACAGGTGCAACTTGGCTTCCTTTGCGGTCCGGTATGTCCCGATGGAATACAGGATGTCGCTGAGTTCCTTGAGCGTCTCTGCCCAGCGGTCAAGAATGGTCAGCGGCTTCTCGGGCGGCGAGGGCGCAACGGTTGGCCTGGCAAGGCGCAAAAGAGCGCGCTGGGATACCTCTATGTTGTTTTCAAGAAGGTCCTTTACCCAGGCCGAGAAGATGCGGTCCGGGAGGCGCGCCTCCCGTTGCCAAGACTGCCGCATCATGCGGGTGATGCCAAGCTCTTCTGCCGCGGCGGCCGCATTCTTGTATCCGGCGGGCGCGCCAGCCGGTTTCGGCCCGTCCCCGGCCGGAAAGACATTGAGAATGTCGCCGGCCTTCCGCTCGCACTTCAACTGGTAGACCTTGACCCGTTGGGCGTACGGGCCGGCCCCCTTGGCCGCCAACATGGCTGAGTAGGCGTCGGCGTCACTCCGAAGATTCAGGATGTCCACCATCTCGGTCGCCTCTGCCAGCGCGACCTCGGCCCCAGACATAATCGCCAGAAACCTTTCCTCGTTCACGCTGGGAAGTACGAGTGCCTTCTGCATTTCTCTCATTTCAGCCTCCTAAGCTGCCTACAGCATAAGCCCGAACCAGAGGCTGTCAAGACGCCAGATGTAGGCAAAATGCCGCCGGGGGTTGACATGTGGCCGATTGTGGGTGTATGCCGTCGCCCAACGATACATGACATGCACGCGAAGCTGCAAGTCCCCGGAGGGCAGGGCTTGACTTTCCCTAGAATGAGGCGTAATCTATATGAGCGACTTCCGGGTTCATGGTGCGGGCGGCTGTATAAATGGCCCGAACGGGGAAGCATTTAGGCATGACCAGTCGGTTCGAATCCGGCCCCGCACCACTAGAGGACAACATGACAGTCATCGAAGACCAAGAACTGAAAGAGGTGGGCGTTGCCGCGAAGCAACTCAAGGCCGCGCTCGGCGCCATCAACCGCGACGACCGCCCGCTGGATACCGCGGACTGCGTTGAGATTCTACACGCGATAGCGCGCTACATGACAATCCACAACATTGAACGCTAGCAAGCCCTGTCGCACCTGCAAGGACAAGAACGGCAAGCCGATTGTCCATTTCCCGGTAGAGGTTTATCGGAAGTGGATTCGTTTGTATCCCGCGACAACCGGAAGACCGGGAGAGCAGTTCGTCCGATGGCAAGCCATTGTTGAGAAGCATACGAAGCCCTTACACAAGCCGGCTTGAGGACAGAACTCTTTACACAAGTCTGCAAGTATGTCGGTAGTTGTCCAGAAGTTCCGACGATATGACACACCCTATAGTCTCAAATCTGCGGGTGCGAAACCGCGTCAACAAGATCGCAGGGCGGGACAGCCGGGTAAAACGTGTGCCCTTATGCCGCCGAACCAAACCGGCTCACACATCTGGCAAACCAATTGAGACACTTTCGCCGCCGCATACCGGACGGCGTAGCCGAGGCGAGTGAAGCGAAGACCAGCGCCGTTTGAGGCTACGTCGGGACGATGCCTAGGTGAAATGATTCCGCCTTGACACAAGACCAAACGGGAGTAGACTTACGGCATGGGGAACGAGGCGAAAATGGACAAGAGACGGGTCTGGGACAGAACACCGAGAGGGCGAGCGAACAAGTTCCTCTGCCATTGCCGGGAAAAGGGCAGGCCGTGTACCAGCACATACGAAGAGGTGATAGCGCTGTTTGCGTCCGGTGTAGACTGGCGCGGTCGCCCGCTTGATCCCGGGGCGCGGTATCACATGGAGCACGTTCACGGGGGTCCCGCCATCGGGCTTGTTCCGTCTTGGCTAAACCGCGCAATGGATAGGCGCATTGTAGACAACTGGGCAGAGTTCAGGGAATGCGCCAAGCTCAGCCGCGGACTTGAATGACTGCGCCTACTGCCCACCATCAACAGACGCTAAAAGAGGGGCTTGACAACCCCAGAAACAGGCGCATAATCTAGTTATGAACACGCGCACCTGCAAACAATGTGGCTGGGACAAACCAGAAAAGCAGTTCTGCGAGAAGGACAGGCGGCTCAAGAACCTCGTTCATCGAAGCATCTGTAGTGATTGCCGGGCGGCCAATAGGCGCGGACGGCCGAAGATGCCGGCGGGTTACGAGACCCTGAGAGAGACGAACGACTTGTGGCCTTCCGGGAGGGTATTCTCCAAGGCCGAATTCAAGGCCGATCTGGCAGAGGGAACGTGGCCAGTCGGAATGAGGGTAAGGTGCAATGGCAGGAAGTACGAGGTTAGCCTGTGCCTGAGGAGGCTGAAGTGACGTTCGAGACTGTTTACCGAGCCATGAGAATAGCGGAGCGGCAGGCGCACGAGTTTGCCGGATCACAGCCCTGGTCTGGGAGGGGCGGGAAGCACGAGTCCAAGAAGCAGGAGGCCCACCGCCTGAGTATGATTATTCGTAGGAACCAACAGGCGGCTGCGTTTTCAGAGTGGCTTGATAAGGAGGCGGGGCTGTGACAGACTACTTGGTGGCAAACGAAGAGAGAGACTGTGGCACTACTGAGATGGTGGGCTGTCTAGCACTAATTGCGGCATTCGTTCTTGGGTTTGTTGCCGGTTGGCTTGTGACATGATTTGCACACTCGGCGCGCAAGTTTACACAGCGGCCGTATAATCACTAGTTAGCCCGCAACGAGAGAGGGTCTTGAATGGCGAAGGTGACTGACGCTCCCAGAATCGAGTTCCTGGTCTCCGCCTTTGGCAATAGCAAGGGTGAGGTTGCCCGCGTTGTCTCAGAGAACGCCACCGAGGTTGGCTATGTGGACGGTCTCGGGCGCGCATGCTTCCTCTACAAGTTTGAGGAAGGAATTTCGTATCGGTACATTGCCCGTGGTGAGCGGGCTAACAACTCGCTGAAGCCGACTCGGCCCAAGCGCGGTTCCAGGTCGAAGAGGGTTAGCCGAGCGGCTTAGCTCACATCCGTTGGACGGTCGCCCGAAGGAGACGAGGAAATGCCCGAGATGAGCGAGTTCGAGAAGTGGTGGCTGAGTCCCGAGGTGGATCAGGACGCAAACAAGTTTGATTCTCGCAAGGGATTCGAGGCGGGCTATGCCCGCGGTCTCGCCGCCCAACAAGAAGCTGACCGGGCCTGCCAATGTGGGCACCCCCCATCATTGCATCATCCCACGGAGAAATTGTGCATGTTCAGCGGATGCCGCTGCAAAGGCCCGGCAGCTTAGCTCGCATCCGTTCAACGGCGCCACTAACTGGAGTGCGAAATGCCCGCAACAGAAGAGTTTGACAAATGGTGGAAGCGCCAGGCCGGGCGCCGCGGGTGGCGAGATCAGCATCGCGTCGGGTTTATGGCTGGGTTTAGAGTTGCCAGACGCCTCGCCGTCGAACAACTCGCTGAAGCTGACCGGCCTTCAATTGCAAAGCAGATGCTTGAACACGTCATTGATGAGGGCTACATTGACGATATGCCTGGCGAGTGGTGAGTCCGGCAGCTCAGCTCGTTGGGCGGTCGCCACGCCCGTGAGGAGAGCGAATGACAACGATGAAATTGCACATCCCGTATGAGTTCCCGGTTGTGGTGTGTGGCAACTGCGACATGGGCTATGTGGTGTTGGCCCTCCCGTTTGTGGCCTCCTGCAAAGAGGCTGAGGCATCAGACTGGATGATGCAGGATTCCGTGTCGTTCTGCCCGTATTGCGGCTCTCCGGAGGCTCTCGCCGCCCAACAAGTCGAGGGGAATGGCCCGGCTTGCAACCCGTATGAGGGCATGACGGCGGACGAGAAGGACGCGTACATTGCCGCCCTCGCAGGGAAGGAGTAGAGGATGATACCAAAGATAGCGGAGTTTGTCGCAAACTGTTTCAATGCTGCCGAGGTAGCTGGGGAGAGCAATCATAAGTGGATGGCCGTTGCTGCCGTATCCGCCTTGGAAGCCCGCATCGAGGCGCTGGAGGAGGTGGCACAATTGAGGCGCAGTGTCATCATCTACGATGACCCGAAGTTCATCGGCAGATGGGTGGCGGTTCCCGAAGAGGACTTCGACGCCCTTCGTGCCGCCCTCAAAGGAGAAGCCATGAACCTGCAAACAATCAAGGATCGCCTGGCCCTGCCGGGCACATACGAAGTAATGCTGACGGAGGTTGATTGGCTAGTGGCCCGCATCGAGGCGCTGGGGAAGTTCCGCAAGGCCGCTGAATCCTACATGGAGTTGGAGTCCGACCTTGGGCCCCACGCCTCGGAGACGACATTGGCGCTGATGAGACTGGACGAAGCCCGCGCCGCCCTCAAGGAGAAGCCCGCCGCCCAACAAGTCGCTGAAACTGACAATGCCGGGCACCCCAGATCGGTGCACCATCCCATAGAGAAGCTGTGCATGTTCAGCGGTTGCCGCTGCAAAGGCCCGGCAGCTCAGCTCGTTGGGCGGTCGCCAGGAGGCGAAAGATGGATGACCACCGGACAGAGATTGAGGGCTACCGTGCGTTCACGCATGTAGACAACTCGCAGACCATTGTCCGCACCGGGACGCGGGGAAGGAGTGAGAAGATGGATGAATATGAACGATGGGCCCTGAAGAGTGAGGCGTGGTGGGCGCGTCGCGAGCGCGACGACGCCCGCCGCCAGTTGGCCGAGACGGAGGACGACTTGGCGGAGGCGGCAGGGCTGGTGTGGAGACTCATTGAGTGGTGGCGCGATCCAAATCAGGACTTTGAGGATTTGCCTCGCTGGCTTCAGAGGGAGATAGACCGCTGAAGCGCGACAAGAGGGACGCCGAGTTCTCGGACTTCATTCGTGCCAGGGCCGGGCATGGCTGCGAGAGGTGTCACAAGTATTATGGGCCAAAACATGCTGGTTTGCACTGTGCCCATGTGTTCAGCCGCAGGAACAAATCAGTAAGGTGGGACGAAGACAACGCTTACTCTCTCTGTTTTGCGTGCCACCTGTGGGCGCATGGGAATCCGACGCTGTTCTACGAGTGGGTGATTGAGAGAATGGGACAAGAGGCATACGACGCCCTGCGAAGGCGGGCGAACGCGACGACAAAGCAAGTTGCAAAGTAGGCCCGAGAAGCGAGATATGCGTCGATTTTGACGCCGAATCACTAGTTCGACGGTCGCCACGCCTGAATGGAGGGAACGATGATTGATCCTAGAGATGCAAGCCGCGACAAGATTTGGTGCATAGCGCTCGTTGCCACGCTGCGAGTCGATGACATACAACGGGTCACGGCGGAGTTTCTGCGCCTGCGCGATGAAGTCGCCGTCGAACAACTCGCTGAAGCTGACCGCACCAAGCGGCTGGCGGGGCTATTGAGGGATGCCGAGTCAAAGGCGTCTTACCTCGCCACCAAAGGCCCGGCAGCTTAGCTCGCATCCGTTATACGGCAGCGCACAGGAGGAATGGCATGAGGATCAGACAGAGGATTGATGCTTGGATTGCTAAGAATCTGCACGGCGGCCTGCTTCAGACCAAGGGCTCATGTGTGCTCTGTGGGTTTGAGGGATGGGAAGACGACGTGCGGGAGCACGTGGTTCTATCTCATTACGCCGAGTATAGGTATGCGCGCAAGCACGGGGCGCTGCCGTATAACAACTCGCTGAAGCCGACTCTTGTTGGCGACAACGACACGAATGATGGGGTTCGGCGAGCGGCTTAGCTCACATCCGTTGGACGGTCGCCACGCCCGAATGAGGGAACGATGAAGTACGTAACACAGAAGGGCCTGGATGACATTCGCACTCGGGCAGAGAGGGCACTTGCGCGGCACTCTCGGAATGCCCTGATACCGGTGTTGCCTTTGTTGGCCTTGTTAGATGATGTCGCCGCCCAACAACTCGCTGAAGCTTGGAGGCCGGTAAGATTTCAGCAGTCCATGACGTGCCCGGCATGCAAAGAGGCCTTCGACATAGTTGTGACGGCGATGATGCGCGGGAACGAGACCACTTGGATTGCCGACTTGGCCGCCCAACAACTCGCTGAAACTGACGCCGCCTTCAGTATTTGCCCCGAGTGTGGGTTCCAGAACGGGCATCTTGCTGGCTGCGAATTGGAGTTGGCCGCACACGGCGGGCGCCGCCTGAAGACATGCCCAGACTGTGGGTGTCAAACCTACGATGATCGTTGCCCGAAGCCAGCCTGTATGGCACGGCGGCTCGCAGTTTAGCTCGTTGGGCGGTCGCCCGAAGGAGAAATGATGGGCAGGTATAGAGATTTGCTTAGGCAGTATCTTTCGGAACGGGGCGATCCCGACATTCATGTGCATGCTGTGAAGTTTGCTGATTGGCTCGACGCCGCCCAACAAGTCGCTGAAACTGACAACGCCAGGCGGCTAGAGGCTATGCGTCTTTTGGAAATGGCTTGGTGGGACGGGGACGTACACGCCTGCCGATTCTGCTGGCCGAATTGTACCCAGGCATCGACGGCGGAATACTTCGAGATGCGCAAGTTGCACGCCGACGGGTGCCCCTATGCCGCCCTCGGCATTGCAGTTTAGCTCGCATCCGTTGGGCTAGATAAGCCCGGCATTCCAAAGCTGGATCAGGTTCCAGACTACGGGCGGCATGGACACAAGGACGGATGCGGCGACGCCCCACATAACCAGAGGTCTATCTTGCTTGCGGGCGGCCAGGTAGAGCAGCGTCACGCCGGCTACGATGGCAAGCTTGGGCAGGATGGCAACCCAGGGGGAGAGGGCGAACAGGGGCGCCATGATGGGGTTGGCCTCAACGCCCCCAAAGGACATGATCCATACCGTAGTGCCCCAGTCGGCTGCCTGGACGCAGAGGAGCAGGTAGAGGAGGATGCTGGCCTTGAGGTTGGTCATGTTGCTCAGACTCCTTATGGGTGCGGACTCTGCTTCAAGTCCACGGTAGTGCCATAATGATAGTGGCCGTCAGCTAAGTACCAGCCCTTGTCTTCTTGTTTGGGAATACGCGTTATCTCTCGTGTAAGTCTTGTGAGAGGGTCATACTCCAGTACTCGGTTGCCGATTCTAATCTTGTACGGCATGGTCCGAATTGCGCAGTCCAGGGGGTCAATGCAGGGTGTCATTTGATACCCTCAGGCGCCAACGTACAATTCTTGTCCTCCGATGTATCGCTAAGTATCCATTCAACGGTCGGCTTGACGGCTTCCTTTGCCCATGCGCGCCAGTGGTCGGCGCATCGTTGGCAGGGGCAATACATGATGTCCTTGCTGGTGTTGGGGCAAAGCGTGGGTGGGGGTACGGCGGTCATGTGCCCTCGGCCTTCTTGATGGCAGACTCAAGTTCTCCGATTGCATCCGGTTTCTCGTGGAAGTGCTCGCAAGCCATCCGCAGAGTTATGAGTGCATAGCGGGCGGCGGCCAGCAGTTCGGGTGCGGCGGATATCAGGCGGGCGTCGTCGTCCTTGCCCACTTGGGCGACTGCGAACCCGGAGGGTCCTGTTACATGGCTGCCGACCTTGCGGATTTGTGCCTTCCACGGTCCTGGTGTGTGCGTTGCGTTGGTGGTCATGTTCGTTCTCCTTGTGGCCCAGACTGTATCTTGGGCTTTGGACTCCGCTAGAAGTCCCTGGTAAGGTCTGATTAGAGTATGCTCCCATTCTAGCGGAAGTCAAGCAGAACAACCTAGAACGTTGGATTAGAGATTCGGGTGTATAATGTAAAGGAGACGGAGGGCGCATGGACGACGAATTCGGACATTGGCTGGCTGGATTTACTGACGGCGAGGGCTGTTTCTCTGCATACCCCAGCGGAAACGGCATAACGCTGTCGTTTACCCTTCACCTGAGAGAGGACGACTGGCCCATTTTGGCCGAGATACGTCGCCTGCTCGGATTTGGTCGGCTAACCAAGTCTAACGGCGGCGCCTGGCTTCGGTTCTACCGCCACCCTGATCTTGTGGCCATTGTGAGGCTGTTTGACAAGTACCCGCTGCGCGCAAAGAAGAAGAGCGACTTTGCCCTATTTCGGGAGCTTGTGGGTGAGAGGACAAAGGGTGCGCGGGCAGACAAGCGAAGGGTAGATGCACTGGTGGCTGCACTTGCCAGCGTCAAGGGTCTTGACGAGGAGTTGCTGATACCAGACGACGACGGCGAACAATTGCCCCTGTGGGCTTGACAACTAGACATAATAGGAGTAGACTGCATCTATGGCAACCGAAGACACGCAGGCGCCCAGACCTACCGAGGACACGGACCAGACCTCCAATTCCCCGGCAGGGCCTATTATCGTTGATCCTCACTTCATGCCCAGAGACAGTAAGGGACACTTCCTCCCGGGTTATGCTCCCAATACGGGGATTATGAGAGGCGACAGCCAGCGTGCCGGCCAGCTCAACGCACGCCGGCAGGAGCTTGCGGCCTCTAAGGCGCGCGCGGCTCTTGTGGAGGTGTACACCGAACATACGGGCAAGCCCGGCGGCAGGCCAAGCGACGCATATGGCGAGCTGGCCGGCGAGTTCGCTAG
>Ga0265292_1000604_pt1 | contig 45945 bp, 49 predicted proteins | sample Munlanlewell296A_FD_189080 | JGI IMG/M metagenome (GOLD analysis project Ga0265292, IMG submission 189080) | Leachate microbial communities from a municipal landfill in Southern Ontario, Canada - Leachate well 296A | ecosystem: Engineered > Solid waste > Landfill > Unclassified | place: Canada... | reverse complement strand
AAGCTGTGGATGACTATCTGCAAAAAAATGAAAAAAGTTTTGAAACAGGGGGGGGACGGATAGGTCAAGAAAAATGAATAATTATATAAAAATATCAGTATGTGTTTTATTAAGTTTCGCGTTCTCGGTTGCTCCTCTCTTCTGCGGAGAGAAAGGAGTACCGAGACTTACGATGCAGCAGTTGATAGCCAAAATCGCTGAAGCTGAAAAACAAATGAAGACCGTGAGTTTTAGTTTTGTCCAGCAGACAAAACTTACTGTTGCTGAGACTGAGTATACGGTTGTCGGTACGGTAAAGATTAAGTTGCCTGGCCAATTAAGGCTGGAATGCGAGAAGCCAGAAATGTATACCGCTGTTTTGAAAGGCGATTTGTTAACCATATACTATCCCAGGTATAACCAGGTTACCACCGCAAAATTGTCGTCAATGACAAACGATGCAATGTTCAGTGATCTATTGTTAAAAATAATTGGTTCTTCAAAACAACTGAGTAAAACTTACCAGATGTCTATTCTCGAACAGTCAGAGCAGCAATGCGTCTTGGTGATGATCCCGCGCATAATGCCTTCTCTTAAGATAAAGGTGTGGGTTAATATGAAAACTTTAGTTTATGAAAAACTTGTGATTAACAGTGACAGTTTTCAGACTACAATGGAGATAAATGATTTTGAGATTAATACAATCCAGGACGATAATGTGTTTGAACTAAAGTTACCGTCAGATGTAGAAAAACTTGATCTGCCTCAAGAATAGAGTGTGCGGTGTAGCGGAACGTTAATAAATAATAGTAAGTCAGAAAGGTATTAATACAAAAAAGGTTTATGGATAATACTATCGGCGAGCTGTTGAAGCGTCGGCGTGAAAATTTGGGGTATACCCTTGATAAGGTTCATGTCGCAACTAAGATTTCTGTAAATTTTATTATAGCGATAGAAGCGAATGAATGGGATAAATTCCCGGCACGCGTGTATCTACGAGGATTTCTTAAAAAATATTCTGAATATCTGGAGTTAGATACACAAGAGATTTTACGGATGTTTGACCATCCGCCTGAAATAAGTGAGCCTAAAAGTATACAACAGGGCGCTAAAGATGGGATCAAGGATATATTCGGCCGCTTAGGTAAGTATATTACTCAAAATAATGATACCCCTGTTAAATATGCAGTTGGAATTGTTACCGGTGCGGTATTAGTGGTTTTACTGGTTATTTATGTTATAGATAATTATGATTTCATTGATTTTTCTTCTGGTAAAAATGTTATTTCAGCGATAAGTGTAAAAACAAGTAGTGTTACAGTACCATCAAATACTCAGCCTGCGGGGAAAAAGTATGTGTTAACTATAAAAGTATTTGTGGACACATGGATACGCGTAACGCTTGATGGTAAAAAAGAATTTGAAGGTATTGTGTATACAAACAAGAATTATCGTTGGGATGCCGGTGAGGCAATCAACCTTAAGGTGGGATATGTGCGCGGGATTGATGCTATGCTTGACGGTGAACATGTAGACTTACTCAGTGGCGCGAGGCAGGGAGTTAATGAAGTAAATTTACCAGTAAAAAGTAATTAAGATAAAATGCGTATACTTTTCTTGGTATTGGGATGCAGTAAAAATCAGGTTGAAGCTGAAACATTAGCGTCATTATTTGCTAATAAGGGTTATGAAATAGTTGATTCTTATCAAAACGCGGATTGTGTTATCATCCATACCTGTGCGTTTATCAGTACCGCAAGGGAAGAAGCGGAATGGCATATCCGTAAAGTGCTGGAGTACAAAAAAACGGGGAGCTGCAGAAAAGTTGTAGTGACCGGGTGTTGGGTGCAGTATCATACTGAAGATGTTGAAAAGATATTTCCTGAAGTAGATCATTTTGTTGGCACTGCTGAACTTCATAAATTAGAAAAAATATTGTCTCAAACTGATAAGTGTTTACAACAAAAACATGTTTCCCGCTCAGGTGGAGGGTATCTCGACCTGCCTTTAGGTTATAAACGTATGCTCCCAAAGGGCGAATATTCCGCGTTTATCCGTTTAGCAGAAGGGTGTAATCACGGATGCAGTTTTTGCGTAATACCTCAGCTGCGAGGGAAATATCGATCAAGGAGTATTAAAAGTATTGTGAATGAAGTTCGAATACTGTCATCATACGGGGTTAAAGAAATTAATCTTATTTCTCAGAATACAACATATTACGGATTGGATCTTTATAATAAACTTATGTTGACAAGGTTAATTGAAAAACTTGAAAACATTGAGGGTATAAAATGGATAAGATTACTTTATACTCATCCAATGTATATCAACTCTGAGTTGCTTAAGTTAATGAATGAATCCGATAAGTTGTGTAAGTATCTTGATATGCCGGTACAACATGTGAATGACAGGCTGTTGAAACTTATGCGGCGCGGGATGGGGACGAAGAAGTTGTTGGAGATCATCGGGAGAATAAGGAATACTGTACCTGAGATTGTATTAAGGACAACATTGATCGCCGGATTCCCAACTGAAACCAGAAAAGAATTCCGTGAACTTTCTGATTTTGTGAAGGAAATAAAATTCAACCATCTTGGCGCGTTTGAGTATAGTGATGAACCATCAACTCTGTCATATAAATTAAAAGAAAGAGTACCGCCTCTAGAAAAAACGCTGAGGGTGGAAACATTGTTTTCTATACAAAAACGTGTAGTATCGGATTATATGAAGAAACGTTTGGGTACAATATCAGAAGTGTTAATTACCGGCCTTAATCAGAAACATGCTGTAGGGAGGAGTTGTTACGAAGCGCCTGAGGTTGATGGTAATGTTATAATTAATACTCTAGCGGTAAAACCCGGTGATATTGTAAAAGTAAGGTATATCGGTTATCGCGAGTATGATATTATAGCGGAATTGGTGAAGGAATAATAGGATAGGGGTGGAATATGACAGTATTGAATATCGCAAATAAGATTACGCTAATACGTGTAGTGCTAATACCGTTTTTTATTATATGCTTGCTGATACCTGGATTTGTTTATACTGTCGCAGCGCTTATAATTTTTGTTATATGTTCATTAACGGATTCATTTGACGGTATGCTCGCAAGAAAATATAACCTCGTTAGTACGTTTGGTAAATTTGTTGACCCATTAGCGGATAAACTTTTGGTATCTTCCGCGTTTGTTTCGTTTATCGCGATTGACCAGCTTTCGGTTCCGGCATGGATGGTTATAATCATACTGGCTAGAGAATTTATTATTACCGGTATGCGCGGACTCGCGGCAACTAGCGGACGCGTTATTGCAGCGGATACCTCAGGGAAAGTTAAAACTACGGTACAGATGATAGTAATAATTTTAATACTTACGGTACTATGTGTATTGTCGGGTATTAAATACGGTATGTTTGATACAGGTATTGATTATGACAGAGCGGTAGTAATTGCAAAAAATGTTGGTTTTTATTCAGTAGCGCTTACTGTGGTGGTTACTATATACTCAGGGATAGATTATCTTGTTAAACACCGGGATCTGTTTTTATGACAAATATAAAACCCGGGATAGCTGTTGTATTAGCTAATATTGTGTCCACTTTTTTTGGGGTGGGGTATACAGGGTTTATAAAAGGAAGAGGGCAGGGAACCGTTGCTAGTTTTGTTGCTATGGTTGTCTTGTTTTTGCTTCATCGTAAAATTAATACTTATACGGAAGCGGGTATTCTGGTTGTTTTCATTATTATCGCTATTATTACTTCCGGGATTACAGAAAAGTTTTATGGTGTTAAAGATGACCCGAGGGTGGTTATCGATGAAGTTGTGGGGTGTTTGGTTACAATGTTTCTTTTACCAAAGAGTATCATTTTTTTAACTGCAGGGTTTATATTGTTCCGGGTGTTTGACATACTAAAACCTTTTCCAGCGAAACTCTCACAAAACCTGTCCGGCGGGATTGGGATTGTTGTAGATGATATTATAGCCGGGATTTATGCTAATGTTGTGATTTACATATCCGCATACGCCATAATGTTACTGTATAAATAAATGGTTGTTATACTAAAAAAAATTGTATAATTTTTAAAGATATGAACGAAAAACGTGTGATAAGTACGGAGTTCGAAAAAATGGTGGGTGAAACGAGGGAAAGAAAAAACGGAGGGAATGTGTGATGGTAAAAGAAAGAGAAAATGAAGAAATGAAAGATGCCGGTAAGGAAGTTAAGAAAGATACTGAGAAGGCTAAAGCGTTAGAGATGGCAATGACCCAGATTGAAAAAGAGTTTGGTAAGGAAGCTATTATGCGAATGGGTGAGAAGGTTGCAAAAATTAAGTTGGAATCTATCTCCACTGGTTCAATCGGGCTTGATATCGCTACCGGTATAGGAGGTATTCCCCGCGGGAGGATTACTGAAATATATGGTCCTGAATCTTCAGGGAAAACTACGTTGTGTCTTCATATAATAGCAAATACGCAAAAAAATGGCGGAGTTGCAGCGTTTATTGATGCGGAACATGCGATGGATCCTATATACGCGAAACGTATCGGGGTTGATGTTGAGAACTTGTTAATATCTCAGCCGGATTCCGGGGAACAAGGGTTGGAAATTTCGGACCGGTTAATCCGCAGCGGTGCGGTGGATTGTATAGTAATTGATTCAGTCGCAGCGCTGGTTCCCCGTTCAGAGATTGAGGGCGAGATGGGTGATATGCAGATGGGGTCACAGGCACGGTTGATGTCTCAAGCTTTAAGGAAACTTACTTCTAATATTTCGAAATCCAAGACCGCAATTGTTTTTACTAATCAGTTACGTCAAAAGATAGGTGTTATGTTCGGAAATCCGGAAACTACACCGGGTGGATTGGCATTAAAGTTTTACGCGTCAATACGGCTTGATATCCGCAAGATTGAAACCTTAAAACAAGGCGATGTGGTTGTGGGGATAAAAACACGGGTCAAGGTTGTAAAGAACAAGGTTGCTGCACCGTTCCGTAATGCAGAATTCGAACTTAACCCGCAAGAAGGTATTTCACGGACCGGTGAATTGCTTGACTACGGGGTTAATGAAAATATAATCGAAAAAAGCGGGTCATGGTTTATGTACAAAAACGAGCGGGTTGGGCAGGGACGGGATAATGCGAAGAAGTATTTTGTTGAACATCCCGAACTTCTGGATGAGATTGAACGCGTAATCCGTGAAAAATATAATCCTGTGGTTAAAGGGGACGAGTAAGTAAGCAGGCGATGTTGATAACGTTAAAAGTTGGCAGCCTTGCAACTAACTGCTATATATTATCCGATGATAGTACACGCAAATGCGTGATAATTGACCCGGGAGATGAAAGTAAAAGGATTATTAAGAAACTAAAAGAACTCGGCTTGGTGGTTGAGTATATTATCAATACGCACGGTCATCCTGATCATATATTTGGGGATAATGACGTAAAAGAATTTACAAGCGCAAAGATACTGGCGCATAAAAATGATGCTACGATGCTGGAACTCATTGATATTAAAATTGACAGGTTTTTGGAAGAGGATGATGTGGTGGAAACAGGGAAAATTAAGTTAAAGGTAATTCATACACCGGGGCATACACCCGGGGGGATATGTTTGTTATACGATGATATCTTATTTACCGGGGACACTTTGTTCTGCGGAACTGTCGGGCGTACGGACTTACCTGGGGGTAGTGAAGAACAAATTATTAGTTCAGTAAAGAATAAATTGATGATATTACCGGGTAAAGTAAAGATATTGCCCGGCCACGAGGATGCGTGTACTATTGAAGGTGAAAAATTGCATAACCCTTATTGTAGGTAAAGAATGCAGGAATAAATGAACGAAAAAACACATAAAGAACAGCAGCGCGGTTATATTTATAGGTTTATTGAATATTTAAAACCTTACTGGTTGAGAATACTCATAGGATTGTCTTTTATGGGTGTTGTTTCAATAATTGTGATGATTGTACCGTCCGTAGTAAGGTTTGTAATTGATAAAGTTATTCATAACAGCAGTGTTGTCATAAAATTGTTCTGGTTCGAGAAAACAGTATCTAGCGGGGAAGCGCTAAATATAATATTTGTCGTTCTAATAACAATATTTATCATACGTTCACTTTCTGTTTTCACAAGTAATTACATTATGTCATATGTTAGCCATAAATTATTGATGGATCTCCGAATGGCAATATTCAAGCATTTACAGTTGTTGTCGATGAAGTTTTATGATACCCGGCAAACCGGTAAGATTATGGCCAGGATAACGTCGGATGTTGATACACTGGCAGGTCTTAGCCGTGAACTTGCAATTGAGTTAACCACAGACACAATGACGCTTATCACAGTGATAACAATTTTGTTCATTATGAACGCAAAACTTGCAGTGATTGCGTTATGCGTACTTCCGTTATATGTGATTAATTATATGACATTACGCAATAAAATACGTAACCGCAGTTTGAGTATCCGTGAGAATTGGGCTGAGATATACGGGGGGTTGCAGGAAGTTATTGCCGGAGCAAAGGTTGTGAAGTCATTTACCGGTGAAAAACGTGAAGAACTTGGGTTTTTTCATGATTTGCATCAAACACTTATATCTAATATAGAACTCGCTAAATTATCGGGTACACTAGGCGGGGTAAGCAGTTTTCTTCATGGATTGGGCGTAGCTCTTATACTATGGCTTGGCGGGAGAGAAGTTATAAAGGGTGATCTCACCGCAGGGGCGTTAGTTGCGTTTTACTCGTATCTCGGATTATTATATGCTCCGGTAATTAAACTGACTAATATCAACGAAATGATAACCCGCGCTAACGTTTCATTACAGCGTATATTCGAAATTCTGGATACCCAGCCTGAAGTAAAGGAAAGTGAAAATGCGAAAAGGATTCCGGATATAAAAGGCCATGTTGTATTTGAAAACGTGTGTTTCAACTACGAACATGATCAAAGAGTATTAAAAAATATTCAGTTTGAAGTATTCCCGGGAACGATTAATGCGTTGGTAGGACGCAGTGGCGCAGGAAAAACTACAGTAACAAACCTTATATGCCGGTTCTACGATCCTTCTTCAGGGAGGATTTTAGTTGATGGAAATGATCTTAGTAATGTAACTCTAAAATCTTTACGCAGCCAAATCGGGATAGTTCTTCAGGAAAGTTTTTTGTTTTCAGGTACTATTAACGATAACCTTAAATACAGTAATATGGATGCTACTCAGTATGAAATTATAGAAGCTGCAAAAGCAGCGAATGCACATGAGTTTATAATGAATCTGCCCCGCGCTTATGAATCACAGATCGGTGAACGCGGTGTGAAACTTTCTGGCGGGCAGAAACAGAGGCTTGCAATTGCCCGGGCAATACTCAGGAATCCCAGAATATTGATTTTGGATGAAGCAACTTCAGCGCTTGATTCAGAATCCGAAGCTCTTATACAGGAAGCATTGGAACGGTTAATGCTTAACCGCACCAGTTTTGTTATTGCACATAGGTTGTCTACAATACTGAAGGCGGATAAGATATTGGCGTTCGAAAACGGTGAATTAATGGAATCAGGGAAACATGATGAGTTGTTGAAGAATGACGGTGTTTATGCGCGGTTATATAATCAGCAGTTTAAGCTCGTGAAGACGTATATGGATAACGATGTCGCAAATACAGTATCTTGATCTCTTTATCAATTTTGTGGCGTTAGATAAAGGATTGGCGGTTAATACTCAACTTGCATACCGCCGTGATGTAAAAACTTATCTTGAATACCTTGAACAAAAAAAAGTTGATTTATTCAAACTTTCGCATACAGATATCACGGAATACCTTTGGCAGCGGAGAGAGAAACGGTTGGAACCCACAACCTTGTTTCGCAATATTGAGTCAATCAAAATGTTTCATAGGTTCCTTGTGACGGAAGGATATGCGCAGGTTGACCCTACTGTTAATATTGTAACTCCTCAGCTTGCACAAAAACTACCGGAAGTTCTTTCCATTGAAGAAGTACAGGTGTTGATGGAACAGCCTAAGGTTTCTGACCGTGACGGTTATCGTGACCGCGCAATACTTGAAGTGTTGTATGCTGCCGGGTTAAGGATTTCTGAACTTAGCGGGTTATTGGTTTCAAACGTAAATCTTGAGTTAGGGTATGTTAGTGTTATTGGTAAGGGAGGGAAGGAACGTGTTGTCCCGTTAGGCAAGATTGCGCGTACCTCAGTAGTAGCATATATAGAAAATGAACGCGGTAAACGCGCGGGATCGGATGTTCCTGAACTTTTTGTTAGTTCCAGGTGCAAGAGAATATCCAGAATATCATTATGGAAAATAGTAAAAAAATATGTTCATCGCGCGGGAATACAAAAAAAAGTTACCCCTCACAGTTTAAGGCATTCATTTGCAACGCATATGCTGGAACGCGGGGCGGACCTAAGGTCTGTACAGGAAATGCTTGGCCATGCGAATATTGCTACTACACAAATATATACGCATCTTGACCGTGAACACTTGAAACAAATGCACCGTAAATACCATCCCCGCGGTTAAGATTGTCTAAAGTATTTTTGTATTTGTTAAAATCCCGTAAAGTATGATAATATTATTACTATAACAATGTAAATAGGCGGTATTTATTCATGGAAATTGCAAGGCAAGTAGAGGTTTTTAAAAAAAACCTAGTTGATTTAATATCAGAAGAAGAATTGATTAGTAAACTTAAACGCGGGAAGCCGTTAAGGATAAAACTTGGTGTTGATCCCACAGCGCCGGATCTTCATCTCGGGCATACCGTTAGTTTACACAAATTGCGCCAGTTACAGGATATTGGGCATCAGGTGGTTTTTATTATCGGTGACTTCACTGCGTGTATCGGCGATCCCAGTGGCAGATCGGCTACACGGCCGTCTTTAACTAAAGACCAGGTATTGGTTTATGCTAAAAGTTATACTGATCAGGTTTTTAAAATCCTTGATAAATCAAATACAGAAGTGGTGTTTAACAGTAGCTGGCTTGATAAACTGGGTATCAGCGGTATGCTTAACCTCGCATCACGGTATACTGTTGCGCGGATGATTGAACGCGATGATTTCCATAAGCGGTACACTACCGGCGTGCCAATAACAATCCTAGAGTTTTTATACCCGTTGATGCAGGGTTATGATTCAGTAGCAGTGCGTTCCGACCTTGAACTTGGGGGAACGGACCAGAAATTTAATTTACTTGTAGGGCGTGAACTGCAAAAAGAGTTTGGGCAGGAGCCTCAGCTGGTAGCTACATTGCCGTTGCTTGAGGGTACGGATGGCATAAAAAAAATGTCTAAATCATATGGGAATTATATCGGTATAGATGAACCGGCAAAAGATATGTTTGGGAAATTAATGTCTGTGCCAGATGATATTATGTATAAATACTTCCAGATATTTACGGATCTAGATATTAATGAATTAAAGACAAAGCATCCGCGGGATAATAAAGTGTTGCTCGCAAAACTGATCGTCGCAGAATATCATTCTTCACAAGAAGCAGAAGCTGTATCGGAAGAGTTTGCCAGGACGTTTACAAAAAAGGAATTCCCGCAGGATGCGCAAACGTATACCTGCCCGAAAGACGGGATGGGGATAATTGAATTATTGCTTGAGACCAAACTTGCTTCCTCAAAGAATGAAGCGCGCAGGTTGATACAACAGCATGCCGTGGAAATCGGCGATAGGAAAGCGGAAAATGACAAAGAAGTTGTTAATGTATCAGTACCGCTGGAATTACGTGTTGGTAAACGCAGGTTTATCAAAGTACTGCCTCCGAAATGAGTAATTCAAAAAGTAATTATCAGGCAATAGATTATAGGTATATACTAGCTCTGCCTTCAATTGTTTTGGTAGCATCAATACTACTGTCAATACTTGCCCCGCAATATTCATCTGTATTTCTTTTATTTAATGCGATACCATTGATTTATGTGTACTACGTCCGGGGATATGTTTTACCGCCTGTGTGGACACTGCTGGCAGTGCTTAGTTGTTTCCCAATCATAATAATAAAAGATGAAACTCTCATGAGCCAAATATATCAATTATTGATGGCGATATTGTTTTTATCTGCAGCATGGTGTTTGGTGAATAGGTTACACAGGGTAGTGAGTAAACAAAAACATGTTGTATTGGTAGGACTCTCTGAATCACAGAATAGGTGTGCAAGGATAGATGCAGAGATTGCTAATTATGAAATTCAGGAGAAAAGTTATATTGAGAAAAGTGAACGGTATCAGCTACTTTCTTCTGCTGCACGGGAACTCGGGGGGACACTTGACACAATAAAAATACGAACACAATTACTCAGTTATGCTCAAAAATGTTTTCCACAACAAAATGCAAAGTATCAGGTATCAACCCAGATAAATGATATGGTTTCTGACTGGGTTATAGCAAGGCGATCGCCGTTGCTTATAAGCGATATATCCCGCGATTTAAGGTTTGCCAGTATTCCTGATTATGTTGCGAACTCCCTGATTGCCGCACCGGTGTTTATTGACAAACAGATTGCCGGGGTGTTAAGAATTGATTTAATAGTAGGTAAAGCGTTTGATTCGGAAGATCTCAGGATGCTTGATATTTTGTGTTCAATTGCGAGTACGGCGTTGAGTAATGCTTTAATGTTTAATAATCTCCATGAACTGTCAGTCACCGATACACTTACAGGGATGTATACCCAGCGCTTTTTTATTGAACGGATGAATGAAGAAATCTTGCGTGCGGGACGGTATCATACAGAACTCGGGTTAGTAATGATAGATATAGATCATTTCAAAAAATATAATGATACCTACGGGCATGATGTTGGCGATATTGTGTTACGCCGGGTAGCGGGTAATATAAGTAATTGTATTGAAGAAACGGATATCCTGGGCCGTTACGGTGGGGAAGAATTTGTGGTACTGTTCCCAAGAGAGAATACCGTCGGGATTAAAGATATTGCTGAACATATTAGGGATGTTATAGAAAAAGACAAGTTCTTACTTAAAGGTAAAGAGTCTTTTGTTACGGTTAGTGCCGGTACTGCGGTATTCCCGGGTGAGGCTACCACCGGGCAGCAGTTAGTGAGGGTTGCGGATGAAAGGTTATACAAAGCTAAACAAACCGGTCGTAACCGCGTGGTGGGTAGCCTATGACTATAAGCATCTTTGTTAATGGATTCACGTTTTTGATGACAGCTATAAACCTGTGGTTGTTGATCTACCACGAAAAACATTTATTGATTGGAATTGCAATTACCGCGGTTGCAGGTATTTCTGCACTTGCTATTAATCTAAGCATTTATACAGCAGGGACTCAGCTGGTTTTGTTGATTGTATCTGTCCTTGTGTTCATAATTAAGAATAAGTTGATCGTAGAGAAGCGTATTCGCGAGAATATGGTTAATGAAAACTTGATTAAAGAGAAAAATAAAGTTGTTAAACTTGAGAACATTAAGAACAGGATAACCAATCTTGAGCAGGGAATTAGGAAAGTATTAAAGTTTTACGGTGTTACCCGCGAGCTTGCCGGGATTGTGGAGTTTGACGATATGATTACTCACCTGGAACATTCAGTAAAACTATGCTTACCGGTAACAAAAAAGGTTATGTTTTTTCTTACGTCCCCTGAACTTAATAAAGTGGAATTCGTGGGTGCAGGTAGTTCAGGAGATGCAAACAGTGAATATGACAATGAATTGGCTTTACGTGCTATACATAACCGCAAGTTAGAGATAGCTGGTGAAACCGGTATGATTGCGGTACCGCTGGTATTGATGTCTGAAGTTATCGGAGGGTTTATTATAAGAGTTCCTAATGATACCGAGCTTACTTCTCCAGTATTGTTACTGGATATTGAAATCCTGGCTAATCAGTTAAGTTTGGGTGTTGAAAAAGCTAGGTTGTATTCGCAGGTACAAAGAATATCGCGGACTGACGGGCTCACGGGTCTGCATCGCAGGCATTATTTCTTTGATAGGATGGAAGAAGAAATAGTACGTGCAAAAAAGTATGCTACTAATTTTGCGGTTGTTGTGATAGATATCGATCATTTTAAGAAGGTTAATGATACTCATGGGCATCAGGTAGGGGATGAAATCCTAAGGGGTATTGCCGAAATTATTAGAGAGTGTATTTATGAGACTGACATGGCAGGGCGTTTCGGTGGAGAGGAATTTATGATACTGCTCCGCCGGGCGGATGATCCTGCGGGGGTATTCCGTAAAATGGAATGGCTAAGAAATTGTGTGGAACGCAAAATGTTCGGGAATATTATGGAACCGTTAAGAGTGACGATAAGCATAGGTATTGCGTTTTATCCGAGAGATGATCAAACCGGCCGGAAAGTTTGGCAGTTAGCAGACCAGGCGTTGTTGCACTCAAAAAACACGGGACGAAATCGGACAACGGATTATTTAACAATAAAAAATGTTATTGATTAATTTTTCAGGGAGGGATTGTATGAAAACTGTAGAGAAACCATGGGGTAAGGAAATATGGGTAGCGCATACGGATAAGTATGTCGGTAAAGTTATCTGGATAAACAAAGGGCAGAGGTTGAGTAAGCAGTATCATAATATTAAGCATGAAACACTGTACGTGGATTCAGGTGTGCTTTATATTGAAATTAACGGGGAAGATCGTGTGATGCATGAAGGTGATGCCATTGTTATTACGCCGAAAACTGTTCATCGCATGGGTGCAAAGGGAAGTGATGTTAAAATATTTGAAGTCTCAACTAGTGAAGTGGAAGATGTGGTAAGGCTTGAGGATGATTATGGGCGTAAAGGTAAATAAGTTGCGGTTGGAGTGAATCTATGAAAAAGTATATTGTCGGTGTGGATTTGGGCGGGACTAAAGTCGCTGCGGCTGTTTTTAACAGAACAGGGAAGATTATTGGTGCACGGGTAAAGTTACCGACAGAAAAACGGTTTGGAAAACACAGTCTCCTGCAGAGTATTTATAATACAATCAATATGGCTATCCGTGATGCGGGTATAAAAATTAATATGGTTGAAGGTATTGGGCTTGGCTCGCCTGGGCCGCTGGATATTGAATCCGGAAGATTACTCACGCCAATAAATCTTAAACCATTGCACGGGTTTAATCTTCGTAGATGTTTTGAGAATAAGTATAAGGTTCCGGTAAGGTTGCAGAATGACGCAAATATTTTTGTTTTAGGTGAAGCCGTATACGGTGCGGGTAAAAAGTGTAAGATTGTTTATGGAGTAACTTTGGGGACAGGGTTGGGGAGCGGGTTAGTTATTGATAAAAAAGTGTATAACGGTGCAACGGGGAATGCCGCTGAAATCTGGTGTTTGCCTTACAAATCAGGGATTATAGAGGATTATGTTTCAGGCCGCGGGATTAAGAATATTTTTCGTAAATTGACTAACATGGATGTGGAACCCAGTATAATTGCGGAACGCGCCAGGGATGGGCATAAGATGGCAATATATACGTGGAAACTTTTTGGAAAGCATTTAGCATATGCGCTTAGCTGTGCGGTTGAGGTTGTTGACCCTGAAATAGTTGTAGTGGGAGGGTCGGTGTCAAAACAATACACGTTATTCTTTCCTTCGATGAAGAAATGGATGTCTTACTATCTGAGATATCTTCCACAAAAGAATGTGAAGGTTGTTCCTGCGACGCTTGGGAGCGATAGCGCGGTAGTTGGTGCAGCGGCGTTGTTCTTAAAATAATTAATATTGATTTCATAGAACTTGTTCTTGTATTTATTGTAAAATAAGTTATTAAGTGAATAACAAACGGGCAGATAGGGGATCTAAGCTTTTGGAGCAAAAAGGGCAGTTTCCACGCCGGCAGTTGTTAGTAAAGCCTCTACAAGTTAAGTACGCCAGCCTCCTAGCGTTGGTATTGATGTTATTTTTAATACTCTCCGAGGTTGAATTGTACTTTGTCATAAAACTGTTAGTGAACGCATCAGCGGCAGTTGATACTATGGCGCAAGTTAAAAAGTTGCAATTGATAATTCTAACCGCAGGATATGTGTTTATTGCGCTTGTGTTATTTATTGCTTTATTATTTTCTCATCGCATAGCCGGGCCGTTATACAGGATTGAAAAAATTATTAATAACATAACGGAAACCGGTAATATTGACCAAAAAATAGTATTGCGTAAAAGCGATGAACTTCATGAACTGGCAGAAGCGTTAAATAAAATGTTTGCTGTATTGAAAGACAAATATGAGCGAAAATAATTGGGACAAAAAATCTAAACTAATTAGTTTACATGAAACTGAATTGTTACTTCATGTAAGTGCGGCACAACAAAAAAGTGAGGCGAAGAATAAGGTTACCCATAAAATTAATTACAGCGATAAAGGGTCTCACCGTGTTTTAGTGATTGACGATGATGACGAGGTGCGCCGTGTTATTACACGTACAATCTTATGGCTTGGTTTTATCGCTGATGAGGCATCCACACCGGTTAAGGCGCTGGAGATGGTGGAAAAACGGTTTTATGACGTTATATTTTTAGATGTAATCCTTCCCACTATGAACGGGTTACAGTTATATAAAAAGATCAGGTATAAATCACCGTTGTCAAACGTATATTTCATGACAGCGTTTTCGGTAGATGAAATTATCCGGGAAGGATTGTTATTGGGTGCAAAAGCGTATATCCCAAAACCATTTGATCTGGATACTATTATTAAAATTGTGCGTACTGAAACAGAATGATTTCAAGGTTATTTTTGCTTATCTTATCAATATTGTTTTTGTCTTCCGAAAGCCTTATGGGTAAAGAGATTAATAGGATACTTCAGGAGTTTGATCTTATTGACAGATGTTATATCCGCGGTAACGGCGCCGAATTTACAATCGAGAATATTGACAAAAAAAGTGGTATCGGTGCAGGACGCGTGGTTTATGATTTTCAAAAGAACGAAAGTAATGACTATAGAGAACTTGTGTGTAGTAAAGAAGTGGATGGTAAGCCCAGAAAAGTAGTTGTTTGGATAAAAGGGGATGGAAGTAATAATACTGTAGCTATACGGTTACGTGACCGCAGCGGTGAGATGCATCAGTATAAACTATGTACATTGAATTTTAATGGGTGGAAGAATATTGAAGTTGTTTTAGGGAAAGATGCACTGTTAGGCAATACCTGGCTTGGGGACAGTAATGGCGAACTTGATGTTCCTGTAAGAGTTGTGAGTTTGGTAATCATGCACCCGGAAAATGCTGGTTTGACAGGTACGGTTATGTTTGACGGGCTGGCGTTGATTTCAGAAGTTTCTGATACTGAAGTGATAAAGTTGGGTTTTGTTTGGGAAAAACAAGGTGTTTGGGTTGTTGATGACAAAATTGGGGTGTGTCTTCGTATCAGTAATACTGACAATAATGAACATAAAGCTGTACTTCATCTCGTTGTACGGTCAAGTTATGATAAGGCCGTATACTCTGTTGAAGATGAAGTAGTTGTTCCTCCAAATGCGTCAATTGAGAAAGAGGCAGGGGTTATTATCAGTACTTCAGGTTATTACATTGTTGATGCGTGGCTGGCCTTTGGGAGCACCTCTACAACTGTTATAAGTACTGTTGTGCTAAAAAGTGATGTTTCAGATAACCAGAATACAAAATCAAAGTATTTTGCTGTGAATACCGAGCTTGCTACTCAACGAGACACTGTACGTGAAAAAGTTGTGAAGTTAGTTTCGTCTGCGGGGATTGGGTATGCTGTTGAGCCTTTAATATGGCAGGTAGTTGAGACCGAGGAACTAAAGTATAGTTTTGGTAATTACAAGGAGTATATTGATATTTGTCAAAGTAACGGTATAGAGCCTGTAATCTCGGTTGATTGCAGTGTAATACCTTATTATGGCAAAGAATTTACGGTACAACAACGCCGTGATGCGTTTTTTAAAATGGTAGAAATGGCTGTGCAAAAGTTGTCTCCAGGTTTATGGGGTGTTGAGTTTAAGAATATTGAAAGTTTAGTTATTCGTTCTGCTCAGGATAAGTCCGTCGACAGGTTCACAGCAAAAGAATATGCTGCGGTTGTAAAAATGTTGAGTGATACTGCGAAAAGAGGTAATCCAAAACTTAAGTTATTATTGAATATAAGCAGTGTAAAAGATCTAAAACTCGTAGAAGGGATTGGGAGTCAGCTTGCGGGAAGGTTCTTCGATATATTAACCGTTTCTTGTGAAGGTAATGACTTGCTTCAGTTTACTGAATCTTCTGTTTACAAAAATATAACGGGATTTACTAAAAATTTTAAGTTAAAGAATGTGTGGTTGACTGATGTCGGGGCTGGGTTTACTGGGCGGGAGGATAGGTTTTATGCTGGTTTGATTACCCGTGCGGCTGTTATGTTCAAAAACACAGAGGGAATAACGAATGTTGTGTGGGTTGCAGCACAAAACAAAAATGTTGGTTCAACAGATCAATATCCCGGCGGGATAGTAGGTTCTCACGGTCTCCCGTCATTGCAGTACTTGGCTATTAAAGTTACGATTGAAATGTTACAGGGTTGCGTAAAAGATCCTGCGTTTGAAGATAAGATTAATTATAATCCCGGGGTCTTGTCTTATGTGTTTGTTTCAAGTAAGGATAATTCAAGGATTCTGGCGTTGCTTCCTTATAAAAATATCGGCAATACAGGATTATCAGTATCGAATGATGGGGCGGTTATTACCGATAATGTGGGATATACTGAACGCGTGAGGCCGTCATTAAGCAAGGTGTCTATCCCATTGTGTATTAATGAAGGAGTATTTGTAAAACTTCGGGAAATTACTAATATGTATCTCACTCCGGCGCATTGCGTATTTGAACCTGATAGTGCGGTGATAAAACCGGGGGAAGCTGAAGCTGTTGTGAGAATTAAGGCTGAAATAAACACAAAAATATTGTGGGAACCCAATGATTACGTACACGTATCTTCCACTACTACCGATGTCCTCTCAAATACCGGTGCGGAAGTGCGGGTGGGACTTAAGAAGAAGGAGAAATTAAAGAAAGTTATCTGGCTTATAGGGCGGTTACTAAGCCCGTACGGATTTAATATCGGCACGGTCAAACTCCAGGTGGTAAGCCCGTAACCGGTTATTTGTATATTGACTTGTATTCTGGTGATAAGTGATAATATAAACATAGGTTGGGTTATAAGTTGCCGGGCGATTAGCTCAGTTGGCTAGAGCGCTAGTTTCACATACTAGAGGTCACAGGTTCAAGTCCTGTATCGCCCAATTTCTCGCCGGTACTGTTGGGATAGGTAGTTTTTACGGAAGGAAGGTATTGTGAACGACCAATTGAGAGCTTTGCTAGACCTGCAGAAGATTGATTCACAAATTGATGCGGTTAATGCTGAATTAAAAAAAATCCCTGAAGAAATTGAGTCTGAACGGTTGGCTATAAATGACGCGAAATTGATGCTGGAAGACAAAAAGAAGAGTTTTGTGCAGTTGAAACTGGAACAAAAAAGCCTGGATATTGAACTGTCTAATAAGGAAGAGGCTATTAAAAAACACAATACTGAACTTAATATGGTGAAAGATAATTCAATGTATCGCGCATTACTCTCAGAGATAGAAAAAGCGAAGATTGACAAAGGTATGATTGAAGAAAAAATGCTGGAATTGATGGATCTCGGGGATAGTCTTAATAAAGATAATAAGATTGAGGAGCAGAAGTATAAAGTTGAGGAAGCTAAAATCAATGACAGAATTGCTATTTTTGAAAAAAGAGTTGTGGAACTTAATACTCAACTCCAGCAATTATCTCAGCAGCGGCCGGGTTATATTGAAAAAATAGAACCTGGGATCATTTCTAAGTATGAACAGATACGAAAACTAAAAAGTTTTGTTATTGTTCCGATAGAAGGCGATTCCTGCGGTGGATGCAGGATACTGTTGCCCGCGTATATGCTTAACGATGTAAAAAAAGATAAAAATATAGTATTCTGCGAAAATTGTTCGCGTATATTGTATTATCCGGAATAATATTTTTTGTTATTTGAAATAATGAATATGCCCCGGTACGTAATGGTAAGTTGCGGCGCCGCCCGGTAAGTGATTACCAGGGAGGAAAGTCCGAACTCTCTTTGCTCCGGTTCTTCCGGTTGTGAAAAAGGGTAGCCTGTTAAGAGCAGGCCGCTGGAATTATGGAATATACTTGGTATTTCCATTATTTTAGCAGAGGTGCGAACAGTGACGGTAAAGATTGAAAAATCTTTACTTCCCGTTTATCACGGGAAATGTCCGTTGTTAAAGACGCGACGTGAAACGGCTAAATCCTTACCTGTGAGCAAGGCCAAAGATGGTGTGCGCGTGTTTGCCAAGTAAACAGCGCCTGCCAAAGTAGGCCGCATATCGGCGTGAAGCTAATTTGCGCCGGTTGAGTATCCGCAGCGATGTGGTACCCAGAGAAATGGCGTCGGCGTAACAGGAAAGAAATGTCCTGTTAACGCACAAAATTCGGCTTATGATTTATCTTACTGCCGGGGCATATTTATTGTTTTAAACTTCAGTGTTTCTCCTTTTAATATTTTATTTAAATTAAATACTTGACAAAAGAGCACGCTTATGTAAATAATATAGTGTAGTAAAGTGGAGAAAAGTGGAGAGTAATGTATGTTATTAGGCCAGTCTGTGCATATGCTCGATGAAAAGAACAGGTTTATTCTTCCTGCGCGATTTAACGGGGATACAAATAAGTCGGCATTCATGGTATTAACCGCCGGGACGGAACAGTGTTTATTTCTATTTAATGAATTTGCGTGGAACAATATCACGGAACGGTTGCAGAATATGAGTCAAATAGGTGAAGCTGAACACAGGGCGTTCAAACGCGTGTTTTTTTCAATGGCTATGGAGATCAAGCTTGATACGCAACGGCGTGTGTTAATTCCTAATATGTTACTGAAATTCGCAGGGATAAAGAAAAACATTATGATCATCGGCGTGGGTGACCGCATAGAAGTATGGACACCGGAGAAGTGGCAGTTGTATAGAGATAAGATAAGCGGGGCGAAATATAACAAGATTGCCGGTAAAGCGGGGATATGACAGAAAAATATCATGTCCCTGTAATGCTATCGGAAGCTGTAGAGTATCTGGTCACTGTGTTAGATGGCGAGTATGTCGACTGTACTTTGGGTGACGGCGGGCATACACAGGCAATTCTCGAGAAATTGAATGATGAAGGAAAAGTCGTAGCGTATGACCGTGATCCTGCAGCAATAAGTACCGCAGAGGTAAGGCTGGAAAAATGGCGTGGCCGTATACAATTCGTTAATGCACCGTTCTCAAAGATGAAGGAAACAGTACAGTCATGCACAGTGAGCGGCGTTTTGTTTGATCTTGGTGTTTCCACAAAACAGTTGATTGACTATCGGAGGGGATTCAGTTTTATGGGGACAGGGCCGTTGGATATGCGTATGGGTATTGGTTCGGTGGTTACTGCCGGGGATATTGTTAATAGTTATCAGTATGATGAGTTAGTAAAGATCTTCAGGGATTACGGGGAAGAACGGTACTCAAATAAGTACGCACATAAAATTGTTGAAGTAAGAAAAAATAAAAGAATTGAGACAACTTCTGAACTTGTAAGTATTTTAGCTGGGGGATATCAGGGTAAACATCCTGCTACACGAGTATTCCAGGCATTGCGTATTGCTGTGAATAACGAACTTGAGGAGTTAAACGCGGGGTTGATAACAGCAGTGGATAGCTTGAAACAGGGAGGGAGGATTGTTGTTATCTCTTATCATTCACTTGAAGATAGGATCGTTAAAAACATGTTTAAATCATATAAAAATGACGGGGTATTGAGTGTATTAACAAAAAAACCGTTGATTCCGAGTGAAGATGAAGTTCGAATAAACCGTTCTTCACGTAGTGCAAAAATGCGTGTAGCGGAGAAAAGATGAACGGTATTAACAAATAAATGCTGAAGAACATCCTGTACTTTGCTTTGTTCGTAAGCATACTCGTAACTGTTGTGTGGACACAGGTTGAGTCTGTACGGTTAGGGAATGACGTAAGTTCTATCTGTAAAAGAATAGCTAATGTTGAGAATAATAATAAGTATTTAAGAATACAACTTGATGAGTTAAGGGATCCCGGGCGGATAGAAAAAATTGCAAAGGAAAAGTTTGGAATGATCGAACCGAAGGGAAGTGAAGTGGTAATTCTTAAGTTGAAGAGTAAGTGAATATACAGATGAATTACAAAAAACGGTATAGTACTAACAGGTTTTCAGGAGAGAAGTCTGAAACAGTAAAAAATGTTAACTTAAAAAAACTGCGGTTCATTCGGAGAATGACTTTATTTGCGTTTTTCTGTATATCATTACGTTTGTTTTACGTACAGGTTGTACAGTTTAAACATTACCGCGGGAAAGCTGATGATTATACCAGGAAGAAAGAAGTGCGGTTCCCAATCCGCGGCAGTATTCTGGATCGTAACAACCAGGAATTGGCGTTAAGCCTATCAACTTATTCCTGTAAGATACTCACTAACGCGGTTAGGGATGCGAAAGAATCAGCCGAGGTTTTCAGTAAGTGTTTAAATCTTGACTATGGAGAGGTATACAAAAAAATATCGGATAAATCCAGGCGGTTTGTGTATCTAAAAAAACAACTCTTACCTGAAGAATGCCGTGCGTTGGATAGATTGGATACAAAACAGTTTAAGTGTTTACAGAAAGAAAATACTTATCGCCGGTTTTATCCTAATAAACAGCTTGCTCAGTATGTAGTGGGGTATATGAAATCAGAAAATCCATCGTCCGGGATTGAACTTTGTGCTGATGAAATTCTTTCAGGCGCGCCTGTGAAACAGATGAGGTTTAGGGATGCTCTGGGGAATGATGTCGGCAGTGTTATACCAATTGAGAAAACAGAAGATGCCCCTCATGATGTGGTGGTTACTATCGACAAAAAAGTGCAGTATATTGCGGAACGCGAATTAGCCGAAGGTATGCGCGTAACCCGTTCAAAAAAAGGTATTGTTGTAGTGCAAGAGCCGTTTACCGGTGAAATCCTTGCGTTAGCGTGTTTACCGTCTTATTCACCGGAAGATGTTCAGCGTGATTCTAAAGTACTGAATAATCCGGCAATTTCGCATGTATTTGAACCGGGTTCGGTTTTTAAGGCCATAACATTTTCTGCATTATTGGAAGAAGGAAAACTGGATATACATGAAAAGGTTTTTTGTGAGAATGGTAAGTGGGAGTTCCATAAGACAAGAATTATTAGTGATCACGAAAAAAAGGGTGCTCTTACTGCACAACAGGTGATGGAAGTGTCGTCAAATATTGGTACTGCAAAGTTGTCGTTGAGGTTGAATAAAAATAGTTTTTATGAATATATATGTATGTTCGGATTCAATGTTCCTACGGGAATATTTTTACCGGGAGAAAGTGGCGGATTATTGGAAGAGCCTAAACGCTGGAGATTGCCTACTCAGCCGACATTATCATTTGGGCAGGAAATTGCTGTTACTGCGATACAGGTGTTAAACGCATATTCTGTTCTGGCAAACGGCGGGGTATTGATGGAACCACAGATTTTAAAAGAAATACGTTGTTCAGAAACTGATAAAGTTGTTTGGTCCGGTAAGCCTGTTCGTATACGAAGAGTAATCTCTGCAGAAACATGCGCAGTGGTAACAAGTTTATTGGAGAGTGTTGTTCAAAGAGGTACTGGTATAAAAGCACAGGTGCCGGGGTATAGAATTGCCGGAAAAACCGGAACTGCACAGAAGTATGAAGCTGCGTTAAAGAGGTATTCTGATACAAAGTATAATGCGCTGTTCTGCGGGTTTCTTCCGGTTGAAAAGGCTAGAGCGGTAATTGTTGTTGTTTTAGATGAACCTGCGGGGTATGACCATACCGGCGGGAGCGTAGCAGGGCCGATTTTTGCGAGGATTGCGCAAAAGTTGATGGAATACTGGAATATTTCTCCTGATGGTACGTATGTTGAACAAAAAAACAAGATGGCAAGGAAACAGGATTATGCAAGCGCTAGGTAATTTATTAAAAAAGGTTAAAACTGAGAGTAAGTTCGATTCCAGGAAAATAGTTTCCGGGTTAAGTTGTGATTCCAGGCTGGTGAAACCGGGTGATATTTTTTTTGCAGTGCCCGGAGTTAAAGATGATGGGGTGAAGTATATTTCCGATGCTGTTAAAAACGGCGCTATTGCAGTTGTTGCTCATAGTAGTTTTTGTGGAGTCATTCCAGCAGAGGTTGTGCTGGTGAGTAATGTCCGTGAAGCTATGTGTTCGGTCTCGCGGGAGTTCTATGGGATTACGGTTGAAAATAATAAACTTGCCGGGATTACAGGGACTAACGGTAAAACTACAATAACATATTTGCTTGAGAGTATCGTATCCTCTGCGGGGTTGGTGCCCGGAGTGATCGGTACCATTAATTACAGGTGGAAAGGTAATGTGTGTGATTCAAAGAATACCACACCGGAATCAATTGAGTTTTACCGTATAATTTCAGAGATGATAAAAGCAGGTGTGAATACCGTGATTGCTGAGGTGTCTTCTCATTCACTTGACCAGACAAGGGTTTATAACGATGATTTTGATGTGTCCGTTTTTACAAATCTTACACCTGATCACCTGGATTATCATAAAGATATGGAAACCTATTTCCTGGCAAAGAGTGTGTTGTTTAAGAGTAAGGGTAGTACTCCTAAATGCCGGTACGCCGTGATTAATATTGATGATCCTTACGGTAAACGTTTAGCTCTTATTGCTGAAAATAACAAAATTACATTACTTACTTACTCGATAAATAATGGTAACGCAGAATTGAACGTAAAACATGTTGAGTATGGTGATAAGAATACAAGGTTTGTGATTGTTAATTCTATTACAGGTAAGGAAATATCTGTAGATACCCCGTTAATCGGGCAGCATAATGTTTATAATATCCTTGCTGCTTGGGGTGCGGGGATGTGTCTCGGGATTGAGGAAAAAAAAATTATTGATGGTATAAAACATATGACAGCTGTACCAGGTAGGTTGGAAACTGTCGATGCGGGACAAAAATATTCTGTATTTGTTGATTACGCTCATACACCGGATGCATTGGAGAATGTTTTAGGGATACTGCGTAAAGTAGCGAAGAAGCGTATTATCACAGTTTTTGGTTGCGGTGGTGACCGTGACCGCACAAAACGGCCGGTAATGGGTGAGATTGCGGTACGTTTAAGCGATTATGCAGTGGTTACGTCAGATAATCCCAGGACTGAGGATCCAGTGAAAATTGTTGTTGATATCGAGGTAGGAATTAAGCGTTCCAACCGCACAAACTATATTGTTAATATTGACCGCGAGAATGCTATCGCGGAAGCGTTGTCAATGGCGAAAGAAGGGGATATTGTTCTTATCGCAGGAAAAGGGCATGAGAATTATCAGATATTCAAGGATAAACGTATACATTTTGATGACCGTGAAGTTGCGCTTAAGTATCTTAGAAGGTTGATATGAAATATTTTAGTTTAAAGCAGTTAGCGGATATCGTGAACGGTAAAGTTGGTAACAACGGAGAGAATGTTGTTGTTAACGCTGTTATCCATGATACCCGTACGATGCTGGGCAGTGCGTTATACCTACCCGTGAAAGGGTTAAAGTTTGACGGGTATGAATTTATTAATACAGCATTTGAGAACGGCGCGGTGGCTGTCATTGTTGATGAAGAATGGCTGAAAAAGAATGCGGACAAACTTAAATCCAAGCCATTCATCTCCGTTCCTGATGCTGTTGTGGCAGTACAAAAACTTGCGGTATATTTACGTAATCAGGTATCGCCGGTGGTTATCGGGATAACAGGGTCTAATGGTAAAACTACAACTAAAGAGTTTGTGGGTAAAATATTTTCAGTTGACGGTAGCACAATAGTTAATCCGAGCAGTTGGAATAATTATCTTGGGCTACCCTTGACTCTGTGCCGGTTGAATAATAACACTAAATACTGTGTGCTGGAAATCGGGACTAATCATTTCGGGGAAGTATCGATGCTGGCAAAAATAGCGCTACCGGATATCGGAGTCATAACAAATATCGGGCGTGCGCATCTTGAGGCTTTTATTGATGAAGAAGGTGTTTTAAAAGAAAAATGTGAATTATTTAATAACATAAAACACGGCGGTACTGCGGTCGTTAATATTGATGACAAACGGTTAGCGGGATACGTTCTACGCGGGGATATAAGAAAAGTAACTTATTCTGTGATAAACGTTATGGCAGATGTGCATTTGATTGAAAGCAAGGTTAATGAAGATATCGGAGGGTGTAGCGGTAAAGTTGCATATGGTATAGACGTTATTAATTTTGATGTGCCGTTGTGGGGGGAGCATAATATCGCAAATCTTGTATCCGCAGTTAGCTGTGCGTATGCTGCAGGGATTAGGGCGGATGTTGTTGAACGTGCGTTGGTAAATTTAGAGTTGCCCAAATTACGGCAGGAAGTTGTGGTTCATAAGTCAGGCGCTGTAATTGTGGTTGATTGTTATAACGCAAATCCTGACTCAATGAAAAAATCAATTGCCGCGGTGAAAGATAAATATGCCGGGAAAAAGATTGTGCTTGTCCTTGGTGAGATGCTGGAACTCGGTGACAGCGCGGAAAAAGAGCATCGAGAAATAGGGTTGTTTATAGGGGCATTGAAAGTACAGAATACTTTGTTATACGGCAAAAACGCCGGGTTGATTGGTGAGGAGTTAGGCAAGCTTGGGAGATCATGGAAGTTATACAGTGAAAAAGATGAGTTATCAAGGGATCTTATTAAGGAACTTACTCCCGGGGTTGTGGTGTTAGTGAAAGGATCGAGGTTGTTGGAGTTAGAAAAAGTTGTGGAAAGTATTAAGTAAAATACAAAAGGGAGATTTATTATGTTATACCACTTATTATATCCTCTGAAACAAGTAGTATCGGGATTTAATATTTTCCAGTACATAACTTTTCGTTCAAGCGGCGCGTTATTGACAGCACTGATAATCTCGTTTATCTTAGGGCCGTGGGTTATTAAGAAGTTAAAAGATTGGAAGTTCACGCAGACTATCCGTACTGACGGCCCGCAGACACATCTGCAAAAATCCGGGACGCCTACTATGGGCGGGTTGCTTATACTGTTATCGCTGGTAGTATCAACACTTTTATGGGCGCGGTGGGATAATAGGTTCACGTGGTTGATATTGATAACAACCTTGGTGCTTGGCGCGCTTGGTTTTTATGATGATTACCTTAAACTTACCCGCAAGAATGTTAAAGGCGTTCCTCCGGCGGGGAAAATGGTGGTACAGTTTCTACTGGCATTGGGGGTAACAACGTATTTATTTTTTTATCCGCCAAATACTGATTTTACCACAACAATCAATATACCGTATCTAAAAGACGTATTTCTGGAACTTGGATTTATATACCTGTTTTTTTCTATGTTGTTGATCATAAGCGCGTCAAATGCTGTGAATCTTACCGATGGGCTTGATGGGTTGGCAATCGGAGTAGCAATGATCTCCGCGGTGGCGTATCTGATATTTTCGTATTTTGCGGGTAATGCAAAATTCGCGGCATATTTAAGAATTATACCGGTACGTGATGCTAGTGAACTTGCGATTTATCTTGCTGCGTTTATCGGGGCGGGGTTAGGGTTTTTGTGGTATAACGCACATCCGGCGGAAGTGTTTATGGGTGATACCGGGTCATTGTTTATCGGAGGTATGCTGGGAGTAACGGCGTTATGCGTAAAACAGGAAGTTATTATTGTTCTGGTAGGCGCTGTTTTTCTTATTGAGATTATGTCAGTAGTAATACAGGTATATTCATTCCGGCGGTTTGGGAAACGGGTGTTCAGGATGGCACCGTTACATCATCATTTTGAGCTTAAAGGATGGGCGGAGAATAAAGTTACCATACGGTTTTGGATTATTGCAATAATATTTTGCTTAATTGCTCTTGGATCGTTAAAGATCAGATAATCTGAAATTAAGGATTTTATGGGAAATAAGATGGCAGGTTTAAAAGGTAAACGTATAAGCGTTCTTGGTGCGGCTAAAAGCGGGATTGATGCTGCGAATTTATGTGTTAAATATGGCGCGAAGGTGTTGTTAAGCGATAATAAGCCGGAACAGGAATTACGGCAGGTTATTGGTAAAGTTAACCCTGAAGTATACCTTGAGTTCGGGGGGCATAGTAACAAACTGTTTGAATGTGATATCATGATAGTATCACCCGGTGTGCCTGCGTGTAGTGAGGTTGTAGTAAATGCGGGTAAACACGGGGTGGAGGTTATGGCGGAACTTGAGTTTGCGTGGAGGTTGATAAGCCCTGCGTATGCTGTGGCAATAACGGGGACTAATGGTAAAACTACAACCACAACACTAATTGACCGTATTTTCAGGGATGCTATTAATCCCGGGCAATCAAAGAATATGGGGTATGATAATGTGCTCTGTGCGGGGAATATAGGTACACCGTTATCCGGGATTGTTGAACAGGTAACTGAATCTACTGTGCTTATAATTGAAGTATCAAGTTATCAGCTTGAATTATGCTCAACGTTCTGCCCGAAAGTCGGAGTACTGATGAACCTGACCCCGGATCATCTTAAACGTCACGGGACTATGGATAGATATGCAGAGATAAAACAAAAAGTGTTTGATAATCATAAAAGTAATGGCAAGCATTTTGCTGTACTTAATTATGATGACCAGTATTGTCGCAGGGTTGCTGATAAGATTGATTCTGAAGTATTGTTTTTCAGTTGTGAAACTCCACAAAAACAGGGGTTGTGGTATTCCGATAGTAAGGCGGTTGGTATTTTCAGGGATAAGCAGTATGAGTTTAATTTATCGCCGGTTATTCCGGGGATGCATAATGTTTCAAATATACTCGCAGCTACGTCAGTTGGGTTGGCGTTAGGGTTTGATGAAAAGGTTGTCTCAAAAACTGTTAATACCTTTGAGGGAGTTGAGCATAGGATAGAATTTGTGCGTGAACTTCACGGAGTGAAGTATTATAACGATTCAAAAGCTACAAATGTTGATTCTGTGGTGGTTGCATTGGAAAGTTTTAAAAAAAATGTGGTTCTCATTATGGGTGGGCAGGATAAGGGTAGCCCGTATAAGCCGTTAATGGGGTTAATAAAAAACAGGGTTAAGAGTGTATTGTTAATAGGAGAAGCAGCGAGGATTATTTCCGGGGAATTAGGGCATATTGTCCCAACGGTGATGTGCAAAACATTAACCGGTGCGGTAGAGTACGCTCATGTAAATGCGTTACCGGGTGATGTCGTTTTATTATCCCCGGCTTGCGCGTCATTTGATCAGTTTAGTGATTATGAACATCGGGGAAAAGTGTTTAAGGAGTTGGTTAATAGGTTATGAGCCGAGCAAGTTCGCAGGAAAACGGGTACCTAGTATTTATCCCGGCGTTGGTATTAATGGCGATAGGCGCTGCGGTTGTGTATTCAGCTAGTGCGTTCATCTCCGCTGATTCTACAATGTATCTCCGCAAACATCTTATATGGATATTTGTAGGGCTTGTGTGTATAGGAATATTCAGCAGAATTGATTATCATTTCTTTAACGATAAAATGTTGTATATTGCAATAGGGACACTGGTTTTGTTAGGGTTAGTTTTAATTTTTGGGAAGTCGGTACTAGGTGCGAAAAGATGGTTCCGGTTGGCAGGGTTAAGTTTTCAACCGTCAGAACTTGCTAAGTTTGTTATGATACTATATTTTGCGAGTTACTTTGACAGGCATAAGAGTACTATTACTGATTTAACAAAAATGTGGCCGCTGTTGTCTGTATGGGTTGGGACAATGGGATTGATTTTACTGGAGCCTGACCTTGGGACACCGATGCTTATATGTTTTACCGGTGTTATACTATTATACGTCGCTGGGTTACCGAAAAAGGTGTTGATGATAGTAGGGTCTGTTGCCGTGATTGCCGGATTAGCGGCATTGATCTCAAAACCCTACAGGGTAATGCGTGTATTATCGTTTATAGGTATTTTGTTTGGTAATACACAGGGTGTTGATCTTAAGACCGGGTACCAGCTTGACCAGGCGTTATGCGCAGTGGGTTCCGGCGGGTTATTGGGTAGAGGGTTAGGGAAAAGTGTGTTAAGATACGCGTTTTTGCCGGAACGCCATACAGATTTTATTTTCCCGATATTTGCTGAAGAAATGGGATTACTGGGATCATTGATGATCCTTCTTTTGTTTATTTCAATCGCGTATGGCGGGTGGAAAATTGCGATTGAAGCAAAGGATGCGTTTGGGCAGTTAGTGGCGGTTGGGGTGACGGTGTCAATTGTATTCCAGGCGTTGTTTAATCTCGCGGTAGTAACAGGTTGCGCGCCGACAAAAGGGTTGCCATTGCCGTTTATATCATTCGGCGGGACTTCACTTGCAATTACGTGTTGTATGGTAGGAATTTTGTTGAATATATCGGGTTGGGAAAGTAAGAAGAAGAAAGGGTTGGCATTAAGTGCGCGCGGAAGAAGATGGTAAACGCGTAGTTATTGCAGCGGGAGGAACCGGCGGGCATTTATTTCCCGGGATTGCAGTGGGAGTTGAACTGCAAAAACGGGGTTACCGTGTAGTTTTTGTTGTAAAGAAAAACGATCAGGGGTTGCACGTTGTTAAATCTTATGGGTTTGAATTTCACGAGATTGATGTCATAGGATTACCCCGGAAATTAAGTTTCGGGTTATTTACTTTTGGATTTAAGATGATTGCCGGTTTTGTGGGGGTGTCAAGATTTTTGAATTCTTATAATCCTCAGGTAGTAGTCGGGATGGGTGCGTACGTATCATTCCCGGCCCTTCTGTGTGCAAAAATACAGGGAAGAATTGCTGTTGTACAGGAGCAGAATTATGTTCCTGGTATGGCAAATAAGGTTTTGTCAGTGTTTGTGGATATAGTAGCCGCTGCGTTTCCGGAAAGTATAAAAATGTTTTGGTGTAATAAACACAAATTTGTGTATACAGGAACGCCGATACGTGAGATGAAGGTTTGGGAGAGTGAAAAAGTGCGTGAAGAACTGGGTTTACGTGCTGAAACAAAGACTGTTCTTGTGTTTGGAGGAAGTCTTGGTGCTGGGAATATTAATAATGTAGTAAGCGGGTATATAGTTAAAAATGATAATGGATTACAGGATAATCTACAGGTTATACATCTTACAGGTAGTAAGGATTATGAGCATATAAAAAAAGTGTATGACGGTATTAAAACAAAAGTTGTGGTTTTGGAGAGAAGCGCTGAGATGGATAAAATGTATACAGCAGCGGATGTTGTGCTCTCTCGTGCAGGAGGGAGTACGCTTGCTGAATTATGTGTTTACAAAAAATATGCGTTACTGGTACCATATCCATACGCTACAAATGATCATCAGTGGCATAATGCGCAATGGTATACTTCCCACGGAGTTGCGGAAACTGTGCGTGATAATGAGTTTAATGAACGCATGTTTTCGGGTTTCATAGAAAAGGTGCTCAACGGGATTGATGTAAATGCTGTTGTAATGAAGTATAATATGTATAAATTCCCTGACGGGAGGAATGGTGTAGCCGATATTGTTGATGAATTGGTTTTTTTGAGGAAAAATGAAAAAAATTAATGTTTTAGTCACAAATGATGATGGATTTGATGCTGTAGGATTGAAGGTTCTTGTATCATCCTTGCAAAAAGTGGCAAGTGTGTATACTGTTGCTCCGGATTATCAGAATAGTTCGGTTAGTCATAGTTTGAATTTAAAATATCCTGTGTTTATTACCCGTGAGAATTCTAGGTTGTTTAAGATAACCGGTACTCCGGCGGATTGCGTTAGGCTGGGAGTGCTTGAGATTTACAAAAAAGTTAAGTTTGACTTAATTCTCTCGGGGATTAATTATGGCGCGAATATGGGTGAGGATGTGCTATATTCAGGTACTGTTGCAGCGGCACGGGAAAGTGTTTTATTGAATATTCCCGGAATAGCGGTGTCGTTGGTATGCGATAATGATAATTTTCAGAATTATAAACCAGCCGGTGATGTTGTTAAGAAGGTTGTTTCAAACTTATTGGTGTTAAGCAAAAAAACCGGGTGTAAGTTATGGAATATTAACGTTCCTAATATCACGGTCAAAACAGGGAAACTAAAAGGGATATGTTTTACAAAGCTTGGAAAACGTGTATATGACAACAAAATATGTGTGACCAAAAATCCGAGGGGCACAGATGTTTATTGGTTGATGGGAAGGTATGTTAGCGGTAAGAGCGTCATTAACAGCGATATTACAACTGTTGAAAAAGGATATGTGTCCGTCACGCCAATGATTACCGATACTACAAATAACGGTGTGTTAGATAGTATTATAGACATGGATTTATTGAAAAAATAAAGTTATGAAAATTGTACACGCTATTTTGTTGGTGGTGATATTAATGGCTTCGTGTACAAATGTGAACGCAGAGTTTGCCGCAAAGTTTGATCCTTATTATTCTTATCTCAGTTATACCACCTCATTTTTCCCGGAACGCGCGGTTGCAATCGGAGAAGAGCTTAGTGAAGGTAGGATTTACCGCGAATTATTCGTAAAATCTTTTATCCCTGGGTACCTTCTTACAGAGTTTTCGTATAATCCGTTACCCGCTATAGGCGGATATGTAAAACAATACACCGGGGATATTTATAATTCTATGACATTTACACCGACATTCAATCTTATCCGCAGCCTGTCAGCCGGGTTTGAGGAACCATGGGCGTTAACATTTTTTCTTGGTGAAATCCTGGGGTTTAAATATGCAGAAGAAGAACCGGATTATATGGGTGTGGGATATTCAGGATTCTTACTTTCCTATGGTGATACACATATTAAGGATAATACGTTTATCGGAGATAGTTGGTTGCAGGGTGAATGGAAAATTAAAGGCGCTCGGTTTTCAGAACACCAGAAACTTGTGTGGAGTTTCCGTATTGGCGGGAAGTATCACGGAAATCCCGGGATAAAGAGTGTGTATTATTTTGCGTTTGACCGTTCCCGAACAGATTACGGATTCCATAAGTTTTCGTTTATAAAAAATGCGGCGTTAAGTTATCAGGTGGATTTTGATAGCCAGAAGTTTGATGCGGTACGGCATTATTTGCTTGTTTCAAAGAAGTTTCCTATAGCTGACTACCGGCTTGCAGTAAAAGTTGAGCTCGGATTCGTGTGGGAGCGTTCAAGTAAATACGCGGGAGTTTTAAAACCCGCGGATGAAGGTGACAGATTCCAGCTTATTATACGTCCAAACGTTGAATTTTAAAAAAATATTATTTTTTTGTTGACAAAAAAAACGCGCTTTCCTATTATTAATCTTACAATTCTGCTTGTGAATAATTTCACAAGCGTTTTTGTGGTTAGTGTACTTTACGGATATTAGGGTGTTTTGTGTTCGATAGAAAGGTATATTAAGTGCAGTCGTTCCATATCACAAAAGAACATTGGGCTGAATTTCTTAAATCATTATCTTCGATGTCCATGTTATATGCGCCAAAGGTTTTGGATGAAGGTATTGGTGTTGATCCTCAGGTTGTGTATCACAGGTATCTGCCTGAAGATGTTGGTAATATTAAATTTCCTGCTTACCGTTTAAGACAGCCGATAAAAACGTTTTTCTTTGCTCCGGAGAATGTTGTATCAACGTTCTGGGTTGAAAAACCTGATTATAATGAATCCACAATGCCTGTTGTTATTTTTGGTGTAAAAGCGTGTGATATAAACGCAATCAAAGTACTGGATAAAATGTTTCTTGAAGGTGTTGGTCAGGATAATGAGTACGCGTCAAAACGTCAACGCACATTATTGATATCCAGTGATTGCACGGATATCTGCGAATATTGTTCATGTAACTTAGCAGGTGGCAGTCCGTGTGTCACGGATAGCGGGTATGACCTTAATATCACGCCTTTGGAAGACGGGTATATCGTGGAAGTTGGAAGCGAACCCGGGATGCATCTGGTTAATCAAAAACGTAATATTTTCCGTGAAGCGCCGGTTGGATATAAAGAAATGCAGAAGTCGCGTTGCGCAAAAGTTGTGGCTATGCTTGAAAAAAGTAATTTTGAGTACCGTCTTAAAAAAAGCAGGCAGGATGTACAAAAAAACGGGTACTATCTCACCGATCTTTGGAAACAATGCGCAGAGGATTGTGTGGAGTGTAGCGGGTGCAGGTTCAGCTGTCCAAGCTGTTACTGTTTTTTGCTGGAAGATACCGGCGATTTTGGGAAGTATCAAAAAGTGCGGCATTGGGATTCTTGTCAGTATAAAGGATACGGCCGTGTGGCCGGAGGGGGTAATCCACGGCAGCAGAAGCATGAAAGGTTACGCAATTTTCATTCTTGCAAACTGGATTACCGTATGCAGAACTTCGGGTTTTATGGTTGTACCGGCTGCGGGCGGTGTATTGAAGTTTGTCCCGTAAAAATTGATATCCGCAAAACATTGGTGAAACTTGAAAACGGGAGTAATCCTAAGTAATTATTTATGGAACATAAAAATAGAAATATGTATATGCCAATAGAGTGCATCGTTCAGGATAATATTGTTGAGACATCAAATATTAATACAGTATTTCTTAAACCAAAGACTGATTTTCATTTTAGGACAGGGCAGTTTATTGAGTTTACAATACCCGGTGTTGGGGAAGCGCCGTTTACCCCGTCATCTTCACCGTTAGTAACTGATAAATTTGAGGTTACTATAATGAAAGTAGGTAGAGTAACTGAACGGATACATGCATTAAAAAAAGGTGATACCATAGGTATCCGCGGGCCGTTTGGTAAAGGATATCCCATAGAAAAATATTATGGTAAAGATGTCCTGATACTCGGTGGCGGAGTTGGCCTTGCGCCGTTGAGGTCGTTGTTATTGAAACTTTTATCTGAAGTTGAGAAGTTTAATAAAATTGTGTTATGTTACGGTTCACGTTCACCAGAGGATGTTGTGTATAAACGTTTGTTCCCTGAATGGAAGAACATAAAGGGGTTGGAGATACTACGCAGTGTTGACCGTTGTCCTTCAGGAAAATGGGATGAAACTGTTGGGCTTGTGACGTGTTTACTTGATAAATGCGAGATTGAACTGTCTAATAGCGTAGCCATTGTGTGCGGGCCGCCGATTATGATGAAGTTCGGCACTAAAAAATTGTTGGAACTAGGTCATGAACCTGAAAATATATATTTATCAATGGAAAAAAATATGTCCTGCGGATTAGGGAAATGCGGGCATTGCCAGTTAGGGCCGTATTTTGTGTGTAAAGACGGGCCGGTATTTACCTATGAAGAGATTAAGAATATTGAAGGTATCTGGGATTAAGTAAAGAAAAGTAATTGTGATATGAAAAAAATACTGATTGATTTAGAAAAGTGTTATACTTGCAAGAAATGTGACGCTAAGTGCAGTTATTATTATCATGATAACAACACCGGGGTTGAACGTTTACTTGCACTCGCAAGTCAGAGGTTGGTATGCCGCAGGTGTAAGGAATCTTTTTGTGTAGCTGCATGCCCTAATAAAGCTCTTGAAAAACGCGAGGATGGCATGGTGGACCGGTATAGTTTCAGGTGTACCTCCTGTAAAACTTGTAGTATTGCGTGTCCATTCGGGACAATATATCCTGAGATTGTTACTCATAAAACCAGCGGGTGTGATCTCTGCGTAAACCGCAGTGATGATAATACCGTACCGTTATGCGTGCAGTCATGCCCGAATAATGCGTTGACTTGGGTTGAAGTTGAAGAAAATGCTGAACAGGATGTGTATTTAGTAAAGGATAAAGTTGCGGTGAAAACGTTACGTTGGGAAAAAGAGTCAAGAAAAAATGATAAACACTATACTTGAATTCATCGTATTCCCCGGGTTTTTGTTTACTGCCACGGTGGGTATGCTGGCTAGTTGGGTTGACCGTAAGGTAACCGCGCGGGTACAGTGGCGTGTTGGTCCGCCATTGCTGCAGCCGTTGTATGATTTTGTTAAGTTATTAGGGAAAGAAGTTGTAATACCGTCAGGTGTTAACGTTGCGGTCTTTCTTCTTATGCCGGTTGTAAGTTTTATGGTAGTAATAATGGTGTCTATTATGTTGTGGCAAGCATTTATCTTGCAAACAACAGGGTTTACCGGTGATTTAATCGTTGTGGTTTACATGTTAATGATCCCCGCGCTGGCGGTTATCATAGGAGCGTCTGCTTCAGCTAATCCGTTGGCGTCACTAGGAGCGAGCCGTGAGATGAAACTTGTCCTGGCGTATGAGTTGCCGTTTATACTGGCATGCATAGTACCTGTGATAAAGTCCGGGGGTATGTTAAAACTTCAGGGGTTGATTCATGCGCAAAATAACGGGGTATTTATGTTGTCTTTATCTGGTATCTGCGCGTTTGCGGTTGCGGTATTGTGTATCCAGGCAAAACTCGGGATGGTACCGTTTGATGCAGCAGAGGCTGAGACTGAAATAGCAGGTGGGGTTTTGATTGAGTATTCAGGATTACCCCTTGCGTTGTTTAAACTTGTAAAACAAATGTTATTGTTTGTACTTCCAATGCTATTGATAACATTATTCTTAGGCGGGGTACATCTTGGTTCAATTTTTGGGGTATTTAATACTGTATTAAAGTATGTTTTTGTTATAACATTAATCATTTTAATAAGGAATACTAATCCAAGAGTAAGAGTAGACCAGGCAGTAAAATTTTTCTGGGGTAAAGTTTCGGTGGTTGCGGTATTAGCGGTAGTTTTTGCGTTACTGGGGTATTAATTTAGGTATATGAAAATAACGACTAAAGCGTTAACAAAATCGATCTGGGTATACCATTGTGCGACGAGTCCGTGTAATAATTGTGATATTGAAATCCTTGATGCATTAACCCCGAGGCATGATCTTGAACGGTTTGGGATACAGCTTGTGGGCAGTCCAAGGCATGCGGATGCGTTGTTAGTGACCGGCGTACCGACAAGGAAGACTGCGCCGCGGTTGAAACTTGTATACGAACAAACCGCTAAACCGTGTTTTGTTATCGCAATAGGTTCCTGCGCATGTGGGGGTAATATGTTTCGTCATGCTTATAATTTTGTGAAAACAGTTGACGAAATTATTCCTGTGGATGCGTATGTCCCGGGATGCCCGCCAAAACCGGAAGCGATGATTATGGGTGTTGTAAAATTACTGGCAAAACTTAAAAACGGGAAGTGAGTTTAAGGTAAAGGATTTATGGTTGAAGCTTTTTTAAGTCAGGATATTGAGGATCAGATAACTAATACGTTAGGGACAAAGGTTGTGGAGTTTATCGAGAAAAACCCCAGACGGTTCTATCTGACGGTAAAACCTGTGGATTTACCGGAATGCGTTAAAATATTGGTGAAAGAATTGTGGTTACGCATGAGTACCGCCACAGCTGTGGATACCCGGGAATGTATAGAAATACTTTACCATTTTTCGCATGATAAAAGCGGGAAAATGTTTACTCTGAAAGTTAAATTAGAGGATAAAAGTAAACCTGAGATACGGTCTATTGCAACAATCTTTAAAGGTGCGGAATGGATTGAACGCGAGATCGCTGAATTGTTTGGAGTGAACTTCATAGGCCATCCGGATATGAAACGTTTACTTCTTTCATCTGATTGGCCGGAAGGTAAGTATCCGTTAAGGAGGGATAGCAAATGAGTGAATTACGCCGTACTGTTATCCCTATAGGCCCGTATCATCCGCTGCAGGAGGAGCCGGAATATTTTAAATTATACGTTGAAGGCGAACGCGTGGTGGATATTGATATTGAAGTGGGCTACTTGCATCGCGGGGTGGAAAGATTATCGGAAGATAAACATTATGACCAGATAGCGCATCTTGTGGAACGTATCTGCGGGATTTGTTCAACCTCGCATCCGTTTGCTTACATAAACGCAGTGGAAGACGCTGCAGGGTTCACTTCAAAGTTGCCGGGAAGAGTAAAACTTATCCGCACAATTATAGCTGAGATGGAACGCGTGCATTCGCATTTTCTGTGGTTAGGGCTGGCAGGGCATTTTCTTGGGTATAATACTGTATGGATGTGGGCATGGAAGTATCGTGAACCCTTGCTTGATATGTTTGAACTTATCTCGGGTAACCGCCAGCATTATAGTATGTTCAAGGTTGGCGGGGTACGCAGGGATATTAATAAGGAAGATATACCGCAGCTTCTGAAGGTATTGGATGAAATTCAGCGTGCAAATGATATGTTTAAAGGCGCGGTGATGGATGATCCTGTGATACAGGCACGGACAAAAAAGGTGTGTATTCTTACTAAAGAGAATGCGGAAGCGTATTGCGTTGTTGGCCCCACCGCGCGGGCAAGCGGTGTGGATATTGATGTCCGCCGGGATGATCCCTACGCAGCGTATGATATGTTGGACTGGAAAGTTATCACTCAAAAAGAAGGCGATGTGTTTGCGAAACTCGTTGTCCGTGTACTTGAGGTATACGAGTCTATCAGTATAATTAAACAGGCATTACATAAACTTGATGATTTCAATGACGGTATAGATATGCAGGTAAAAGAAATCCCGCCGGGTGATGGTATTGGCCGGCATGAAGCGCCCCGGGGTGAGGTTATTCATTTTGTGAGGTCTGATGGAACAAACCGCCCGGTACGGCATAAGATCCGTGCACCGAGTTATGTGAATATAGCATCCAACAAAATCGCGGTGGTAGGTAATACGGTTTCTGATGCAGCGCTTGCGCTTGCTGCTGTGGATCCGTGTTATTGTTGTACTGATAGAAGTATTGTTATAGATGTTAATACAAATAAAACAATAATGACTGGGAAAGATCTTGTGCGGTTATCACAAGAGAAAACTTTAGAGTTAAGGAAAAAACTTGGATGAATAGTTTGGCGTTATACTTAATAGGTTTTCCTTTAATATCAGGCGTTTTATGCCTGGTATTTCCGCGGTTACGCGAATTCCTTGCATTGATTGTTTCTCTTACAGTATTAGTGTTCAGCGTTATTTTGTTTATCCAGCAGCGGATAATTATGACGCCGTTTTTCAGGTTGGATAATCTCAGCGAGTTCATACTGATGGCAATAGCGCTGTTTGGTTTTTTGATTACCTTATATTCCCTGGAATATATGAAAGCAAAAAAAACTGTGGGGGAATATTATACCTATATTTTATGGGCATTATCCGCGTCTGTCGGTATTGTATTGGCGAATAATTATATTATACTTCTTACTTTCTGGGGTTTTCTCGGGCTTATACTATATCTTCTAATACAAATTGGGGTTGATACTATTCAAAATACAGAAGCGGCAAGGAAAACATTGATTATTGTCGGGGGGTCTGATGCGTTAATGCTTTTGGGGATAGCGTTGTTATGGGTATTAACCGGCACTTTTGAGATGGGTACAGCAAAGATATCGATGGTTTCACCTAAACCCGTGGAATCCTTAATGTTGTTCGGGTGGCAGTTGGAAGGGGTTAAGTCGGTTTCTGTATTAGCATCGGGGATTGGTATAATAGCGTATATTTGTTTTATAACATCTGCGTTTGCAAAAGCCGGGGTTATGCCGGTACATACGTGGATACCTGATATGTCAGTTGTTACATCCTTACCCGTAACTGCATACCTCCCTGCGGCATTAGATAAATTGCTGGGGATATACTTGTTATCCCGAGTGTGCTTGAATCTGTTTGAGTATAATATCTGGGCTAATCTTGTATTGATCATTATTGGAATGATTACGATTATAGCGGCAGTATTACTCGCAATGGTGCAGCATGATATGCGTAAATTATTGTCTTACCACGCTGTTTCACAGGTGGGGTATATGGTGATTGGTATTGCCACGGCTAATCCTATCGGTATAGCCGGCGGGATTTTTCATATGTTAAACCATGCAATCTATAAGTCATGCCTGTTTCTTACAAGTGGGAGTATAAAAAACCGTACGGGTATTACCGATCTTGATAATATGGGCGGATTATGGAAATATATGCCTATAACTTTTATTACATGCCTGATCTCAGCGCTGTCAATCTCAGGAATACCGCCATTGAACGGATTCGTTTCTAAATGGATGATTTATCAGGGTATAGTGGAGTATAGTACTAACTTGAGTAATCCTGTTGCTGTCTTTGGATGGTTCGCTCTTGCTGCTGCAATGTTTGGATCAGCGTTGACTGTTGCGTCATTCATGAAAATTATTCATGCTGCATTCCTTGGAGTTGAACACGAAAATTTTAAGGGTGTTATTAACGAAGTACCCTGGACAATGTGGGTACCGCAGGCGGTACTTGCGTTGTTGAGTGTGGTATTCGGCATATTTGCGTTCCAGTTGCCGATCCAGAAGTTTATTGTTCCGGCGCTTGTTTCACTTGGTGTGACGGATAGTGTTTCGATTCTTGTTAAATTCGTCGCAATGAATAATTCGGGGATTGCGATCTGGGCAACGATTGCAGGGATTGCGATAGGTGTGCTTGTTTATTTTATTAATAAAAACAAAATACGGAGAGTCCCAAATTTTATAGGCGGTGAAACCTTACTTCCGGAAGAACGTGTCAGCGGAGTTGATTTTTATACGACTATCCGCGAGATAAAGGTTATGGATACATTTTTAAAACTGTCAGAACGTAAATTAACGGATATTTACGAACTTTGTTTAAAGGCAATGATGTATCTCGCGTCGTTATTATCGGCAGTGCATACTGGTAATTTGCATGTATACTTAGGCTGGTTTTTAATTGGTGCTACGGTTTTGTTGATAGTATTGATGTAAAGAGGATATATGATAACTTTACAGGTGTTGATAGTGTTTATGATTATCGCTGCGGTTGTTGCCGTGGAGATTCAGGATTTGTTGTCTTCAGTAGTATCAGTAGGAGCAATTGGGTTGGCGTTATCGCTGTGTTTCTTATTGTTAAAAGCGCCGGATCTTGCTGTTGTGCAGTTGGTCGTTGAAATACTTGTATTGATCATTCTTATCCGTGCGACGATGTCACGCGATACTAAGGGTAGTGAACGCATGAGGTTGTTCCCGTATGTTGCCGGGATTGTGTTTATATCTGTTTTCACATTTTATGGATACGCAGTACTAAACGGTATACCGGAGTTTGGGCATCCTGTGATGAAAGTGTCAGGCCAGTATATAAAACACGCGTTGGTTCAAACGGGTTCAGCTAATGTTGTGATGGCAGTTATGCTGGATTATCGCGTGTTTGATACGCTGTGCCGTATAACTATTTTATTGACCGCAGCGGTTGGTGTTTTGACGGTATTACGCAGGGAAAGCAGAAAAAAACAGGAAGAAGTGAAGACTGATGGGAAATGATAACCGCCAGGTAACCGAGATTAGAGGTATGTCGTTGGTTGTTAAGACTGTTGCCAGGATATCAGTTGGGATGATACTGATGTTCGGCGTGTTTACAGCGTTCTACGGACATATTAATACCGGTGGCGGATTTGCTGGAGGAGTTATTATAGCGCTGGCAATGATTTTGATGTTGGTATCCTATGGGCGTGATATTTTTACTAACCGGTTTGATGAGTATAAAGCGTTATCATTTTTGGCGTTGGGAGTCCTGGGGTTCTTGGTTCTTATGTCGTTAGGTTTATTTGTGAAAGACGGGTATTTTTGTATGAATATTTTTGATAAAGGTAAACCGTTTGGGTTGATAAGTTCGGGTGTGATTTTGCCTTCGAACTTAATAGTTCTTTTTGCGGAAAGCGCGGGGTTATTAACAATATTCCTGGGGTTAGTATATTTTAAGGTATGGAAGGGAAAATGACGGAATATATTCTTTGTTTTATTCTGTTTTGTATAGGATTATACGCGGTTGTTATTAAGCGACACATTATTAAGATCATCATTGGTATCGGGATTATGGAGTATGCGGTTAATCTGTTATTTATTTTAATCGGTTATAAACACGGAGCGGGGTTTCCGTTTATTGAAGAAAACATGAAAGTTATGGCCGGAGTTAGTATGGTAGATCCTTTACCCCAGGCAATCGTTATGATTTCAATTATTATTAACTTAACGGTGGTTGCAATTATGGTAGCGCTGGCAGTAAGGATATACGAAAAATATGGAACATTTGATATCACCAAGATTAAAAGGTTAAAAGGATAAGAGACGGTTAAATTAATGATTTTTATTTTTGTTATCATACCAATACTTACAGCGATATTGTTGACGTTGTTTAATAAACTTGACCGCAGGTGGTTGGGGGTGGTTACTTCCGCTGCATTGGGTGTTAACCTTGTTGCTGCGTTTATATTGATCAGTAAACTTGCGGGGAATGGGTTCCAGCCGGTAGTGTATAAACTTGGCGGGTGGACGGTGCCTATGGGGATACTCCTTGTTGCTGACGGATTGACTGCGTTTATGCTGGTACTGATTAACCTCATATCAATGATTTGTGCCGTGTATTCAATTAAGTATATGGATAAGTTTTTGGATGAATGGAAATACTTTGTATTATTCCTGATGCTTACCGCCAGTTTTAATGGTGCAGTTTTAAGCGGTGATATTTTTAATATGTTCGTATTCATAGAGATGGGCACAATATCGGCAGCGGCATTGATCGCTTTTGATACTGCGCCGGAAGAGTTGGAGTCGGCGTTCAGGTATATGATCTTTGGCAGTGCAGCTGCGTTGTTTGTCATGCTTGGGATTGCACTAACCTATGCTTACACGTCAACGCTTAATATGGCGGATGTTGCGGTATCGATTGTGCTAAATAAAAATGTTGCGCTTATTAGTTTTATTACAGTATTGTTTATCATAGGGTTCTTCACAAAATCCGCGGTTGTGCCGTTCCATTTTTGGCTGCCGGATGCGCATTCGTCCGCACCGTCACCGGTGTCTGCGATGTTGTCCGGTATATTAGTGAAAGTACTTGGATTGTACGCATTAACCCGTATAATCTTTAATGTATTGGGAGCGGATGTCAGCGCGGTATTAATGGCGTTTGGCGTAGTGTCAATGATAGTTGGTGGGTTATTGGCTGTTTACCAGAAAGATATTAAACGGTTACTTGCGTATTCTACAATAAGCCAGGTGGGATACATACTTTTTGCGTTTGGGCTTAATACGCAGTTAGGATTTTTTGCGGGGTTGTTTCATATGTTCAACCACGCAGTGGCGAAGTCGCTAATGTTTCTTACATCAGGAGCTGTGATGTACGCTACAGATGAACGGATACTCGATAATTTCGGGGGAGGGTTACGTAAAAAAATGCCGTTGACTTCAATAACGTCATTTATTGGGTCAATGTCAATTTCGGGACTTCCGCCTCTGGGTGGGTTTTGGAGTAAGTTGTTGATTGTTATTGCGGCGGTGCAGTCGGGAAAGTACGGGTATGCATTGATTGCAGTTGTGGTCAGTATTATTACGTTGTCATACTTTATTAAATGGCATAAAGAAATATTTTTTGGAGAGTTACCGGAAAAATGGAGTAATATCAAGGAATCGCCATTGGTGATGTTGTTACCGATGATCATCCTGGCGTTATTGTGTGCGGTATCCGGGTTTTTGTTATTACCGGGTATTAGTTCTAACTTTTTAGAACCTGCGGCGAAGGTGTTATCCGGTGGTGTGGAGTACGGGAAAACGGTTTTAGAATTGGCTAAGTAATTTATGACAAGTAAACTGGTCGTGTTTATTTGCTCGTTTATAGTTTGGGTATTGTTCACCTGTAAGTTTGGGTGGGAATACTGGGTTATCGGGTTAATTTCAAGTGCGGGTATTGCGTGGTTCATCGGAGACTTGTTTACCTCTCACCCGGGGAAGTTTAAGCAGTCAAGCCGGTACGCATGGTTTCTTTACTACCTACCTGTATTTTTGTGGGAGATGGTAAAAGCTAATTTTGACCTTGCGTACAGGATTATACATCCTAATATGCCAATACGGCCGGGGATTGTTAAAGTTAAGACTAAGCTTAGGAGTGATACTGGATTGACTGTTTTAGCAAATTCTATATCGCTGACCCCCGGTAAAACTGCGTTGGATTTTGATCTTGAGAACGGGTATATTTATGTGCATTCGATTTATGTTAAATTGGATAAAAATGGTAATGATGCGGATACTGAACGGTTAGTACAAAAGTTTGATAATATTCTTTTGAAAGTATTTGAGGAGTTTTAAAGGGTAGGTTATGAAGAACAAGTTAGTGACATGGTTTATCAGTGTTTTACTTATAGGATTGTTGGTTTGGATTAACCACGTGATAAAGGTGGATTTATTCCTGCGGTTGATTAATCCGTTAATACTCGGATGTTTTTTGTGTTTATACAGAATAATAAGCGGCCCGACCGCCGCTGACCGTGCGGTATCCGTGGATACTATGGGGATCATGATCATAGGATTCTGCGGGGTACTTGCGTTTTGTACAAAACAGGATTTTTTAATTGATATTGCGTTAGCGTGGGGATTACAATCGTTCATAGCGAGCCTTGCGCTAGCGAAGTATATGGAAGGACATTCGTTGGATGATTAGTGTTATCGGTACTGTGCTAATAGTTATTGGGATAATATTTGATGTCCTCGGTGCAATTGGGTTATTAAGATTGCCTGATGTATACAGCCGGATTCAGGCAGCGACAAAATGCGCTACGCTTGGTACGTGTTCAATAATGCTTGGCGTTATTGTGGTGAATGGGTTTACTCTTCTTGGGGTAAAAGCGTTGTTATGCATAATATTTTTGTTGGTAACTTCGCCGGTAGCGGGGCATGCATTATGCCGTGCAGCGCATCAGTCAGGTATAAGGTTTACAAAAGAAACTGTTGTTGATAAGTACGCGGAAGATAAACAGGCGAATTTGTTATGAAATATCCAAAGATGAGAGAACTGGTAGAGGCAGTAAAGTCGTTCATCAGCCCGCCGTTTACCTCAAAATTCCCGGCGGTACCGCATAAACCGCAACGTGGTTTCCGCGGGAAGCCCGTGCCAAGTGAAGAGTATTGTATTGGGTGCGGTGCGTGCGCGGAATTATGTCCCGCAGCGGCAATTGAAGTTGAAGATAAGGCCGGTATAACAGGGCAAAAGCCTGTCCGTTTTATGCGGTGGAGATACGACCTCTGCGTGTTTTGCGGGCTCTGCGAAAAAGGGTGTACCACAAAAAAAGGTGTGGTTTTGTCTGATGAATACGACCTCGCGGTGTTTGATCGTAAACAGTTGGTGAGTAAAGATATTATCCGCGAACTGCTAACCTGCGACAGTTGCGGGGCAGTTATAGGTACAAAGATGCAGATGTTGTACGTTTACAAAAAACTTGGCCCGCTGGCGTATGGTAACTATCCTGTGGTTGCGTCTGCTTTGGAGAATGAAAAAGTTGCTGAGTTTAATGCTGAGAAAAAAGTTGAACCCGTACTTACTGACCGCACACAGGTGTTCCACATAAAATGTTCTAAATGCAAGAGAATGGCATTGTTGCACGACGATAATTATAAACGCCCCGGAACTTAGTAAGCTAGTTAATTATTTATACACTAATCCCGTAAAACATTTTTTTATTTTTGTTTTTTGTTATAATAACAATAACAGGAGGATGTTATGGTTGATAACGAAAACAAGCCAGTGAACAGTGGTATATACGAACTACGCTGGAATCCTTTTCTCGGGTGGTGGGTGATGTATGCGTCTTCACGGCAAAAACGGCCGCTCTTACCTAAAGATTACTGCCCGTTCTGTCCTGGTTCAGGGAAAGTGCCGCAAAAGTATGATGTTATGATGTATAACAACGATTTCCCGATCTTGCGGTTGGATCCTCCAAAGGTTAAGGATATAAAAAACGCTGGGCTTGCAAAAATAGTTAAAACTGCAAGGTCGTACGGTAAGTGCGAAGTAATACTTTACTCTTCTGAACATCAATCGCATATCGGGTCGTTTACTGACGATAAAATGTTTAGCCTGATGAACTTATGGAAGAACAGGTATCAGGAATTAGGGAATGAAAAAAAGGTTAAGTACGTGTATATCTTCGAAAACCGCGGGGAGGTTGTGGGGGTGACAATCCCTCATCCTCATGGGCAGGTGTATGCGTACCCGTTTATCCCGAAAAAAGTTGAGTTAGAACTTCGTGAATCAAAAAGGTACCACCAAAAAAATAAGAGTTGTATTCATTGCGATTTAGTTAAAGCTGAAACTGAAATCCAGGACCGTGTGGTTATGCAAAGTAAGTATTTCACGGTATTTATTCCTTACTTTGCGGAGTATCCTTACCAGGTATGGATCGTGCCAGGGAGGCATTTCCAGAATATTTTACAGATGTCATCTGCAGAAACTGATGACCTGGCAATAACGTTCCGTACCGTAGTAAAAATGTATGACGCGTTATTTAATATGCCGTTCCCATATATGATGTGTTTGCATCAGGAACCGGTTGACGGTAAAAACTACACGCATTATCATTTTCATATAGAATTTTATCCGCCGTTACGAAGTCAGGTAACCCAGAAGTTTAATGCCGGGTCAGAAACCGGTGCGTGGGTGCATGGTAACCCGTCTTCCCCTGAAGAAAAGGCGGAAGAATTACGGCAGGTATTAAAGAAGGTAGAGGGTAAGTAAACACGATGTCTTCTATGCAGGATAGCGCGGTTATACGTAAGTTTCGCATAGCTATATACCTTACCTCGGCTGCGTTGGTGATAGAAATATTTTCAGGTATTTGGTCGCATAGCCTTGCATTGATCGCTGATGCTGCGCATGTATTTACCGACCTTTTCGCGTTATCGTTAAGCCTTGCTGTGGTGTATCTTTCACAATACCCGCCTACTGAAAAACGTACTTACGGGTGGCATCGCGCGGAAGTGTTTGTCGCAATGATAAACAGCGGTACGTTAATTTTTCTTTCTCTATGGATAATTTATGAAGCGTATCAACGGTTTTTTAATCCTCAGGATATACGTCCCGTAGTTATGACAATCGCTGCAGTAGCCGGGATGGTGATTAATTATATTGTAGTTCGGGTGCTTGGGCATAAGCACGGGGATGAGAAGGATCTTAATGTAAAAAGTGCGTACTGGCATGTGATGGGCGATCTTTTATCGTCAATTGGCGTTGTTGCGGGTGCTGTGGTTATATGGATGACAAAACTTAATATCATAGACCCTGTGCTAAGCATAGGGATATCGTTGATGATAGTGTATAACGCAATAAATATTTTGCGTGATTCCACTAATATTTTGTTGGAAGGCGTTCCCCGGGGGATGAAGGTTGAAAGTATAGCGGAAGATATACGTAAAGTGAAAGAGATTGTTAATGTTCATGATATACACGTATGGGCTATATGCAGCCATATAACGTCGTTATCGTGCCATATTGAATTAGATGAAGGTGAACACAAAAAAAGCGCGGATGTTGTTGCGTTAGTGATAGGGATATTGAAGGAGAAGTACGGGATTACGCATACAACAATTCAAACTGAATGCGGGGAGATGAGTTGTAAACTTGAGGAAGTTATCACTAATGACCTTGAACATAAAGGGGATGAGCATGATGATGAGGATTAGTAAGGTTGTTGTAGTCTTTGTCAGTGCGGTAGTATTATCCGTGATGTACGGATGTGATACCCGTGATATTGGGAAATCGGATATGATAAGACCCCGAAATTGTGTATTCAATGCTATGCCTGTCAGTATTAATACTTCTGACGGGGTTATCCTCGCGGGGAGGTATTTCAGAGTGAAGGATGGTACTAACAAAGTTGTTATCATGCTTCACGGGTTGGGTAGCGATAAAAATGAGTGGCTATCTTTTGCATCAACTTCTGCAGCAGCGGGGTATGATGTCCTGATATACGACCTTCGCGGGCATGGGGAGAGCGTTAAAAGTCTCGATGGTAAAAAGGTTGATTACCGTACGTATACCTCTGCAGGTGCTGGTTCGGAATGGGCAAAGATGGTGGATGACCTTAATGCTGTGGTGAAGTATGTTGTTGAACAAAAAGGTGTGTCCGAACATAATATAATTCTCTGCGG
>Ga0265292_1000603_pt1 | contig 45961 bp, 51 predicted proteins | sample Munlanlewell296A_FD_189080 | JGI IMG/M metagenome (GOLD analysis project Ga0265292, IMG submission 189080) | Leachate microbial communities from a municipal landfill in Southern Ontario, Canada - Leachate well 296A | ecosystem: Engineered > Solid waste > Landfill > Unclassified | place: Canada... | reverse complement strand
AGGCGGGGTTAACCCGTCTCGAGGGTTCGAATCCCTCCCTCTCCGCCACGCGCCCGTAGCTCAGCCGGATAGAGCGTCGGCCTCCGAAGCCGAAGGTCTCAGGTTCGAATCCTGTCGGGCGCACCATCTTCCTTTTGACGGCAGACGATAATTAAACTTGTGTATGGCTGGTTATTTCCTAAGGAGTCAAGATGAACCGACCCATATGGGCGCCATGGCGGATCAATTATATCCTGGGGGAGAAGGAAGAGGCATGCCTTTTCTGCCGCGTACTGGAAGAGGACCACGATGTGGAAAATCTCGTCCTTCACCGCGGACGGACGGCCTTTATAATCATGAACCTGTACCCTTACAATCCCGGGCATCTGATGGTGGCTCCAAACCGGCATGTATCAGAGCTGGAGCTCCTCCAGCCTGATGAGGCCCACGAGATCATGGACCTGACACAGAAATGCATTACCGCGCTTAAGAATACAATGCACCCCGATGCGCTCAACACGGGTTTCAATCAGGGCGAGATAGCAGGTTCCAGCATCAAGGAGCACCTTCATTTCCACATCGTCCCCCGCTGGCAGGGCGACAACAATTTCATGCCTGTACTGGCTGATATGAGGGTAGTCCCGCAAGCGCTTGATGATACGTACAAAATGTTGTCCCCGGAATTTTAAGAAAATATACCATGCGGCATATTAGCCTTCCCACAAAGTAACCAGGCTTTTTCTTTCCTTCATTCCTCGGTTCATTCCCGATGTAATCACTGCCGGCGGTATTTGTCAGCAGATATTCGGAACTCCACCTTATTTGACATATAAATTTCACTGCCCTAAAGTGAACAAAGATAATTATATTTTTTATAATTAGCCGTAACTACTAATTTTAATCAAACTCAGGATATATCTTCGGGAGGAATATTGGAACTCAGCAGACAGGCGGATTATGCCATCCGGGCCATGATGGATCTGGCCGAGATTCCAGACGGTGAGCTTTCCCAGACTCGTGAGATAGCCAGAAGGCAGCAGATCCCGGAAAAATATCTGCCCACGATCATCAGGACGCTTGCCCGGGCAGGGTTAATCAGAACCTTGCGTGGCAGCCATGGCGGAATCGCGCTTGCCAGGCCCGCGGCAAAGATAACCCTGAAGGATGTAGTGGAGGCTATTGATGGGCCGGTCCTTTTAAACCGCTGCCTGATAAGACCTGGTGAATGTGGTGGAGTGGGGGATAAATACTGCTCATTGCACACGTTCTGGGAACGTATGGTCAGTGACATCGAGTCCCAGATGGATTCAATAGACTTCGAATATCTGGTTTCCAGAAAACCCTGACCCGTTAGTTTTACTTCTTCCGGCGGCTTATCATCGCCAGCACGACGCCTCCCGCGAGAACTAAACCACCTATCAGAATCATTGGAACCAGATTACTGCCGGTCTGCATAACTACTGCTTCAGCAGATTGTCAAGCTTTTTCTGCAGATCTTCCTTCTCGATTACCGAATCGGTGGTCTCAACCAGCTTGCCCTTGGAACCAACGTACATCATCGCTGGTATATGGGTAAAACCGTGCCTGTTGAACTCACAATTACCCTCTGGCGTGGCAACGTCGAATTTCATGAAATCTATCTTTCCCGCATAAGCTATCTGTAACTCATCAACGATGGGCTTCTGCTTCTGGCAGGCCGGTCAGGTATCGCGGTAGAATTCTATAAGCTGCGGTCGACCGGTGGGAGGCGGTATCAGGCTTGGAGCTGACTGATCACATTCGAATGCTGTGGTCGGGGTCTCGTCACCACAACCCGTAATCAGCAGCACCGACATGCTAGCTGCCACCGCCAATGCAAAAAGCAATATTTTTTGGATACGTATCATCTTGTTTCGTATTCTAGCCCAAAATACCATTAAAAGGAAAGTTCGAATGAGCCGCGTTCTAAACAGGCACAACTCACGCCGACTGTGACAGGTCCTTCTTCCTGAAAACCAGGGTCGCAAAGAAAACCATCAACGCGATATAAGCCATTTCATAAGCGAAAGACCAAGCGCGGGGTCCGAATATTGCTGCCTCGGAAGCGACGATTTCCTGAGATCCTGGGGTTGTTCCCGCAAGCGCCACGCTCGCCAGATCGCTCACCTCGCTGACCGGCAGTACCAGCCTGAGAAAATTTGCGACGATCACCAGGAAGATATTGTCTGAAGTCTCGCCGATAGCATTGATGATTCTCAGGTTTGAGGTAAAAATAAAGATGAGGAAAACAAAGATTGCGTTGGCTATAACGGGCAGAAATGTCGAAAAAGCCAGGGTCAGACTGACCATCGTGATTATATTAAGGCACACAAGCGCGATTGCCGGGAAAAAGCGCCAGATGAACACTCCAGATCCGACCGCCACCGACAGCCACAGAGCGAAACCCATGACAAGCACGTACCCGCTCATGAGCAGGACGTGTCCCAGCCATTTACCCACAATAATCTGCCAGCGATGGAGCGGTTTGGTTACAAGAGAGAGGATCGTGCCTCTCTCTACCTCTGTATAGACTGCGCCAAGCGTCGTGAATATCGCCATGGCCATTCCAATAAAATTCAGGCCTCCCATGGCAAAACCGAGGAAATCACGTCCCGCGGCTGTCTGATCTATGTCTCCAACGACCGCTGTGCCACCGCCGCTGGTTGACAGCATCGGCACCACCGCCAGATAGAGCAGACTGAAGACGAGTCCGATTATCATGGTTTTTGTTCTGATCGTCTCCTTCAGAGTGAATCTCGTTACCGCCCATGTCTTCATGCGTTCTCCTCGATAGTCTGCATGAAAACATCTTCGAGAGGCACCTGGCGAGGTGTGAACTCCAGCAGGTTCGCGCCACTGTCCATTATCAGCCTGGCGAGCTCCCTGATCTGATCCTCCCGCTCGAGTGTGACTGCCAGCCTGCCATTGTCTTCCTCAACCCTGCTGGCAAGTGCATGGATCTTCTCTCTGGTCTCCTGTGTCAGGTCGTCGGCCACCACGTCGACACAATGGGCCGGCTTGACGAGAGCATCAAGGTCGGAAATTCGTATCAGCTTACCCTTGTTCAGGATTCCAATGCGCCCGCAGGTCATCTCGACTTCTGACAGCATATGAGAATTCAAAAAAATAGTCGTGCCTTTGTCACGCAACCTCAATATCAGGTCCCGTACATCCCGGCGTCCTATGGGGTCCAGAGCTGATGTAGGCTCATCGAGGAAGAGAAGGTCGGGTTCGTTGATGATTGCCTGGCCGATACCGATACGCTGGAGCATACCCTTTGAGAATGTGCCGATTCGTGAGTTTGAGTTCTCAGAAAGCCCAACCTGCTCCAGAACCTCACCGACTTTCACTCTTCGTTCGGCAGCGCGCATTCCATAAAGACTTGCGTGGAAATCGAGGAATTCATCAGCCTTGAGAAAACTGTGAAATTGAAATAATTCGGGAAGAAAACCTATCCTGCTCCGGACTTCAACGTTTCCAAGCGGCTTTCCAAGGATACTTGCAGTTCCCGAGCTGGGAAATATGATCTGCATCAGCATCTGAACAGTAGTAGTCTTCCCGGCCCCGTTTGGACCCAGAAAACCGAATACTTCACCCGTATCAATTTTTAGTTCAAGGGAATCGACGGCCTTGACTTCATCCTTGGCGAAGCCATAGACCTTCGTCAGCCCCTGGATATCGATGGCAGCCTGCATTGCCCCTTCACATGAGGTGACCTTCAATAGAAGAAACGCTGACTAATCCAGCTTTTATACCTTTTAAGTCAACTTTCCATGTGCTCCCGTACCGACAGACATAAATATCAATTATCGGCCTTTCGGCAGAAGACGATCAAGTAAATCATATCACCTGTAATAATCGTCAATCAATGCCCGGTGGACTATTATTCCCGCCTGCTGTTAATTTTCTCCTGGCACTACGATTTCGACTTTCAGAGCTGGATCGTAGTCAGGCGCATACTCTATGGAAGCTGCGGCACGCACATCGTCTCCGAACTTCTTCCAGCTTTCACTGAATTTTTGAGCCCCGTAGTGCCTCTTGATTTCATCACGAACCTGATCGATGGTCCTCAGGTTCGCGGGCATGATATTCTCGAGCGAAAAGACGTACCACTGTGAACCCAGCTTGACGGGATCTGATATCTCCCCCGTCTTCATGTTAAAGACAATAGCGTCGAGTTCCGGCTGCAGCTGGTCCTTGACGACCATCCCCAGGGCGCCTTTCTTCTGACTGGACTGACTATCGGTGGATAGCTCTTCGACGAGCGTGATGAAGCTCTCCCCGGCGCGGGCGCGCCTTACTGCATCCACGGCGGTTGCTTCATTGTCTGTGACAATCTGACGCACCTGGCGACGTTCCGGCTGGTCATACTGGATCCTGTTACGGTCATAATAGGCCTGGGCATCCTCATCGGTAACTTCGATCTGGCTTCCGATTGTCTCAGCCAGCTTTTCCTGGGTCATCGCGCGTATAACTTCGGTGCGCAGATCTTCTTCCGTGAAACCTTTTTTGGTATATTCTTCCCGGAGTTTTGAAACGTCTCCGAGATAACTATCGTCAGCCAGATCCTGCAGGCGCTCATCGATTTCATTACTGGAAACCGTAAGGCCCTTCTTGGCAGCTTCCTCCTTGACAAGCTCATAGAAAACCAGCTTCTCCGTGGTCTCACGGACAAAATTCGTATATCTGTCGCCATCGGTTTCAGCGGGAATCATTGCCCCGCGGGTCATGCGCATTTTTGAAACCTCCCCGGCGACATCATCCTTGGTGATAATTGTGCCGTTTACACTGGCGGCAGCGTTGCCCGACAAGCCACCACAACCATCTGAAAAAGCGATAATCGCCAATAACCCGACAAAAGCAAGCAAGGCGATACCGAGAATCCTGAAACGCATATATTTCTCCTTATTTCTTTACATTTTGGTGCACAAGTTAAGTAAGTATAGCCACTAGGTCGCCATTGCGCAACGAGGCAGATTAAGTATCATTAACATGGCTTGATACTGCATTTTGGAGGATAATTCACATGTTATACTGAAAAATTGAAGATGGAATGTTAGTACGTATCTGGCTTGTTTTTGATTGCCTGTCGCAAATAAGAACATGCTTCGCTGATAGCGACACGTATTGGATTAAAGCCCTCGTTCAGGGGCGGCCGGCTTAGCATAAATAATTCAATATCACCACGTTAAAGTGTCGCTGGCGAAGCGTACCGCAATAAATGCCTGATGAAGCCATTCTGCAATCAATTCCCGTATACCCCCGAAGATTTTCTTATGGCTAAAACCACGTGCAGCCTATAATATATTTGTTCAGGCAAGACGGGGCGAACACAGATGGCAAGTCCGAAGGGACCAGATAACGCGCCGGCTCAAGGAAAGAATTCCAGAATGAAAGATAAATCGCTGCTTAATAATATCCGCAAGGACAATATAACTGTATGCGCGGGAACCTCTGCTTCGCTAGACCACGGGTCAAACACAATCATTGATGTCGACTCTGGCTGCATGCATCTATCCCTCATATATCCTGAGGGCTGCGGCGGCGGGTGTTCATATTGCATTCTGGGCTGCGGCATAGTGGATGATTCCACATCGGATATCGGCTCGAAATACGGCCTGTCATATTCTTCTGCCGACGAGATGGTTGCTCTGGCAACCAGAACTCGTGATACGCTCAATCAAGTATGCGTTTCCACAACCGTTCATCCATGTTCATTTGATGATGCATTATTCCTTGTCGAACATGTGTCGCGGAATCTCAACCTGCCTGTTTACATCAAGATGAATCCGCTTGCATCAAGCAGGGTGATCTCTCCCTTTTCAGGGACGCGGGTGTAGACAAAGTCGCAATAGTCCTCGACGCCGCGACGGAGAATCTCTTCATGGAACATAAGGGTAATGGTGTAGAAGATGCCTGCGCGTGGAATAATCATTGGGAAGTACTGAAAGAAGCTGCTTCCCTGTTTGGGGACAAGAATACTTTCTGCCAGCTGATTGCGGGGCTGGGTGAGTCAGAGCGGCAATTGCTTGAAGCAATCCAGGTTGCATTGGATATCGGAGCAAGGACAAGCCTGTTTCCGTTCTATGCCGACAGTGGTTCCCTGATGGATGGAGCTGAAGAATGTGCGGCGGGACAATACAGACGGATGCAGCTGGCAGGCTTTCTGATCGAAAGTAACATGTCAGGGACAGGCGATATGGATTTTGACGAAAAAGACCGGGTTGTGTCTTTTGGCCTCAAGGGCGAGGTGCTGGAAAACATCGTTGATTCGGGAATACCTTTTAGAATCAACAGTAACATTGGCTTCAGGCCCTGCGCGCGCATCTGGCAACCTGAATCCGGCAGGGAAGGTGGGGGAGAGCCGCCAGAAGACCATTCGGCAAAGTTGAAGAACAGCATTTTGAATATCAGGAAACAGCTGGCAACGTACAGGGAGACGAACATCACGGCAAGACGTGAAATATAGGCTGATTATCGGCCTTATTGCAGATATTGAGGCCATACGTTATATAATCAGAAATTGTTGTCCGGGGGGTAAGACGCATCTTTTCCGAGAGTACTGCGTCTAAACGCCCATAAATGCCAATATAACTCGCAATAAAAAGGAGGAGCAAATGGGAGAAGGAACCGATATCAAGGCTGATTCAATCCTCGACGTCAAGGGTCTTTGTTGTCCAATGCCCGTGGTAAAAGCCAAGAAAGCAATGGACACCATCGAGATCGGACAGGTGCTGGAAATCGTAGGCACTGACCCGGGATCCAAGGGTGACATGCCTGCATGGGCAAAACGTGCCGGGCATGAGTTCCTGGCCTCGTCTGAGGATGGCGAAGTGTTTCATTTCTGGGTCAAGAAAGGAAAGTGACAATTAAAGATGGTTGATCGAGTTGCCATTATAGCGTCCAAGGGAACCTTGGACATGGCGTATCCACCGTTGATTATGGCCAGCACGGCAGCAGCCATGGATATGGAATGTGCGATCTTTTTCACATTCTACGGGCTGGATATCGTAAACAAGAAGAAATATGCAAACCTTAAAGTGGCTCCCGTCGGCAATCCGGCGATGCCCATGCCAGTGCCGAACATTATCGGTATGATACCCGGTATGACTGCCATGGCTAGCAAGATGATGAAGGACATGATGAAGAAGTCAGGCGTTCCGACTATCCCTGAACTCATTACTGCATGTGATGAAATGGGAGTTAAGCTCTGGCCGTGTGAAATGACTCTGGGTGTGATGGGTATCGACGCCGATGATCTTATTCCCGAAGTCGACAGGACGTGCGGAGCGGCGACATTTCTGGAATACGCCATAGAAGCAAAGATATCCCTGTTTATCTAGACTGAATGGATGCGAGCATATCCGAGGGGCGGGATTTATCCCGCCCCTTTATGTTTTCTCCTGGATGTCTTCCACCTTGAGCCAGCTTTCGATCTCCTTGCGCTCGGTAAGCATCAGCTTTATTTTTTCCATCCAGAGTTCCTGGAATTCCTCACGTTCCCGGACATCAGCCTTGCTACTGACTACCTTCTCCATCAATTCTGCTGTTTTCACGGCAGCATCCTGGGGGAGGGGTATCAGCCAGGGATAGAACTTCACCATTACAGACCTGCCGTTATCCACCCTCGAAAATCTGAAACACAACGCCTTTGGGTCAGGTTTTTCGCTGCTGAATCCGAGCATGTCCTTTCTCCTGAAACGCGGACCCAGTCCCTTGAAACCCGTAACCGTTGCGGCTCCAGTGATAAAGCCGAATACCTGCGACATGACTCCATAAACTCCTTCGTCCGGCTCACCGTAAACTGTTATCAAAATCTCACCCCTTACCGGTGTTGCGTCCGGATAAAGCCTGGCCAGAGCTTCCTGGCAGCATAGCCATGCGCCTGTCACCGTAGGGCAACTATGCCCAGCTAGCTTGACGACATCCGTATATCTGTACTCCAGAACCGCATCCGGCACTGTAAAAGCGCCCAGAGTTTCAGCCAGTGGCTCCCTCAGCCTGATACTCGCGGCCTGCTCCATAAAGTCACGAAATATTCCATTCAAGATATTCACCCTCCCATGGACGGATCGATCAAACATGTAAATTGAACATACCCGTAAATGGATAAACATATTTTGAGCAGAAACCATTTACGGAATTCGAATTGACTCAACAGGCTTGAGCGAATATCATATCGGCGTCTGCCGATGCTTACTTTTTACATGGAATAAAATATCGGTAGACGCCGATATATACTATTTATTAACGACTTGAAGGGTAAAAACCCATCGCACTAGGCAATTATGAAGCTGTTCTCAAGGCCGCCGGCGACCCTGCCAGGGCACGGATGCTGAAGCTGCTCGAAGGCAGGGAGCTGTGCGTCTGCGAGCTCACCGGGATACTGGGCTTAAGCCAGGCTACTGTGTCCGGGCATCTTTCAATCCTTAAGAATGCAGGCCTGGTAGGAGATAAGAGGAACGGCCGCCGGGTGTATTATTCGCTCGCTGATCGCAAGCGTAACGATTACGCGCTGCCGATGCTGGCTCTGCTGCTGGGTTGGCTAGACGACGACGCACAGGTCAGGTCAGACAGGCGCAGGCTGTCAGCAATGCTTGCAAAAAAGGGGACTGATGCATAAAGGGATGTTTACCTGACCTGTCGGACGGGCAACGAATTCCACTGTTTCGGGTAATGACTGATTCATAACCGGGGGAAAATAACTGCGGTTTAATCCAGTGATGTACTAGGCTTTTCGCAGTGGTGCGTATTCCACCATGAGTTTGCGTATACCGCCATCGGCATCGAAGCGAACTGCCACCATACCCCCTGATTCCACCCCGATGACGACACCGTTGCCAAACGTCGCGTGAACTACCCTGTCCCCGGCATGAAAGAACGCCGGAGCCGCGATCGTATGATCTTCCACCTCATCCGCCTGTTCCGTGCCGCCCAAAAGCCAGGCACGCGTTTTTTTCGAGGATTCGAACTTCACTAGTTCCTCCGGCAGCTCCGAGATGAAACGGGACGCCATGTTGTAATTACGTGCGCCATAAAGGTTGCGAGTGATCGTATAGGTGAAGTAAAGGCGTCGCATCGCCCGGGTCATGCCCACGTAACAGAGCCGGCGCTCTTCCTCCAGGTTCTGCTCTTCGAGCGATCGGGAGTGGGGGAACACGCCCTCTTCGGCTCCGATAATGAACACTTCGGGAAACTCGAGGCCTTTGGCGTTGTGAAGGGTCATCAGGGTGATGGCATTTGATTCCTCGACCAGCTTGTCCATGTCTGTATACAGGGATATCTCCTGCAGGAATTCACTCATCGATCCCTCGGGCGCCCGCCGGTCATATTCAGCGGCGACACCCACGAATTCCTGGAGGTTCTCGATCCTTCCCTCGGCTTCAATCGTACGTTCGGCCGATAGCGCCCCAAGATATCCGGAACTGGTAAGAACTTCCTCGAGCGTTTCGGCTACCGGAGCGCTCGCGGCCGTCTCCCTGAGCGCTGCTATCTGAGAGCCGAAGTTCGCAAGCGCGTTCATCGCCGCGGGCCTGATGTCCGCGATTTCCACCGCCCTTGCAGATGCATCGGTAAGGCTGATGCCCTCAGCGTCGGCAAACCTCGTCAGGGCGCTAATGGTAGCCTTGCCCAGGCCACGTTTCGGCGAGTTGACGATACGCGTAAAACTCACGGAATCCGCAGGATTTTCAAGCACCAGGAGGTACGCCATCGCATCCTTTATCTCAGCACGCTCGTAGAACTTTGTGCCGCCGACCACGCGGTAAGGAATCCCGTAGCGTATCAGCATGTCCTCGATTACTCTCGATTGGGCGTTTACCCTGTAGAACAATGCGATTTCACTCAGAGACACGCCCTCGTCCTGCTGCAGTCTTGAAACCTCACCCGCCACGAAACGCGCCTCAGCGTGCTCGTCGTCCACCTCGATAACGCGCACGGGGTCACCTTCTCCAAGATCCGTCCAGAGATCCTTGCTCTTGCGTTCGCTGTTGTTATGTATCAGGGAGTTGGCTGCACTCAAAATCGTCTGCGTAGAGCGGTAATTCTGCTCGAGCTTGATTACTTTCGCCTCAGGATAATCATGCTCGAATTCAAGGATATTTTTGACATCCGCGCCTCGCCACGAGTAAATACTCTGATCATCATCGCCGACGACGCAGACATTGCGATGCCCCTGGGCGAACATGTTCACCAGAACATACTGTGCGTGGTTGGTATCCTGATACTCATCGACGAGTACATGCCGGAAGGATTTCTGGTAATGCTCGAGCCGCTCGGGAAATCGCCGGAAGAGATCTACGGTGCGCAGGATGAGGTCGTCAAAATCCATGGCGTTGTTCGCGAACAGCTTCTTCTCATATAGCTCGTATGTCTTGGTCACCGTGTCGTCAAAGAAGTTATCAACCACGCCCGAGAATTCTTCCGCATTGATCAGGCGGTTCTTGGCTGATGAGATAACAGCATGTATACCCTTGGGCGGAAACCGTTTTACGTCAAGGCCAAGTTCCACCAGGCAGCGCCTGACCAGCCGCACCTGGTCGGATGCGTCATAAATCGTGAAGTTCCTCTGGTATCCCAGCTGCTGGGCTTCCCGGCGCAGGATGCGGGCGCAGGCGGCGTGGAACGTGCTTATCCACATCGTACGGGCAATCGGGCCGACAAGTGCTTCGATACGGTCTTTCATCTCGTTGGCGGCCTTGTTGGTAAACGTGATCGCCAGTATTTCCTGTGGTTTGACCCCCTGGGCTGCGATGAGGAAAGCGACCCTGTGGGTCAATACACGCGTCTTGCCGCTACCCGCGCCGGCCAGTACGAGCAGTGGACCGCCGGGCGTTTCAACAGCCTGACGCTGGTGTGTGTTCAGATTCCTGAGAAGGCTGTTTATTGAAGATTCGGTGTGCATGACGTCTCTTTAGGCGGTGACGCCGAGAGCATATCCTACCGCCACACATAGCAGCCCGACGGCAACCATCCTGATGCCCGAAAGAACGACCCTGGTTTTTGATACCGTCCCCAGATACGCCCCAACAGCGAATAGCTCCGTAAAGGCAATGATAAACGATACAACAAAGGAGACTTCGATCGATAACAGGTCACCGAGAAAGAAGGGGGAAATGGCCAGGAAAGCCGCCGCGGATGGCGATAATCCGTTTACCAGTGACACGGCGACTGCGGCATAAGTAGCAGCATCGCTTAGTTCAGTGCCCCTGAGGCTGGATAAAGTCGATGCCTCCAGCTCGGCGAGTGCCCGCTTCCGTTCCGCTTGTTCAGCAATGTAAGCACCATAGAACCCGGATACGCCCATGGCAAAAGCTGTTGCGAGCCCCAGTGTTATAACAGAAGCCGTGTTTCTGATCTGCCCGAAATAACTTCCCACGAGCACACCAAGTATGGTGATGACACCATCAAACGCGTTCAGAGCAAAATAACGCCTCGTGATCTCACCGACTTCGGTGATGCGATGATACTTGCGCAGAGTGCGTATGCTGGGCAGTTTCAAGGAGTGGGGGATACCCCCTTCGTCACCTCATCCAGCGCGCGGAGATGTCCTGCGGGGTATTGGCCTCTTCTATCAATTCCCTGCCTGTGGAGACCTTGTCGATGCTATGGATGCTCCCGCCGCTTTCCTGGATTACCGCTGCCACCTCATCAAAATTGATGTGCGGGCCTTCGAGAGTGATCTTGATATTCTCGACCTTGTTATCGATCTCGTTGAGGACAACATCTGTTCCCTCGACCCCTTCCAGATCTCCAAGCTTTACCGCCAGATCAAGAATCGTCGGTTGATGCGGCTTCAATACGTCCAATACGAGCCTTCGCACTTTACTCAATTGTCTCTCACACTCCGTTTTTGATTGACATTCAACATTAAAAAATAATATCAGAGAAGCATCAGCTTCGCAGCAGGGTCCCGGGCGGGCTGGTTAAATCCTATATTCCGGAGCCATGATAATAGTCAAAGACCTTGTCCAGCTCCCGCTCACCCAATTCCTGTGCTTTTTCTATTTCTTCCCGTTTTTCCGGAAAAGCATCCTTAAATTCATTTTCCAGTTCCACGAGACGCCTGACAAGTGATTGCATCGCATCGGCCACCGGATCGGGGAGATGAGTCCAGTCAAGGTCGGCGGCACCGATCTTGCGGCCCCTTTCGCGCACCGGACGCCCCGGGTTTCCGACTACAGTGGAGTTGGGGGGGACGTCCTGAATGACGATGCTGCCCGCTCCGATTTTCGCGTTATCGCCGATTGTGACCGAACCTAGCACTTTTGCGCCGGCACCAACCGTCACGCCATCGTGCACCGTCGGGTGTCTCTTGCCGGTCTCCTTGCCGGTTCCACCCAGCGTGACTCCCTGGTACAAAGTCACGTTCTCTCCCACCTCGGTTGTCTCACCGATCACCACTCCCGATCCGTGATCAATGAAGAAACCATCACCTATGACAGCCGCCGGATGTATCTCTATACCGGTTAGAAACCTGTTCATCTGTGAAATGATCCGTGGCGCAACCGGCAATTTCTGCTCGTAGAGGAAATGGGCCATGCGGTGAAGCAGTATCGCGTGCAGCCCTGAATAGCACGTCAAGGTTTCAATAATATTCGAGGCCGCTGGATCCCGCTCCTGGACTGCTGCTATATCCCGTCTGATGGAGCCGAAAGTGCGGTGCAGTTCACCTCCGCGGTTAAGCCAGAAATAAGCCCCGCTGGCGGCGGCCATTAATGCGATTCCGGATTTTTTTGGGACGCCCATTATTATTGGTTTTGAACTTGTCGCCGCATAAAGATAATATCCTTGTTATCTGCGTTAATATTAGCAGAATAATAATAGCAAGCCCCCATAAAATACAGAGCCGTGCCTCCAGGAGGTTTCGACATGAAAACACAGCGCCTAGAGTTGACATTTCCCGAGAAGCTTATAAAGAAGCCCGTCATATACCAGCTGGTTAAGGAATTCAACGTTATACCAAACGTCAGGCGGGCCAATATCGATGAGAAGTTCGGCTGGATGGTCCTGGAGATCAGCGGCGATGATGACGATCTTGAAAAGGCTTTCAGCCACCTCGAGACCCTGGGCATCGAGGTGGAGTTCCTCGATTCATTCGTGGAATAAGTCTCCCGCCGGCATATTTGCCCGGGGGCTCCTGATTCAGTCACGGTCGGCACGGGGAGACAATACTTCGTTCATGCTTCCCGTCCTGAAACCCTCGAGGTCCAGCGTAATATAGACGTACCCCAGCTCCTTGAAACGGGCAAGGATTCCTTCCCGAAGATCAGGTGAGGCAAGCCTTTCCAGCGACTCCAGGGAAACCTCTATGCGTGCCATGTTGCCATGATCCCGTACACGCAACGGCTCAAGATTCAAACCCCGCAGAAACTCCTCGGCCTGCTCGACCCTTCTCAAGCCCTCGCTTGTTATTCTCTGTCCATAAGCGAAACGCGATGAAAGGCAGGCTTGTGCCGGTTTTTCCCAGTTTGCCAGTCCCAGTTCGCGAGCCAGCTCGCGTACATCTTCCTTGCCAGCGCCTATCTGTGCCAGGGGATGGACGACTCCAGCATCGTCACTCGCCCTGATCCCAGGCCTGTGATCGCCCAAATCGTCGGCGTTAACGCCGTCAGCCATGTGCTTTATCCCCTCATGGTCGGCCAGCTGCCGCACTTTTTGCCATAGCTCACGCTTGCAATAAAAACAGCGGTCGGGAGTATTGGCTGCAAAATTCTCACAATCCATCTCACGTGTATCAACGATGGAATGAGACACGCCGAGGTTTCCGGTGATTTGCAGTGCATCGACCAGCTCCTGTGCCGGAAGTGTCTCGGACCGCGCGGTAACAGCCAGTACATTTTCCTGTCCCAGCGCCAGAAGGGATGCAGCTACTACAACCGAGGAATCAACGCCACCCGAGAAAGCAACAGCGACGCTGCCCAGCGGTCTTATCGACGCCAGCAGTCGTTCAAGCATCATTACCGTCCACGATTATCGCTATTTCCCTGATCTTTCTGTCCTGGATCCTGAACGCATGTGCTTCAGGTTCTGCACTCATGAGTGAGACTATCAAATAAATGGAATCGGGATAAAACGCGAGATCCACATCGTGCGATGAAGGATATGCCGCGGAGTGGGGGTGTGAATGAAAGATGCCGACCAGCTCCATCGACTCGCTCTCAATCTCATCGAATACCTGAAACTGCTCGCCTGAGTCCATCACATAGAAAGTCTGACTGTGCTGACTGTTCTCCATAAGAAAGACTCGTTCGACCCTGCCATCACTACTGCCGGCGAGAATCCCGCAGGCTTCTTCTGGCTTACACGCGTTTGCATGCCCGAGAATGGATTCCAGCTGCGCTGCGGAAAGCCGCAGTGCGTCAGGCATCAGGACGGAGAGCCGGGTGCCTGGATTTCGCAGTTATATGCATATTCTATCAGCTCCGTGATCGTGGGATTCTCTCCACAGACGGGGCATTTCGGATTGCGTTTCGCGTTCAGCTCATGAAAGTGGAGCGCCTCAGCGTCGAACTGAAGCAACCTGTTGTAAAGCGGCTCGCCGACTCCCGTTATCATCTTCAGCACCTCGGTGGCCTGAAGCGTTCCCACAACGCCCGCGACCGCGCCAAGTATACCCGCCTCCGCGCAGCTGGGGACCGTTCCGGGTGGAGGTGGCTCCTCATAAACACAACGGTAGCAGGCGGTTTCGCCGCCGCTGATACTCATGACAAGACCCATGAACCGGAGGATACCGCCTTCGACAAGTTTCTTCTTCTTCATTACACAGGCATCGTTTATCAGGTAACGGGTCGGAAAATTGTCAACACCGTCAACGACGATGTCATATTTCTCGAGCAGGGAAAAAATATTATCCTTCGTAAGACGTTCGTGATAGACATCGACTTCGATATGAGGATTGATCTGCTCCATGGACTCACGGGCGCTATGTACTTTGGGTTTGTCAACGTCACCCGTCGAATGAATGACCTGCCTCTGCAGGTTCGTCACATCCACGACATCGTCCTCGATGACGCCGATATGACCCACACCGGCAGCCGCCAGATATAACAGTACGGGAGAACCGAGACCGCCTGCTCCCACAACAAGCACCCTGGCTTCCTTCAGCTTCTGTTGCCCCGCGCCGCCGACCTCGGACAATATGATATGCCGCGAGTAGCGCAGGATTTCTTCTTCAGTCAGGTCGAACAAGTTCCCCCTCCCATGAAATAGAGGAAATCGATTTCATCGCCGTCACTTAGAGGGATGTTTTCAAAATCACGCCGGCTCAGGACCGTGCCGTTTATGCGCACGTTCGCATATAGTGAATTTTCGCCCCGGGATTCAAGCAGCGACCTCACATCGGCATCGCCGCCATATCGGACATGTTTGCCCTGGACGGTCAGCGTGAGATTATCATTACGCTCGACATCCTTGTCAAATGATAGCAGCTTGTTGTCTTTTTCTGAATGCGTACCGCATCCCGTCATTGTCATCATCCTCCTCCCATTATCCCCCTGCTTTCTTGACGTATATCTCTACATATCCTTCCATATCCTCGATGCCGAGCACCTGGTGGCCATTGCCCTTGACCCATTGCGGCAGGTCCGTCCTGCTGGTCGGGTCGTCCACAAGTACCTTGACTATACCGCCGCCGCCAAGCAACTCCAGAGCCAGCGCCGTTTTCACAGACGGCATCGGGCATTTCAGGCCACGCGCGTCCAGAAGTGTATCTTCCTTGACATCCATAAAGTCCTCCAACGATTCGAAGTGCAGGTAATCAGATAATACCCTAACGCCCTACACTCCTCCGAACAACTGTGTCGTCAGGTATCGTTCGCCTGTGTCAGGCAGAATAAAGACTATCAACTTCCCCTTGCTGGAAGGTCTGCGGGCGAGGCTCAACGCGGCATACGCCGCTGCTCCGGCAGAGATCCCGCAGAGGATTCCTTCTTCGGTAGCCATCCTCCTGGCGGTCTCTTCAGCATCTTCATTGGAAACCTGAAAGACCTCGTCATAGATTTCAGAATTGAGGATTTCCGGCACAAATCCGGCCCCTATGCCCTGAATCCGGTGCGGTCCCGGGTTACCACCTGATAGAACCGGTGACGATTTTGGTTCTACGGCAACGATATAAACGGCGGGCTTCTTTTCCCTGAGAACCTCTCCTGTGCCGGTTATTGTGCCGCCGGTACCGACGCCGGACACAAAAATATCCACTTCTCCGTCCGTGTCCCGCCAGATCTCCTCAGCTGTCGTCCGGCGATGCACATCGGGGTTGGAAGGGTTTGTGAACTGCTGCGGAACAAAAGACTTCGTGTCCCCTGATGCCAGCTCCTCGGCTTTTTCCACGGCGCCACGCATGCCGTCAGGACCGGGTGTAAGGATAAGCTCGGCTCCGTATGCCTTGAGCATGGCCCTGCGCTCGACGCTCATCGTCTCCGGCATCGTCAACAGCAACCTGTAGCCCTTTACAGCGCATACGAAAGCCAGGCCGATGCCGGTATTACCGCTGGTCGGTTCAATAATCAAGGTCTCGCCAGGGATGATACGGCCATCACTTTCTGCCGCTTCTATCATGGCGATACTGATGCGGTCCTTGACGCTACCGCCCGGGTTAAGACTTTCCATCTTGGCCACAACGGTCGCGTCGATTCCCTCAGCGATCCGGTTGAGCTTCACCAGGGGCGTGTTTCCGATAAGGTCCGACAGGCTATCCGCAATATTCATACCAGCTCTCTGTTTCATATCCGCCTTACTTCTTGTGGTAGGCATTTTCCTGATCCTTCCCGCCCCCGGGTTAAATGTAATACATCTCCTTAACCTGCTCCTGCATAAGACTTTCCCTGTACGCCAAATCAGCGATTTTTGCGGCGCCCAGAACATCCTCGACGCTGGCCTTCATGTCGATCCAGACATCCTTTACAACGCAATGATCGATCTTGTCACATGCCGCTCCGGCGGTACACGCGGAAGGGGCGACGTTGCCATCGAGCACCTCGACTACATCGAGCACGCTGATATCCTCCGGCAGCATCTTGAAACTGAAACCGCCACGCACGCCCCGATGGCTGTTTAAAATTCCCGCCTTGCGGAGACTAGAGAATAGCTGCTCCAGAAACTGCAGGGGGATCTCGCGCTTGGAGGCAATGTCCGCAATTGGAACCGGTTGCCCATCATTATGATGGGCCAGCTCAACAAGTGCTCTTACCGCATACTTGCTCTTTGCCGAAATGTTCATTGTTTCTCCATATCTAAATAAAATTGATAAATCTTATTGGATTTATGAATCTTAATAGTTCTTATAGGTTTTGTCAAGATGCAATTGTCTATCGAAGCATTTTGCCGTTTTGCGGAAAAATCGGGGTTGAAGGCCACAAATGACGATCCGGGGCAGAATGCCGCTATTTGAAGTCATGGAACACACTGCCGACATAGGCATTCGCTCCTTTGGTGCAACCAGGAGGGAGGCGTTTGAGAATGCCGCCATGGGCATGTTCAGCCTGCTGTGCGATATCGACAAGGTAGAGGCAAGGCTGACATACAAGGTGGAGGTCGAAGCCGACGACATCGAGACCCTGCTGGTCGAATGGTTGAACGAGTTACTCTATCTGCATGAAAGCGAGGGAGTACTTCTAAAGAAATTCATAGTGACGGAACTCTCTGAAAGACGCATTGTGGGGAGGTGCCGGGGAGAGCATATTGATCATAAACGCCACAAACTGGACGCGGACATCAAAGCTGCAACTTACTATATGTTAAGACTCCAGCAAACCGACAGGGGCTGGAAGGCTGAAGTCATTTTCGATGTTTAGCCTGAAATATCGCGAAATCTAAATACGGAGCATTTCCTGAAACTGAAAGAAATAAATCCCTGGTGCTGGGAAATCCCCAAAACAGGGTCCATGCTGGTTCCAGGGCGCGTATTTGCCGACCGCGACCTGGTGGAAATCGCCGCGCAGGAAAAAGCACTTGAACAGGTGTGCAACGTCGCCTGTCTTCCTGGGATTGTTACCGCTTCACTCGCCATGCCGGATATTCACTGGGGTTACGGTTTTGCGATAGGGGGTGTTGCCGCCTTCGGTCTGGATGACGGGATTATTTCGCCTGGAGGCGTTGGCTATGACATCGCCTGCGGGGTGAGGTTGATCAGATCCAGCCTCCGCATCCGCGATGTTCGTTCCAGGGTTCCGGATCTTATACGTGAGCTGTCACGAACGATACCAGCCGGCGTCGGCCGCGGCGGCGACGTTAGACTCAACCATAGCGAGATGGATCAACTGGTTGCCGGAGGTGTTCCCTGGCTGATCACACGGGGATACGGCTGGCCTGGTGACGTTGACGCAATAGAGGATGGGGGCGTTTTTGAAGGCGCAGAACCAGCTCTGCTCAGCACGAGGGCGAGGGAGCGAGGCTTCTCGCAGTCAGGAACCCTGGGGGCCGGAAATCACTTCATCGAAGTCCAGCGGGTCGAAAGGATATTTGATGAGGACGCGGCGGCGGCGTTCGGTATATTTGAAGATCAGCTTTGTCTGATGGTGCATTCCGGGTCCCGTGGACTGGGCCACCAGATCTGTACTGAATACGTAAAAAAGATGGCGGGTGCCGCTGCCCGAGCCGGTATAAAACTGCCTGACCGGCAACTCGCCTGCGCGCCGATAAAAAGCCGTGAAGGTGAGGATTATTATGCGGCAATGGCCTGCGCCGTGAACTTTGCCCGCTGTAACAGGCAGGTTATGACCCATATGGTCCGGCAGTCATTCGAATATATCTTCAAATCATCCGCGGAAAACCTGGGCCTGGATGTCGTTTATGACATCTCACACAACATGGCCAGGTTCGAAGAACACGAAGTGGGAGGGGAGAGACTGAAGCTCTGCGTCCACCGAAAGGGAGCTACTCGATCACTCCCGGCGGGCCATCCCGACGTTCCCGACATTTATCGAGCATCGGGACAACCTGTCATAGTGCCTGGAGACATGGGTACGGCGTCGTATCTGCTGAAGGGTACTGAAAAAGCACTGACCGAAAGCTTCGGTTCAACCTGCCACGGGGCCGGACGGGTTCTGGGGCGCATGGCTGCAAAGAAATTGATTCAAGGCCACGAGCTCAGGACGCGGCTGGAAGGACAGGGCATAACGGTCATTGCCGGCCGGCCGTCGACTCTGGCCGAAGAGGCCCCGGAGGCTTACAAGGATATAGACAGGGTGGTGGACGTATGCCATAACGCCGGGCTTTCTGAAAAAGTCGCCAGGCTCACGCCTCTTGGAGTCATCAAAGGTTGATGGTGAAGCGACATCCGGAATTCAGCTAGAGGAGTGACGGTTTTCGCAGGTCACCGCAAACACAATTTGCTTTCTCATCCACGGCATCGATGGCTTCCAGAATTATCCGCGACTGCGTTCTGGCATCCTGTTCAAAGATTTCTTTTAAGACACCATGCTCCCAGTCCCGCACGACGCCCTCGGCGTAATTGACCACAATGTACAGCGCCGCGTAACAGGCGCCGATGTCGCGCGCCAGCCATACTTCGGGGCACATGCTCTGGCCGATGATGTCGCCGAGTGGCTGCATCATCCTGATCTCGGCACGGCTTTCAAAACGGGGGCCCTCCGTAACGACACATGTGCCGCGGCCGAAGACCCTGCCAGCCGCATGTCCGCTTGCCGCACTGAATAACGCCGAGCCAAGTACCGAACACACGGGGTCTCGCATGATCAGGAGGTGGCCTCCCAGCACAGGTGCCGGGTCCCGGTGTGTTGTCAAATCAACATAATCATCAGGTATGACGATGTCACGCGGATCCAGCAGCGGGTTGAGGCTCCCGACACCGGCCTCGGAGAATACATGCTTCACTCCAGCCTGAGCCAGTACCCAGAAGACCTGCCTGGACGCATCCCCGCGGAGGACTCCATCCCGCCAGCCGTGCAGACGCACTGTCAGGCATTGCCGTCCACCGGACGTCTCAAAAAGCCTGAAGACAGGGGATGGACCGAATGGCGTTTCAAACTCCATCGAATCTTCAAGGACCCTCGTACCGCAATCGGCGTCTTCCGGAAACGCGCATCCGCGTGTCCCGGAGCCTCCGATCACGGCCCAGTCTGCCCTGGGAATCGTCCCGGTGCTCACGGCCTCGAATTCGACTTGAGGTGTTCAACCTGCAAGTGGAGATGGTTACCGCTGTCGTACGTGTATTGACTTAGCTGCTGCTCGACACATCCATCCATCTTCCTGACGGCGCCCAGTCGTGTTTCTCCGGCACGGACCGGCTGCCCCAGGGAAGCCTCGAGATTTATCATATGGGTCATGACTACTAGAAGCCTGGTCTGGTTCTGCGGCTGGATCTTGATCTCGGTGTCCGGGCATTGTCCTTTCAGGTTATAAGACCTGATACCCGCGATAGTCCCGTCAACCGGGGCGAAAACCATGGTTCCGGCCGGCGCACCGACGTCCATCGAGCATGTGGCGGATCCCTGCAAGCCACCTTCGCTCATCAGGAAGTATCCAGGACCGTCGCTGTCTGAGAAGACATTGAGGTTCGAAAGGATCGAACCGTTTATCTGACGACCACTCGGGCTCATGATGACCACGCCTTCACCGTCAACAGGGTGATAGCCGATCGCGGTTACTTCTTCCTGAAAAACGGGCAACATCAGGTTCAGCTCACCAGCCCGGGCGAGCTGGATCTGTTCAGGAAGCCTGGTCGTGGCAAGTGCTCTTGAAGCTGACATCGCGTGATCGTCGAGAAGAGGCGTTGAGGATGCCCTTGAAGATACAACGACCGCAGCCATCGCGATCATCGCCAAGGCAAACATAGTCGCAAGAAAAGCCGCAGAATGCCAGCGAAAACGATATCTTCCGGCTGATACTCGCGGCTGTAGAGTGTGGGGCTCTGAAGCCATACGTTAAGAACCATATCATCTGTCCGGGGTTTTTCAACCCCCTTTGATACATTTTGCACAAACTATTCCGGAATGAGCTGCTTAAAATTTTTGTATTTGCGCATAATACCGCTTGCGGAGAGTGATATATAATATTTTCCAATCGAGATGATCGTGAACAGCCAAAAGGCATGACCCGATCGCCCGAAGGATTAGCAATCAAAGTCATATGTGGCCGGTCAGGAGAGGATGATGAGCCTGAAGCAGTTGAACATAACCATTCCCAGGTGGATACAGGTCGTGGGACTTCCTGTGATAATCCTCTTTCTCTGGTTTACAGCGTCACTGATAACCCAGGTACTGTTCATATTCGCCAGCGCCGCCATCCTGTCACTGATAATCGATCCGCTGGTAAGACAGCTCGAACGAGCCAGGATTCCACGATTCGTTGGGGTTTTTATCGTATACCTGACACTAATCGCAATCATTGTCCTGCTTCTGATACTTCTGATCCCACCTACGATCAGTCAGCTTCAGAATCTCGTCAATAACCTGCCCGGATACACTGATACCGTCACAGATCAGGTCAATACCTGGATTTCGAGCCTTGAGGGGCTGAATCTACCGATCAACGTCAGCGATGAGGCAAGGAAGTTTACAGACCGTTTCGAAGGTGCGCTGATAGACCTCGGATCACTGCTGCTTGAATATTCGATTAACTTTGTCAGCGCCCTCACGCAGATCGTCATGGTATTGATCATCTCCATATACATGCTGATCGACTCTAAGCGCATCGGGCGTTTCATCAGGAGCTTTTTTCCAGGAGACCAGCAGCAGGACGCCGACGAATTCGTCCGCAGGAGTCAGAGCGCGGTGACCCACTGGGTTCGAGGACAGGCCCTGCTATGCATGCTGATCGGCATCAGCAGCGGCATGGGCATCTGGTTCCTGGGGGTGATCGGCGTCTGGCCTGAGGGTGCCCAGTATTCGGTGTTCTTCGGCGCCTGGGCGGGCGTGACCGAGTTTATCCCCTATCTGGGGCCGATACTTGGCGCGATTCCTCCAGTTATCGTCGCGATGTTCGCCTCCCCCTGGGCCGCACTGGCGGTAGTGCTTGTTTTTGTCTTTATCCAGCAGGTTGAGGGACACATCCTCGTCCCGAACATCATGGGATCGGTAGTTGGGGTTCATCCCCTTGTCGTGATTTTTGCGACTCTGGCGGCGGCCGAGGTGATGGGGATACCTGGTATGTTCCTCGCGTTGCCACTGGTGGCGCTTACCCGTGAAGTAGTCGCATTTTTCAGGCCTCGTATTACTCTGGAAAAATGGCAGATTGCCGGCAAGCCCGGAACTGAGGATGATATCGCGACCCTTGTTGAAGGGGAGAAGCCGTCCGGGAACGAATAGATTGAACGTAAACTATAGATGCTCAGAAAGGTATGAATGAGGCAGAAGATCCTCGTCCCCAGGTACGTTCAATATATTTTCCTGCCGCTGATGCTGCTGTTCGCCCTGTGGTTCCTCAGTACGGTCCTGAAAATACTTATTATGTTCCTGCTGGCCGCGATAATCGCATTTGTCCTGGACCTGCCCGTCACACTGCTTCAGGAAAAGCTGCGTCTGCCCCGGCTGCTGGGCGTGATCCTCGTCTGGCTGCTTATCCTTGCGATATTCGGGGGCCTGCTCGCCCTGATTGTGCCGAACATTATCTCTGAGCTGAACTCGCTGATAGAAAATATCCCTGATTATTCCAGTCGGACACAATCGATAATTGAGGATTTCCAGAAATGGTTCAGGGATCTGGATGTTCCCTATAAACCTGACATAACGTCCCAGGATATCGTATCCAGGATCCAGTCAAACGGTACAGAAGTTGCGCAACGCGCCCTGGGATTCGCCGAAACCCTTTTCAACATCGGCCTCAACACATTCCTCATACTCATTATTTCCATCTATATGCTACTGGACGCTAACCGCCTGAGAGAAGCCGCGAGGAACAGGATCCCACCCGAGTTCCGCGAAGACGCGATACACCTGTTCGGACATATACAGACTGCCCTGGGAAGCTACCTGCGGGGTCAATTGCTGATCTCGACCGTGATGGGCATCCTCGGTGGCCTGATCGCCTGGTATGGCGGCAGTGGTACCTATGTTTTCATCATCGCGGTATGGGTTGCTCTGACTGAGGTCATTCCGCTCATCGGCCCGTTTCTCGGCGCCACGCCGGCAATCATATTGGCATACTTTGCCGTCAGCCCGGGCCGGGCCCTTATTGTTGGTCTCCTGTTTCTGGCGGCGCAACAGCTGGAGGGCCACATCCTGGTTCCCAGGATCATGGGCAAGAGCGTAGGGGTCCATCCTCTGTGGGTCATGTTCGCGGTTCTGAGCGGAGCGACAATCGCGGGCATCATGGGCGGCCTGCTGGCGGTGCCGACGGTAGCGATCGTTAAGGTAATAATCGATTTCTACCATGAGGAACTGGTTCTGGAACAATGGGACCGCCCACTGCTGGAAAAGACGTTGCTGGATGAACCCGAATCCGCATAAGCGTTGCCTGAAAATCATCCGCCACATGCCATGAGACTTCCCGAGCTACTCACAGGCATCAAGATAATACGCCAAACCACTGATCCATCACCGGAAATTACGGGTCTGACGATCGACTCGCGCAAGGTCAAGCCCGGCTACCTTTTTGCGGCTATCGAAGGCTTTAAGACTGACGGACATGATTTCATACCCCAGGCGTCAGAGTCAGGTGCCGCAGCCGTCCTCACCGAACGATGGGTGGACAATTTAACCATTCCCCAGGTACAGACTCCCTCGGTCCGTCTGGCCATCGCGCAGGCAGCAGCGAATTTCTACAGGCATCCATCGGAAAAACTGGCTCTCGTTGGTGTCACCGGGACCAACGGCAAGACTACTACTACATATTTTATTGAATCGATACTGCGTTATGCCGGGAAAAAGACGGGGCTGCTTGGTGGAATCGAATACAGGCTGGGCGATCAATCCCTGCCGGCCACAAGAACGACTCCCGAGGCGATCGATGTCCAGTCGATGCTTTCCAGGATGGTTGACCACAAAGTTGACGTCGCCACCATGGAGGTCTCTTCGCACGGAATCGATCTCTACAGGGTAGCTTGCCTGCAATTCGCAGTTGCGGTCCTCACCAATCTCACGCGGGAACATCTCGATCTTCATAAGGAGATGGAGATCTACTATCAGACAAAACGCAGGCTGTTCACCCCCGGCATCGCAAACGATGGTTCCGTCCTGCCCGGGCATCTGCCATTTGCTGTTATCAACACAGATGATGAATATGGACGCCGGCTGGCAAAAGATCTGACTGATGAAACAGGCCGGCGGATTTTGACATTCGGTCTGGACGCCGGTTCGGACGTGAGCGCGATAAACATCGAGAGGTCCGGCTGGAAAACAGCATTCGATCTGGTGACCCCCACTGAAAATGTTCCGGTCGTCATGAACCTCCCCGGTGATTTTAATATCTACAATGCACTGGCAGCAGCGGCGACAGCCTCTGCTCTCGGTATTGCGGCGACTTTTATCAGTGAAGGAATAGCTCTCTTCAGGGGAGCGCCCGGCAGATTTGAGCTGGTCGAAACCGACACGCCATTTCAGGTCATCATCGACTACGCCCACAACGAAGATGGTCTCGTCAAGGCCATTACCGCAGCTCGATCGTTAGCCTCCGGAAAGGTTATCGTTGTTTTCGGATGTCCAGGTGAACGCGACCGGGAAAAGCGCCCCGGCATGGGAGAAGTAACGGGCACGCTTGCCGACCTGGCGATACTGACTACCGATGACTGCTACTCGGAACCGCCGGAGAGGATACTCGACGAGACCGAACCCGGCCTGGTGGAATCGGGTTGCGATTATCTGAGAATTTCCGACCGCCGTACCGCAATCAGAACTGCTCTGGAATCAGCGGGCAGGGGGGACATCATCCTCATCGCAGGCAAGGGCCACGAAACACGTCAGATCATGTCTTCGGGCGCTACACCATTCAACGACAAAGATACGGTTCTCGATATTCTGAACCGCCAGGCTTAAAAACCCGAAATTTTTTACCGCATTTAGCATAATTTCCCTTTTTCTTCGGGCCGATTCCATTGCCGGAAAACCCTCAAGGTGATATTTTTTGTCCTGTCGTCAATAATGGCAACAGCGAACAAAAGTGGAGGCGATCATGTTGAAGCGGAAACGGATGATGAGCGCGGCAATGACATCGATGATTATTGCAGCAGGCTCCCTGCCGGGAAGTGCGTCAGCGGCCTGCGGAGGTGAACCACCACTTCCGCCTGAGGGTCTGGCGTGGCCAGCCAGAGGACAGATCGTGAAGCCATGGAGTCTCAATTGCTCAACTGACAGCGGGCATCGTGGCGTTGATGTGGCGCTGCCCGAGGGAACAGGCATTGGAGCCGCTGCGGATGGAATCGTATCATTCGTTGGTTATACACCAGCCGAAGGTGGCGGAACAACAGTTTCCATAACCCACGATACCGGCATGAAAAGCACCTATCTTCACATTTCCAGGGTCAGTGTCAATGAGGGCGGCAGGGTGAGTCAGGGAGAACTCATAGGCCTGAGTGGCGGAGCACCCGTCCACTTCGGCATCAAGATGCCCGGCGCAAGGGAAATATATTATGATCCTGCCCTGTATCTGACGGGCTCAGGCACAGTTCAGGCAGCGCCGGAAACCTTTCTTCCACTTGACAATACGATGCCTGTACCAGTCGACAGCGCAATCGTCGCGCCGGCTGAGACCGTGGTAGATATGGCAGACACCACAGCCGCAGCTGCCTCGATATCCGCAAATGAGATCCTGGGCGCAGCCAATGAGCCTTCGGTCGTAACACGCGTGCAGCGTAACCCCGACAGCATGTTGATCGTTACCACTATCCCGGCGCCCGCTCCGGTGAATTTTCCCATTGGGGGAGCAGTCGTACAGCCATCGCCGATTCCTGAATTGACTTCCGTATCAGCGACTCCGGCCTTGTCTCCAGATAAATCATTCGAGCCGAGCATGGCGCAATTGACGAAAGGCTTGATGCCGGCTCAAAGCCGCCACGAAAAAGCCGCGGAAAAGAAATTGCCGCCGTTTCGCAACTCCATCGTGCCGCTCATTACGATACTGCTTATCACGGCAATCATCATGCGGAACAGAAGGGCGGGCCGTACACCCTCATTCAGGACCGCATAAGAAGCGTCTGGGGCGCGAATGCCATTGCAATTCTGCGTCCGATCGGACGTTTTATCAATCTCCACAACCTCATGTCCTTTTGTACCTGAGGCATCAGCTGCTTGATATATTCACGGTAAACTGGTGCGGGTGAGTCTGAACCCAGTGACATACCGGCCATTGCGCCACTTGCGAGGGCATAACTTATGCCTTCACCGGTCCAGGCGCTTGTCAGGCCTGCCGCTTCGCCGGCGAGCAGCAAATTAGACGTGCCTGTAGTTATCTGTCTGCGCGAACGCATGCGGGTTACGGTTTGAATCCTTGCCGGCTGGGCAGTGGCACCGTCAATTCCATGCTGCCCTGAAAGGAACTCCCGAAAACACCGGAAGCGTTCTACGATATTCTTTGATATTCCATCAAAGCCTGCCCCGATGAGCAATTGATCACCTTTGGGAATTACCCAGCCATAAAAATCCTTGTCATTGCTCATAAATGCAAGAAAACTGTCTATCGAGGCGCCCTCGGAAATGATTTTCTCCTGCATGGTCAGACAGCGGGCGGGCGCTTTCCAGCCGCCGCTGCTTCTCACACTGGAATCAACCCCGTCAGCCCCAATAATGTACCTTGTTTCCACCGTTCGCCTGCGTCCGGATTTCTCAATGTGCACCCTTAATCTGTCGCCTGACTCTGAGGCTTGGACAGAGGTAAATCGGGATTGCGGCCATGCCTCGATCCCGTCTCTGCTGAAAGCCTTATCCAGCAGCCACCTGTCAAGACGTATTTGCTCAATATTGAAATAGATATCACCCTGGAATCCAGAGGAATCCTCTTGTCCCAGTTCATATAGACGGCGATCCAGATATTTCGGGCTGCAGAAGACTGATTCAGGAATACCGTATCGGGATAACAGCTCATACGACCGTCCTGAAAGAACGCCGCCGCAAGTAACATCGCGGGGCAGGTCGGTACTTTCCACCATCAGGACGCGCATCCATGAAGGTGCGTTTAAGACTGCCATGCACCCGGCAGGTCCGGCCCCGACAACCACAACGTCGTACTTCAGACCGGCATTAACGTCAAAGCTCTCTTTTTTGACTCCACCTGGCAAGCTGTTAGTATTATCAAAATTCATAAAAAACCATCCCTGTGAGCATATTGAACACTTTTTACGTAACCACTCCCATTTACTACGTCAATGATGTTCCCCATATTGGCCATGCTTACACCACAATAGCCGCGGATATACTGGCCCGGCATCATCGCCAGCTTGGAGATGACGTGTTTTTCCTGACGGGAACCGACGAACATGGCAATCCGGCCGCAAAAGCCGCGAGCAAGCGCGGCATCACGCCGCTTGAGCACGCTAACGAGATGGTTGAGAAATTCAGGGCTCTGGCAAAACGCGTCAACGCGACCAATGATTTTTTCATCCGCACGACCGACCCGGAGCACTGCCTGGCAGTCCAGGAATTCATTCAGAACCTTTATGAAAAAGGTGACATATATCTGAAGTCATATAGCGGCCTCTACTGTGACTCCTGCGAGGCGTATTACTCAGAGAAAGACCTGATAGACGGTAAGTGTCCTGACCATGGAACCATCCCGGAAAGAGTCGAGGAAGAGAATTATTTCTTCAGGCTCTCGAACTACCAGCAGGCACTACTTGATCACTACGATGGGAACCCTGGCTTCGTTAAACCTTCAAGCCGTTTTAATGAGGCCGAAAGCTTTATCCGGCAGGGACTTGAAGATATCAGCATAAGCCGCGCGACGCTGGAGTGGGGCATACCAGTCCCATGGGACGCCAATCAGGTGGTCTATGTCTGGATTGACGCCCTGCTCAATTACATCACCGCGCTAAAATATGCCGGCTCTGAAGACCTTTCAGAAAAATTCTGGCCTGCGGACTACCACCTGATGGCCAAAGACATCCTGAAGTTCCATGCGGTGATATGGCCGGCGCTTCTCATGGCGTCAGGTTACGCGCTGCCCCGTCATCTCTTTGTTCACGGCTACCTGCTGATGGGCGGCCAGAAGATGAGCAAAACACGCGGCAATGTCCTCGACCCCTTTGAAGTCATGGATAAATACGGCGTGGACTCATTCCGCTTCTACTGTTTTCGGGAAGTCGCATTCGGCCAGGACGGCGTGATCTCCCTGGAGGGTTTTGAGACAAGATATAATTCCGAACTGGCGAACGATCTTGGTAACCTCGTCAGCAGAACCGTCGCCATGGTCGAAAAGTACAACGGCGGAACCATCAGGCAACCGGAGGATACTGATGAAGGCTGGTCTGAACGCTCAATCAAGCTTGGTGCTGAAGTCAAGGCTTCCATGTCCGAAGTAGACCTGACTGTCTGCCTGGAAACGATCTGGCGCTTCGTGCGCAGCCTTAACAAGTATGTTGAGGACAGCGCGCCCTGGAAACTCGCGAAGGATACCCAAAAAACCAGTGAGCTTGAGAAAGTCCTTTATGACCTCTGGGAAGGACTGAGAATCTGCTCGATTTTCCTGCACCCATTCATGCCCGCGACTACAGTAGAGATAATGAAACGACTGGGTCTTCCCTCAGAGGCGGCCGACTTTATGCTGACTGAAGCAGAATGGGGTGGAAAAACCCGTCAAGGCCAGGTAGTGACGGGGGATCCGCTGTTTCCCCGTCTCACTTAAACGCAGTGAAAGAATCCCCGACCCCCATCTATTTAGACAGCCATGCACACCTCGAAATGTGCGGTGACCCCGACGCCGTGGTCAGGGAGGCCTCAGACCAGGCGGTACGCTACATCCTTAGCGTAGGCTGTGATATCCCCAGCAGCGAAAAAGCTGTATCACTGGCGGAAACCCATGGCCCGGTCTATGCATGCGTCGGCGTTCACCCGCATGAAGCTTCATCCGTGGACGATAAAACCCTTTCCAGCCTGGTCCGGCTGGCCGGCTCTCCAAAAACCATCGCCATAGGAGAAACCGGTCTGGATTTTTTCCGTAACAGGTCTCCCGTGAACGACCAGGTTACCTCTTTCATCAAACATATCGAACTCGCGCGCAAGACGGGGCTCCCGCTGGTAGTCCATACGCGTGAAGCCGCGCTTGAAACCCTGGAGATACTGGAAAAATGGGCGGGAGGACTGACCATCATCATGCACTGTTTCTCGCTCTACAATTACGTCGAAGAATGCGCGCAGCGTGGATTCTTCATGTCAGTTGCCGGAAATGTCACGTTTAAGAACACCGGCGGACTCAGGGAAGCCGCGAAGCGGATACCCCCGAACCTGCTGCTGACTGAGACGGATTCGCCATATCTTACCCCGGTACCGTTCAGGGGCAGGCAGAATCATCCGGCAAACGTACGTTTCGTTCTGCAGGAACTGGCAGCCTTGAGAGAAGAAAGCGCTGCTCAGCTCAGTGCCGGCATACTGAAGAATTTTCAGACCGCGTTCGGCATATAGCCAGCCAGCAGGACATAAGTAAATTCTCACAATAACCAGCCTCAAGGCAGACCGATGCCCGTCCCTAGCTGGCCGGATGGACAGCTTAAGTTTGATTGTCGCTGGGTCAGGGAAATACCTTTGTATAATTGTTGACTATACAAATATACAATTATAGAATCCTTCAATATGCTGATTTCATCAAAAAGCGAATACGGCCTCAGGGCGCTTATGGATATAGCCCTGAACAACGATGACGACAAGCCCGTCTCGCGGTCGGGAATTGCGGAGCGGCAGCAGATACCCCTTCCATATCTGACCCAGGTGCTGCGCCAGCTGGTCAACGGTGGCCTTCTCAACAGCAACAGAGGGCCGTCCGGCGGATATATGCTGAAAATCGACCCAAGGGAAATAAGTCTCCTGGACGTGATAACCATCCTCCAGGGCCCTGTTTCGCCGACCACATGCGCCGGAGTTGACTCAGATAGCGACTGTCAGCGCTTTGACACATGCGGGCTCGTAGGCGTCTGGTCCCAGCTTAAGAGCGCAAACGAAGATGTTCTCGGCAGTACCAGCCTCAAGGACATCCTTTCGGGAAGGGGATCGGTCAACAACGGCCATCAAGCGGGAAATGAGCTCAACCCTGACGTAAAACTCGATTGCATCGGCATCCACTGCCCGATGCCGATCGTAAAGATCACTGAAAAGATGCGAAAGCTTGATTCGGGCCAGATTCTGGAAGTATGGGCCGACGATGAAGGCGCAAAAGCGGACATTCCCGCGTGGTGCATGGGCACCGGCAATGAATTCATGGGCCGCGAAGAGTTCGGCGACCAGATGAAATTTCTGATACGCAAGCTTGTTTAGACACTCAAACGGGAATAAAAGGATATTCGAATCAAGGGAGACATGACATGAATCAGGACATATTCCTGGACAATGCTGCAACGACACGCACGGACCCTGAGGTCCTCGAAGCAATGATGCCATGGCTTGGGGATAATTACGGCAGTCCGGCGACCCTCTATGCTTTCGGCGCCCAGGCGAAACAGGCGATCGAACAGGCCAGGCAGCAGCTGGCAGACCTGATCGGCTCAGAGGCAAAAGACCTCTATTTCACAAGTGGGGCTACCGAGTCGAACAACTGGGCCATCAAAGGCGTCTGTGACGCCCTTGAAAGCAAGGGCAGGCATATAATCACCGAGCAGGCAGAACACCATTCGATTTTGTTGCCCTGCAGATACATGGAAAAGAAGGGATGGGAGGTCACGTACCTGCCCGTCGACAGCGATGGCCTCGTGGACCCGGCCGATGTGAAGGCGGCCATCAGGGAAGATACCGTCCTGATTTCCATCGTCCATGGAAATCACGAAATCGGGACGATCCAGCCGATCGCCGAAATCGGCGCAATCGCAAGAGAAGCGGGGGTCGCCTTTCACGTAAACGCCGCTCAAACAGTAGGCCACATCCCGGTAGATGTTGAGGAACTTTCATGCGACCTGATGTCTATCTCCGGTCATAAATTCTACGGCCCAAAAGGCGTAGGCGCACTATTTGCCCGCCGGGGGGTCAGGATATCCCCGCTTATCCATGGAGGAGGACAGGAGAAGAAGCGCCGGGCGGGAACTCACAACGTGCCCGGTATCGTCGGACTGGGAAAAGCCGCCGAACTGGCGCGTAAGAACCTCAAGGCTGAATCGCAGCGCATGGCGGGGCTCAGAGACTACATCATGGAGAAGATCGAAGCCAATCTGGAAGATATCCGCCTCAACGGCCATCGCACAAAAAGGTTGCCGAATAACGTGAATTACTCTATCGAGGGGATCGAAGGCGAGTCAATCATGCTTTCACTCTCCTACCCGACAGCGGAGGATGCGAGGGCGATATTCGTCTCAACCGGGTCAGCCTGTGTATCCGGCACCCTCGAACCATCTCATATCCTTCTGTCTCTGGGCGTCCCGGCAGAGCTGGCGCATGGTTCAGTACGGATCAGCCTTTCCAGGGAAAACACCAGGGAAGACGCCGACTACGCATTAAATGCACTTTTTGAGGTAGCCGAAAGGCTGAGAAGCATGTCGCCAGTCTATAAAAGAGGCGCCAAACAGTGTGCAAGCGCTGATTCAGAGGACTGTGACTGCGAATCTTCATGCTAGGCCTTTGTAATATAACCCAATCCCGAATTGGAGGAAGACGATGTACACAGAACAGGTAATGGACCATTTTCAGAATCCACGCAATATGGGTGAGGTTGAGAATCCTGACGGTGTCGGCGAGGTTGGAAATCCTCAATGTGGCGACGTCATGCGCATAACCATCAAGGTGGGGGACAACGAGACGATCGAGGACGTCAAGTTCAAGACCCTCGGATGCGGCGCGGCCATAGCTACCAGCAGCATGGTGACCGAAATGGCAAAAGGCAAAACCCTGGTCGAAGCCCAGGAGATATCGAAGAAGGCTGTAGCGGACGCCCTGGGTGGTTTGCCGCCGCAGAAGATGCACTGCTCGAACCTGGCATCGGATGGCCTTAAGAAGGCGATCGAAGACTACAGGGCAAAGCAGGCAGATAAATAATAAATATGTTGAGTCTGGTTAAACCCCTGGGAGCATAAATCCCGCGCTAAAGCCATTTCACCTGTGGCCGATTACTTATCAGGACCACGGGCAGGTCTATATGCAATACTTTTAGGGGCGCAATCAGGTGAGCATAAAATCCCGGATCGGCTTGCGAGGCAAGCTGTCTATAATCATCATCTTGGCAGTGGTGACGCTTTCTGCCACTCTCACTGTCCTTACCTCGAACTATCTCTCTGACGCGATCAACCGTGAGTACCAGCACCGGGCACAGGCCATCGCCAGCTTTCTCGAGGCCAGTATTTCCCATTCAGACGACCAGCAAGTGAGCTCGCATCTACAAATTGAAATCGATGCCCTGATGCCCAACAATCCGGAAGTCACAAAGATTTCAGTTTACGCTCCGGTAGGAATCCCGGGGTCGACGCCAGCCGATAATAACATCTCCACAATCGCAAGCAGCGACCAGGCGGCAATTGGTGCCTTGGCCGAAGATGCTGATTCCAAACCAATATATACAAACGAGTCAATTTTGTTTGAAGAAGAGGGGGAAGGACATAACAATTCATCATCGGAAAAGGGAAACCTTGAGATGATTGCGCCTCTTCATAATACGGTCGGACAAACGATTGGGTCTGTAGGTATTTACCTTGATGCGACTCCACGGGACAGCCTGATTTTCAACCAGCAATTGCGCTTCGCTATCATCACTAATCTCGGCCTCCTGTGTCTTCTGGCTGTCCTCTACATAACGCTGAACAGGCTCTTTATCAATCCGGTAAAAAGACTTACAGCCGCCACGGAGGACATTGGTTTTACCGACTGGGTCAACCCGGTCAGAGCTGACAGGAACGATGAAATCGGAAATCTGGCGACTGCCTTTGATAACCTGACAAGTTCACTGGATTCCCGTGACGAGGAAGTAAAGCTCCTGCTCGAAGCGAGTGTAGCGGTTTCATCAGCGCTGCATGTTGATAAAATCCTGCAGATACTATGTGAAAAGATAGCTGTCTCCCACAAGGTAACCTATTGCCGGATTTCGCTGTTCGACAAAGCGAACAATACTCTCGTAGTCAAAGCATCCTCACCAACTCGCGAAATTGCCAACTGGGACTACGGTATAGGTGACGATATCGATCTCACGCAGGCACACCATCACGCCGGGATTCTGGAGTCGATGAAGCCTGAGATACTGCGCCGCGATGGTCAAATATCCGTCGAGGGGACGGAGACGGAGTGGGAGTGGGCCCTTACGCCCGATACACAGTCAGCCCTGCTCCTGCCCCTGATAGCCAAGGATGAAGCAATCGGCGTTGTAACGCTGGGCGAAGTCAGGCATTGGGACCGTACGCCTTTCTCGGCAAAGAAGATTGAATTTTATCAGACGCTCATGAACCAGGCGGCAGTAGCCATTGAGAATGCACAGCTGTACGAAAAAACAGAATGGCACGTAAAAGAACTGTCAGCGGTGCACAATATGAGCCAGGCATTTACTTCGACTCTCGACTACCAGGAAGTCATAAGTGTCGTGGCGCAACGAGTCGGTAATCCGATAGGCGCTCAGTTTGCGTCCGTCCTCCTGCCGGATGAAAACGGCCGTAATCTGAATATTGTCGCCAGTTACAATCTTTCAGCCGAATACGTCTGGACCATCAACAAGAAACGGAGAATACCGGTGGGAGTCGGCCCGCTTGGAATGGCTTTCACCAAGCAGGTGCCTTTCAAGGTAACCAACACCCAGATGGACCAGAACTATGAGTTCTGGCGTCATGTCGCTTCAGTACAGGGCTATTCATCACTGATAGCTCTTCCGCTCTTATCCAAGGGCCAGAGCATAGGCGTTATCTGTATCTACTTTGCTGAGCCGCGTGAGTTCAAGCAGGATGAAATCGAGCTGTTGACTACCGCGTCCAACGAAGCCGCGATCGCAATCGAAAACGCGCGTATCTACGAGAACCTTGAAGATGCGTTCGTGGGAACCATAAGGTCGCTTGCGGAGACCATTGACGCCAAGGACACCTATACTCGCGGCCATTCGGAGCAGGTTTCTCTCTACGCCGAAGCGATTGCACGTGGACTGGGACTCGAAGGAGACGAGCTGCAGACGATCCGTTACGCGGGATACCTGCATGATGTCGGAAAGATCGGCATCCCGGATGCCATCCTGTCAAAACCAGGCAAACTCACCGTGGAAGAATTCGGCGTTATAAAGAAACATCCGATACTCAGCGAGCGTATTCTGAAACCGGTGAATTTCCCATACCCGGTACAGTCTATTGTCCGCCATCATCACGAACGCTATGACGGCAAAGGATATCCGGACCATCTTACGGGCGAGGAAATCCCTCTTGGGGCAAGGATACTGTTTGTCGCAGACGCGTTCGAGGCGATGACGTCAGACCGTCCTTACCGCAAGGCCCTCACCAATCAGATGGCCCTCGACGAGCTTCAGAGGAATATGGGGACACAGTTCGATGAAAGAATAGTGAATGTCTTTTCAAGGATCATCAATACGGATGGACAATCCCGCAGAGAGATTAGGCTGGGAGCCTGATTCCCAATTTTCTCCTGCTAAAGCAGCGTATTTTTAACACCGAAAAGAAAGTGTTATCAACTAGTGTCGGCTGCAGTTAATGTCATCAGTAAATCTACATGAATCCGGAGGGGGAAAATGAGTACAGTGTTATCAACATTTCTCACAGTTGTAGCCCAGGCGAGTGAAGAGGCGGCTGAGGAAGAGGAGGAGCTGCTCGGAATCGTTTTTGAATTCTCCAGCATGGTGCTTGCTCTTGTCGCATTTTACTTCGCCGTACGTATTCTGCCTTCAATCGGACGCGATGTAAGAAAAAGATCATGGCTGTTTCTCAGCCTTGCGGCCATTTCATTCGGAATTGCGATGAGTGTTTCGATGATGAATGAATTCGGCTTGATTAACCTTCCAGTTGTATATGAAGCCACGGAGTTCGTATTCGTGCTTATGTTCGCAATCGGTTTCTACTATCTCTTTACAAGCGAGCATAAGGAAACACTGAAACTCAAGCGTCAGTCAACTACCGACGATCTGACCTCCCTGTACACGCACGGGTTTTTTCAGACTTATCTTGTCAACAAGGTAAGCAACCTCAAGACTGATGGCACTAACCTGACGGTAGTATTTCTGGACATCGACGACTTCAAGCAGTACAACGATCAGTTCGGACACCAGGAAGGTGATTACGTGCTGCAGAAGGTGGCGCAGACAATCACACAGGAAGCTCGTGGCGAAGATATTGCCTCCCGGTATGGCGGTGAGGAGTTCACCCTCATCCTAGGTTGCGATTTCGACACCGCATGCCGCGTCGCCGAAAGGCTCAGGTCAAGCATCGAGGAGAGATGCTCCACCTTCGCCGATCCGAATGTAAAAAGAAGCGTGACCGTATGTGTTGGTATCGCGACATTCGGCCATGATGCCGATTCGGGCGACAAACTCGTCCAGATCGCGGATGCACGCATGTATCAGGCCAAGAAGCGCGGCAAGAACCAGGTATACACTGGTGATGTGGAACTGGAAAACGAGGAGATGGCCCAGTACCATAAGGCGCACCATGGAGCCCTGGGACTCGAAGGCAGCTGATTCATACACGCTTCACGTAATTGCGAATAACATCATCCATATGATTATCGCTTCTAATTTATTCGGGGGGGGCTTCATGGGGTCCCCCCGAATAAATGTATTTACAGGACTCCCCAAAAACCTGTCTGACTTGCACGCGCCTGACCCCGATAAAGAGCAATTCTTTTTGTGCCGATATTTTTTATGAGCAGATGAGTCCGATTCACCCTCTATCCCTTGTGTGGTTATCTTGATTCTCTGGGGAAAAATAAGTCAGTTCTCGGTCTTCATGGTCCTGCAGCTTCTGGCAAGTTATCGCAAGTCAGGCCTGCTTGAGCTTGAAGACAACGAAGAGCGAGCGACGATCTACCTGAAAGACGGCTATATCGAAGCTGTCTCGGTACCGCGCTCAGACCATCTCCTGGGCGCAAGACTAGTCAAGGCTGGACATGTCACACAGGCTGATCTTCGCAAGGTCATCCTGTCATCAGCGCTTGTCGATAAGCGCGAATTCCTCGGCATCACTCTCATGAACAGCGGCCTTGTAGATAAAACCACCATGGCTGAGATAATCTCCCAGCAGGCCTACGAGAATACACTGGAACTGTCAAACTGGGTTGAAGGCACCTTCAAGTTCGTGGTGCCTCGCAAGGCGGTAGTGTTCCCTATTTCACCTCATATCAATGTTCAGCATCTCCTGCTTGAGACAAGCAGGAGACTCGATGAGGGCCAGCGGCCATCAAAGGCAAAGATGGTACTGCCTGGTGAGGAGCTTTGTTCAGGCTGCACCGCGAATTGCTCTGAAACTGAGAAAGACAAATACCTTAAGGATGGTATCTGCCTCTGGCGCAATATGCCTATCATTGTAAGAGAGGCTATCTACTCCCCACATGATGCGGAGTCCTATACAGATGAAGAGGAGCCGGTTGGTGATCTTCCTTTTCTCTAGCATGTGCAAACAATGTACCTTTTTCCGACACCGCCTTCATGGCGGTGTTTCGTTGAAAAGAACAGACGCATTGAGTAGACTTGGTCTGCCAATGTCATGGAGCCAATAATATCCCTTAAACGCATAATCGCACTTACCGTGATTCTGGTAGGAATTGTGACGGCCGGTACGATTGGATTCGTGGTTCTCGAAAACTTCGGCGCTCTCGATGCGTTCTATACGACAATAGGCCTGATTTCCACCGTAGGCATGGGAACGACGCTGGCAACTGCTGGCGGAAAAATGCTTGCTGTTGTATTGATTGCCGGGGGTGTGGGAACCCTCCTGTATGCATTCGGTATCCTGATCGAGTTTCTTGTGGGTGGTTATCTTGCTGATCTACTGGAGGAACGCAGCATGAAGAAAAAGATCTCCGAACTGGTTGGGCATTATCTTATCTGTGGATATGGAAGGGTCGGCGAACAGGTAGCCAACGAATTTGTCAGGGCGGGTGAGGAATTCGTAATAGTGGATTCCAATCCTGAAAGCATACGCAGGTGCAAGGAAGACGGCTATCTGCATATCGAAGGCGATGCCGCGGAAGATGAGGTTCTTTTCCGCGCGGGCATAGCCAAAGCCAAGGGGCTCGTGGCCTGTGTGGATTCCGATGCTGACAATGTTTTCGTCACCCTTTCCGCACGCGTCATAGGCCCCGACCTCTGGATCGTTTCACGCGGCAATAACGAGGAATCCATCAGCAAGCTTGAAAAAGCGGGGGCCAACAAGGTTGTTTCTCCATACGCTATCGGCGGCAGGGAGATGGCGACCCTTATGCTCAAACCAATGGTCAGCGATTATCTGGACGTCGTCACCTGCGGCGGAGAGCTCGAGTTGAGGGTAGAACAATTCCGGCTGACATCCGAGTCGCCAGTCCTCGGCAAGAGCATACGCGATCTCCAGATACGCCAGCAAACAGGGGCATCAGTGCTCGCGGTCAGAAAACCTGGTGAATCATTTGACACCAATCCGAGCCCTGATACTACACTTGAAAAAGATGACGCGCTGATAACGGTGGGAACGAGAAACGAGATCCAGGCCCTGGAAAAACTTCTGGCCGTCTCGTCGATCCCATAGATTTTGGCCCGCAAGTCAAACTGCTACCTCGATCGCTTCGAGGGTGACAAGGCTATACTCCTGATTGACGGCGCTGAGGCTGTTATCCCCAGAGCGCTGCTTCCCGCAGATATTTCCGAAGGAGACTACCTGAATATAGAAGCGTCCATCGATACCGAGCGGCGAAATTCTGTCTCCGCTGAAATCTCCCGATTACAGGATGACCTGAAATCCGGGAAAGGTGAGTCGTAATGGCCCCGGTAGATTTTATTTCAGATATAGCGCGAATAATCTCAGGGGCGGCTGCTGGAAGGTTCTCTGAGTGGGGGAATCCTGACCTCGGGAATTCGATCATTCTGGACAGGCCTGCCGCCAGACAGCATGGCGACCTTTCCACAAATATCGCGATGATCGCCGCAAGCGTCGCGGGACGGCCACCACGCGAACTTGCCACCGAGCTCATCGACGACCTGAAGGCCGATTCGAGACTCTCGGGCATCGTGCAGTCCATCGAGCTGGCCGGACCTGGATTTATTAACTTCTTCCTTACGGGAGAAGCCCTTGTCGGGGCGGCCCGGGATGCACTGGCTCTGGGCGCAGATTATGGATCCGGCACCTTAAATGAAACGCAAAACATCCTGCTGGAATTCGTAAGCGCGAATCCAACCGGACCCCTGCATGTCGGACACGCCCGCTATGCCGCGTATGGAGACTCGCTGGCCAGGATATTCAGCTTTTCAGGCCTGAAAGTCACCAAAGAATTTTATATCAATGATTACGGGTCTCAGATGAACCTGTTCGGAAAATCTGTCGCGTCCAGATATGCCCAGTCTTTTGGTATTGACGCCAGACTGCCGGAAGATGGTTACCAGGGAGATTACCCTGTACATATAGCCGAATTGATCAAGTCTGAGATCGGCGACAGGTTCGTAGCGGGGTTGAGTCCTGAACCCGGCGATGAAGCCGTTGGTTTTTTTAGAAACCGGGGGTGTGAGCTGGTTCTTGAAGAGATGCGCTCCAACCTCGATCGTTTCCGTGTTTCGTTTGACGTCTGGTTTTCGGAATCGGGTCTTTATGATGAAGGGGCCGTCATGGCTTCAATCGACGAACTACGGCAGGCCGGCGAAGTCATTGAAAGGGAAGAGGCCCTCTGGCTCTGCACCACAAGATATGGTGACGATAAGGATCGTGTTCTCGTCCGTGGTTCCGGCGACCCAACCTACTTTGCGTCTGACATCGCCTATCACCGCGACAAGCTGGGCAGGGGTTTCAATAAACTGATGAATATCTGGGGCGCGGATCATCATGGTTATGTACCCAGGATGAAGGCCGCTTTCGAGGCATTGTCCCACGATCCGGAAATGCTGGAGATCATCATCGGTCAGCTTGTTAATGTCGTCGAACTGGGCGAGAAGAAACAGATGTCAAAAAGAGCCGGGACGATGGTTTCCCTCGAGGAACTGCTTGACAGCATCGGTGTCGACGCGGCCCGCTTTTTTCTCGTTGACCGCAGCCATGACAGCACGCTGGACCTGGACCTGGAAAAAGCAAAACTCAAGTCGGAGGAGAACCCGGTCTATTATGTTCAATACGCACACGCGCGCATCTGCAGCATCCTGAGGAAGGCTGAAGCCGAAATTTCCGGAGATTCTTCAGTTTCCGAATATGACGCCGTAGAGGACCAGGAGCGCGAACTTATCCTCAAGCTGCTCGAGTTTCCGCTTGCAGTGCAGACGGCCGCGGATAATCGCGGCCCGCAGCGAATCACTGCCTACGCCAGGGAGCTGGCTGCCACTTTTCACACTTTTTATCACAACTGCCCCGTTATCAAGGCCGAACCCGGCACCGCGTCATTCCGCATCGATCTTTGCGGCCTGACACGTAACGTCATAGCTTCCTGTCTGAATCTGGTTGGCGTTTCCGCTCCAGAGAGTATGTAAATCAAGAAAAGCTCAATATGTTCAAACTACTGAGGAAGCTTCACTGGAGTATTTACGCGCTGTCATTTTCCAGCGCGGTTTTGATGACCGGTTTCATGATGCTGATACCACTGCTTCCCCTCTACGCAGATCAACTGGAATTCAACGAGTATGAAGTCGGTCTCATAGTCGCGGCGTTTTTCATCGGACGCGTGCTTTTTCAGTTCCCACTGGGCGTGTTATCCGATCATATTGGACGAAGATGGATAATGTCGGCGTCATTGCTGATGTTCGCGATAACCACTATCGCTTATGCGCTTACCATTAACACGGCATTGATGGTTACGCTCCGGATTCTTCAGGGTGTGGCTTCATCGGGATTTCTTGTCGGCTCACAGTCGTATCTTAATGACCGGACACCAGTAGAGCTTCGTGGCCTTGCCAACGGGGTCATGAGCAGCGCAATAAACATCGGGGTGATCGCCGGCCCGATCCTGGGGGGAGCCCTCTCCCAGTTATACTCGCTGCAGACACCTTTCTGGGTCGGTGGGCTGCTCGGCGCCGGCTGCTTTTTGCTCAGCCTGAGGATTCCAGAGGTCAAGGTTAAAAAGAGCCATCAAAAGGATTCAAAGCTGGAATGGAAGACACGGGCGGGACAGATTCTATCATCCGTGATGAGACTTCCGACTTTTTCGCTGTCGCTCGTCCAGTTTTTTCAGATGATGGGGCTGGCCATATTCCTGACTGCAGCGCCGATTCTGACCGCGGAGTTTCTGGACTGGGGCGCCAGTCAGATAGCCATGGCATTCGCGGCAAGCGGGATTTCCGCGGCACTATTAAGCCCGCCCCTGGGACAGCTATCAGACAGGATCGGTCGCATATGGGTCATGTCGCTCGGATTGCTGGTAATGGCGCTGGAAAGCCTCGTGGTACTGATTCATCCTGGCACAACACTTACGGTCATCGCATTCGCAGTTGGCGGCGCAGGAGCGCCGGCGTATTTCAACGCGTTCTATTCACTGATAGGAGATGTCACCCGCCCCCGGGAACGGGGAGGTGTCACAGGGTTTATCGGCTCTTTCGGAGAGTGGGGAAGCATAATCGGCAGCAGCCTGCTGACCCCGATTATCTGGCATAACAGTGGCATCAACGCGGCGATGTCACTCGATGTAGGAGTCTTTATTCTGACGCTGCTTGTAGCCTTGGCTTTCAGATCCCAACTGAAGCGCGTACGGGGCAGTGACGATGCCGCGTGCTGATCTTTTACTTCTATTCCTGTTGTTCTGTTCATTCCGGATGCATAATAATGTAATACACGCACGATAACCCCTGGAGGTCAACCTGCCTGAGTTACCAGAAGTAGAAACCATCCGCCGCCAGCTGTCGAGCAGCGTAGTCGGACATACCTTCGTCGGTGTAATCGTACCAGACCCGCTTGTGACGGCGCCTGCGGCCATCAGCGCCTTCAGGCGACAACTCATAGGCAGAACCGTGATCGAGCTCTCCAGGCGCGGTAAATACCTGCGCTTTGGACTGGATGACGGTAGCACACTTGTCATCCACCTTCGAATGACCGGCAGGCTCACTTTTGCAGATCATCCGATCAGGAAAGATCTGGAAAAACAACTGCGCCTGCTGTTATGTTTCGAGAATAAAACCTGCCTAGCCTTCAATGACGCGCGCCGCTTCGGTAAGGCGATTATCCTCAAAGCATCGGAAGCAGAGAAATACTGGGGAAAAATGGGGCCAGAGCCCCTGGAACGTTCGTTCACGGCCGCACGGCTCAGGAAAATCGTCGGAAAGCGCAACAGGCCGATAAAATCATTTCTGCTCGACCAGCACATGATCGCAGGAATAGGGAATATCTACGCGGACGAGGCTCTTTTCAGTGCAGGGATACATCCGTCGCGCCCCGCATTTGAACTCTCGGATGATGAGATCAGGCATCTTGCCAGCTCGATAAAAGCCACACTGCGCTCTGCCATCGCTCACAAGGGAAGCTCGATTGATACATATCGGGATTCTGAAGGAAACCAGGGAGGGTTTCAGGATACTTTCACCGTACACCGGCGCGAAGGTCAACCCTGCCCGACATGCGGCTGTACAGTCAAAAAGATAAAGGTAGGGGGGAGGGGAACCTACTTTTGCCCGGCTTGCCAGATTCACTAGCGTTGGAAAAAAGACTTTCGAAGCATCTGGTCATTTTTTTGACGTGCTTCCTGCTATGGGCGGCCGTTTCAATTGCAGGATGTACTGATTCAGAGGAACAGTCCCGGGTTGTTTCTGTTCCCAGGCCATCCGCACAGTTTAATTTCAACACCGTCACAAACGCACCGGCTTCCACGATTCCAGCCAGTCCCGATATCACGCCCCAGCCAGTCTCGGTTGACGCTACCCTGAAAAGTATTATCTCTGCTTACGACGTAAACTATCAGATGGCCCAGATCACCGAACTGGCTTCAGATAAATATCAGGGCCGCCGTACTGGGTCAGCGGGCGCCAGGGCAGCAGCCAGCTATATCTCCAGCCAGTTCATCAGCCTCGGACTGATACCATGGTCGGCCATCAGCCCCGGCTCATACCAGCAGCATTTTACCGCCGCGGGGCTTGAAAGCGATAATGTCATCGGGGTCATTCCCGGAACAGATCCTGGTGGTTCCTATGTTATCCTGGCGGGCCATTACGACCATCTCGGGCTTGATGGCAACGGGCAGGCATTCAATGGCGCGGATGATAACGCCGCCGGGGTCGCGGCAATCCTGGAAACCGCCCGGATCATCAAACAGTTGGGATTGACTCCGGGAAAAACCATTGTCTTCTGCGCATTTTCAGGCGAGGAACAGGGTGAATACGGAGCCAGAGCCCTTGGCGCCGCGATAACGAGTGCCGGATTGGCTGAAAAAGTGGAGATGATAAATATAGATGGAATCGGAGCAACGGGCGGCAGTTATTTCGGAGTATGGGACGAAGGCGCCGCCGCCGCCGCGCCACTGGTCAGAACCATGCAGCTGGCAGGCCAGTACCTGCAAACGCCGGTGCGTGAAGAGGGTACGGACATCGGCTCGGACGCTCAGCCGTTTAACTGGCAATACGGTATACCTGCAGTGACCGTCGACTGGGACTGGGGCAGCGATCCGAGCACGTATCATCCCTACTATCACACGATTTACGACGACGCGGACCAGATTGACAGTGAAGCGCTTGCACGCGCCACCAGGGTGTCGATTGCAGGCTTATGGCTAAGGGCCTCACAATAAAATAGTGGAAGGAGAGACCAATGAATACATCGATCGTCAAAATTGAAAAACCGGAAGAAATGAACATGGTCCTCGGGCAGGCTCATTTCATCAAGACGGTAGAGGACCTTCACGAAGTAATGGCTGGGTCCGTACCGGCGCTCAGGTTCGGACTGGCATTCTGTGAATCATCCGGTCCCAGGCTGGTCAGGAGTTCGGGTAATGATGAGGAACTGATTCGACTGGCGGGCAAAAACGCACTTGAAATCAGCGCGGGCCATTCATTTATCATCCTCATGGAGGGCGGCTTTCCCATCAACGTCCTCAACGCGATCAAGCAGGTTCAGGAGGTATGCGGTATTTATTGCGCTACCGCGAACCCGGTGGAAGTGCTGATCGGAGAAACCGGGCAGGGGAGGGGCATACTTGGTGTCATCGATGGTGGCCCGAGCGCCGGGCTGGAAAATGAGGCTGATGTCGCCGAGCGTAAGGAGCTTCTACGTAAAATCGGTTATAAGCTCTGATCCGCTTCGGCCAGTGAGCCGTCTTTCATACGAAAATATTCAGCATCAGGCGAAATCCCGGTATCGCGAGACCGTGGCTCCGCCAATCGATTTCGCCAGATATAGCGCCCGGTCGGCCTTCGAGCGCAATGCTCCGACATCCGTGCCATCGGCAGGGCAGGAAACCACACCGATCGACACGCCGGTAATCTCTTTCCCGCTGGTCATTAGATTAATATGTCTCACGCGCTGACTGACCCTGTGACCAAGGCGCTCGGCTTCATCTGTTGATGTCCCGGGCAAAAGCAGGAAAAATTCATCCCCTCCGTATCTTACCGCGATATCAGTCTCCCGCTTTTCATGGCTCATGACTGAGGCAAGGTGTCTGATCGCGCTGTCACCGGCGTTATGCCCGAGTGCGTCATTGAGCTCCTTCAGATTATCCAGATCGAGCATCATCAGGGCAAAGGGAACGCGGTAACGCTTGTACATCTCGAGGTTTCTGTGAAGCTGTCTGCGGAAATATCTCACATTATAAAGTCCGGTAAGGGCATCCGTGTTGGCGAGATGCTCCAGTTCAATCGAGTTTTGCTCGACGTAAGCCTCAATACCGGCTTTCAGGATATTGTTGAAACCTTCATCTATCCGCTGCGAAAGCTGAATCGCAGCCAGATCTGTCTTGCGCAGATCAATGACGGCGGCATCGACCAGCAGCCTCTTGAGCAATGCGTAATCCTCCAGCATTTTTTCAAGAGCGGGCCCTTCCCGCCTCAAAGTAGCGAGCCTGGCGGAAATTTCATCAAGATGGAAGTCGCTTTTTCCGCCTCGGGGTGATTCCTTGATCGTCCTGACAATGTAATCTATCAGCTCAGGGAATCCGGTCGACAATTCCTGAGTCGGGAATGATTGCAGCGAAGAAAGCCCAAGGTCATCAATAACGGTCGTTAGCCATTTCTTGATGATGTCAGTTTCATGGTTCTTGAGAGAGGCGCTAGCTTTAGAGGTAAACAGGGATGCGCCATTCCCGGCCGCGTGATCGTGTTGTTTTTCGATATCCGGATTCAAGGTATCGCCTAACTTAGGAGAAATACCGGCAGGAGTCAAATCATCAGGTCTTTCCATTTGGACTGCTGATAAAAGGAATCGCCATGAATCTAGGTCTTTCTGAAAAGGGCTGCAACGCCGTTGCTGTGCATGCTGGCCCTGCCTTTATCAGACCGCAGCGTTGCGTATTCTTCGTCGAACGCACGCACCCGGCTGTTCTGCGGAAATTCTGAATTTATCAAAAGTGCATTTTCCCTGAGCGTTACAGCCATATCCAGAACCGACTCAGCCCCCATCAGGACAGCCAGGCGTGATTTTAGAAGATCGTTCTCGAGACGGCCATAATCGCCCGCCACCATATCCGTGACATCCAGCATTTTTTCCGCAATCCGTGCAAGGGAATCATCGATAGCGGTCAGGACGTCGCCCATGTTGCCAGACCCGCGTACGCCGCCCTGTGATTTCTCGCAAAGCACATCCGGTTCACGCGTGAACCTTCTGTTCTTGATCACATTTCGCTCATTGGTGGTTCTTACGCGTTTATTATCATCGAAATCCACGAGTTGGTTATGCGCAGAAGATCCCGCGGCACGTGATTGAATTTCAGCGATTCTCAAATCAACCAGTTCCTGAATGTCCATTTGTCTCCTGTTCCATCATAATTTCAAAGAATGACGACAGCATTCGATACTGAATAAACTCGAATGCCTGGTCCGTGCCGGAGAGATGCGGCAATGCGGATGTACAACTCTCAGCCGCAGAATCTTTTTCTACATGACTTGTTTGGTTTCCTTCAATAAACAAAAAAAATAGCCTCGACGGCTGCATCTATCCCAATGAAGGGATTCGGGCAAAATGCAGACCGCCGTGGCTAAAAGTCGGTTTGGGGCCGACGGGGGACGACATGTCCGGTCAAAGCATACTGACAGTAACTACCACTTCCGTTGCCGGTTTGTCATTTGAAACTGCGCCACCCGGCGCAACATCATCGAAGCTCGGCCTGCTCGCGCCCAATCCAGACTGAAATCCCGCCAGTGCAAATGCGCCGAGAACGTTTTCCCTGTAAACCGAGTATCGATCGCCAAGCCGGGATGATGCCGTCCGGGTGACAAACTCTGTAACAACCTGACTGTTTCTGATGCCAGTCACGGAAGCCGGCTCAGATTTGCCGACCAAGACTCCGACGGTGTCCATGACAGTCACCTTGACGTTGATATTGCTGGAGGAGGAAGAGGCAAGTCCTGTACCCGACGACAATACCAAAGCCAAAGCGCCTGCGAACAACATCATTGCAAGAATCGTGATTCTCGTAATTCTGCTTTTTCTTTTTGCGTTGCCCATTGCCATCTTCTTCCAATAGACAAACCGCGTCGCAAGCTTCTGGCTTCCCAGGTGGGGGCATTAAAAAAAGCTCAATCTGCCTGGTCTGTCGGAGCAGATGAGCTGCTAACCTTGCAACACGTCAATTGCTACTCAATAAAGAGCAGCTTCAAGAGCTTCGGCGGCCGGGCTGTCTCTTGCGAGACCCCTAGCTTTGCGCCCCCACCTCGCGATGGGTTTGCCTTTTTCGTTCTA